>Ga0207991_1002514_pt1 | contig 10150 bp, 7 predicted proteins | sample ETN07SmetaG_FD_185786 | JGI IMG/M metagenome (GOLD analysis project Ga0207991, IMG submission 185786) | Marine microbial and viral communities from oxygen minimum zone, Eastern Pacific Ocean - ETNP2014F14-07SV275 (SPAdes) (version 2) | ecosystem: Environmental > Aquatic > Marine > Oceanic ... | reverse complement strand
AAGACCTTTTATAATTGTGACTTTTTTATAAAACTTATTGAAATAGTTGGTTATTATATGTCTCGAGCTGAGGGGAGGCGTTAAAAAAATGATCTTAAGTAATGAAACTTCATATTGAAGATTGACTGAAATTTCTCTGAAACTAAAACAGCTATGTCTATTGAAACCCCGCAATATAAGCTAATTAAAAAGGAAGGTAATTTCGAAATACGAAGTTACGACGAGATGGTTGTTGCTAGAACGAGCGTTAATAGCGACTATAAAGAGTCCACCCTTACTGGGTTTAGGCGAATTGCAGGCTATATTTTTGGTGACAATGACAAAGAAATGAAAATTTCAATGACTGCCCCAGTTATTTCTGACTGTCCTTCTAGAAATGAAAAGCCTTACGAAATATTATTTGTAATGCCAAAAGAGCACTCTTTAGAAGATCTGCCAAAAGCAAACACAGAGCTAATATCAATAGAAAAAGAAAGTCTTGGTGAGGTTGCTGTTTTGGTTTTTGGAGGTTGGGCAACTGAGACTAGAAGCTTTAACTATCAAAAAAAGTTACTAACATTCATAAACAAGCAAAGTCTTAAGTACAAAGGGAGCTTTATGATAGCTCAATACAATTCGCCTTGGGCGCTTCCTCCGTTCAGAAAAAACGAGGCTATGGTTAGAATATTAAACGCGTCTTAATAAAGAACTAAGGCCTTAGAACAATTGATCCTGTTGTTTGGCGTGATTGCAGTAATTCATGAGCATCTGCGGCATTATTAAGGCCTATTTTTGCAAAAATGTGCTCTTTAATTTCGTTATTTCTAATCTTGCTAAATAACAATGTGGATGAGTTTTCTAGCTCTTTTCTTGTTCTCGTATAATGCATTAGTGTTGGCCTAGTGTAGTATAAGCTTTTGGGATTAAAGGTTTTGTGCAAGTTAACCTCAGGAGGCATTCCTGAAGACTGACCAAATGACACAAACAGGCCTCTAAAGTCTAAGCTTTGAAGCGACACATCAAACGTGTCCTTGCCTACACCGTCATAAACAACCGGCACCCCTTTGCCCTCTGTTATCTCTCTAACTCTTTCAACAACATTTTCTGTTTTATAGTTTATTATGTGCTCACAACCACTGTCTTTTGCTAGCTGAACTTTTTCGTCGCTACTCACTGTACCGATCATTATACAACCAACTGATTTTGCCCATTGTGAAGCGATTAGCCCAAGCCCACCAGCTGCGGCATGGAAGAGAATATACTCATCTTTTTTAATTTTATATAATCGCTCAAACAAATACTCTACAGTCATGCCACGAAGCAGCATTGATGCCGCAACATCTTCGGCAATACCTTCGGGCAGCTTAATTAAACGTGAAGCAGGGAAGTCTCTAATTTCGCAATAAGCTCCAAGAGGGCCTCCTGCATAACACACCCTGTCACCAATGCTGAAACCATTTGCTTTGTTGCCAACTTCTACTACTTCGCCCGCAGCTTCCAGTCCAGGACAGATGGGAGGATCTGCAGGTAATGGATACAATCCGCTTCGATGATAAGTATCAATGTAATTTAAACCAACAGAACTCTGTTTAATACGAACATGGTCTGGCCTAAGGACAGAAGGAACATCATAGTCTTCGTATGTTAAAACTTCTGGGCCACCAAGCTTAGATATAACAATTCTTTTAGGCATTTGGCTTATTGTACTCCTATGTCGGTAGAGCTAATTGTTATAAAGTGACCTAAATATCTAGGCAAAATAGAGTCAATAAAATATTGAGCTGTTGCGGCCTTGTCATCAAAAAATTCTGATGAAACCTTGTTGCTCTCAAGCGCCAACTTTGCACGTTCAACGCTTATAAACATTTGCCAGGCAGCTGTAATAGTGCTCGTCATCATTAAAACATCAAAGGCGACTGACCCAGAAAATTGTCTATTAGTAGAGTGTTTTAGCAAGAGAGACACGGTTTTTTCGAGGTCATCAACAGAAGCTTCAAAGCGATCTATTTGTGAGCTTAACAAAGGAGAGCCTGATGAGAGTGAGGACAAACTTTCACGCATATCTACAATCAGTTCATTAATGGCTAGCCCATTGTCACCAATAATTTTTCTAACAACTAAGTCCATTGATTGGATGCCATTTGTGCCTTCATAGATTGGCAAAATACGAGCATCTCTGAAGATTTGAGCAATTCCGGTTTCTTCGATGAAGCCCATGCCGCCATGGCATTGGAGGCTTAAAGTGGCTACCTCTTGAGCTACTTCCGTACACCACCCCTTAACAATAGGAGTCAAAAGACCAAGGCGCCTAGCGTGTTTTTTTAGGGTCTTGGCAGGCAAGTTACTTGCTGCCATGTCAACCTCTGTGCAGGCGCTATAAGTTAGAGCCCGGGCTGCCTCGGTTATAGACTTCATGGTTGACAACATGCGCTGAACATCGGGATGTCTAATAATTGGGCCAGCCTCTTTATATCCTGGGGCAACGCCTTGAACACGCTCATTACAATAACTAAGCGCTTGTTGGTAGGCTCGCTCTGCTACTGACACTCCTTGCAAACCAACAGTTAGCCGAGCATTATTCATCATTGTAAACATACACTCAAGACCCTTGTTTTCTTCGCCAACCAAATACCCTATTGCGCCTCTTGTGTCCCCATAACTCATTACACAAGTAGGGCAAGCATGAATTCCAATTTTGTGTTCTAATGAGAGCGCCTTAAGGTCATTGGGCTCTCCTAAAGAGCCGTCTTCATTCACAAGTATTTTGGGAACCAAAAAAAGCGAAATACCCTTAACGCCAAGAGGCGCGCTAGGAAGTCGTGCCAAAACTAAATGCACAATGTTTTCTGTCATGTCATGTTCGCCCCAGGTAATGAACATCTTTTGACCTCGTATCAAGTAATAGTCTTTTTCTGGAGTCGCGCTAGTTTTGATTGACCCAACATCGGTCCCAGCGTCTGCTTCAGTAAGGTTCATCGTGCCACTCCACTCACCGGAAATCATTTTTGGAAGGTAGCGTTGTTTTAATTCATCACTAGCGTTGTAAGTTATAGCCTCTACTGCGCCTTGAGTAAGAAGTGGACATAGTCCCCAAGACATATTGGCTGAATGCCACATTTCTTGAACGCTTGCAGCAACCACAAAAGGTATTCCCTGTCCCCCATATTCTGGGCTGAACTGAAGAGAACCCCAACCGCCCTCGACATAGTGCTGGTAAGCCTCTTTAAAGCCCTCAGCGGTAGTTACTTTTCCTGCTGAGTCAATCTTAACGCCTTGTAAGTCGCCTGACTGGTTAATAGGTTCTATTTCTTCTTTTGCTAGTTTGCCTGCGGCATCAAGCACGGTCTCGAGTATGTCGACAGTAGACGGGTCAAAGCCTGCAAACTGGCATAGCTTTTCTAGTGCCACAACTTCTTTTAAAACAAAGCCCATATCCGCAACAGGCGCAGTATAGTTAGACACTAGCCGTCTCCATTATTTTGAACAATAGCGCGCAGCTCATGCTTTTGGATTTTTCCTGTTGCTGTTTTTGGCAAAGGCCCAAAAATTACTTGTTTGGGCTGTTTAAATTTAGCCATGTTATCTTTGCAAAAACTTATGAGTTCATTTTCTGTTGTTTTTTGGCCTGGCTTTAACTCAACAAAAGCACAAGGGGCCTCTCCCCAAAGTTCGTCTGGCATAGCAACAACCGCTGCCTCTCCAACTGCCGGGTGTTGATAAAGAACATTTTCGATTTCCACCGAAGAAATGTTTTCTCCGCCAGAAATAATAATATCCTTAGAGCGATCTTTGATTTGAATGTATCCATCTTTGTGGATAACCGCGAGATCTCCACTATGAAACCAGTCATCCATAAACGCCTCTTTGGTCGCTTCGGGATTGTTTAAATACCCCATCATACAGGTGTTACACTTTACCACTATCTCTCCAATCGTTTCACCGTCTGGTGGTACATGAAGACCTGTTTGTTGATCAATGACACTAACATCTTCGGTCATTGGGAAGCGCACCCCTTGGCGAGCAATTAGTTGAGCTTGCTTGGCTGGACTTTCCTCGAGCCAGGAAGTTTGTGGAGCCGCTTGGAGAATGTGCCCATAAGTTTCAGTTAGGCCATAAACATGCATAATTCTGAAACCAAGCGACATCATGCTTTCAAGCACCTTTGCTGGAGGGGGCGCACCAGCAGTCATAACTCTGATTTCTCGGTCAAAAGACTTTTGTATTGTTTTGGGAGCATTGGCAAGCATGTTTAACATAATCGGAGCCCCACCAAAGTGGGTAACAGAATATTCTTCTATCAAGTCAAAAACCTTTTCTGGTGAAAATACCCTTAAACATATTACGGTTCCTGCAACTGCGGCCATAGTCCAAGCGTGCCCCCAGCCATTGCAGTGAAACATTGGAACTGAATATAGATAGACTGGATGGTTTGGTAGCTCCCAACCGATAACTGTTCCCATGCTCATTAAATAAGACCCTCGGTGGTGATAAACGACTCCTTTAGGTTTGCCAGTAGTGCCTGAAGTATAGTTTAGCGCTAGCGGTTGCCACTCATCTTCAGGGCTTCGCCACTTAAATGAAGGGTCACCTTCACTAATAAGTGTCTCATAATTAATAACATCAATATTAACCTCTGGTTTTGTATCAGCGAACTCATCATCAATTAGAATCACTGTAGGCTGTGATGAGGAGACAGATAAGGCCTTGGAGGCTATGTCAAAAAGCTCTCTGTCAACAATAAGAGCTTTTGCATTTCCATCATCTAATATATAGGCAACCGTATTGGCATCTAGTCGAACATTAATAGTATTAAGTATTGCGCCAGACATAGGTACGGAGAAATGAGACTCGAACATCTCTGGAGTATTAAAAGCAAACACTGCTACGGTATCCCCCTTTTGGACGCCCATATTGCTTAGGCTTGAAGCCATGCGTACGCACCGATCTCTAGACTCATACCAGGTATATGACCTGTTTTCATAAACAACGGCTTGGCGTTGACCGTAAATATCTGCAGTTCTATGTAGAAATGAAATAGGGGTTAGGGGGACAAAGTTTGCTGGGTTTTTGTTCATACCAACGTCAAATTTTAAATATTAATTTCTAAGAGTTTTGCCATTATCTAACATAGCTACAATCCTTGCTTGCGTTTCTGCAGTTTGAGCCAGCCCTATAAATGAGGCGCGCTCAGCATCCAAAATATCTTGCTCACTAAACACGGTCCCAGCTGGGCATTCTCCACCAGTGACGATTCGAGCAATCTCAGTGCCTACAGTTATATCATGAGCGGTGATCGCTCCCTTGGCATAGTTGGACTCAAGCCAACCAACCATTTCTTGAAATTGATCTGCGCCTGAAAGTGCCATAGGCTCCCTATCTATAGATTTTTTAACTTTCTCTAGTGAGGACAGAGACAAGTTAAGCATGTAATCACGATTCATATGAAAAACATCGCCCTGCCTGCTCATGGCCAAAGCGGACGCTTCACTTGGAGAGTTTGCCAACTTACCAAGTCCAATATTCATAAAAGACTTCCAAGCCGCCTTTTGGTTATCCGCCAAGTGATCTGACCATCGATACAGTGTTTCTTTACAGCCCCCTCCTGCAGGAACAACGCCTACAAATGACTCCACAAGACCCATGACTGAATTTGCATGAGACACAACATGGTCTGCGTGAAGAACAACTTCAAAGCCTCCGCCGATTGACATCCCAACTGGTGCAGCAATGACGGGAAGAGTAGAGCTTCTCATTTTCAGCATTGTTTCTTGAAAGTAAACAAGAAAGGCGTCAAGTGAGTTGAAATCTTCTTTTTCAAAACAGTCTCTGACGCTCCATAAGCTTACTCCACAAGAAAAGTGGTGAGAATCGTTATGGACAATAACACCACGCAAGCCCATTTTTTGAGATTCTGACAAGGCCTCTGAAAGTATATCCAAAGATCCACTATCAAGTGCATTTGCTTTTGAGTGAAACTCAACAATTGCTGCGCCTTCATATTCATACCAACTGGCAGACCTATTAGAACTTATTGAGCTCAAAGTTTGGCGTATTTCTGAGAAACGCAGAACCCCTTTTGGTCGAACGATTGGAAAAAAAAAGCCGTTTGCATCTAGAGAGCTAAGTCCAGTTTTTTTGTCAGTATAAAAACCATTTTCAAGACCCCTTGTTAAAAAGCTCGGCACCTCTCTGCCGTCCTTTTGCAGTCTGTCAATAAAATACTCAACACCGATCTCATCTAAAAGCTCAAAAGGCCCTTTAACCCAGTTATAGCCTAGTTTCATTGCGTCATCTATTTGGGTTAAATCTTCTGTAACCTCAGGCACAAGCGAGGCGGCATAGCAAAGCGTTTCGGAGAGGGCGCGCCAGACATAAAGACCAAATCGTCCGTTGTCGTTTAGAAGCGTTGATATACCTTCTCGTTCAGCTTTTTCAACGAGCGGAGCTCTGAGGCGCTCATAGGGAATATAGTCTCCGTTGACCAAGCTAATTACCTGTCTTTCTTCACCGTCATCTCTATAAAAACCCTTGTTGTTTTTGTTGCCAGTTTGACCGTTGGCAATCATGTTTGTCATAAAATCAATCGGCGCTGAATACTGATGAAAGGCATCATTAGCAGGTAAAATGTTGACAAGGCTTTTGACAACGTCAACCATCAGGTCAATGCCTATTAAGTCGTAGAGACCAAACACTCCAGTCTTGGGAAAGCCTAAAGGCCTGCCAAAAAAAGCATCAGCCTCGGTGGGAGCCAGCCCCAAATCGAAGGCGTTATGAAGAGCACACTGAATAGCAAACACGCCAACTCGATTGGCAAGGAATCCAGGGGTATCAGCACACAAAACTACGCCCTTGCCAAGCTGAAGTTCGCTAAACATAGCCAGAGTGTCGACAACATCATTTTTTGTGTGTTCGCCTCTCACCAGTTCTAACAGCCTCATGAAACGAACAGGATTAAAAAAATGAGTTATGGCAAAGCGCTCACAAAATTCACGGGGCATTCCTTCTGTTAATAGTTTGATAGGAATGGTTGAAGTGTTAGATGTAATAATTGCTGAAGCCTTGCAACATTTATTAAGTCGATGATAGAGGTCTTGCTTAACATCAAGTCTCTCAACAACCGCTTCAGCAACCCAATCGCAATCTGCTAATTCATGAAAGTCATCTCGGGTATTGCCAAGATGCACTAGATTTCCAGCTTCTGCACTCATCAGTCCGGGCATATCTGGGTCTTTAATTCTTGTTAGACCTTTGCTTGAGAGGCTGTTTGTGTTCTCTCCTTTGCTGGGAAGATCTAAAAGCCATACCTCTATTCCAGCGTTGGCAACTTGCCCAGCAATTCCAGCACCCATGGTGCCGGCGCCAATAACGCCCACCTTTTTTATCTTTTTTATCATGGTCTGATTTTTGTAATAAAAGGCCTAATGGCATCAAGCGAAGCCTTCGGAGATTCCATAGGCAACATATGACCAGTGTTTCTGATACTAGTTACTTCAGCGTTAAGCGCTTCAGCCAACTCAACACCCAACTTATGTGGAGTCATTTTATCTTCTGTTGCGAGCACCACATTGGATGGCACAACAATCTCTTTGGCGCGGCTGAGCCCGTCGGTATACTTGCTGCAAGCGATTAAATCTACTGCCAGGGGATTGTTAGACATTATTTGGCGTCCAATAGCAATCGGCTGCATGCCGGGTATGGCACTAGTGCCTTTTTGTGACTTGTTCCCAAAGCCCCATTTCAGCATCATGTCTGCAGCATCTTGGCTAGAATTTTTTGCTGTTTCGATTAGAGACTCGTTGACAGGTATAGCTGCAGCACTTGCCACTGCAGTCAATGTTTTTAATTTAGCACCAAGCGCATTAGACGCTTCAAGCGCTACAAGAAAGCCTGCAGAGTGACCAACCAAATGTATAGAGTCAGAGCCTGCAAGCTTAAGTGCCTTAACAAGCCATTTACCCATCGCTTCAATAGACTTAATAGGTTTGCCTCCTGATAGGCTATGACCTGGAAAGTCTGGGGCAAAAACTGAGAAACCGTGAAATGCGAACCATCTAGATTGCAAAGCCCAACAACGATGGTCTAGACCACTACCATGTACAAAAACTACGGTCGGCTTTTTTGGATTAAACGCACAGCCCCCGGTTGCGACAAAAGTCTCATGATTGTTAACAACAAGATTCATTTTGCTGTTATCTTTTCTACTGCTTTAAGACCTGCCTTAAAGTCGTTAATAATGTCAGCAATCGATTCGATACCCACTGACACACGAATTAAGTCCGGGCTACTTCCAGAAGCTTTCATAGCCTCATCGTCTAGGCGCGAATGGGTTGTGCTAGCAGGATGAAGGACCAGGGTTCTAGAGTCTCCCACATTCGCCAAATTTGATGATAACTTGAGCGCATTAATAAATGCCGTTCCACCTTCTCTGCCACCCTTTACGCCGAAGCATAGTATTGAGCCAGCCCCTTCTGGAAAAAGGTTTTTTGCAATTAGGTGGGTTGGATTCTCTGGCAAGTCGGGATGGTTAACCCATGAAACAGAGGATTGATCTAATAGCCATTTAGCGAGCTTAATAGCGTTTTTCACGTGTTGTTTCATACGTAAACTAAGAGTTTCAACGCCCTGAAGTAATAAAAAAGCACTATGAGGACTCATTGCAGGACCAAAGTCACGCATTGACTCTGCTCGAATTCGCATGGCTAGAGCTGAAGGGCCAAACTCTTCCCAAAAATTTATTCCATGAAAAGGCTCGTAAGGTTCAGTCAGTGTTGGGTGGCGCTTGCTAGCCCCCCAGTCGAAAGCTCCTCCGTCGACAATTGCACCACCTATTGCGACACCATGCCCACCAATCCATTTAGTTACAGAGTGCACAATAACATCTACTCCGTGATCAAATGGTCGACAAAGTGCTGGCGTTGCAAAAGTTGCATCCAATACAAGGGGAATGCCATGATGATGAGCAATCTTAGATATTTTAGGTAGGTCTGAAACCTCAAGTCCCGGGTTTCCAATTGATTCGCAAAAAACTAGCTTGGTGTTGTCTTGAATTGCTTCCTCTAAGGCTCTTTCATCATTGATGGATATAAAGGTGCAGTTTATATTAAACCGTTTTAAGGTGTGCTTAAGGAGGGTTCCCGTGGAGCCATAAATTTGTGAAGCACTTACAATATGATCTCCCGCAGAACATAAGCTCATGAAGGTAACAAAAAGGGCGCTCATCCCAGAGGCCGTGCAGATAGCGCCAGAGCCTCCCTCTAGTGCAGCAATTCTTTGTTCTAAAACAGCAACAGTTGGGTTGGTCATTCGACTATAAATATGGCCACCTTTTTCAATGTTGAAAAGTGCGGCAGCCTCGTCAACAGTTTCAAATACATATGAAGTTGTTTGATAAATAGGAACAGCGCGACTACCATACTCTAGGTCTGGCTGGTGTCCACTATGTAACGCAATTGTTTCAGGACCAAAAAAAGACGATTTGCCCATAATTCCCCCAGATTAAATCAATGGCGATATTTTCTCATATTTGGCTGTTATGTTGTTTTATAATTTCTTTTAAAACACTTATTGGGCCAAGGCCATCTCAGATCTCATGGTGTCAATGGTTGATTTATAATTGTCAGTATTAAAGATCGCAGAACCGGCAACAAAAGTATCAGCGCCCGCTGAAGCAATGTCTCTAATATTGTCAGTTTTAACTCCACCGTCAATTTCTAATCTTGTGTTAAGGTTTTTGTCGTCAATCATTTTACGAACCACTCTAAGTTTTTCTAAGGAATAAGGTATAAATGACTGTCCGCCAAATCCCGGGTTAACAGACATCAACAACACCATGTCAAGCTGATCAATTACGTGGTCAAGGTAATGGAGAGGAGTGGCTGGATTAAACACGAGTCCAGCCTTGCAGCCTTGCTCTTTGATTAAGGCTACAGTGCGGTCGATATGTTCAGAAGCCTCCGGGTGGAATGTAATATAGGAAGCACCAGCTTTGGCAAAGTCGGGAATGATTCTATCAACCGGTTTAACCATTAAGTGCACATCAATTGGAGCTGTTACGCCATGACTTCTAAGTGCATCACAAACTAGAGGACCAATCGTTAGGTTTGGAACGTAGTGGTTATCCATGACATCAAAATGAACAATGTCAGCGCCAGAAGCAAGAACATTGTCGACC
>Ga0207991_1002509_pt1 | contig 10156 bp, 6 predicted proteins | sample ETN07SmetaG_FD_185786 | JGI IMG/M metagenome (GOLD analysis project Ga0207991, IMG submission 185786) | Marine microbial and viral communities from oxygen minimum zone, Eastern Pacific Ocean - ETNP2014F14-07SV275 (SPAdes) (version 2) | ecosystem: Environmental > Aquatic > Marine > Oceanic ... | reverse complement strand
TGGCTATGCCGAAGATGCCGACGGCACCCTGCTGGAACTGCGCCGCTCGATTCGGCCCTACCTGGCCGGCGCCGCTATTGGCGTCGACAATCTGGAGGCCGCCGTCACCTTCTACCAGGATGCACTGGGTATGCAGGAAGTGACGCGCCGCAGCCGCAACAACCGCGATGAAGTGGTATTGCGCTCGGCCGACAACAAGGGCTCGCAGATCATTCTGATGGGCTTTACCGACGGCGAGCCGCGAGACTACCAACGCAACCCTGGCAAACTGGTGTTCTACGCCCGCGACCCGAACGCCTTTGCGCAGTCTATCCGCGATGCCGGCGGCGTGATTCTGGTTGAGCCCGTGGATCAGGGCCCGGCCCTGGGTAACGCCGTGGTCGGCTTTGGTCGCGACCTGGACAACAACCTGATCGAGATTGTCGGCGACAACGCCGCCACCGAATCCTGGTTCGGCGCCTTCGGCATCGGTGTCAGTGATCTGGCAGCAGCCAAGGCCTTCTACGCCGACACGCTGGGCTTCAAGGTCTCGCTGTTTTTGCCGATTCCCGGCCAGTACAACGAGTACATTTTGCAGGGCTATGGCGGCTCGGCGCTGGTACTGATGAACTGGACCAACGGCAGCCCGCGCAACTACACCGACAACCCGGTGAAACTGGAAATCGGCAGTTTGTCGCCCGAAGGCTTTCTGGAAGTCATCGACGGCGCTGGCCAGCGCGTGGACCAGCAGATGACCGAAGACCCAAGCCGAAACGACGAGCTGGTCGGCTACGCCCGTGATGCCGACGGCACTGTGCTGGAGGTGCTGCTCGCGCCCTGGGGGCAAACAGCGCCGTAACGAAAAAAGGCCAGCTTTTCAGCTGGCCTTTTCACTTACCTCACCGACTCAGAAGCTCAGAGCGCGATCGCCCTGCTCATCCTTGATCCGGGTGGGCAGGCCCATTTCGTTCAGCAGGTTGATGAACGGCTTGGGATCCAGCTCTTCAACGTTGACCATCTTGCCCGCATCCCACGCGCCCTGGGCGATCAGGATGGCAGCGGCAACCGGCGGCACACCGGCAGTGTAGGAAATACCCTGACTGCCGACTTCAGCATAGGCTTCGGCGTGATCGGCTACGTTGTAGATGAACACTTCCTTGTCCTTGCCATCCTTCTTGCCTTTGACCACATCACCGATGCAGGTCTTGCCGGCATAATCGGGTGCCAGTGACGACGGATCGGGCAGCACGGCCTTGACCACTTTCAGCGGAATCACTTCCAGGCCTTCAGCAGTGGTGACCGGCTGTTCGGACAGCAGACCGAGGTTTTTCAGTACGGTGAACACGTTGATGTAGTGCTCGCCAAAGCCCATCCAGAACCGCACGTTTGGCACGCCCAGGTTCTGCGACAGCGAGTGCACTTCGTCGTGACCAGTCATGTAGCTGGTCTGCGAGCCCACTACCGGCAGATCGTCGGTACGCTTGACCTCGAACATCTTGTTGCTGGTCCACTGGCTGTTCTGCCAGGACCACACCTGCCCGGTGAACTCACGGAAGTTGATTTCCGGGTCGAAGTTGGTGGCGAAGTACTTGCCGTGGCTGCCGGCGTTGATATCGATGATGTCGATTTCCTCGACGCTATCGAAGTATTCGTTCACCGCAACCGCAGCGTAGGCGTTAACCACGCCCGGGTCGAAGCCGACCCCCAAGATCGCGGTGATGCCCTTCTCGGCGCACAGTTCCTTGCGCTTCCACTCGTAGTTGGCGTACCACGGCGGCGTCTCACAGATCTTGTCCGGCTCTTCGTGAATGGCGGTATCCAGGTAGGCAGCACCGGTCTCGATGCAGGCCTGCAGTACCGACATATTGATGAAAGCCGATCCGACATTGATCACCAGTTGCGACTGTGTCTTGTCAATCAACGCCTTGGTGGCCTCGATATCGAGGGCATTCAGGGCATGGGCTTGCAATTCACCGGCAACCTTGAGGCTGCCCTTTTCCTTCACGCTGTCGACGATGGCCTGACACTTCTCGGCGGTACGCGACGCGATATGGATGTTACCCAGCACGTCATTGTGCTGGGCGCATTTGTGTGCGACCACCTGGGCCACACCACCGGCACCAATAATCAGAACGTTTTTCTTCATTTCTCTTCCTCGAAACGCCTCCTTGGAAAGGCTGGGTAGGTTATGCCTCAGGAGAGGCTGTCCAGGTAATCCTGGAATCCGAACTCGCGCACCAGTTTCACCGAGCCATCAAGCTCCCTGATTGCAATGGCGGGCATATTGACGCCGTTGAACCAGTTCTTCTTGACCATGGTGTAACCGGCCGCATCAATAAAGGACAGGCGATCGCCGATCTTCAGCTCGCTGTCAAAATTGAATTCGCCGAAGATGTCGCCAGCCAGACACGACTTGCCACACACCATGTACTGGTGCGGGCCATCGCAGGGCTCCATCTTGGCCTCCTGACGGTAGATCAGCAGATCGAGCATGTGTGCTTCGATCGAGCTGTCGACCACGGCCAGCTGCTTGCCGTTATAGAGGGTGTCGAGCACAGTCACTTCGAGGGAAGTGCTCAGGGTAATGGCGGCCTCGCCGGGCTCCAGGTAAACCTGAACGCCGTAGCGCTCGGAGAATGCCTTGAGGCGGGCGCAGAAACGATCCAGCGGGTAACCCTCGCCGGTAAAGTGGATACCGCCGCCCAGACTGACCCAGCTCACCCTCTCAAGCAGGTGGCCGAAACGCTCTTCGATCTGTCCGAGCATCTGGTCGAACAGCTCAAAATCGCCGTTCTCACAGTTGTTGTGAATCATGAAGCCGGAGATCAAAGGCAACACGGCCTCGATCTTGGCGGCGTCCCACTCGCCCAGACGGCTGAACGGACGGGCCGGGTCAGCAATCAGGAAGTCCGAGCTGCTGACGCCGGGGTTCAGGCGCAGCCCGCGCACGGTGTGGGCCGAGACCTCGCTGAAACGGGTCAGCTGACTGATGGAGTTGAAGATGATCTTGTCCGAATGCGCCAGGACGTCGTCAATCTCGTCATCGGCATAGGCCACGCTGTAGGCATGCGTCTCTCCCGGGAACTTGATCTTGCCAAGTTTCACTTCATTCAGGGAGGAGGAGGTAGTGCCGTCCATGTACTGACTCATGAAGTCGAACACGGACCAGGTAGCAAAGCATTTGAGTGCGAGCAGGGCCTTGGCGCCGGAGTGTTCACGCACGTAGGCGATCTTCTCCATGTTGCGTTCAAGTTTGCTCTTGTCGATGAGATAGTACGGCGTTTTGATCAATTCGGTCATACCCTCCAGCTGCCAACGCCCGGTGCCCGGGCAAGTGAAAGCGCGAAATTATAAATTAACGTTCTCTGCGTCGATAGAAGAAACGACCACTTCAGCCTACAACGGCAATGCTTCAATTTCACGTCAACGGGCGACAACATGCACACAATGCATTGATAGACCAACAAAAATGCATTAGCCAAATCCATCTCTCTGTTTCTATAGTGGTGAGTAGCCGTCATCTACGGCCCATACAACAACAACGCCGCCCAACCGGGAGACCCCAATGCGCACACGCCACTTTCTATCCGGGGCGCTGGCCGCTGCCATCAGCCTGACCGTCACCGCCGCCCCCAGTCCCAATCCTGCAACCGACACCACGGCGGCTACCAACCATGCCGTGCTGGACAACCTGCCCTTCGCCGACCGGCAGGCATTTGAGGACGCCCGTCGCGGCTTTATTGCTCAATTACCTGATGGCAAGGTCACCAACGCCGACGGCTCGATCGCCTGGGGCATGAGTGAATATGACTTCCTTGATCAGGAAACCGCACCCGCCACGGTCAACCCCAGCCTGTGGCGTCAGGCCCAGCTCAACGCCATACACGGCCTGTTTGAAGTGACCGAAGGCATGTACCAGATCCGCGGCATGGATCTGGCCAACATGACCATCATTGAAGGTGACACCGGCATGATCATCATTGACCCGCTGCTCTCCCCCTCCACCGCCAAGGCCGGTCTGGACCTGTACTACCAAAACCGCCCGCAAAAGCCGGTCGTCGCCGTGCTCTACACCCACAACCACGTCGACCACTGGGGCGGCGTCAAGGGCGTGACCAGCAATGAGGATGTCGCGGCGGGCAAAACCCATATCTATGCGCCGGCCGGCTTTATGGAGCACGCGGTCTCCGAGAATGTCATTGCCGGACCGGCCATGAGTCGCCGCGCAATCTACCAGTTCGGCGCCATGCTGCCGCCGGGCGAACGCGGCCACGTGGACACCGGCTTGGGCAAGGCGCTGTCCAAGGGCGAGCGTTCACTGATCGCACCGACCGATACCGTGCCCGACAACGGCACTCTGACCATCGATGGTGTAGAAATCGAGTTTCAGATGGCTCACGGCACCGAGGCCGAGTCCGAGATGATGATGTACTTCCCGGCATTCAAGGTCCTGAACACCGCGGAAATCACCAGCCAGCACATGCACAACGTGTACACCATTCGCGGTGCTGCCGTGCGCGACGCCAGCGCCTGGGCCCACTACATCGATGTGGCGCTGGAACGTTTCGGTGACCGCGCCGATATCGTGGTGGGTCAGCACCACTGGCCGATCTGGACCCAGGAAGATGCCAAACGCTTCCTGTCGGTACAGCGTGACATGTACAAATACCTGCACGATCAGTCAGTACGCATGATCAACAAGGGCTACCTGCCGGGCGATATCGCCGAGCAGCTGAAACTACCAGCCAGTCTGGACCAGCAATGGTACGCCCGCGGCTACTACGGCACCCTGCGCCACAACGCCAAGGCCATCTACCAGCGCTACATGGGCTGGTACGACGCCAACCCGGCCAACCTGAACCCGCTGCCACCGGTACAGAACGCCGCCAAAACCATCGATTACATGGGCGGCGCCGACAAGGTGATCGAGCAGGCACGCAAGGATTACGACAACGGCGAGTATCGCTGGGTCGCCAGCGTCATGAATCAGGTGGTCTTTGCCGACCCGAGCAATCAGGCCGCCCGCGAGCTGGGCGCCGATGCGCTGGAACAGCTCGGCTACCAGGCTGAAGCCGGCACCTGGCGCGGAGCTTACCTGATGGGCGCTCAGGAACTGCGTAACGGCACCCTGCCGCCGACCGTCGGCTCGTTGTCGCCGGACGTGTTGCAAGCGCTGGATACCGGGATGTTCTTCGACCTGATGGGCGTACGCCTGGATGCAGCCAAGGCCGAAGGCAAGCATCTGGTAATCAACTGGCAGCTGACAGACACCAACGAGAACTACCGCTTGAACCTGGAGCACTCGACGCTGACCTATCGCGCCGATACTCAGGATGCCAACGCACAGGCAACGGTCAGCATGACCCGCGATACGCTGGACCAGATCCTGCTGCGCCGCACCAGCTTCCCGGAAGCGGTCAAGGCTGGGCAAATCAGCATCAGCGGCGAGCCGAATGCCTTCTTCGGTCTGCTGCAAATGCTGGAAGTGCCCTCGGGCGACTTCCCGATCGTGACGCCGGTCAGCAACTGACCCGCAAACGCATCGCGTCCCCCTCTGGCCCCGCTCGCTGCAGGCGACCGGGGCCTTTTTCATCAAGGCTGCTGCAAAGCTCGCAAAACGCGCTCGGCAAAAAAGTCTCGCTGTTCGTTCAAGTCAAACAAGCCCGGCGCAAATAGCCAAGTTTGGGTTACGCCCATCAACTGGGTGTAAATCATCAGCGCCAGTTGCCCGGCTGACTGATCCGCGGGGATGTCGCCCTGCTGCTGGGCGTCTTCAACCAGGCCCTGCAGGGTCTCGATCATGCTTTGAGTCAGCCGCCGCTCACGCTCCAGCGTGGTCGACATGGCGTCAGTCAACTCGGTCTTGTTCAGCAGAATCTCAAAGGACTGCCGAAACCAGGCGTCCTCCACCAGCAGGGCAAACCAGTCACGAACAAAGGCGTCGATACGCACCAGCGCTGAGGTGCCGGCGCTGCGCGCCTGCGCAACCAGTTGCTCCAGCGGCTGTTGCGAGTAGGCCAGCACCGCTTCGAACAGGTCATCCTTGTTCTTGAAGTGCCAGTAAATGGGGCCACGACTGAAACCGGCTTCGGTACCAATCATCGCCAGAGTGGTGTTCGAGTAGCCATTGCGGCTGAACAGCGTCAGCGCGGCTTCTATAATTTTAAGGCGGGTTTTTTCCGCGTCTTCTTTGGTTCTGCGCATGGGTGTTCCAGCAAGAACTGCGGGAGCGTACTCCCGCAGCGATAAACCAACTCAGAGAGCGCCGTCAGCGGCCATCTGCATATACTCGGTATCGAACCGCAGCTTGATGTTAGCGGTATCACCCAGGGTCTTGCCATCAGGCATCGCGATGCCGACAAAGTCAGGCGAGTCAGCACCTTCGCCCAGCAGCCCCTTCTCGAACGAGAACTGGCGAACGCTGTCCATCGCCTCGTAGGCCTCATCACTGCCAATAAAGGCGACGGCGTCAGCCGGTTGCCAGAACATCTTCATGCCGGCCAGCTGTGCTTCATACCCGGCCTGATCGGTCGCAGAAGCTTCGCCGAGGGACGCTCTGGCCTTCTGCCCCGCTTCGCTGTCGGTACCCATTTCCGCCATCAGCTCAAACCAGGCACCGACCAGCGCCTTGCCCAACGCTGGGTTGTCGCGCAGTGTCTCGGTGTTGACGATGGTCAGGTCCTTGATATGACCCGGAATCTGGCTGGAGTCGAACACACGGTTGGCACCGGGCTGGCTGAGGATCTCGTCCAGCAGCGGGTTCCAGGTCACCACGTTACGCACGTCTTCAGTGTTGTAAGCAGCGACCATATCGGCGTCGCTGGTGTTAACCACGGTCACATCGCTCTCGCTCAGACCAGCCGAGTCGAGCGCGCGGGCCAGCAGATAATGCGACACCGACAGCTCAACCAGATTGACCTGCTGGCCTTTCATATCGGCGACGCTGGTGCTGTCCTTCATGACAATGCCGTCGTTGCCATTGGAGTAGTCGCCAACGATCAGCGCGGTGGTATCCACGCCACCGGCAGCGGGGATAGACAACGCGTCCATGCTGGTAGCTACTACACCATCAAACTGACCGGCGCTGTACTGGTTGATCGACTCGATGTAATCGTTGATCTGCACGATCTCGACGCTGATGCCGTACTTGTCGGCCCACTTTTTCATCAGACCTGACTCGTCAATGTACTTCCACGGAATCCAGCCAGCGTAGATGCTCCAGGCCAGTTTGAAGCTGTCTTTCTCTTCAGCCTGGGCTGCGGGAAACACGGCAACCGATGCCGCCAGTGCAATCATGGCGCCTGAAACAACCTGCTTGAAACGTCGTGCAAAAGGAACGGACTTTTTCATGGTTCAACTCCAGATGGTTTTCATTGGCAGTGAGGTGAAGTCTTGGCAAGAACGCAGCAGCAAGAACCGCGCCGTCGCCGGCGCGGCACCAACCTAAAAAAACTTCAGGTAGCGTTGCAGCTCCCAGTCGGAGACGTGGGTGTGATACTCGGTCCACTCCTGGCGCTTGAAGCTGACAAAGCTGTCGAACATCGCATCACCGAATACCGCGCGAGCCAGCGGGTCCGCCTCAAAGGCATCAATGGCTTCCCCGAGGTTCTGCGGCAGCAGCTCGATGTCCATCTCGCGAACCTGCTGGTCGGTGTAGTTGTACATGTTCTCGCGGTGCGGCTTGCCGGGGTCCATGCCTTCCCGGATGCCTTCCAGACCGGCAGCCAGCATCATCGCGGCACCAAGATAGGGGTTGCAGGCGATATCTGCCGCACGGCACTCGACCCGACCGCCTTGCGACGGGATGCGCAGCATGTTGGTGCGATTATTATTGCCATAGCAGACAAACACCGGCGCCCAGGTAGAGCCGGACATGCTGCCCTTGCGCACCAGGCGCTTGTAGCTGTTAACCGTCGGCGCAATCACCGCGCTGATCGCCTTGGCATGCTTCATCACACCGGCGATGAAGTGGTAGGCCATCGGCGTGACGCCGCAACCGTGAGTGTCCTCACCATTGGCAGGATCAAACAGGTTACGCCCGGTCTCGCGGTCCGCCAGCGACATGTTGTAGTGCGCACCGCTGCCGGTGCGGTTAGCCGACGGCTTGGGCATAAAGCTGGCAAAAGCGCCGTGCTTACGCGCGATTTCGTTCGCCATCAGGCGGAAGAACACCAGGCGATCCGCCATGCCGAGGGCGTCGGTGTAGGTGAAGTCGGTCTCAAACTGGCCGTTGGCGTCTTCATGGTCAAAGGAGTAAACATCCCAGCCCATGGCATTCATGGCTTCGACCAGCTCGCCGACGATGGGCATGTTGTCCATCAGGCCGCGTGGATCGTAGCAGGGTTTGGCCAAGGTATCGCGGGCACTGATCGGCTCGAACCCGCCATCCTCTGAATCACGAAACAGGAAGAACTCGGTCTCGATCCCCAGGTTGAAGGTCAGGCCCATATCGGCGGCCTGCGCCACCTGACGCTTGAGGATATTGCGCGAGCAGGCTTCAAAGGGCGCGCCGTCCAGGTACAGGTCACTGGCGAACCAGGCCAGCTCAGGATTCCACGGACAGATGGTGGCAGTCGCAGAATCGGGCATGGTCGCCACTTCATTATCGCTGATGTCCTGTGGAACACCGTCCAGCGCAGCCCCGGTGTAGAGCTCGGAGCCCTTCATCATCCGGTCCAGATGGTTGAGCGGTACAAACTTGCCCTTGATCACGCCATGCAGATCCACATAACCACCCAACGCATATTTAACGCCTTTGTCCTGCAGGGACTGCTTCAATTGCTCGGTGCTCACTTGCTGACTCATGTTGCTACTCCGCTGATTCTGTCCGCACCCGCTGCGGCGCTTGGTATGAATCTTTCATTCAACATACATGCCAGCATGCATATTTAACTATTTCGCCGGCGTTACTTGCGCCTGATCTATTCGGCCGAATACAGCCGCCAACGAGGCTCACATGTCGCAATATCAAGCAGTTGAGAAGGTTTTCCGGGCAGGAGATGTGATCCTGCAGAGTGGTAAGGTGCTACGCGACACCTGCCTGAAGTACCTGCAGATAGGTGAACTGAACCCGTCACGGAACAACCTGATCGTGCTACCGACGTACTACGGTGGAACACACAGCGGTAATCTGCCCTTGATTGGTGCGCCCGGCCCTATCGACCCGAGCCGTTACTGCATCCTCATTCCCAACCTGCTGGGGAACGGCCAATCGACCTCCCCCAGTAATGCACACGACAGCCAGCGCGGCGCTGACTTTCCGTCCGTCACGCTTTACGACAACGTTATGCTGCAGCGCCGGATGATTGAGCAGTGCTTTGAGGGGGCGACGATCCAGCTGGTGGCTGGCTGGTCGATGGGCGGCATGCAGGCCCTGCAATGGGGCTGCCTGTTTCCGCAGCAAGTAAAAAGGGTTGCCAGCATTTGCGCGACAGCGCGTTGCTGGCCGCACAATTACGTATTTCTGGAGGGTGTTAAAGCGGCACTGATGTGCGACAGCGCCTGGCAACAGGGGCGCTATCTTTCTCCCCCGACCACAGGGCTGGGAGCATTCGGACGAGTCTATGCCGGCTGGGCCTATAGCCAGGCGTTCTTTCGCCGAGAGCTGTATCGGGAGCTAGGCTTCGACTCCATCGATGCGCTGCTGCAGTACTGGGAAGACGACCACCAGGAACAGGACGCCAACAACCTGTTGAGCGTCCTGCATACGTGGCAGCATGGTGATATCAGCGCCAACGCCGTCTGGAATAGCAATTTCAGCGCAGCGTTGAGCGGAATTAAAGCCAAGTGCCTGATCATGCCAGGCAGCACTGACCTCTACTTCACTGCTGAGGATGCCAGCACCGAAGCGAAGCAAATACCCAATGCGAGGTTCACACCTCTGGAATCAGATTGGGGGCATTGCGCCGGAGCACCTGGGCGTAACGCCGCTGATACTGAGATGATTCTGGCTTCTCTGGCAGCATTAATGGCTGAAGAGTGAAAACCGGTATTTGTCGGCGCCGTCAGCACCCGGCCAGCCCACAGCAGAGCAAAACGTCCGATAGCGCAAGCGTGAAACCCACTGCTGCGTCGGAGAGTCTTTTCCGTGCGCACAAAGAAGAACACCCTGACCATTTCTGATCAGGGTGTTCGGTATAGGCGCTTGACGATGACCTACTCTCACATGGGGAGACCC
>Ga0207991_1002506_pt1 | contig 10163 bp, 10 predicted proteins | sample ETN07SmetaG_FD_185786 | JGI IMG/M metagenome (GOLD analysis project Ga0207991, IMG submission 185786) | Marine microbial and viral communities from oxygen minimum zone, Eastern Pacific Ocean - ETNP2014F14-07SV275 (SPAdes) (version 2) | ecosystem: Environmental > Aquatic > Marine > Oceanic ... | reverse complement strand
GAACACCGACGATATGAGTGATGCGCTTAACTATAAAACGATTACAAAGGCAATCATCAAGCTTGTAGAAGACAACCGTTTTTCTCTTCTGGAAAAACTCACCGCCGATGTGCTAAGCATTGCCGCAGAACATTTTTCAGTGCGCTACGCTGAGGTTGAGGTCGATAAACCACACGCCCTTAGATTTTCTGATTCCGTGTCTCTCACACTATCTTGTAATAAAACGGGATAAGGTCATACCTCGAGGAACTAATTGTGAACATTCTTTTAACCGGTGGAACAGGGCTGATAGGAAGCGAATTTATTCGTCAATATTCTCGAGAACATGAATTCACGGTGATTTCTCGCGACGCTTTAAAGGCAAAGAGCAAATTGGGGGATAACGTCAAAACCGTCGAGAACGTTTCTTCGATAGAAAATTTTGATAGTTTCGACGCAGTAATTAATTTAGCTGGTGAGCCTATCGCCGATAAGCGCTGGACAGACACTCAAAAGAAAAAAATTTGCGATAGTCGCTGGGACATCACTTCTGAGCTAGTCTCAAAAATAAATAGCTGTGATACGCCTCCGTCAGTTTTCTTATCGGGCTCTGCGATTGGTTACTACGGCAATCAAGGAGACAAGCTTGTAACTGAAGAAACTCCTCCTCATAACGAGTTCACCCATGAACTGTGCTCTAAATGGGAGACCATTGCCCAAAGTGTAGATAAAGCTAAGACACGTGCAGTAACGCTTCGAACTGGTGTAGTTCTCACCGAAAAAGGTGGAGCGTTAGGGAAAATGGCACTACCGTTTAAATTGGGGGCCGGAGGTACACTTGGTAGTGGTAGTCAGTATTTGGCCTGGATCCACTTACAAGATATGGTGCGCGCTATCTCCCTCTTGCTCGAGAATAGTGCATGTTCTGGTGCATTTAATTTAACGGCACCGGAGCCTGTCACGAACAAGGAGTTCTCTAAAGCGCTCGCAAAATCACTTAACCGACCTTGCCTGTTCAATGTCCCGGGCTTTGTTATGAAAGTAGCAATGGGCGAATCGTCGACGATGATACTTGAGGGGCAAAGAGTCATTCCTCAAAAGCTTACTACCGCCGGCTTCAGTTTTGACTTCCCTTCTATCGACGAGGCGCTAAGAGAAATATATCGCGCATAGTTGAATACTGAAGTTCGTTATGTGCCTTGTGGACAGACACTTGAATTGCTAAGCAAGTGTGTGTCCACATTTATTGCACAACATTATCGCGAGGCACTTTGCTTAGTCACAAACCTCAAAAACTTCTATCCACTCTCAAACCAGAGTACTTTTTAAACTCTTCGCGAAAACCATTCTTTAGTAATTAGTGAACTTTGCTGTGAAATGCACAGTGAACAGACACTCATTTGAATTGAGTAACTGTCCACTGCCCTTAATCTAAACGGCACTTAACCGAGTGTCTGTCCGTTTAGTATTAAAGCGCATTTTAAACTAACGCGAGAATGCCTAAACCATATTCCGCAGCATCTGACTGGTATTAAGTGTAAGCAAACGCCAGCATCCAAACGCACCTAATATGCCTACAACGACAGCGCCAACGCTTGGCGCTATTGCCCAGTATTCTGGGTGTAAGCTTGCTTCCATTTGGAATACAGAGGTTTGAAGTAAATAAAGGCTCAACTCATTGGCCATTGCTGCCATAAAGCCTGCTACTACACCAATGATAACAAACTCAAAAATAACACTTTTTCTTATCAACGCCCCCTTTGCACCGAGCGTTCGAAGTATGGCTATTTCCTGTCTGCGTTCATCCATGCTCGCCTGTACTTGAGCAATTAATACTAAACTGCCCGCTAACAACACCAGTACCAAAATAAACTCAACAGCAACAGACACTTGATCCACAATCTCTCGCAACTGATTAATTCGAGCATCAACGTCGAACATAGTTATTGATGCAAACGGCTTAAGTAGGTTGGTTAACTCAGCCTTTCTCTCGGTAGGAAGGTAAAAACTAGTAATATAAGTTGGGCTAAATGCAGCCATCGCCTCGGGGTGAATGACGAAGAAGAAGTTGGGCTGCATGGTTTGCCAATTCACCGTACGGATACTGGTTACTTTCGTTTCGACAATCTCGCTGCCCACATTAAAAGTAAGCCGATCGCCCATTTTAATGTTCAACCTTTCTGCAACGCCTTCTTCAACGGAAACCGGGAACCATCCTTCGCTGTATTGTTTATCCTCATCGCCATGCCAGTTCCCGTCAATGACCTCGTTTTCTTTTTGAAGCGCGTTGCTCCAAGTTAGGTTTGCTTCTCTGCCTAAACCTCTTCGGCCTTCTCGATTCGGCTCATCTTCTTTAGAAACCTCGGTGTTTACCCCTTCTCCATTTACCGAAACAAATCGGCCTCGAATGACAGGATAAAACTCTTCGATTTTTACGCCATTGTGAGCGAAGTGTCTGTCCAACTCGGGTTGAATATCCGGCGTAATGTTAATTAAGAAGTAGTTCGGTGTTCCTTCGGGCAGTTGCGAGCGCCATTGCGAAACCATATCGTTGCGCATTACCAGCACCACTAAAAGCAACATAATGGTGACGGAAAAGCTAATAAGCTGCACGCTGTTGTCCATTGCACGTCGCTTAATACGTGCCCATGCCAACTGCCACGCCCCCATTCTTCCACTGCCCAGCTTGCGACCTACTGCAATTAAGATATACGTAGCACCAAGTAATCCGAGCACCAACGCAGCGCCGGAAACGAAAAGAATAGCGCTAATTTTTAAATCTCGGCTATACATCCACATCAGTAAGAATATTGCACCACCGGAAGCCACGAACTGAATGCTTCTGGAACGTAAATTCGCTGATATGTCCTTTCTTAATACGCGAAGCGGGGGAACTGAAAATAGCTGCAAAAGCGGATATAAGGAAAAGAGCAATGCACACGTAGCGCCTGTAGCAACGGCGATTAAAAGCGGCCGCCAATGCCACACGTCAAGAGATACATCCACTCTGTCCGCTACAAGTGAAACCACCACTTGCTGACCAATAAAACCTATAACGAGGCCAATAAAAATACCAAGCCCAGTGATAAATAAAATTTGGAACAAATAGACTTTTCGAATGGTGCTGCTTGTTGCCCCCAAGGTCTTCATTATTGCTACGGGATCAAAGTGACGTTGAGCATAACGCTGAGCAGCAACGGCAATGGAAACGGCCGCTAATACTATTGCTAACAAACTCGCTAACAGAAAATAGCGCTCAGCACTTGCGACAGAGCGCCCTATCGCTGACTCGTCATCTTCGACTGTACGCCAGGAGTGTAAGTCGTCATTTAATTGGGGTAATAACCAGGTATTGAAACTTTCTATATCACCCGCATCACCGGCAAAAAAGCCCACATAACGAGCGCGACTCCCTGGCCCTGTTATCGCAGTTTTTTCCAAATCATCTAAGTTAATCAGCGCGATAGGGTCGGTATTAAACACACTGAATCCTGCATCTGGAATATCTACCAACACATGGGTGACGGTAAAAGTGCCGTCGCCAATTTCGATATTATCGCCAATAGAAAGCCCTAGACTTTGAAAAAGCCGAGACTGTACCCATGCTTCTCCAGGTTGTGGCAATTCTGCAGTATTTCGTTTTTCTCCAAAAGGCTGGTCGGTAATATTGACTGTCCCTTTCAGTGGGTAAGCGTCATTCACAGCTCGTAAATCAACAAGCGACATCTCGTCGCCTTTAAACACCATTGAACGTGTTGCTACCTGCTTTGCCGTCGCAAGACCCTCTTCTCGGGCTCTAGCCAACCATTCCTCGTTTATAGGGTCATCTGAGCGAAGCTGAGCATCTGCTGCAATAAACGCAGCAGAGCGAGACTTGAGTGCACCTTGCAAGCGCTCACTAAAAAGCGAGAGCGACAACACGGCCGCCACAGATAGCACAATGGCCAGCAATATAATGGTCAGTTCACCACGTCTAGCCTCATGCTTGAAAAGCCGCCAAGCTAAATTAAAAGACGTCGACATCTAAACCGCCTCTTTCTTATTCATTGTGTTCGCGCCAGTTGTTTCAACTAATTCGCCAGCATTCATAGTGAGTTGCCTGTCACAATGTTCCGCAAGCTCGTTATCATGAGTTACGAGTACGAGAGTTGTGCCTTTTTCTCTATTCATCTCGAACAACAGCGCTTCGATTTTTTCACTATTTTTGGCGTCTAGGTTGCCGGTAGGCTCATCGGCGAAAAGTATTTTGGGAGAGGTAATAAATGCTCGCGCTATGGCAACGCGCTGTTGCTCGCCCCCCGACAACTGATTAGGAAAGTGATGTGCGCGATGTTTCAATCCGACTTGCTCTAGAATATCCAAAGCTAGTGCCTTTGGGTTATCAAGCCCTGCAATTTCTGCCGGTAGCATCACATTTTCTAACGCTGTTAAGCTTTGAACTAACATAAAGCTTTGAAAAATGAAGCCTACTTTATTTCCTCTTAAAATCGCGCGATCTTCTTCAGTCATGCTGTGAAGTGCTTCGCCATCTAAGAAAATTTCCCCTTCTGTAACTTGGTCAAGTCCAGCTAACAAGCCCAAAAGGGTTGACTTACCCGAGCCTGACGCGCCAATAATGGCAATGGACTCACCAGACTTGACTTCAAAAGAAATAGGACGAAGGATCTGCAGTGAACCTTCACTCGTATCCACTACTTTGGTTACAGCATTAGCTTTTATCATAAGAGGTCATCAATTCGTGTTTGTTAAATTTCGTTATTTGTACGCTTTTTTACTTATTCTTTTAATACCCTTTCAAGCGCTATCAGATCAAGCCGAGCAGAGCGACACAAGCGAAAATGCGGTTTTACTTATCTTAGGTGACAGTTTATCCGCGGCTTATGGATTACAGCAACATGAGGGTTGGGTCAGTTTGTTACAAAAGATGTGGCAAGACGACAACATTCCGATTGATATTGTAAATGCTGCGGTAAGCGGAGAGACTACTGACGGCGGTTTAGCGCGATTCCCCCGTTTATTAGAGCAACACAACCCTACCCATGTATTGATTGAACTGGGCGGTAATGACGGCCTTCAGGGCCATAATATCGGTAAGATTAGGGATAATTTAGATTCACTGGTAAGTGTTGCGAAAGAGAGTAAAGCCGTAGTGTTTCTGCAAGAAATGCAAATTCCTTCTAATTATGGCAAGCGCTATACGCAGATGTTTACTCAAAACTTCAATAAAGTCGCGGAAGCTCAGGACGTTCAAAAAATTCCATTTTTCCTTGAAGAAATAGCGCTAAATAAGGACTTAATGCAAAACGATGGTATTCATCCAAATGCTGAGGCACAGCCTTTGATCGCTAATTTTATGGACAGACACTTAAGAAGTTTAATTCTTAGCGCTCAATAATTGTGCTAATCTTATTAAGTGATTTTTTAAATGCGAGGTTTGTTTATGGACGTTTCTTCTGTTAATTCGTCTCCTGTTTCCACTGTCTTAGAATCGCCACAGCGACCTACTCAACAGGTTGAGCCCCGTAATGTGCAAGAAAGTCGCGAGACTCAGCCCCAGAGCACACAACAGACCTCAAGTTCTAACGATGGGCGTGTGGGTTCTAGGGTTGATGTATATGTTTAAACTCCTTCTTATTGAAAACTATTAGGGACAGACACTCGTTCAGATTATTGTCTAGTCTCCTAGTAAGCAGAGGCGCATGTGCTAAATAAGGGAATTAGAGAGAAATTAGAAAGGACAGACACTTACTAAATAAGAGTGTCTGTCCTTTTTTTAATCTGTTTGATGCAACGATGAATGTCTATCCGCTATTAAGCTCGAGTGTCTGTCCAAGATTTTCAGTTCTAATTATCTAACTTCAACTGAGACTCTTTATGATATTTGATTGAAAGTGCACTCATTGGAAGTAATCTCCTCCTAAAACTGTCCCAAAGACCACTTAAAATTGACGCCGTAAATCTCATAATGTCAATAAATAACTATGGGATACGGATATGCCTCTACCTCGTTACAAGCAAATAAATACTGATGTTACACCTTATTACCACTGCATTTCTCGCTGCGTGAGGCAATCTTACCTTTGTGGTCGCGATGCCCGCACTGGCATAAACTATGAGCATAGAAGAAAGTGGATTCAAGACAGGCTCCATAAGCTTTCTCAAGCTTTTGCCATCGACCTATGCGCCTACGCTGTTATGCACAATCACATTCATGTGGTATTACATATAGCAAAAGGCAGAGCTGAAGGCTGGACGATGGATGAGGTCTTGCTTCGGTGGAGGATGTTTTATAAATGCCCGCCCGTAGTGCAGCGATATTTAGAAAACTTTGATTCTGTAACGTCAGAAGAACTTGCTGAATTGAAATCATTATCTGTTTTATATCGAGAGCGACTTCAAAGCATCAGCTGGTTTATGCGTATGCTCAATGAATATATTGCTCGAAGAGCTAACAAAGAAGATGAATGTAAGGGCTATTTCTGGGAAAGAAGGTTTAGGTCACAAGCTATACTCGATGAGAAAGCACTGGCCAGTGTAATGGCTTACGTCGATTTAAATCCCATTCGAGCAAAAATAGCGACGACGCTAAGCAACTCTCACCATACTAGTATCCAATATCGGTTGAATGCCAAACGCTCGAATAAAACGCCTAAGTTTTTGATGCCCTTTAGCGATAGTCACCACAAGAACACCGTGCCGTTGCCCTTCGCATTAACCGATTATTTGCAGCTTATCACTGATACGATGAATGCAGAGAGTAATAACGATACCTGCAAAGTCCCAAAGCTTCCCAACCGCTTGCTAAGTAAGCTTGGAATGACAAAAGAGAACTGGCAGATAGTAACTAGTAATTTTGAAACACTTTTTAATGGGCCTGTCGGTTGCCCCGAGATGATGGAGAATTTCGCCAGATGCTGCCAAAGGGCATGTCGCCCAAACGTTGCAAATGCCCAAAGGTATCTGTCGTGAACCTCTAACACTATTGCAAAAGTACTTGGCTAAATATCGGCTTGGCGTGCAAGCACATCAACAATGTCCTGAGATTTCGTTAGGCGCCTTATGTCGTTGAACAGAACTTCAGCTTCAGGGTATTGTCTTTTCAGATAGCCGCACCATTGCTTAATTCGGTTGGGGTAATATTTGCCCTTATCACCAAAAATCTCGTAGCCAGAGTACTGAATCAGCAAAGCAGCCAGTTCAGACCATGGCATAGGTGCTACACCCTCTTTAATACTCATCGCCAAATTAGGCATTGCCAATGCACCTCGTCCAATCATAAGGTTGGTACACTCCGATTGGCTCTGACATCGCTTAGCGTCTTCAGCGTTCCAAATTTCACCATTTGCAACAAGTGGAATATCGGTGTATTGCTTGATCTTCGCTATCCAGTCCCAATAAGCCGGTGGTTTATATCCCTCCGTTTTGGTCCGCGCATGAACAACGAGCTCAGAAGCGCCCGCTTCAGTGATAGCTATAGCATTCTCGATAGCTAAAGATTTGTCTTCAAAACCTAGTCTGATTTTGGCTGAAACTGGGATTTCTGCAGGAACAGCGTCCCTTACAGCTTTCACAATGTCATAAAGGGTTTGGGTTTCTTTCAACAAAACCGCCCCACCCTTACTTTTATTAACTGTTTTGGCAGGGCAACCAAAATTTAGGTCAACACCAGGAGAGCCCAGCTCTATCGCTGTTTGTGCATTCTCTGCAAGCCACTGTGGATGTTGTCCTAATAATTGAACTCGGACAGGCACACCTGCCGGAGTTTTGCCGCCATTGTGAAGCTCAGGGCAAAGTCTATAAAACGTTTTCTTTGGTAACTTTTGATCGACTACTCTTACAAATTCAGTAACGCACTGATCGAAACCACCCACGCGAGTGAGCATATCTCTCATTAAGTGGTCGACAACGCCCTCCATAGGGGCAAGCATTACTTTCATTGCAAACGTCTCAGATTAATAGAACATAAAATTGGCGCGGGAGTTTAGCAAAAAGCACTTATATCAGCCAGGCTTTGATGCTTAGTTTTTCAACTTCTGTGGCTGTCTATTTAAGGTGGTTTTAAATTGCAGCTGTTTAAATTTAGTAAGTGTCTGTCCGCTGAACACTTTAATTCATGTGAGAATGATGCTGGTTTCTAATTTTGTACGAATGGAGAAAACTTGTGTGTCTGTCCATACGTAGAAAGTTCTTGGTAGAAGTCCGCACTTAGCCTATTTACGAGGCTGTGACTGGGTAGCGGCTTCCTTTTCTAAATTTTCAAGGCGAGTGAATACGGCCTTCTTTTGATTATCGGTGTATGTCCGCCAATTAATGATTTCTTCAATCGTACGTTTACACCCAATGCAAATGTCTTCTTCGGTTAATTTGCACAAGGCTACACATGGGGAAATTAAGTTCATAAAGCTTCTGTTTTATCCAGACCGTCTTTTTTACTCTGTACTCGCGAAGCTGCGATAGCTGCCATTGTAGTTTCTGATAGCTCTTTATTGGACCACAAACAGACATGACAACCAAAGCGCGATTCAAGATATGAGGAAAACTCAGTGTCTGTCCCACAGTCATACCTCACTAAATTTTGCTTTTTACCGTCGTAAATAACCGCAGAATAAGTAAACACAAAGAGCCTCCTAAAAAAGAGGCTCAAATATACATCTAGACGTCTAAACGTTCAAGCGTCTAATTTAAATAATCGAGTGCAGCGCAAATTGCGGCCACCTGAGCATCATTGCAATTTTCGGGTGTCGCATTATCGCTATCGGGATAGACTTCTGTAGTTGTGACGTACTTAGCATCTGTCATACCTCCACAAAGGTACAACGACTTCTTGTCATAGCAAATTACACCTTCACTCACCACATCTGCACCTATAATCTTTCCGTTTTCATCGGCCGGTGCGATATGCGTTACTTTTTTCACAGCCTCAATAACTGCTTTTTGAAACTCTATTTGGGGGCTTGGAGTATTAGCAACCGTATAGAAACCATCTGGAATGTTCCAGTTATCATGGGTCACCCCATCCCGCGCAGCCAGTGCTGGTCTAAACTCACTATTGTCCGTGTCTGTCGTTTCGTGCAAATCAATATGAAGCGTAAGAGATAACGCTAAATCAGATACTAATTGCATAAGCTGAGCAGACTCTGGTGCAGGAGAATCACTGTAAAACGAGCGATTCGGATCTAATGCCATTGGGTTCCATCGATTTATCGACTCGTATCCCCAGGGACTTACACATGGCACCACAACTATATTTACTTGCTCTGCGTACTGAGCCAACTTTGTTTCAATAAATTGAAGCGCTCCTTGCACACCACTAGTTTCGTAGCCGTGAACACCGCCTGTAACGAGTGCAGACGGCTTTTCAGCGTCAAAACTCTTGGGAATTACAGCATATAGTGGGTAACGCGCTGTATCATAAGGAAGTGCGCCATACTGCTTTAACTCAAAGCCTTCAGGGATAATGTTGAAGAGTTTATTAAGTACTTCTTCCTGATAACTTCTTTTCACAGTCTGCTGTGCTTTCCATTGGGCTTTTTCTTTTTCGCCCCACGGCTCACCAGGAGTTCCAATTGGATAATTCTGCATATAACACCTCTTTTGTACTTTTTAGATCATAACAGTTCAACAAGCTCACGTATCTATCACACAAAAGTTTCTTAAAGGGTTGTGACATGAGTTCTTTACGCATTGAACCTCTGAAAAGTACTTGCGCAAAGGTGTTGACGCCTCTTTTGTAAGAATTGCAAATTCCGATGAAAATGATCGGTGTATGTCTAGGTAGATGGTTTAAAGAGGGAAAGAAGAGTGTCTGTCCACTGAAACTTTCTTAAGATGGCTTTGCATCTATTTGCTTACAGATTTAATTGCAGTGTCTGTCCACAAAGTTTTAAGCCAGAAACAAAAAAACCAGCCGAATGGCTGGTTTTTTCGATATGGCGTCCCCTAGGGGATTCGAACCCCTGTTACCGCCGTGAAAGGGCGGTGTCCTAGGCCTCTAGACGAAGGGGACTGAAAATTTTCTTTCGAAAGCAACGCTTTCGAGATTTTCAGTAAGGCGAAGTGAGTCAGCAAACTGAGCGACCTTACCCTACCGAAACTTTCAGTCAGAAGTTGAATAATCAACTCCAGCCTATTTCACAGTTTTAATCGACTGTGACGCGATAAAATGGCGTCCCCTAGGGGATTCG
>Ga0207991_1002504_pt1 | contig 10167 bp, 7 predicted proteins | sample ETN07SmetaG_FD_185786 | JGI IMG/M metagenome (GOLD analysis project Ga0207991, IMG submission 185786) | Marine microbial and viral communities from oxygen minimum zone, Eastern Pacific Ocean - ETNP2014F14-07SV275 (SPAdes) (version 2) | ecosystem: Environmental > Aquatic > Marine > Oceanic ... | reverse complement strand
AAATGATGAAGTGACCTATGATGTGACTGTAACGATGGACGCAGATATGAGTTCGACGAATCAACAAGTTGATATTTTTGTGGTTGAGGATAATATCTGGTCTTATTGGGGTGCCGTGGGGATTTATCATAATGCCAGGAATGTTGCCAGAAACTGGATTACGACTGATGGTTTAGATCTAACTATTAGTTCAAGCGGAGAATCCCAAACATTTACCGGAACTTTTGATGTCAGTGATGCCTGGGTTTCGGACAGTGTAAAGATTATTGCTATCGTCCAGAATTATGGAAACCCGAAGCAGATCTATCAGGTAAACCAAATCAATATTAATGATATGGATCCTGATGTTGATAATGACGGTATCTTAAATGGGGATGACAATTGCATTGATGTACATAACCCGAATCAGTCTGATGTGGATGGCGATGGCATAGGGGATGTCTGTGACGCATGTAACGACAATGTTTACGTTTTAGGAAATATCAATGGCGATTCCGATTGGTCTAATTGGGATGGTATGGCCGGAAGTCCTGTTGTCGATATTTTTGATCTTTTTACCTATGTTGATATGTTGGAAAGCAATGAGTATAATGATTGTACCGCGGGGACCATGGATATAAATGGTGATGGGAATTTAAACCTTGTGGATATTTGGTACCTGATGCAAATGATTCTTAATGGCGATAATTAATTCTAAATGCAATCATTTTTAATTAAAAAGCCGGTGGTATCCACCGGCTTTTCTTTTAAAAACTGTCTCCATAACATTGTTGAATAAAATCAAATCAAACCAAGTTAAAATTATGACTAGACAATTTACCCAATTTTAATGATTTCAAGGAAATCTTCATGAGAAAATATTTATTCACGCTATTGTTTCTGTCCAAAAGTGTGATGTTTGCTACCGATAGTGATTTGGGGAGCAAGATCCCGGATTTAAAATTAAAACTCCTCAACGGGCAAAAAATAACCATCCATGAGCTATTGAAAGATGGCCCTTTAATGATCGATTTTTGGGCAACTTGGTGCAAACCTTGTAAAAAAGTGATGAAATATTTAGATCAATATCACCAGGATTATGCTGACCAAGGTTTCAAAGTTTTAATGATCAACCAGGATACACCACGTTCATTAGGCAAAGTAAAGTCTTATATTCGCAGTCAAAACCATCAATTTTTTATCGGGCTCGACCCCAACAAAAAGATCGCCAAAAAGTTGAATGGAGAAGTGATGCCAACCATGATACTTGTGGATAAGGATGGATTTATTAAATGGCGCCACCAGGGATATATCCCCGGGGAAGAAATTGAAATTGAAAAACAAATAAAATTAATCCTTGAATCCCAAGCGTCTGAATCATAGCATGAAAAAAATTATATTGTGCTTAACTATTTGCTCTGTTCTTGTTGCAAATGATATCGATTTCAATGCGGCCCTCACAGCGAACTACGGGGATAGCTACGATTTTTATTCCTATTCCGAAAATCGATTGGATCTCAATTTCTTCTATAATGACCTGCAAGGATGGGTCCAGTATGAATATTCAAATCCACCCGATGTAGGGTTCCCCATCAATGATATCCGGAAATTTCGGATCGAATATACTTTAGATGATTTCACTATCAAGTTCGGTGATATTTATGAATTTTGGGGTAGAGGTCTCGTTTTAAACCAGTTTGATGACCAAATGACAAATTATGATAATGGCACCCGGGGTCTTTTTGTTGGATATTCCAATGGCCCCTTGTCATTAAACCATTTAAACGGGAATTCAAGTGTATGGTTATTTGGATCTGATCTCAGGAAACCCTACTATAATAATTCTCATAACATGTCCGGGAATCAAATACAATATGATTGGAATAGTTTTTCTCTTGGACTCACGCAAATCCAGTCCAATGAAGTCCATCAAAAATTATTTGGTGATGACGCCTATGTGAATCATAAAATGAAGGGCGTTTATGGCTCATGGCTGGCAACCAATATAGATATATTTTTTGAGTATGTGGATAAGATATCTACAGAAAAAACTGATTTTTTCCAGGAGGTTGCCCATGATTCCTTGAAAAAGGGCCATGGTATTTATGGGAATTTGAATCTTTACCTTGGGAGTTGGGGGCTTTCAACAGAATATAAAAGGTATGCCTTTGATAAAAGTCATTCAGATTTTACTGCAGATGATTACGGGAATAGGATCGAACTCCAAATGATGCCGACCCTGGGCAAGGAACAAAACTCAACACTTCTGGGCCGTGTTTCTCATAATTATAATTTTAATGATGAACGGGGTGTCCAGGTGGAATTGAATGGCTCATTGTTTAACCGCTTTACCGTTTCTGCCCAATACAGTCATTTAAGCCGCAACAAAGATTGGAAATCCCTCAATCCATTAGATTGGGTAGATAAATCCCTTGATACTTATTTACCCAGTTCAAATCCTTCTGCTTTACCCTATTGGGAAAATTACGAGGAAATAAGTGGTTTTATCTTGGATGATAATCTTTATTTCAAACTTGGGCATGGCAGTAATCAAGAAGTCTTTAAAACAATGCGTTATTTCGATGGAATGCAAATCAGTACAATCTTTACAGAATCCTGGGTCAAGGATACCACTGACTTTTATGGCTACATGATTATTGATTCCACAATGACCATCGATACAAGTTTTTCAGATCCTTTTGAAGTGGTAGCTAAAATGTGGCAAGTAGCAAAATCATTCACGATTCCTATGGAATTAAATTATACTTTTGACAATGGTTATAATTTTGGTGTTGGTTTTCAATACCAGGAAAGAACAAAGAAAGATATTTCGAAAGGGAATGCTAACTATTATAGTAATTCTGATTCATCCTGGATATGGAAAGATGAAGATGGTAATATAGTAGCTAATACTGATTCATCTTTTGAAACTCATGATACCAAGTTCAGTTTGAATGGGGATAAAGTGAATACCCAGTACAATCGAATGATCTATGTGACCCTGAGTAAGGCACCGAGGTGGTCTTTTACCATCACGCAGGATTGGGCAAATGCTTTTGATGGTCCTACTACAGTTGACCCTTATTATAATCCATTAGAGGCATTAATATTTGGAGATCTGAAATATTTTACAGGGGGACGAAATAAAGTTGACCCCCCGGATTTTATTCAAAAAAAGTGGGTTTCCGCCGAGTTGGCCTACAATTTGACATCGTCCCAACGCATTTCAATTATGTATGGATCCATCCAGGGCGGCCTGTTTTGCAGCAATGGGATATGTCGTCTGATTGCACCCTTTAATGATGGCATTAAATTCTCCTACAGTGCCATTTTTTAAAATCGAATCCCTAATGAATCCTATTAAATTTAATCTTTCACATTAGATAAAATAGCCATGTTTAAAAAGCTTTTATCTTCAATATTCTTTTCAACAACGGTATTTGCGCTGCCATTAGATATAGGCGACACTGCCCCTGATTTTACCATTCCGATTTGTGCAAACGGGGAAGGTAATTTTAATTATTATGATGTGTGTAATGGTGCAGTTAATGGAGGTAATTATAAAGTTTCTTGGATAATCCTATTCACGTCTTGGTGATCAAGCTGTCAAGCGGAGGCTCCGCTTGAAGAAGGGATTTGGCAGGAATTTCAAAGTAACAACTCACCTGTTATGATGATAGACTATGGCATGGATTGGGGCACTTATTCCTGCACGGGATGGGCGGATGCATTTGGAACGTCCTACCCGATATTGGATGGTGACGCAGATATGGTTGTTTGGGATACATATGGCCAGGGATACGTACCACACCATGTTGTGGTTGACCATAATATGGAAATTGTTTATTCAGAAATTGGATTTGATGAGTCGGGATTATTAGCTGCGATTGATGCTGCCATTGCAAATATACCCGAATCTGATATGGATAATGACGGGTTGAATGATCCGGTTGATAATTGTCCGCAAGACTATAACCCCAACCAGGAAGATGTGGATGAAGATGGTTTAGGCGATGCTTGCGATATTTGTGATAATGCGAATGTATGGGTTGTGGGGAATACTGACGGCAGCCTGGACGTGAATGGTAATGTGATCATTAATGTCATGGACATTCTCAGTCTTGTTGATATTATTGCAATTGAGGATGTGGGGAGTTGCGGCTATGAAGCAGCCAATGTGAACGGGGATAACCAAATCAATGTGATTGATGTGATTGCACTGGTCCAAATGATTATGAATGGTGAAACAAATACAAATTCAGTTCCTCCGTCAGACGGCACTTTTGAGATTCTTCATTCGGATCAAGGAGATAGAGCCATCATTGAAAGCACAGATGAAATTAGCGGATTCCAATTTGAAGTATCCCATTTTGAAATAACTGAAAATGATTTGAATAATATTGCTTTGCCCGAAGGATGGTCCATGAAAATTTCTGAATCTATAGATAGACTTAAAGTTGTTGTGTACGATGCAACGGGACAAAATCCCAGGAATAAAATAGAATTTTCTGTGCCGAATGTATCTGCGAATTCATTTAGTAATACAGTGGTCGCAAGTTCGAGCGCAGGCGAAATCAGGGTCCGGTTTTCTGAATCTAAGGCATTTCAGGGAGACCTAATGCCGGAGTCTGTCCAAATCCAAAGTTTATTTCCGAACCCATTTAATCCTGGATTATCCATCTCTTATGCACTACCTAAAGATGCGTTAACCCGGGTTGTGGTATTTAATACAATGGGTGAAGAAGTTGATGTTATCTTGCCGGAACAAATGACAAGATCGGGCTACCATACTTATTATTGGAATGCAGCAGATCAACCTTCCGGAATGTATTTTATCCAAGTTCAAGCTGGAAACCACGCGGATACACAAAAAGCGATTCTGGTCAAATAATTCAGTTTCAGTTGTAGAATACGAGGATAACATGCTATAAATTAAGCGGCGAGTAATCGTCGCCTAATTTTTATCCAACATCAAAATGATCAAGGTTAACAACATTGATATTTAAACTCTATCTTGCTAGGATATCTATTTTGTCAGGTGTCCTAATTCAGTTTTTATTGGGCCAATCTGACCCATTTTCCTTCAGGAATATTTCTGTTGAAGACGGATTATCTGAAAGTACCGTTAAGGTCATTTTTGAAGATCATAATGGTTTTATTTATTTTGGCACCGAAAATGGCTTGGATTATTATAATGGATATGAATTCCTGAACTATCAAATGAAATCCTTTGATGAAACTTCAATCCTTGGGAATAAGATTTCATGTATCTACGAAGATTCAAAGAATAAGATATGGATTGGTTCAGAATTGGGAATCAGCAAATTCGATCCCAATACAAGAACTTTTATACGTCCAGAAAAATTGGATGAGAAAAGTGAATTAGCACTCATTAATCCAGAAACCTTTGCCGAAGATCATAACGGGAATATTTGGGTTAAACTTTTCAACAGTAATTCTATTTTTCAACTCAATTCAAAAAAGGATACAACGGTATGTATGAATTGCGGTAGGGAGGATCTGCTAAAAAATATATCGATTCAAATTCTTTATGAAGATGATGATAAAACGATCTGGATTGGATCAGAATCTGGATTATTTTATTTCGACAGAACCCAAGATGAAATTGTCCCGTTTAAGGCAAATTCAGAATTATTTCAATCTCAAATCACAGCCATTGCAGAGGGAAAAAGCGGGGAATTATGGATTGGGACAACGCAGGGTTTGGGAAAAATCGCAACCGGTTCTAGTAATACTGTTACTGTATTTATCAAAAAATCAGGTCTCAATTCAATCCTATCAAACACGATCAATGATTTGAATTGGGATAATGAAAAGCAGGAATTATGGATTGCCACAAATGATGGATTATCCCGGTTTGATGCCGAAAAAAATAAATTCCATAATATTCAGGAAACACCCTACGCCAATAGTATCATTGAAAACAATGTTACCGAAATACTCATAGCAGAGAAATCCGGAAAGCTATGGTTTACCACCGAAAATTATCCGGGGATCAATTGTTTATCTATTACCCTTGATCCTTATTTTGGAGAATTGGATACGTCTTTCACTCATTTTGAGCACGACCCGGTGGACCCAAACTCTCTAGCTGATAATAACATTTCAGCCTTCATTGAAGATAAAGCAGGCCATGTCTGGATTGGGACCCGCCAAAATGGGATCAGTTTTTATTCATTTGTAAAGCCAAAATTTTCATCCATCCGATATGACCTGGAAAATGAATGGGGATTAAAAAGCGACAAGATTTTTTCAATCGCAACACTTTCAGACGGGTATCTGTGGGCCGGGACGGGCCATGGACTTGAATTGTTATCTCCGGATGGGATCAGGGATTATGAAATGGAAAAATCCGCATTGGGCATAAATCAAGTTATGGATTTGGAAATTATAAATGATGAAATCCTTTGGGTCGCTTCTACAGAAGGTGTATTAAAAATCGACTTAAACACGGAAGAAATAACCCGGTTTTCATCCTTGAAAAATATTCCTGAGAACAAGCGCATTGCTGATGATGTTATTTATGATATTCTTGTGGAAGAGAATGGGATGGTTTGGTTGGGGACACGATCAGGTTTAACCATTATAGATACAGAAAATGATTCCACTATTAATTTTAAATCGGAGTTGGTCCCAAGAGTGATCTATAAAGATAAAGATGGGAATATTTGGTTAGGAACCGAGATGGATGGTCTTTACTTCCTGCCTGTTGATTTGATCCCAAGTGTCATGGAGGGGAATGATTTTGAAATTGTCGGCCACGTATTTGATGAAAATGTTCCCGATGGAATGTCCTCTGCCAGGATTACCTGTTTAACACAAGATCAAAATGGTGTCATTTGGGTTGGGACGGCCAATGGTGGTTTGAATCGCTACCATAAAGAAGATGAAACTTTTTCCCACTTTTTTGTTCAGGATGGCCTGCCCAGTAATTATATAACTGCCATTGCAGTTGATAACGAAAATAACCTTTGGATCAGTACCAAGAATGGCATTTCACTTTTTAATCAATCCAATACAACATTCACGAATTTTAATTTAACCGATGGCATTGGAAATATTGATTATTTCCGGAATAGCTATGCGATTAGTGAAGACGGAACTTTCTTTTTTGGCGGACCCAAAGGAATCACGGTGGTCAATCCTGGAAATATTCAATACAATGACTATCAGCCGCCCTGTGTGATTACCCGTATTAAAAAGACCTCCTTTGACGATCTTGTTTCAGAACACTTTGGGGGTCTGAGCCAGAGCATTGAAATTGATCATCGGATCAAATCTTTTACCATTGATTTTGTTGCTTTGAACTATCATAAGACAGAAAAAAATCAATATCGCTATAAACTGGAAAACCTGGACAAGGATTGGGTTAATTCCGATGGCCTGCGATTTGCTTCTTATAATAATTTGGGAAGAGGATCCTACCAATTCAAAGTGCAAGGATCCAATGACGATGGTGTTTGGAGTCAACCTGTCGTACTCGCGATCATTTTTATTCCCCATCCACTCTTAAGTTATTGGGCTTTCGGTATTTATGGAATATTAGGGATATTGGGTGTTTATGTCTTTATTAAACATCGTGTTCAAAAACAAAAACATGAATTGGAAGAAGCAAGACGGATCAAGGAATTAAAACAGGCACGGGATTTTCAGATGTCATTGATTCCAAAAACGGCGCCGGAACACCCAGATTATGATTTTGCATTTCATATGAAAACATCCACAGAAGTAGGCGGTGATTATTACGACTTTTTTCCGCAAGATGATGGTTCCTTGTACATTGTTGTTGGCGATGCAACGGGACATGGCCTCAATGCAGGCATGATGGTTTCCATCACAAAAGCCGGGCTATATGGGGCATCCTTTGACACGCCAACCAATACCACTAGCCGATTGAATCATGCCATAAAATCCATCGATCTCGGTACCATGAGAATGTCACTGAACATGACTAAAATTCATAACGGATCATTTGACTTTACCTCGGCGGGAATGCCGCCAGGCTATGTGTATAAACACAAAGAGAATACCGTGGAGGAAATTCTTATTCCGGGCCTGCCGCTGGGTTCCATGAAAACCACTAATTTTGATTTGCGAAATTTCAAATTAGAAGAAAATGATGCATTTGTTTTGATTTCCGATGGGTTGCCCGAATGCTCAAATCCTGAAGGAGAGATGCTGGATTACCATGCTGTCCAGGATTGTATTCAAGAAAATGGAGATCGATCTGCTCAAGGCATTATAGATTCTCTCATCGATTTAGGAGATTCGTGGATGTCAGGCCGAATGAATGACGATGATATTACGCTTGTGGTCATTAAGAAAAAAAATTGAAAATTTAAAATGGAGAGAATTATGACCAGGAAAATATTTTTAATTCCATTAATGGTGACCATCCTATGGGGACAGGGAAAAGTACCCAATGTCCGATTAAAAATGCTGGATGGGAAATATGCTAAATTGTATGACTTTCTCAAAGATGGCCCCATGATCATTGATTTTTGGGCAACTTGGTGTGAACCGTGTAAAAAACAAATGCATTATTTAAATAAATTTCATAATCATTTTAAAGACACCGGTTTCAAAGTTTTGGCCATCAATACGGATACACCCAAAAGTATGGGCAAAGTAAAATCTTATGTTCGGTCTAAAAAATTTGAATTTATGGTTGCCGTAGATCCTAATAACCAAGTTATGAAAAAAATGAGAGTGAAACTTATGCCCACGACCATCCTGGTGGATACCGATGGTTCAATTATATATCGCCACCAGGGCTATTTGCCGGGAGATGAAAAAGATATTCTGGCTCATATTACGGAATATTTTGATAAGGCTGGTATTTCGTATAAGGAATTAGACTTGGGTCAATCCAAAAACAACAAAAAGAAGGATAAGGTTGAAATCGATTTTTAATTCTATTTTCATTTCTAATTGAGCAACATTCAGCGGTGATGAATTACGATAAAGTTTGTTTTTCTTCACTACCTGCACTCAATCCTAATTTAAATTCAGAAGTCTTTTATATAAGAAAAATCTTATTTTTATAAATAATTATATGCGCCCGTAGCTCAACTGGATAGAGTGTCTGGCTACGGACCAGAAGGTTGGGGGTTCGAATCCTCCCGGGCGTACACCAAAAAAGCATCTAAAAAGATGCTTTTTTCATTGCTTATAAATCTTCATTTTAAATTTGCCTTCGTCGAGCCCCTTGCCTTATATTTGGAGTGAGTATTTATACTCACGAGGTAAGTAAAAATAAACAAACATTAGGTGGTCACGGGAGTGGTACACCTTCTTTGGAGTTCGACATGTCGAAAAGAATAACCCTTTCTTTTCTATTTGGTAATGCCCAGGTTGTTCTATGGGCTCTTTTAAGCCTGCTCATATTAGCACCTACGTCCTCTCTCTATGCCCAAGATCCAGATGATGTTGATGACGTGGAAGAATTCTTCGGTGATGACGAAGAATACGAAGATGACGAATACGAAGATGACGAATATCTCGACGATGACGAATACGAAGATGAAGAGTACGAAGATGATGAAGAATACGAAGATGATGAAGAATACGAAGATGAATTCGATGAAAGTGAAGACAATGAAGTATTATCGGACGAAGCTGAAAATCTGGGGTACACGATTGATTTGCAAGGTGGATCACCGCGGTTTGTAAATAAGAATATAATTGATTGGGCATCAAATGTTGATCTACGGGGTAGCGTTGAATTCCCTTTACTCATGCAGGTTTTGGGTATGAAATTCAGATTTGGTGCTGAAATTGGTACGTTCAATTTCACGCATACTTTACCCCCTGGTACCGACACCTATACGGGGATTTCAGCAATGGGCATATTGGCTTTCCCGGCTGGTCCCGGTAAAATTAAACTAGGTACTGGTATTGTGGGATCATCTCCCGGCTTTATAATGGAAGCAACATACGGAATCAGGATTGGTGGGATTTTAGATATTCGTGGTGGATTCCGTTCTACCGAAGTCATCAATGCAAAAACGAAGGAGGCATTGGAACTTGGACATACGGGCTGGGTGGATGGTATCGTTGTATTAGGAATCAACCTCTAATTATATTTTCTAAAAAATGAAAACCATCACATACCAGACTAAATACTTTGGGATGATGCGGAAAATAGTTACAATTGTCCTGCTACAC
>Ga0207991_1002502_pt1 | contig 10173 bp, 4 predicted proteins | sample ETN07SmetaG_FD_185786 | JGI IMG/M metagenome (GOLD analysis project Ga0207991, IMG submission 185786) | Marine microbial and viral communities from oxygen minimum zone, Eastern Pacific Ocean - ETNP2014F14-07SV275 (SPAdes) (version 2) | ecosystem: Environmental > Aquatic > Marine > Oceanic ... | reverse complement strand
TTTGTCGGCAAAACTACCAGATGAGCAGGTTCAGGACCGGGCGGCCATCATGACGTCAATGGTTCAGGCGCGCTTCTTCTCGACTGGGCAGCAGGCTACGGATGAGCTCTACAATACCCTGAAAGAAGCGCTGGCACTGGCGCCAGGGCAGCGTAAACCGCTGGGTTTAGCCGGGATCATGGCTTATGAGCTGGGTAATTATCAGCAAGCCATCGAACACTGGAAGGCTCTCTGGATACAGTTGCCGGAAGGCAGTATGGAAGCCCGAACCATTGCTAATGGTATTGGTCGCGCTGCTGAAGTCTTGGAAGAGCAGGGCACTCGTGTTGACCTGAGCTGGATGGTCCCTGCGCGAGTTGAAGTGTCCGTTGCGCTGGCAGACGACGTTCGTCAGCAGGTGCCAGTCAATGCGACCGTATTTGTTCTGGCGCGTAAGCTGGATGGGCCGCCGATGCCACTCGCAGTTCAGCGTCTTGTGGTTTCCCAGTTGCCGACCACGGTCGTGTTGGATAACTCGATGGCGATGGCAGCAGGTGCCAGTATTGGTGACGTTGATGAGGTGACCATTACTGCCCGTGTTTCTTTATCCGGCCAGCCAATGGCGCAGGAGGGAGACTGGCAGGGGCAGGTCTTTAATGTTCCTACTCGGGGCTCTGAGGCCATTCAGGTGACTATCTCAGAGCAGGTCAGCGGCGAATAACAAAGCCATAAAGCCAGATAGAACAAGTAAAGATCATTACCAGCGCGCGTAATGGTCTTCGGCCAGTCCCCAGAGATTGTCGATATGGATGGTCTCGTGGGGAAGGTCGATCTCACCGCTGTATCTGCCCAGGTACTGGCGGAAGTTACTGGCGGCGATGATGGCATTAGTGTGATCGTGATAATTCACTACCGGATCGAAGTGGAGACGTACGCTGTTGTCGTGTGATGTGACTGACCAGCCAGAGTCTGTATCGTCCCGGTTAAACTGAAAATGGACGCCGGGCATGACCGTCGGTACCCCATCTATCCATAGCGTATTTTCACTGAAGCCAGTTTCGTTCACGCCAGCAGACAGGTTCAGCCCGATCTTACGTTGATCGTTCAGGCGCCCGGAAATACTGGCCCAGTTCCAGCTGGTTTCATGCCGCATGTAGCCACCTGTCCAGTCGACACCGGCCAGTGCCCGAAGTGATTCGAGATTATAGGTGCGACCTTGCCACTGCACTTCACCCTGACACACCCGAGCATTGCTTTTCTGGGTATATGTCCAGCCACTGAAGCCGGTGCGGGTACAGACCGACATCGGGAGGTAATGCGTGCTCTCATCGATACTGGCCCGAATACTGGTGCCATCGGCCATGCTGACGCGCACCTGTCGCACGCCGGGTCGGTTACTGGCTTTTATGGTCAGTCGGTTGCGGCCTTTTACGAAGCTGACGATGTCCTGATTAGGTTGCTGCCCGAAACGAAGTCCACGACGGAAGGGGCGCGTGAACCGATATTCTTTCCAGCGTTCTGCTGACTGATCATACAAATACAGAAAGGCATGACTGGCGAAACGAAGGCGCACAATAGCCAGACCGATGAACAAAGGATCTGCAGAAATAGAAACAAACTGGAACTGATTAAAGTGCTGGTCGCGCTTTTTCGGCAGGATTGGCTTTCCCATCGGGGTGCACAGCTTGTAGTCGCGAAAATTTATATCGCTGACAGGGGTGTCAAAGCGCCCAAAAAGAGGTTGTCCATGTTCATCAATCAGGCGGTCACGCGGCGTCATCATCTTTCCTGTAGCTGTTTACGCATGCGGCTATTAAAACAGAAAAGATGGCCTGATTAGAGGTGTCTTATGAGACCTGCGTCACACCCATTGAAGTCCCTGACGGGTGTGAGGCGTATTAACGGAAGGCGGCGCGCATGGCTGCCAGAGAATCCTGGTCGGCTTTGAAGCGCAGTTTCAGGTAGACACCCTGTGCGGTGAAGTTCGCGGCAGAGAAGTCGCTGTCGATGAAGCCCGTGAAGTTATAGCCCACGCCAACCCAGGTGTTAGTGGCTGGAATAAAGCCAACGGAGAGGCCTGCGCCGTGGCTTACCTGGCCTGCTTCGTAGCCGTGTAAACGGCGACCATGGGCACCGACATCCCAGCGGTCTGTCAGGTGGTGGCGCCATTCTGCGGCCATGAAATCTGTGGTCGAGGCGTAATTATCGCCATCGTATTGGTTAAGAACACGCTTGATGCCATATTGCCCAGCGAGCTGATCGCGGCCGGTAATCATCCAGTTCAGGTGCGCATTGTTAATCAGTTTGCGGGTACGGTCAGGGGCGCCGATACCGCCGATGGTGTCCTGAACCCAGCGCGTCTGCCACAGCAGTGCATAGGGGTTTACGCGAGGGCGCAGGGCCAGATCAAAACGCAGGTCGAGTTGGTTGGCGTAGTATTCGGTGCCTGATTCATTAAACCAGTCGACGCTGCCGCCTGCGGCCAGAGCATCGCTCAGCGGGTGATACAGATTACTGCGTGCTACCCACTTATCGAGGGTGGTGCCGTTGCGGTATTCGAGGCGGTTATTCCACTGCCACTGTTCGGTTCTGAACGCCGAGCCCGCATGAACCGCGTGGAAGTTTTCTGTGGTGGCATCTTCCACCGGCACACTGTTCTCAAGGTCTTTTGACTGCTCGAAGCCAGCGCTCAGGCTCCACTCATCATTCAGCATAAAGTCCTGGGTTAAGCCGGATACGGCAAAGAGGCGATAGTTATCATCGACTTCGACCTGTTCAATGCTTTGCTCTGCACGGGCGCCTGCCCAAGGCGTTGCGCGGAGACCCATAATAGAACGCTCCGGCGCATCATCGCTGAACCCGGTTTCGTGCTCGGCGAAAATACTGTAATTGCGTGAAATCTGGTAATCAGCGCCAAGCAGCATGCGGTCGTAAGCATCCGAGCGTTCAGAGATATTCGTCAGTAGCTGACTACTCAGGGTCAGACGATTGTTCAGAACCCGCTGGCTGTACCCGAGACTCAGCTGATCTGTATACAAGGTGTTATCCAGACTCTCCTGCTGAGCTGCAATCAAGCCCAGAGAAACCTGTTGGTTGTCGCTCAGGCGGTGAATCCAGTCGGTCTGAGCCTGATAGCTATCGAAGCCTGTGGTCAGACCCAGATGGTGGAAGATCATGACCTGCAGGCGGTTATCATCATTGATGTACCAGTTACCTTCGATGCCTTCTTTGCGGAAGTCATTTTCGCCGACGGATGTCTGATCCAGACCAAAACCATCTTCCTGCTCCCGGATATACGCGCGGGCATCAAATTTATCGTCGCGGTGAGAGACTTCAACCAGATGAGCGTTCGCAGTATCAGCGTTACCGGAAACCACTTCTTCAGACTGAGCAATTTCGGCTTTGACTTCGGTTTTACCGAGTTTGAGCGTCGCGTCAGCAGCGCGCAGATGACGGTCGTCGCCGCTCTGATTCTGCGTAATAGTCGTTACGCCGGCACGAACCTTATCGTCAAGCAGCTTCACGCCAGCGCGGCCACCGGCGATGTAGCCCAGATCTCCGTCTGATTCGACTTCGTATTCGACAACGATGTACTGCGGGTTAAAGCTGTCATCGGTGCTGGCGACTGGCCCTTTGAAGTAGAGCGTGCCGTCATTGTAGTCGATCACGTAATCGACGTTACGGGTCAGGGTGGTGGTCGACAGAATGTTCTCACTGCGGTAACGGTCACGGACGATCAGGCGAACCTGCTCGCTGTTGAGTACCAGCTGCTGATTTTTCAGGCGATACAGACCGGAAGTACCGTCCCCCTGAATCTCCTCACGCATAAAGCCCTGATCCGTCTGACTGACGAAACCGGAGAATTCAGCAATGTCGCCCTGATACACGGTCTGGATGCCGGTCAGTTTACGACTGTAGCGGCCAAGCTCTGTGACGGTCAGGTTGGTGTCGATATCACCAAAGACTGTGTAGAAACGTTCTTTTTCAACCCGGACATACAGTTTACGGGCTGAGCTGGCATCGAGCTGTTGCTGGCTGGCGTCACCGTAGAGGGTGTAATACCGGTCTGGTTCTATCAGGCGCGCAAAAGGCTCGGCGTCTTCTTTGCCCGAGTCGTACGCTGCAGTGACCAGCCACTCGCCCAGAACCTGACCCTGAGCGAAGAAGGCCAGACGCCCGTCGTGGTAAATGTTGTCATCAACGCCGGCGGCTTTCATTGAGTCACTGTTGCCACCATTGGCGTTATAGCCAACGGCCAGGTCACCCAGACCAACAAAAATCCATTCACGTTCTTTTGGCTTCAGCCAGGCGCGGATTTCGTCGGTCTGACCATTGCTGTGCTTGAAGCGCATGACCACCTCTCCCGAGCGGAAAGTCGGGGCCAGACGAATATGTGCAATACCATCCTGACCAACCTGATACGCAGGTTTCTGCATGTCGGTCAGCGGGCTGATTTCCTGTTCGCGCTGTTCACTATAGAGAGTGTATGGCTCAAGGATTTCGACCTGACCCTGAACGTTAGCGCGAATCGGGAAGCCTTCTTTGTCCGTCAGACGCACAGCCACGACAGGCGGATTAATACCGTCGGCGACCAGCATACTTTCGTCTTTTATAAACTCGGCCTTGGCTGGCGCTTCGGCAAAGTGCACGGTTTTCTTGATGCGTTTCACCACACGGCCGGCGGTGTCCATTACCGTTACTTCAAAATGGTTAGGGCCAGACATCAGGTCTACACCACGCCACTGGCTGATCACCAGGTCACGGGTTTTACTGCTGGTGTTACCGTCAAAGTTCAGAGCACTCACTGGCTTGCCGTTTAAGGTCAGCGTAGCGCGTTGTTTCTTGGAATGAGATACCGCAATCTTGGTTGAGCTGATTGATGGGCTGCGATCAAGCGGTGGCCAGATCCACTGAGCTTCATCCGGGGCGGTACGGAACCAGTTCTCGTCATACTCAGGGATGGCCATTTCGGACGGCAGGCGTGCCGGATTACCCGCCGCTGTGGCCATTAATCCGGTCAGGCCGGGAATCAGGGATTGTACTTTAGCGACCTGAACATCACTGCCAGCACTCGCCAGATCAACCACTGCATCAGCGTTGAGGACCTTCACCTCAACACGTCGGTTCTGTGCGCGGCCTTCGGCGGTTCGGTTGGTCGCGACGGGCTCGGTCGGGCCTCGCCCTTCTGAGATAATCTGCGCACGTGGAATTCCGAGCTCTTTGGCCAGGAAGTCGGAAACAGAGTCAGCGCGTGCCTCGGACAGCACCTGGTTATTGGCAAAGATATGCTGCACGCGACTGGAAATTCGTGAGCTATCGGTATGGCCGATCACTTTGAGCTCGAGGTTGCCGAGACCGTTCAGCGCTTCAATCACATTCACCAGATTAAGCTTGTCTTCCTCCGTCAGAATGTCTGAGAAGTTAGCAAACTTCGGAGGTACGACAGGTTTCACGTTTTCTTCTTTCGGCGGCAGTACCAGCTTAATCGACGTGCTGACCGGCTGAATCTGTTGCGGTGACTGGCCGTCAGCCTGGAATCGTGTAACGGCTCGGGTGACAAGTTCACCCATCGGCGCCCGGTCGCTGATGTACGCATTGAACTCAATGACGTTCTGCCATTCTTCAGGTTTGTCGTTCAGACGGTAAACGAGAGTACCGTAAGTGACCGTCGGGTCTTCAATCGCCCGGCCATCCAGTGTGCTTGAGCCAGTTTCGTAGACCAGACCTTCTGGCAGAGAGATCATACCCGTCACGTTCTGCAGTGGCAGGCCATTGCCATCCAGCGTAAAGCGGTAACGGACCTTATGATCCACTGGTGAAGCGTAGGGACGCTCACTCATTTCTTCCGCCGTGAATGGCAGCAGGGCGTGGTCAAGTTGTTGGCGAATTTCGCCGACTTCGGGTTCACGCATTTTCAGGAAGAAATCAACGCGCCAGAAGCTACCCGGCTGCACATCAACGAACTGGCTGTAGTTGCGACCTGCATGGAAGCCTCGCTGCGGACATTCCATCAGCTCCATGTATGGAGGGATAGTCGCGGTATCAAGTTGAACAACGTGAGTGCCGGCGGTGACGTCTTCAATATGCCATTCACCGTTTTCATCGGAGACGACGTAAGTACCGTCTTCCATAAACAGACGAATATCGGGCACACCGTCGACGGATGCCTGGTTTCCTTCACAGTCGTCCAGGTAAATACGACCGAACAGGCGGGCTTTGTCTTTGAAAAATTCGTCGCGAATAACGATCTTGGCGCTGGCGTCATTTGCTACGAGTACGTCATCGTTCAGGGAGACACGGTTGATCAGCTCGCCTTTAGCTAGTGCCGTCACCTGCGTAACGTAGGTTAATTGCAGGCGATCAAACGCGTTTATCTGTGCGATCGGGAGGGTCAGCGTGCGACCATCACGACTGATATCGAAATCAACCTTCTCGTTGTTCAGGCGTGCAGAGCCTTCCATATAGCGCAGACCGGCGGGCAGTTGGTCGATCAGAGTGACGTCGGTCGCATCAACTTCATTGTTCACGAGGGTAATCGTGAACTTCAGGCTGTCGCCAATACCGGCTTCGTTGATATCCGCTTGCTTGCTCAATAGCAGGCTGTTGTCGAGCGGGTCTGCGCCTATGTCAGTGCGGAATACCTGATTATTGACGCTGAATGTCTCACCGCGCGAGATACCAGTGACTTCAAATGGTCCATTGATGGTGTTACTCAGAGTTTCATCATCGAGATCCGAAGGCACTCGGAACGTACTGGGGCCTTCAATCGCCAGGTAGTAGTTGCCATCTTCGACGTACGGGAACCAGAACTCGCCCGGCTGAAACTCGGGAGCGACGGCACTTGCCCTTGGCCCTTGAACCGGACCACTGATCACTGTGACGGGGTATGGCGTTACGCCATCTTCAAAGAATACTTTATCGGTTGCTGGCAAGCCGGTGTCTGCGTCGATCAGTGTGACGCTGACGCCATTGATCGGGCTGCCATCGCTTGAGCTGAATACCCGGCTGACCGGGTTAAATACGCTTTGTGCAGCGACGCTGTCACTTGGGTCAGTCGGATCGGTGTAGCTGACCAGAAGCTCGGTTCCGGTTTTCACGGAAAGGACGCCATCGTATTGAACCGTGCCCTGATTGGTGTCTTGTGTAGGCAAAACTGCTGCAAATATGCCAGTGCTGTCGCCGGTTTCGAAAAGCGTCAGTTGTTCGGTGTCGCTGCCGTCCGGAGTCGAGATGCTGACAACAATGGTGTCTGGACGGGATGGATTCAGGTTTTTGTCCTGATCTTCAACAATGATGATGACGGGCTCGCCAGCGCGATAGCCAAACTCGTCATCAGAAACGGTCACCGATGCAGGGAAGGTTACTGTATTCCCATCTTCGTCAGTGAAATCTGTATTCGGTGTGAAATTACCCTGGCCATCGCCAAATTCTGTGCCGTTTAAGGTCAGCGGTGTGCCGTTATCGTCGAGGTGTCCCAGACGAATATTGGATGGGGTCGGTACGACAGGACCCGGGTTTACTTCCTGTGTAGTCAGTGTGGCGGAGTCGCTGCGACTGTATGTCTCGGAATACACCGAGTAAGTCGCAACGGCAGTGTTGGTGATCTCTGTTCCAGTTGGGGTGACAGCCGCCAATGTGTTCGACGTAAACGCCAGACACAATAAAGCAACCAGAGCATACAGGATGCTCTGGTGTACGGAGGTTGTTATTACTGGATACAGAGGTCTCATCAGTCGATAGTTACTCTGAAGGTAATCACGTTGGTTTCCTGATTAGCAGGATCAGAGTCGCCGTCGACTGTGCCCAGATTCACGGTCACTGTGTCCGTACCTGAGTCGTAGCTTGCAATAGCTGGATCAACGACCACAGGGGTAGTGTCACCGTCCATTGCAACCAGCAGGCTGTCAGCAACATAGGTTGTGTCCGCTGGGATTGCATCGGTGATCACAACGTTGGTCGCATCTGCTGTACCTGTGTTAGTCAGCGTGATGGTGTACTCAACAACTGCACCCGGAATGGCTTTCGGGTTGTCTGTACCATTGAGAGGATCACTGATAACAGCAGACTCTTTAGTCAGGTTGCCCAGTCCTTCCAGGTTCGGGAAGACCAGAACCAGAGCATCGGTCAGCACTTCCTGGTTGTCTTCACCGGTATCGGCGTAGACAACTTCAATGGTGGTCGCACCGTTAGCAATTGCTGCATCGTCTACTGAGCCATTGGTCGGATCACCATCGCCAGTGTCCAGAGCGTAAGTCGTGCCGTCGATTGTGGATTCGACGCCATTGACGGTTACGCTGGTCAGCGCTACGTCCTGGTCAGCACCATCGACTTCCGTCTTTGGTACGGTAACGAAGACAGTGATGGTCTCATCGGCTAATACTTCTGCAGTAGGACCGGTTAACAGGGTGTCGGCCGCATCCAGTACGCCCGGAGTACCGTTAATCGGGTCATCCACGTAGTAGCTGTAGGTCGTACCGGTATCGATGTTATCGGTGTACGTCGTACCGTTTACGTCCAGAGTGGTGCCGGTTTCGTTCGCCGCAGAAACGGTGAATGAGGTTGGCGAGTTACCATCGTTGGTGATCTGTACCGCCGCGATGGTGACATTGTCAGCCTCAAGGGAGGTCTGATTGGGTTCAGTGGTCAACAGTCGCGTCAGGGCGTAGTCGACTTTAATATCGACGTTGAATACGTCCTGAGCTTCAACCGCATCCTGATCAACACCGTTGATCTGGTAGTTCAGGATCGCCGTATTTGTCACTGTGGTCCCGGCTGCTGTTCCGGCGGCGTGAACCTGAAATGACAGTGTACCGAGTGTGGCCAGTACAACAGGGCTGATCAGTTTTACGTGCTTATTCATACTTCACCTCCAGCCTGGGATTACTTAACCCGGACCTGAAATTCAACAGAGCCAGTTGCTGATGGCGCCAGAGGCGCATCAACAATCCAGCGGATACTTTCAATATCTTTTGCACCAGCAGGACGGACGCTGCCGTTCTCCAGTACGTTCAGTTCACTCACAGGAGCAAACTGAGAACCATCTACCGATAGGGTGATAGCGGTTCCTGCACCATTAGCACTGTTCATGATGTAAACGGTGTTTTCTGGCACAGGGTTCTTGATGGTGACGCCACTGACCGGCTCACTGCCGGTGTTGACATATGTGATGCGGTAGCCGACTTTGTCGCCGGGGGCGATTTTGTCAGCTTCCACCCATTCTTCCGCCATGCTTCCGTCTTCCTGTGCGGTCATCACTACCTTGTAGGGTTGTGACTCCAGACTGACAGTAGCGAACGCCGAGAATGGCAGCAGCAGGAGTAATGTGGTCAGTAAGCGCATAAGTCACCTCAATATCAGTTGATTTCAGCCTGCAGGCGGATTTCTACTGTTGTGTTTTCAGTCAGAGTGCCCAGGTCTACGGATACATCTGAACCAGCTACGTCGACTTCGTCGTCACCGGCAACGTCAGTTTTTGCTGCGCCGTCGATAGTGACCGACTCAGGAACCAGCGTCATAGACAGTGGGATGGAGTCAGCAACCACCAGGTTGTTCACATCGCCGTTTACCGCAGTTGCAGTAATCACGTAAGTCACAACGGTACCTGGGATGTCAGTTGTACCGCCGAATGGATCAACTCGGCTTTCGATTGACTTGTCGAGGTCAACGTAGGCGTCAACCCTCAGTGCGCCAACAACGAAAGTACCTGTGTCTGCATCAGTCGCCGAGTTACCTACAACTGCGCCCGCAGGTGTGTTAGTGCCCTGGCCAGGTAGCAAGGTACCTGCATCAGCTGTAGCTGCACCCGGTGTTGCAGATGTTGCAGTCAATTGAAGTTCAGACTGCTGGCCAGTCGCTGCTGTAGCAGGGATGTTACCTACGATGAATACGGTTGCAGACTCGTCTGCGTCCAGTACAACGTCAGCAGTTACTGGCTGGTCACCAGAGTTGAATACGCCGTCGTTGTTGGTATCCAGGTATACAGTCACGTTGTCTGTATCAAAGTCGTCACCCGGCAAGTTGTCTGCAGTCAGTGTGAAGGCTTCGGTGCCGTTACCTGTGTTGGTTACGGTGAATTCCAATACCTGGTTTGCGTCACCCGGCTGGGTTTCTACAGGTACTGTGTTTTCGGCAGTAACGTTAACGTTGATCAGCTCGGCAACGGTGATGTCTGGAGCGGTTGCTGACGTTGAGCCA
>Ga0207991_1002484_pt1 | contig 10216 bp, 4 predicted proteins | sample ETN07SmetaG_FD_185786 | JGI IMG/M metagenome (GOLD analysis project Ga0207991, IMG submission 185786) | Marine microbial and viral communities from oxygen minimum zone, Eastern Pacific Ocean - ETNP2014F14-07SV275 (SPAdes) (version 2) | ecosystem: Environmental > Aquatic > Marine > Oceanic ... | reverse complement strand
ACGATCTTGTGATAGGGACATATAGCTGTCGTTGAATGAGGCGTTTCCATAATATTGTATCTTTGGTACGTGTATATTGGTCCCCGCCCCGTTTGATTTGCTTAGCTCTTCATTAAACATTTTGCAATAAAGATGATAACCGACGCTTGAAATATGACCGCTTTGTTCATAACCGAATACATTTCCAGCACCGCGTATTTCTAGGTCTTTTATGGCTATACTGTACCCAGACCCAAGGTCTGTATTTTCTTGTATTGTTTTTAGTCTTTCTATCGCACTTTCTGAAAGACCATCTTCTTTTGGTATAACCAAATAACAAAAACCCTGCCTATTACCACGACCAACACGGCCCCTGATTTGGTACAATTGAGACAATCCATACATGTGTGAGCCGGTTATGATAATCGTGTTTGCATTGGGGACATCTAAACCAGCTTCAATAATGGTTGTTGTTACTAGCACCTGTATGTTTCCATCGAAAAAAGAAAGAATAATTTCTTCCAAATCCTTACTGTTCATTCCACCGTGTGCGTATGCAATGTTTGCGTCAGGGAACATTTCCTTTATCTTTTTTATATAAAAGGGAATTGACTCAATTCTGTTATGTAGAAAATAAACCTGTCCGCCGCGACTAATTTCGGTCACCATTATTTTTTTATAAAAATCCCAGTTTTGATAAATAACCTGAGTTTTTATGGGCACTCTTTTTACCGGAGGTGTGTTTATTAGGCTAACAGATTTTAGTCCAAGGAGCGATTGTTGAAGAGTGCGTGGTATTGGTGTGGCAGTTAGCGTTATAACATCAATAGATTGTTTGATTTTTAAAAGTTTGTTTTTATGAACCACCCCAAAACGATGTTCTTCATCTATGACTAATAGCCCTAACTTATTTTTCGGTACACTGTCGCTTAATAGTTTATGTGTGCCGATCAATATATCTATCTTTTTGTCGACAATATTGTTTATGATTTCTTTTTGTTTTATTGTTGGAATAAATCTTGACAGCATCTCAACATTTACTCCAAAACTTTCTAATCTATTTTTAAATAATATATAGTGCTGATCGGCCAGTATTGTTGTTGGTACTATTACCATTACGAAAACACCAGAAAAAGCAGCTTTCGCTGCAGCCCTTAGGGCTACTTCAGTTTTACCGAAACCCACATCTCCAATTATTAGCCTGTCCATTAGCCCGGGCGATTTCATGTCTTTGTAAATATCCAATATAGCGGCCCGTTGATCTTCTGTTTCTATATATGGGAAACTTTCACCCAACGATTTTTCTAAATAGTCATCGGTTTTATAGGGAGTTTCTCTTCGTGTTTGTCTATTTTTGTTGACGGCAATCATCTCCCCAATTATATCTCGTATTATTTTTCGTGTTTTTGTTTTCTTAAGGGACCAGGTACTACCGCCTATATTATTTAATATTGGTTTTTTCTGTCCTATGTGCGGGGCGATCATGTCCAGGCGCTGGGCCGATAGCAGAACAGTAGCATTTTTAGTGTACTCTAATTTTACATAATCTTTTTCATGTTTTCTTATCAGTCCTCTGTATATACCAACTCCATAATCGACATGGGTTATGAAGTCGCCCCATTTAAAGGAATAATAATTTTCTATTTCCTTTTTAGGTGTGGTTAGATGTTTTATTATTTTATGTTGCACCCCAACCACTGCTATTCCACACCCTTCTATTATAATATTCTCATTGATATAACCTTCTATATAGATACTATCAATAGGAAAATGTGACCGTTTTTTTAGGTCAGCTCCTACAACATATAATACAGTTAATTCGTGATCATATTTTCTTAATTCTTTTATATTCTTTAGATATAAATTACGTATCTGTAGTGTTCCGATGTTTTCATCGATATTTTTTACCCTATACTTAAGATGACATTCCTTGTTTGTTAAATTTTCGTTTATAATTTTATAGCCATACTTTTCTAATAATGTTCTATAAGTTATTGTAAATACTTGGTTTATATTTTTTTTTATATTAGGTATATGTATTTTATTTGTGTTATTAACAGACAATTGTGAGGTCGGGTTATAGAAACGAATACTGGATATCACATCACCATCAAATTCTATCCTAACGGGGTTTTTAGTATTATTTGGGAAGAAGTCAATTATGCCACCCCTGTGCGCATAATCACCAATATTTTTCGCTTGGTATTTTTCCTCATAACCATATTCATTTAATTTATTTAAGGCTGTATCAATTAAAAGCGCATCGCCAACTAGAATATCAAAACCTACCTTCTTCTTAGCCAGTAGTGACCCAGGAACCTTTAAGTCCAAACTACTCTCCGTAAAAATCACATCAGGTTGTTCCTCTACCAAAGAATTGGCCAAAGTAGAAAGATGCTTTGTTATCGATTTATTGAACATCTTGGGAGCTAAATCTGAACTCAATAGATTCGGAAGATATTGAACCTGCAAAGAATTTACACCGGCAGATTCATGATAAAGAAAAAAGGCGTCATCGCTAATAACAACCAGCTTATTGTTTAGTGCAATAGCGCCAATAAAATAACTGCGCGCTACTGAACTCGTTAAAATTAAAGTAGCACTAGATCCTCGATATAAAGAATCACCAAAAGTTTTTATCTCATTTATGTTTGAAAGTGTTTTTAATAATGAGTTAACGGGCCTCATGTTTCACGTGAAACACGTTCTTGTTTTGCAATAAATATAGACAAAACAGAAATATCGGCTGGAGTGACACCAGAAATACGCATTGCCTGGCCAAGCGTTTCAGGCTTTATAGAACACAATTTCTCCCTAGATTCTATTGATAAACCAACAACCGAATTATAGTCTAATCTTGGATATAATTTCACCATATCGCTCTTTAATATTTTATTAATTTGACGGTTACTTCTATCAATATAGCCCTGGTATTTAATTATTGTGTCTGCCTCTAATAAAATTTCATCTTTATATGGCCCGGAGACAGCAGGCGTACTGATTGCAATACCCTCGAATGAAGACAATAAAACACCAGGTCTTTTCAAAAGTTTTTTTAAGGGTATTTTCTGATTTACCGGCATATTGCCTGATAATATCATTACTTTATTAACTTGGTCAGGAATAACCGAATTTTCACATTCTGCAATAGCTTTATCCGTAGCCGATATCTGCGCATCCAATACAATATACTTAGATTCATCAATTAAACCGCATTCCATCGATTTGGTGCTTAATCTTCTGCTGGCGTTGGTATAACGCAGGACGAGCCTGTGTTCTGCCCTAGAGGTAAACATTCTATATGGTTCAGGAGTGCTTTTTGTTATGAGGTCATCGATCAATACGCCGGCATACGCTTCGGACCTATTCAAGATTAGGGGCTCGCGACCTTTTAAGGATAAACCGGCGTTTGCACCAGCAACAAGCCCCTGAACAGCTGCTTCTTCATAGCCAGATGTACCGTTAATTTGGCCGGCATGGTAAAGGCCGGGAACACATTTAGATTCCAGCGTTATTTTTAGTTGGTAAGGATAAATATAATCATATTCTATAGCGTATCCGGGCTTCACAAACTGAATATTTTCGAACCCCGATAAACATTGCAATGTTTTAAGCTGTACATCTTCTGGGAGACTGGTGGAAAATCCGTTTAAATAAATTTGATCTGAGTTGAACCACTCTGGTTCACAAATTAAGCGATGAGAATTTTTATCTGAAAAGCGATTTATTTTATCCTCAATAGATGGACAATATCTAGGGCCCACACCCCCAATGTCTCCAGAGAACATTGGAGACAGCATTAAATTGTCATTTATTATATTATGTGCGGACCTATTAGTAGTAATGCTATAACAAGGTACATTTGGTGGTTTAAAATTTTTATGAAAATGGGAAAAGGGTGCAGGGTTGTCGTCCCCACTTATTTTTTCTAATTTTTTCCAATTGATGCTATTTTTGAACAATCTTGGCGGTGTACCGGTTTTTAGTCGGCCATGTTGTAAACCAAGTTCTTCTAAAGATTCAGTTATGCCTACGGACCTTGTTTCCCCCATCCTCCCGGCGGGGATCTTTTTCTGCCCAATGTGAATTAACCCGTTTAAAAAAGTACCGTTCGTCAACACAACTGCGTCTGCGGAGATAACACTACCATCAACGGTTTTTACACCGGCTATATTGCCCTTTTTCAGAATTGGGGCCACAGCCTCTCCCTCAATAATGTCTATACCAGTTGCTTGTATTACCGATTCTTTAACATATTGTTCATATATACGCTTATCTACCTGTGCTCGTGGTGACCACACAGCGCGACCTTTAGACTTGTTCAGGATCTTAAACTGAATTCCTGAAAAATCGGCTGCCAAGCCCATTACACCGCCTAGCGCATCAATTTCTCTAACCATCTGCCCCTTTGCCAGACCGCCTATTGAAGGGTTACAAGACATTCGGCCCACGGAATTTTTGCTTATTGTTAAAAGTGCAACCCTTGTACCGCATCTTGCAGCAGCAAGAGCAGCCTCAATACCGGCGTGTCCAGCGCCTACAACCACAACCTGATATCTGTTTCCCGGTTTCACGTGAAACTATTTACCCACACAAAAGTTATCAAACATGTTGTTGAGCACTTCATCGGCTGTTTTTGTGCCCAACAGGTCTTCAATACTGTTTAGCGCATTTTGCAGCTCAAAACTAACCAATTCAAGTTGAAGGGGATATTGTTCTGCAATCTCTATTACTGCTGCCATAGCAGCGTCAGATTTTAAAATGGCGTTATATTGCCGCGTTGTGGTAATGCCAAAGTTTTCACCGGTGTTGCTTTCCAAATCAAGAGCAGTTATTATATGATTTTTTAATTCACCAAGCCCCACACCCGTTAGAGCAGAAGTGAATAATCCGGGTTTAAAAACACTGCGACATTTCTTGATATCCTTTTGCGAGAGCAAGTCTGTTTTGTTGTAAATGTTTACAATGTTATTGTCCTTAAATAAGGTATTATCAATACTTTCCATTGATGTTATACCTACGGTTATATCGTTTATAACGAAAACCAAATCTGCCTTTTTTATATAATCTCTTGCTCGACGAACTCCCTCAATTTCAATGTCATTTGATGCTTCTCTCAACCCAGCTGTATCTACAAGGGTTATAGGAACCCCGTCTATAATTATCATTGCTTCTAAAAGGTCTCTAGTTGTCCCAGGTTCCCGATTTACTATTGCACGATTGGAACCAACAAGAGAATTAAAAAGTGTTGATTTACCAGAATTTACTGGCCCGCATAACACGACTACAGCCCCATAGGTCATAATGCGACATGTACTATAGTTTTCTATCAGTTTTTGCGCCATTTCATGCATTTTAGCTGTTTTACTAATTATGTAGCTAATGTTTGCAGTTGTTAGATCCTCCTCAGAAACATCCAACAGATGCTCCGAATAACTCAAAACATCAATCATTTCATCGCGCATTGAAGCAATTTCTTTGCTCAATTTACCGCGGAGGCCATTAAGCGCAATGTTTACGCCGCGGTGGGATGAGGCCGACACCAAATTTGCGACAGATTCAGCCTGCATTAGGTCAATTTTACCGTTAATAAATGCTCTCCTAGTAAATTCGCCCGGGCCGGCAGGGCTAGCACCATAATTTATGCAGAGATCTACAACATATTTCAAAATATATGGACTGCCATGGCATGAAATCTCCAAGACATCTTCACCTGTATATGATTCGGGGCCTTTAAATAAAGTAAGAACAGCATCATCAAAAGGATCCTTGTTTTCGTCAAAAATAATCTCTCGATAGGCAAATCGAGGCTTAATGTCACTAAGTTTATCCTTTGAAAGGTTTATTAAGTCACCAAGGATCTTTATAGTATCTGGGCCGGTTAATCTAACAACGCCGATCCCACCATAACCATATGGTGTTGATTGGGCGACTACTGTACTGTCATTAAACACTTTTTTTGTTGACAACTTCCTGCAGGTCGGTTTGTGGAATTAGATATTTCTGTTGCAGTACGGTTAATACATTAAAAAGCGTATAATACAACACCAAACCAGAAGGAAATTGGTTGAAAATTAAAACAAAGAAACCATTCATAAAGTACATCATATATTTTTGTTGGGCACCAGACTGTGGCGTTGGTGTTGATTTCATTTGGATAAACATAGTTACGCCCATCAAAATGGGAAGTATGGCCACCTGACTGCCATACAATGGCACGTTTATGCCTAGATCAAAAACAGCGTCAGGTCTGGATAAATCTTTAATCCATAAAATAAAGGGCGCGCCCCTGAGCTCAATGGATGATCGAAAAACTGTAAATAGGGCGAACAACAATGGCATTTGGAGTAAGATTGGTATACACCCGCTCAACGGATTAACGCCGTGCTCTTTAAACAAATTCATCTGAGCTTGGGCAAATTTTCGCTGATCATTTTTATACTTTTCACGAAGGTCATTAAGCATTGGTTGGACAGCCTGCATCTTTTTTGTTGATACGTAACTTTTCTTTGTCAAAGGATAGACCAATATTTTAACTGCAACAGAAAAGACAAGAAGGACATAACCATAGTTAGGTATATACTTGTAAAGGAACAGTAAAAACCAGTGGACACCTTTGGATATGGGTCTTATAAACGCCCAACCAAAGTTCATTATTTGATCGAGATTATTCCCTAGCCGCTTGATGCGATTATATTCCAGGGGGCCTATATAGAGCGTGGATAAAAAAGGATGATTAACATCAAAAATCAGACCCACATTGTAACTTATATCACCGTTTTCTTCTATCGCCAGAACCTCAGAGCCTGGAGCCGGTTTTTTCGGCACCATGGCCGTTATGAAATACTTTGTTCTTATGGCAACCCAATCGGTGGGGTATTCCATGCGTTCTAGCTTTGCAAGAGAGGGTTTCTTTGTTTTAGGAGTATATGTTTCATCTCCCTGAAAAAGAACAGCCTTGTAGTAGATTTGTTCGTCTTTTTTGTTTGGTTCGGTTAATGGCAGCCCACCAGCCCAACTCACGGTTGAGAGACCACGAGAAACAAAGCCATGGATAGCCGATATGTCCACGCTTATATCAATAATATATTTATCTGGATAAAAGGTGAGCGCCTTGGTTATTCGTTTTTCAGCAACTATTTTATGAAAAGTGACCGTAGTTTGATTTTCATAGACATTGATATCGTAATCATTATCTGTAACCCAACCACCAGACAAAGAGATGTCATCCCCGTCTATCGACCTAAACCGTACCAGTAAATTGTTTACATTATTATTATCTATTAATTCAACGCTTTCTGTGTCATTAAGCGCATAATTAAGCAGCACTAGAGATGCTATGGAACCTCCGTTAATGGTACTGATCTCAGCAGTATATAAATTTGTATTTATAGTGAAGGATTTTGCGGTCTCTTCTTGTTTATCAAAAGAAAGGGATGTTGTTATTTTTTCATCTGGCTGTGTTGGCGCCTTAATCTGCTCTTCCTTATCTAAAATAAGCGAGTCGGTATCGGGCGGCGGTGGATAGACCAGTTTATAATATTCTGGTATCATGAAAATGATCACCGCAATTAACAGAAACGCAAGAAGTGAATTTCTATCCATTAAGCAATATATAGTGTATTTGGTTGAAGATATTTGACGCTATGCAGATAGAACTTTCCTGCCGCGCCGCCGCCGCGCCTTCAAAATACGTCTTCCGGCAACGCTTTTTTTACGCGCCCGGAAGCCGTGTTTGTTTTTTCTTTTACGGTTGCTGGGTTGATAGGTGCGTTTCATTTTTGCTCCATAATTAAGACGCCGAAAATAACAATCACAGCTCTTTAATTAAAAGTATTATAAAACAGTAATATTACTTGTGGTTTTTCTAAAATACTGCAATTCATTCATTGCTCACAATTATTTATGGTGTCTAAATTGACAGAACGGGTGGTTGTGGATAACCTGTGGATAACATTTTTATGGATCATATTAATATTTGGAAAAAGACCAAAAGCGTCTTAAAAGATCGACTTCCGACTCACGCTTTTGAAACATGGTTTGAACCAATTAAACCATTAGAGGTAAATGGTCCCCAACTTGTTTTACAGGTTCCCAATCAATTTTTCTCAGAGTGGGTTGACCTGCATTATCGTAAACACATTCTTTCCACTCTGGAAGGACTAGGCGATGGACCAAAAGAAATTAAGTATGTTATCTCCACAGAAAAAATCGGCCCACTCGAAAGAACAACGGATAATATTGCTGTTAAAAGTAATCCGAAAAAGACACTACCGCCGTACCTAAGTACCGGCTATACTTTTTCGGCATTTATTGAAGGCCCAAATAACCAGTTCGCCAAAGCGGCAGCCCAAGCCGTGGCTAAATCACCAGGAGAACAGTCCTTTAATCCACTTGTTATTTATGGTGGCGTAGGTTTAGGGAAAACACACCTGCTGCACGCCATTGGCAATGAAATAGTTATCACCGCACCCAAACTAAGGATTGTAATTGCTTCCAGTGAAAAGTTTACGCTGGACTTTATATCTTCAATCCAGAAAAACCGTACTGCTGAGTTTTCAAAGTCCTATCGTAATGCTGATGTATTATTAATTGATGATATTCAGTTCTTTCAGAAAAAGGAGCAAACCCAGGAACAGTTTTTTCACACTTTTAACGAATTATATCAGTTGGGTCGCCAGATTGTTATGACAGCTGACCGCTATCCGGGCGAAATGTCTGGCCTACAAGATCGATTGCTAAGTCGCTTTCAATCTGGTTTGTCCGTAGATGTACAACCGCCGAACTATGAAACGAGGGTGGCTATTCTCATGGAGAAGGCCGAAAAAAACAGCCTTGAGTTACCCTATAACGTGATCGAATTTATCGCTACTCATATCAAAAATAATGTTCGTGATTTAGAAAGCACTATCATTAGACTTTTGGCACACGCATCGTTGTCGCAGGTTGATATAGATTTTCCGCTTGTGAAAAAAGTATTAAAAGAAAGGTTGGGCGATACGGTATCAGCGGACATATCTGCAGAGGATATCATTAGTCGTGTAGCTGACCTAACCAACGTGCGTGCCGATGATATTGTGGGGCCGAGTAGGCGCAAAGAAATCGCTGAGGCTAGACAACTATCCGTTTATTTATGTCGTGAATTGCTGGGTCTGTCATTGGCAACTATTGGTATGCACTTTGGCGGGAGGGACCACACGACAGCGCTGTACTCCTGCAAAAAAGTCCAAACCACTCTGAAAACTGATAAGCGGTTTAACCGGATTGTGGGTACCATCAAAGACGATTTATCGTTTGCCATCCTTTAATTTTTGCGTTGCCAATGACAAAGTGATGCGGAACACATATGTTAGTGACGCCTTGATCTTTGATCACACATATTATATATTAGAGCAAAATTTTTTCTAAGTGGAAGACTGGCGCATAGGCTGGTAAAAATTTTAACTAACTCTGGAGTATGAAATGAAGAGTTTTACATTAAACATTAGAATTGCCTTACTATTGTTTGGGTTTACTTTGTTTTATACTCAAGCTGCCGATAAAGATGCTTTAGGAAAAAACCCCAACGTTAAAACAGCGCAGCCTGTGGGTAAAATCGAACCTACAACAAAGTCGGTGTCCATAGGTGAATTTATACCCAAAATTGAAAACACATTTGAAAAGGGCCCGGTTTTTATAGACCAAGAATCCATTCCCTTCAGCTATGAGCCCTATGAACAACTAGCAAACGGGATCAAGTTTGCGAAAGAAAACCAGCGGGGGACGACTCAAAAAAACAATACCCACGTAAAAATAGGAATTGTTTCTACCAAAAGCACCTTCAATGAAGATGTGAATGAAAATCTGATCAAAACGATTTTAGATAAACACTCCAACGGATTGCTGCTTAATCCTGCCGAAATAGAAATATTAAGAGCTAACATAAACAAACTACCCGTAAAGACAGCAGGGGATAGGCGCCCCAGCATAAGCGGACACGGTCGATTGACCAGAGATGCAACCGATCTTTTTTTCTCTGAATATGCTGAAGGCAGCAGCAACAACAAATATTTAGAAATATATAATGGAACCGGCGCGAATGTAGACCTCAGCAGTTACCTGATTATGCAGAATTCAAATGGAGGCCCTTGGAATGAAAATGTAGATACACTAAGCGGCACCCTGGCTAATGGTGATGTATATGTGATTGCCAATTCATCAGCCGATGCCAGCATTTTAGCAGAGGCTGATTTAACTG
>Ga0207991_1002479_pt1 | contig 10231 bp, 17 predicted proteins | sample ETN07SmetaG_FD_185786 | JGI IMG/M metagenome (GOLD analysis project Ga0207991, IMG submission 185786) | Marine microbial and viral communities from oxygen minimum zone, Eastern Pacific Ocean - ETNP2014F14-07SV275 (SPAdes) (version 2) | ecosystem: Environmental > Aquatic > Marine > Oceanic ... | reverse complement strand
ATTGCCTGAAATTCATTTTGTGGAAACCGCATCATTTTCGGATTTTGTAAGATATGTTTGTGCATTAAGAGAATACACTCTGAGAGTTTATTCTTACAAATTGAATGGAAATCTTGTTTTGTCAAGTAGACGAATCCTTTCCAATTCATTATTGTCTTTTTATACTCCTGCACCAAAAACTGGAAGATATGTCTCTTACTCTGAAAAGAAAGGTAAAGAGCGTTTTTCAATAACAAATTCAGCTAGTACTTTTATCAAATTCGCCCCCATAATTAATCTCGTAACCCTTCCCTCAAAATTTACTATAAATCCTAAACGTATCAAAGACAAATTCAAACCAATTGAGGTTGCAGACTTGGGTAGCCTTACAAGGTTAACCTATGATCCTGAATTGCCTGATGAGCCTGATGTGACTCTTTTTCTTTTTTCACATAAAAAAAAGTGGGTGATTGGATATATCACTTCAATTGATTTCGATGATATAGTATATTTTTTCAACTACGTCAAGCTTGATAAAGAACCGACAAAACCGTTTTTGCAATATTCGCTACAAGATGATAAAGATTCAATTTTTACTGATTCTTTTCAGCATGGTTATCTATATCTACCAGTAATAAAATTAAAAAACTGCCATAAAATTTTTGGGCTTGGTTAATTTTTAAAAAAAATTGGAATAATCTTAGAGTCTTAGAAAGTAAATTGAATTATAACTTAGCTTATCTAATAAGTCAATATGAAAAAATTATGTTTAAATTTACGGTGATAGTTAGACATGATGATCGTATAAGATTGGATCTGACTGGATCCGTTATTGATTGAGGTTAATTCCTCAATCAATGACGATTGTTTTTCACCTCTGTTAATTTCTGAATGCAGTAAAATGTTTGAAAAGAAAGTGAATGAAGTATTAGGTTAATGCATATTTTATTTCTTGGAATCTTTCTATCATAGAATCAAGAAGTTTAGTTCCCATTTTTGCATTTTCTGGAGATATCTTCATTCCATTCCATTCACGTTTTTGTTCATTACAATGTTCAATTCTTTCGTCAATAAGGCGTATAGCATTTTTAATTTTATCTCGAAATGGTTTAGTTTCAGCTTCCCATTTATCCATAAAAAATAGAATGGCTAGGAAGTACAAAAGTCTGCTAGAAATAGCCTATCAAAAAACCAATCATAATTGTAGTGCTGATAACTCCAATCATAAATAATCGGGTATAATGAGACATAAAAAAAGAAAAGGTCAGGTAGTACAAAAATCAGCTAGGCTTTGACTTTATTTTCTCGTCTTTTCTTGCGTATCCAGTAAAAAACAAAACCAGCAAATACTACGCCACAGACTAGACAAGCAAGTAATTGTAATTCAGCTATTGAAATCATATTACAAATTATTATCATACGTACTTAATATGATATGTTTTTACGAACAAAAAAATTAAGATAAGATTTATTCCATATTTTTTCTCAGTTCTGGTTTTAGATTACCTTTTTTCTTTTCATTCTTTGGGTGACATGTACAAAAACAGTTGTCATGCCTAAAGTCGTGATTATTTCTGTATGTACATTCCTTAGTATGTATCATATCTGATTTATCAGACATAAAAATAGAAAGGTCAGGAAGTACAAAAGTCTCAAAATTTAGTGCAAAATCTTAGTAAATTGAATATGCTTCATAATTCGGCTCAGATGCTAGTACATCTGTACAACTCATCACCGTCTTAGGAACTCAGAGAGAACCTCGTCTAATTTATAATCATCAGCAATAATATTCGAAGATTGACCTCATATCAAAATTTGGATAAAATATTGTAAGAATTACAACATATCGAATCAAAACTTAGCTTATCGAGTAAGTCAATAGTTCTTAACTAGCTAAATCCAGCACCAAACTCATCACCCTTAGTTATTGGATCTATATCAGGGGATTCCTTCAGTTTTAGATATAGGAATGCTTCATTAACCAATTCTACAGCACTGTCATGATCAAGACTATAATTCTGTTTTAGAAAATTATGATACTTTTCCAATTTATTTTGATCCTGCTCATCAAGAGATAGATTATCCGAGATAATCATTTCAGAAATTTCCTTGATTCTTTTATTGTGCTCAGTCTCTGTCATAATTAAGATAGGTTTTAGAGACTAAAAAATTGTGTGGTTACTCATTTTCATCATGACCTAAAATATGATTTTCACAATAATATTGATCATTAATGGTACAGTAGTAAAGTGAAAAACTATCACATAATGAACAGATCGGTTTTTCATCATAATCTGATAATTTTTGGTGATAAAATTTACGTATCATCTTATTTTTCTAAAATTTTTTCTAATCTGATCAGAATATAGTACTATAACAGAACTAATTTCAGCTAATTCTGATGTTGATGGCTCACGTTTGTATGTCTCAATGAATGATCTTATAATATATCCTTCAATCCAACCAATGGTTTCACCATACAAAAAATCGAATGCATGATCATAGTTCCATTTTTTTCTTGATTCCGTTTGTTCAGTGGTAGGATTTGAAAACGCTTCAACCATTTTTGGTATTTCAGTAGCTAGACCGTCCAAAAATTCCTTACTCAATTGCACAACTATCTCAGTATTTCTAGAAGTTAAAAATTGTTCTAAAAGTTAACTGCTACAAATAAAATAATTCCAAAACAGGTTTATTTGGCACAATTAAGGCTTTTTTATGGATCAACATAATTTTAAGGGAAAAAATATTCCACACATTAATCTTAATCCGGAAATGACAATTGAAGACTTGGTTGATGTTTATTCAAAATCAGGATATAATGGACGACAACTAGGTAATGCTGCAAAACTCTATGCGAAAATGATAGATGATAATGCCACTATTTGCTTAACTGCTTCTGGTGCTTTAACCCCTGTTGGTTTTGGTGGAATTTTTAAAACTCTCATCGAACGTGGTTTCGTAGATTGGATAATTACAACCGGTGCAAATGTATATCATGAAGATCACTTCGCTTGGGGGCTTCCAATTAAACAGGGAAGCTTTAATGTTGATGATATGAAATTATATGAAAAAGAAATTGTTCGTATTAGAGATGTATTTATCAAATATTATGAAACGCTAGAGGCTGAAGATCAGGTAATTCAAAAAATTTTTAAAGATAATCTTATCGATAAGCCGTTCACAACTGCTGAATTTTCAAATATCATTGGTATGATAAGCAAGGAAAGATCAAAATATCCAGAGAGAAGTTTTGTCACTGCTGCATATGATTATGATGTTCCACTTTACATATCAACTTTAAAGGATTCGTCACTTGCGCTTAATTTAGCTGTTCACAGATTAAGAGATAAAACTTACAATTTGGATTTTGTAAGAGAAATTTTGGAACAGGCATCAATTGTTTATAATTCTAAAAAATCAGGCATTCTTGAACTGGGTGGTGGAGTACCAAAAAATGCTGCACAACAAACTGGTCCACTTCTAGACCAAATTCTTCATCACGATACTGGTGGACAAGACTATATCATACAAATAACTGATGCTAGACCTGATACTGGTGGATTATCAGGCGCTACACTAGAAGAAGGAAAAAGTTGGGGTAAAATACACGATAGTCATAATGATATGGTTACTGTGTATGCCGATACCACTATAGCCTTTCCAATTATTGCACTATACGTATTAAGTAATCAAAAATCAAGAAAACCAAAACGTCTCTACAAAAAACTTAACAAATATTATAAAAATCTAAAAAATGAGTTTATGAAAACACCAGAAAAATTTTATTCTAAATAAATATTAAAAAAATAAAGACTAGCGCTTTTTTTGTTTTCCTCGTTTACGATTAGCATTTTGATCTGCGCGTCTCAAATGCTTTCCTTTTTTTCTTAATGGCAAGATAAACTCACATTATTCCTGCATAGTAATATGAATTTCTTAAAATTTATCATATCTTGCTCGTTCTAACGATCTATCATCTTTAGTTTCTTTTTTCCATTCTTTATAGTGTAATTTGCAAAGTACTGTCTTTTTACCACCAGATGATACACGTAACCCAGCATCTTCAACTTTGGAAGTATTAAGAGAACGTATTCCATCATTATCACAACCAGAAACGTTACATTTTGCACCCTTAGAGACAATTCCCATATTCATTTTTAGTAAGTACCTAGATAAAAATCACTGCTACACCTTTTGTTGGTTTATAAATAGTAATTACTTTTTTAGATTAATGGGTGGATCAAAAAACAAATCTCCTGCACAAAAAGAAAAAACACAGAAGAAGGACGTAGAAGACAAAAAAACCAGCAAATCAGCTAAAGGAAAACGTATGAGTGTTGATACAGTGAGCATAAATGAATCTCAGGCTGCAAAATACATTAAAAATTCTAAAGTAATCACTGCGTATAGTTTAGCAAAGGAGGCAAATGTGAAAATTTCTATTGCAAATGCATATATTCAAAAATCAATACAAGACGGTATTCTAAAAAGAACTGGTGGTTTTAGTGGCCATCGTATATATCAACCAGTTTCAGAATAAAGTGAAATTATATCACTAGATTTTATTTCTTTTAGAACATCTATCTTGTCTACTATTTTACCAATTAAACTCATAGGCTTTACATTTGATGAATCAGCAAAAAAGAAACAAATGCTGCCCTCATATGGCATAAATGCAATATCACCTTTTTTAAATTCAGTTCTTGTACGTTCAATGCCTGAATCTATTGTTGTTTGAATATAAATAACAGAATTTCCCATCCTATGTGCGTTACATTGTATTGGCACCGCCCTACTAATCAAACCAACTGTCTTTGGAGAGAGATGTCGCTTTAATTGACAAAAAAGTTTTGAGTTGCCATTTATTTCTAGAATCAGGTTGACTGCTGATACAGAATTTAATACCATTTTTTCAGTATGAAACTAGTAGAATATATAACCACTTTCATAAAATTTTAGGTAATCACGATGTCTAATTCAAAATCTAACACTAAAGACACGGAAGTTGAAAATACTGAAGTCGATACTAATCAAAATAACTCATCAGAGGTAGATGGTAGTTTAGACAAAGCTATTGAAATGTACAAAAAAATTCATGGAAGTGAAGAAATGTTAGAAGGTTCCAAAGAACAAAAAGAAATCGATCGTGCCATTGAAGTAATTAAAAAGCGTCAGATAATAACAGAATCTGTAGACCATGAACCAGTAGAAATTAAAAATTCCACAGGTACAATTGTTACTGGACCGCCAACGTTGACTAGGTTTGAAAAAGCGCGAATTATGGGTTCGCGTGCATTACAATTATCACTTGGTGCTCCTCCTTTCATTGATTTTTCAAAAAATATTTCAACATCACTAGAAATTGCAATGGAAGAGTTACATCAAAGAGTAATACCAATAATAATTAGAAGAACATTACCTAATGGTGATTATCAAAACATTGCTATTGACCAATTTCAATAGATGAATCGTCGATAAAATTTAAAAGAATAAAGAATCGCTTAAAGATTAGCTGTTATATGTTAGACACTGAAATAAGTAAATCAGAAAATAGTATCATCCAAGATGAATTTCTGGTGCGCGATGAACCAGTTATGAAAAATGCATTAGAAATATTAGCAAAAAATCTAAAAACTGATAAAATTATAATCAAAGGAAAGGGCGAATTATGTTATAATGCTGTCACTATATGTAACATAATCACAGAAAATATACTAAAAGGAAACTCAAAAATTCAAAATATTACTGTGGATAGTGAAATTTTAGACGATGGGCAAATGATCTCAACAATAGAACTAGTTTTAATAAAAACTAATTAATTAAAAAACACTGCCAGGTCCTTTTAAAAGCATGTTCTCACATTCCTTACAAACTTCATCATCGATATTTGATTCTAAATTATGATGAATGTCACATATCAAAAGACTTGATTTTATGTAATTACATAATCCGATAAATTTTGACAGACTTGAAGGTGTATATGCTTTATCAGAAGCTAGATTTTCACAAATATCAGTTAACATTTCAGTAACTTGTTTTTCTTCCCCTAACTTCTCTATTAATTTAGGATCACCACGTGTTCCACGAATATAATTACTAACAGCAGCTTGTGTAACACCTAACATTTTCGATATTTCATCTTCATGTATGTTGTATTTTTCAGAAAGGCGTTTAGATAAAATTGCACGCAACGCAGGAATTAGTGTCCTAGACTCTATTTCAGCTGGTAGTAACATGTTACAGAACTCATTTAATAAATTATTTAAATGTAGTACATGAAAAATGATTCTACAATAGAGAAAAAATAGGATTAAATGATAAAGTTACTAACATGGTATTAATGATATTTTCAAGTTTATGCCAAAATATCTTTATTGATTCCAAATTATGTAACCATATTGAATGAAGAATTCAAAAAACTATATCAAATTTTAGATGAGTCTGTTTCAGAATGTAATTCGCATCATATTTCATTATCTGGTGGACTTGATAGCAGTATCATATCATTTTTCTTACAACCAAAAAAAATTAACGCAATAAGTGTAATAGCCGATGGGTTCCCTGGTACTGACTTATTGTATTGTCAGACTATTGCGCAAAAATTTGGATTTCCATTAACGCTAAAAATGGCAAGTGTTGAAGAAATCATAACAGCCATTGATGAAACAATTAAGATTTTACAGGTTTTCAATGACATTGAAATACGAAACTCAGTTGTTATGTATTTAGCATTAAATGCAATTAAAAAAGAGGGACACACGGCAATCATCACAGGAGATGGTGCTGACGAACTATTTGCGGGATACAATTTTTTTTTAAAAATGAATGAGACAGAACTTGAAGAAAGTCTAAAACGATTATGGGAAATAATGCATTTCCCAACGCAAAAAATTGCAAAGTCATTAGGAATAAATGTTGAATCTCCCTTTCTTCATGAAAAAGTGATAGATTTTGCCAAATCTTTACCTGTAAATTATAAAGTTAAAGTTGAAAATGGTCAAAAATATGGAAAATGGATACTGCGTAAATTATTTGAAAACAAGATTCCAAAATCAGTTGTTTGGAGAAAAAAAGCAGCCATGCAAGATGGGGCAGGTACATCTGGACTAATTAGCATATTTAATAATACAATATCTGATAAATTTTTTAAGGAAGAAACAAAAAAAATCGCTGCTGCTGATAAAGTTTTGATCAAATCAAAAGAATCTTTGTATTATTACATGAGATACAGAAAATATTTTGATGCTCCAATAAATCTTCATTCTTCTAAATTCAAGTGTCCTAATTGTAGGTATAAGATAAAACCAGATTCAAAATTTTGTCGTATGTGCGGTTCATTTCCTATCTAAACATTTTTTTTGTATTTTTTTGGCTTTTTCACAAAAATTTTTCTGCAACCATCACAACAAAAAAAGTATTTTTTCCCATCTAATTCATGAACTACTGCAATATCTTCATCCATTTCTATTCCACAAACAGGATCAACTGGCACAAGTAATCACCTTCATGTAATCTATAAGTATATTTTCTTATTAATCATATTTTGTGTCATTAGTAAAAATAAAATTTTTTTTAGTCTATATTTATAATGAAACCAAAAATAAGCAATACACCCGTAAGTCTACTAAAAACTAGAGTAGAACTCATGACTGGAATAATTTTATTCAATTCATTATACCCATGTTTTAGTTTTTTGCCTGATTTTATCACCATGGGAATAGTTCCAAGGATGATTAGGCAGAAAATAGGAAAAACACTGATTATGACGGCGACTATAGTTACACTGTAAATAATTATTGGAAATATCCAAAAAAATGTGCATGCTTTTTGTTTTCCCAGATTTATGACAAGTGTTTTTCTTCCTTTTGATTTATCCGCATCATGATCTGGAAATGAGGTAATAAATAACACAAGTGATGATAATGCTCCTACAACAATTCCGCCCAATATGACGGATTCTGAAATCTGAGATGTTTGAATAAAGTAAGTTCCTATAACAATCATAGTTCCCTTTATGGCAACAAAAACTTCCGCCAGGCCCCAATCAACAATTTTAGTTGAGTAAAAATAAATCGACACTACTGCAAAACCAAGTATTGCCCCAATAATTATGCCATATGTAATAACAAAATATATTCCAATTACAGTGCCAAGTACCAAAAAAGCAATGCCTGCTGCATAAACTTGTCCAGGTTTTAACAAACCCTCAGGTAGAACACCAGAACCACCACTCATTTTTGTCCTTTGAGTTACTGTGTCTATTTTACGCTTAAAATCCCAATAATCGTTAAGCAAATCAACACTTGCATGAAGGGCAAGCACGCCACACATTGTTAATGCTGCATCAAATACTGTTATGCTTCCAGTATGCCACCAAGTAATTGCTAAACCTACAGATACTGCTATCACTGATGCTAATAAAAAACGGATGCGAATCACACGTAACCAGACAGAAATCATTACACTAAAGATTCAGTACTTACACTAATTGGTTTTCTTCCCATAAATCCAACATCCTTTTCATGCCAAAATTTAATCTCAGTTTCCCCTTCTTTCCAACAAAGCCAAATTTCCTCGTTAAAGCGTCTTGCAGGAAAATCAAGTAAACCCTCATCAAGTCCTTTTAGTATAACGCCCGTACTTTCAAGATCCTCTATTGATTGATAAAATTTGGAAACTATAGAGTTTAATTTTTGCTTCAAAGTGGCGTATTCTGCTAAAGAGCTGGTTGCTGATACGTTTGTGGCTAATTCTTGCTCCGTCTTAACAATCTCATCCTTTAGCTTTTTTGCATAGTTAAATTTCTCAATAACTGTAGGAAGAATTTTGTTTGCTTCGTTAACAGTGAAGTATGATGTCAATAAACAGGATTAAAACATGAATAATTTAAAGCATGAACAATCTTATCGTTTAAAATCGTCTTTGCCGACCCAACCATCTTTACTGTCAGGTTTTGACTGTGGTTCCGATGGAGGTGGTTCCCTGTATTTTGGTGGTTCTGGCATTCGTTCACTAGTGAAAAACTGTCCTGCATGATCTTTTTCAGCTGGTTCCGGTTCCAATCCGGCATTTTTGCGTCTATACTTTCTTAAAATACGCGGAATTATTCTTACTAGTGGAATCGCGAAAAAGATAAGATATATCCACATGCCTCCTGTCGGATCACCTTCCATATTGAATTACGATAATTATACTACCTATTTCTTCTTTATGAAAGAACTTGATGTGATGATTTTGGCATAAATTATTCATATGATCAAACAGTTTTTTGTATGATTAATCGAGTGTTTTGACGAGAAACGTCACGACTCGACGAATTAGTGAAGAGTAAGAACTTGACTTCTCACGAAGCCTCGGCAATTCTTACCCGAGAACTGACGCGTGATGCGCTAGCTTAGAAAGCTAAGGTGCTACCACGAATTAGTGTAAAGTAAGAATCAGACTTCTCACGAAGCTTCAACAATTCTTACCCTACACTAGATCCTAAAACGTCTAATAAACACCGTAAATTTAAACATAATTTTCATAGAATATATCGTCCAAACAGAGATAAGATAGTTTTAGTTCATTCTTTGAGGAAGAATAAAAAATATTCAGGATTCATCTTTATCAATTCTATGATACATATCCCAATCTTTGTCTTTGGCTATGACTTTTTTAATCAAAGCAAGAGCTTCTCCATATCCTGCTTCGTGAATTGACCCTGAGCCTATCTCAGCATTACCAATTATCCTTTTAATATCCCAAAAATTTTGCCTATTTCTCTTCATGCGCGCCTTTTCAGCATCTTGTCCTTGACTGTCTTTTTGACTTTGAAGTTTCTTGGCTTTTCTATCCATGATATAATATTCTTCTATCTGTTTAAAAATTCTTCATCAGTCATTAATTCATCAATTCATTTCACAAAAAAAATACGGTTTTAGAGTATAGAATCATGCAGAATTGGATTTGATTATTCATATCATCAAATAGTTTTCTGTGTGATTATTCGAGTATTTTGACGAAATCAGTCATAATTTGACGATATGTTCTTATCAAAACTAATCAAATCTAATTTAGATGGGTACAAAGAAAAACAAAAAGAAAAAGCTAGGTCATAAAATCGGAAAAAACTAAGATTCAAAATTATGGAAAAATGACACTAACAGATAAGGAAAAAATCGAAGAAGCTTTACGAAAGCTTGACCAGATGAAAAAAGAGTTAGAGGCTTTTCAACTAAGGAATTACGAAGGTGTGCCCTTCCTCATG
>Ga0207991_1002473_pt1 | contig 10244 bp, 6 predicted proteins | sample ETN07SmetaG_FD_185786 | JGI IMG/M metagenome (GOLD analysis project Ga0207991, IMG submission 185786) | Marine microbial and viral communities from oxygen minimum zone, Eastern Pacific Ocean - ETNP2014F14-07SV275 (SPAdes) (version 2) | ecosystem: Environmental > Aquatic > Marine > Oceanic ... | reverse complement strand
ATCTATTAAATTTTCATCAACAGTTTTTGTGTTTTTCATTTTAGTTTTTTTTAAACTTTCTATTTTAGAGTCATTTGAGTTGTTTAGCTCGCTAAGTTCTTTTACAAAATTAATGAAATCATCATTTTTTGCAACAAAATCCGTTTCACAATTTACTTCAATTAATGATATTTTTTTTTCATCACCACTTACTGCAACAACTCCTTCCTTAGCATCACGACACATTTTTTTAGAAGCTTTTGAAATTCCTTTAATTCTTAAAATTTCAAAAGCTTTATCTAATTCTCCTCCAGATTCTTGTATAGCAGCATTACAATCCTTAAAACCTGCACCCGTTGATTGTCTTAATTGTTTAACTTTTTCTACGCTGCTCATCTTAATTTAATTTAGGTTTTTTTTTTGCAAATTTAGCATCTAACTTTTCTCTATCAGTATCTTGAACTGTTTTAGATTTATCATCATTTTTTTTATCTTTTGTCACAAGTTTTTCTTCATCTTTAGCTGGTGCAGCTTTTTTTGCATTTTGGATTGTTTCTTTAATTAATGAACAATATAGATCAATTGATCTCCTCGCATCATCGTTCCCTGGAATTGGGAATTCAATACCTTCAGGATCAGAATTTGAATCAAGAATTGCAATTATAGGAATACGAAGTTTAATAGATTCTTTTATTGCTAAAGATTCATAATTTGTGTCAATAATAAAAACTAAATCAGGAATTTTTTTCATTTCTGCAATTCCACCAAGAGATCTTTGTAATTTATCTCTTTTAACAGTCATTTTAAGAAGTTCTTTTTTAGTAAATCCTCTATTTTCAGAAACTAAATCAATTTCAATTTTTTTTAATTTTTTAATTGAAGCTGAGATAGTGCCCCAGTTTGTTAACATACCTCCTAACCATCTGTAGTTTACATAGTATTGATCAGTTTCTTTTGCAGTTTCAGCAATAACTTCTGATGCTTGTTTTTTTGTAGAAACAAATAGAATTTTTCCATTGTTATTAATAGTGTTATAGACTTTTTCTAAGGCTACATTTATCAATTCAACAGTTTGAGTTAAATCAATTATGTGTATTGAGTCTCTTTTACCAAAAATGTACTTTTTCATTTTTGGATTCCATCTAAGTGTTTTGTGCCCTAAATGTACGCCTGCTTCTAGTAATTGTTTTATTGTTATATTTGGTATGTTCATATTTTTTCCCGGTTATGCCACCACAGTTATTTCCACTTAAGGACCGGAGGTATAAAACCACGAACTGTGTGCGTATTAATTTAAAGGTTTATTTACAAATTATTTATGAAAAAAACAAGTTTTTTTTAGTGAATTGTTGTCAAAATATCTTGTTTTTTCAATGTATTTACTGACTTTCTATCAACAAATCTTTTATTCTTTAATTTAAAGACAAGTTTTTTGTCACCATCTTTAATATTTATTTTAACTTCAGTAGTACCATCTTTTTTAATAAAATTTGATATTTCGTTAATTTTATTATGATCCTGAGTTTTAAATTCAATTTCAGAAATTGGTTTATTAAATATATCTTTAAGAGATGTAATTTTTTTAACATTTAGTCTCTTAAATCTATTATTGTCATCAGTAATATTTTTGCTTAAAGTTATGATTAATGAATTACCTTCAACTAATATATTTCTATTTAATTCTAAAATATCTGAAAAAATAAATAATTCGAATACACTTGTTAAGTCTGTAAGTTTAACAATTGCATAAGAATTTCCTTTCGCTGTTTTTCTTTCTTGAAGTTTTAAAAGTGTTGCTGCAATATTGTTTTCCTTAGCTTCTTCGTTAGAATTGAATTTATTGAAATCAATTATTTTACAATCATCAAAGATTTCTTTAAACTGATTTAATGGATGGTCAGAAATAAAAAAACCAACTGCTTCAAATTCTTTTGAGAGTCTTTCTTCAAATTTCCAGTCACCAATAATGTTTACAATATCATCATCTTTAATTTTATCCGGAGCAAATAAATTAATTTGATTTGCAACTTTATTATCAAAAATATTTTTCGACTTTAAAATAAAATTAGGAATAGAATTAAATAAAGCTTGTCTGTTATCATTAAGATTATCAAAGGCTCCAGCTTTAACTAATCCCTCTAATTGAAGTTTATTAATATCTTTAGAGTTTACTCTATTAATAAAATCATTAATTGATTTAAATTTGCCATTTTGAATTCTTTCTTTAATTATATTTGATACAGCTTCATAGCCAACGCTTTTTATTCCTGCTAAAGCATAGTAAAAATTATTATTATCTGATCTAAAATCTGCAAAACATTTATTAATATCTGGTCTTACAATATTTATGTTTAATCTTTTAATTTCTTCATAAAATTCACTAAGTTTATTTTGATTAGATATATCCATAGTCATTGAAGCTGAAAAAAATTCATGTGGAAAATAAGTTTTTAAATAAGCAGTTTGATAAGCAATTATTGCATAAGCTGCAGCATGACTTTTGTTAAATCCATATTCAGCAAAGGGTTCTATCTTCAAAAAAATACTTGCAGCCACTTCTTTAGATATTCCATTTCTTACAGCACCATCAATAAATCTTTGTTTTTGTTTCTCAAGTTCAGCTCTTTTTTTTTTACCCATTGCTCTTCTTAGAATGTCAGCTTCACCAGCAGTAAAACCTGAAAGCTTTTGAGCAATTTGCATAACTTGCTCTTGATAAATAATTACTCCATATGTAGGTTTAAGAATATTTTCTAAATAAGAATGCAAATAATCAGGTTTTTTTTTACCATGTTTGCAATCATTATATGTTGGTATATTGCTCATAGGGCCAGGTCTATAAAGAGCTACAAGAGCAATAATATCTTCTAAATGGTTGGGTTTCATTTGCATTAAGGCTTCTCTCATTCCACTGCTTTCCAATTGAAATAAACCGACAGTATTGCCACTAGAAAGAAGATCAAAGACTTTTTGATCCTCATAGTTGATGTTTTCAATTAAAAAATTTTTATCTTTTTTATTAATTAGTTTTTGAGTTTTATTAATTACTGTTAATGTTTTTAATCCAAGAAAATCAAATTTAATTAAACCTGCATTTTCGGCTGAATACATATCAAATTGTGTTGAAGGTAATAATAGGTTAGCAGTTGAATCTTTATACAAAGGAACTGTTTCAGTTAATTTCTTATCTGTAATAACTACACCGGCAGCATGAGTTGCTACGTTTCTATTTAAACCTTCTAATTTTAATGAAAGGTCAGTCAACTTTTTTACACGTGTGTCTTCATTTATTAATTTTTGAAGTCTTGGCTCTCTATTAATGCATTCGCTTAAACTTAATGGACGCGATGGGTCAAAAGGTATCATTTTAGAAATGCTATCAACAAATCCATACGGTAATCCAAGAACTCTACCAACATCTCTAATAACCATTCTTGCTTTTAATTTTCCAAAAGTAATAATGTGAGCAACACTATCTTTATATTTTTTTTTTAGATATTCAAATACTAGGTCACGTTTTTCTTCGCAAAAATCAATATCAAAGTCAGGCATTGAAATTCTATCAGGATTTAAAAAACGTTCAAAAATTAAATTAAATTTTATTGGATCAACGTCAGTTATTGATAAACACCAAGCAACTAATGATCCAGCTCCAGATCCTCTGCCAGGTCCTACCGGTATATCATTATTTTTAGCCCATTTAATATAATCAGATACAATTAAAAAATAACTTGCATATTTCATTTCAATAATGATTTTTAATTCATGCTCTAGTCTATCTTTGTATTTCATGAATTCTTTGTTTAAACTTAAATTTTCATTTTTAATTTCAAATACTTTAAAAAATTTATTTTTTAAGCCTTCTTCAGACTCCTTTATTAAAATTTCATCTGCATTTCCGCCTTTTTCAGAACTAATATTTGGTAAAACTGGTTTAGAAAATACTGGTCTAAAATTACATCTAAAAGGTAAGTTATAATTATTTTCTATAGCTTCAGGAAGATCTGAAAACAACTTAGACATTTCTTCATCAGTTTTAAAATAATGTTGATCACTATATTTAACTCTATTTTTTTCATTAATATAAGTTTTTGTGCCAATACAAGTTAAGGCATCATGAGCTTCATGCATATCTTTACTTAAATAAAAAACTTCATTAGTTGCTATAATTGGTATTTTTAATTCATATGATTTTTGTAAATTATACTTCTCAAAACTTTTTTCATTTACATCACCATGTCTTTGTATTTCTACATAAAATCTATCGACATGATTGTATGAAATTTTTTTATAAATATCATGTATTTCAGCAAATCTACCTTTGTCGAATAATTTTCCAAAAAGATTTTGGACAGATCCTGATAATATTAAAACGCCATTATTATTTTTATATAATTCAGTAATATCACAATGAGGATCTGTGTCAGTGTCATTGTCTAAATATGATTTAGAAGATAGTTCTACAATTCTTTTATAGCCATCTTCGTTTAATGCTATCAAGGGCAAAAGTCCTATTGTATCTTCAAATTTGAAATTTATTTGTGTACCTATAATTGGTTGAGTGCCTACTTTAGAAATATTTTCAGAAAATTCTAAAGAACCACACAAATTTGATGTATCAGATAGACCAACGGCATTAATTTTTCTTTCTTTGCAAAAATCTTTTAATTTTTCAATTTTAACCGCACCCTGACATATGGAATATTGGGAATGAATTTTAAGATGGTTAAACTTTTGTTTATTTAATTCTAACATTAATGGTTTTAATATTACCATTAATCATTTCTAATTTACAATCTGCCATATTTGCAAAAAATCTATTATGAGTTGCATAAATTATTAACCTGTTTGAATCTTTTAATTTATATAAAATTTTAAAAACTTCTTTAGCTGTTGAATGGTCGAGATTTCCTGTTGGTTCATCTGCTAAAATAATTTCAGGTTCATTAATTAAAGCTCTAGAAATAGCAATTCTTTGCATTTCACCACCGGATAATTCAGAAGGATAATGATTAATTCTTTTAATTAAACCCATTTTAGTAATAATTTTTTTTGCTGCCTCAATCGCTTTTTTTTTATTGTTTTCAATTGACAATCTAGCGAGATAAACATTTTCTAGAGCAGTAAAATCAGCCAAAAGATTATTTTGCTGATAGATAATTCCTATTTTTTTTGCTCTAATTTTATCATTAACTTCTGAGTCAGAAAAAATAATATCTTTACCTTCAATACTTAATTTACCCATAGATGGTTTATCAATTAAAGACAAAATATTTAATAAAGTAGATTTTCCAGATCCAGATGGACCTACTAAGGAATAAATTTTACCTTTATTAAATTTATAATTAATTTTATTTAAAACATTAATTTTTTTATTTGTTAAAAAAGATTTTGAAATTTTATCAAGTATTATTAAATTACTCATATTTTAATGCTTTAACAGGATCAAGTTTTGATGCTTTTATTGCTGGAAATATTGAAACTAAAATTGTGATTATTATTGAACAAAAAGAAATTATAAAAATAGAATTGGGATCAATTTCAGATGGCATTTTATTCAAAAAATAAATTTCTTCTGGAAATAAGCTAATATTAAAAATATCACTTAAAAAAGATCTAATTTTTTCTATATACAAAGAAAACATTACTCCTAAAAAAACTCCAAAAAAAGTTGCTGAAGTTCCTATAATAACTCCAACTAAGAAAAAAATTTTTGTAATAGATTTATTTAGCACACCAATAGATTTAAGGATTGCTATTTCCCGTGTTTTGTTTTTGACAAGAATGGTTAGGCCAGAAATGATGTTGAAAGCTGCAACAATTATTATAAGTGATAAAATAATAAACATGACATTACGTTCCACTTTTAAAGCTGAAAAAAGAGAACTATTTATATCTGCCCAACTATAAACAAATTCTTCATTAAAAATTAACTGTATTTTTTCTTTTAGTTTTTCAATATTTACTGGGTCTTTTAAATAGATTTCAAGATTTCTATCTTTTTTGCTTAAATCAAAAAAAACATCTAATGTATTTATATTAATAAAAGCAACATTCTTATTAAATTCGGCTAGTCCACTATCATATATAGAATGAATTATAAAAGATTGTTGTTTTGGTAAATCGCCAACTATAGTTTGAATTCCTGATGGTGACATAATCATAATTTTGTCACCTAGATTTAAATTTAAATCAAAACTTAATTCTTTACCTATAGAAATATTATTTTCATATAAATCATCAGGACTTCCTATAAAACTATTTTGTTTAACTATCTCGAGTTTTGAAAAATCTTCTCTTTTATATCCCCTTAAAAGCAAACCTTTTGTATAATCTTTATTAATGACTATTGCTTCACCAGAATTACTAAAAACTAATTCATTTGAAATAATCTTTAAATTTTTATTATTTAGCTTTTTAATATCAATCGCATTTTCATAGGGTTTAACTGTAACATGGGCATTAAAACCAACAATTTTGTTTATTAATTCGGAACGAAATCCATTCATTACGGACATAACAATAATTAAAACTGCTACTCCAAGACTTATCCCAATGAATGAAAATATAGTTATAATATTTAAAAAACCATCTTTCTTTCTGGTTTTTAAATATCTAAATGTAATTTCTTTTTCTAATTGTGAAATCAATTTAATTTTTTCTACTGTTTATAATTTCTGCAATTTTATCAATTTTGAAATTTTCTGAATTTTTACCTGTTTCTTTAAATTCAATCAAATCACCTTCCGATTTCTTACCAATCATTATTTGATAAGGAATACCTATTAAATTAAATTTTTTCATTTTTGCAGAAAAATTTTCATCAGTATCATCTATAATCGTTTCTATATTTTTATTTTTTAAATATTTAAAAATATTATTTGCTTTTTCTAAATTACTATTATCATTTTTACTGATTAGTGGAAGAATTGCACAGTGATATGGGGCTACTGATAATGGCCATTTCATAACTTCATTCTTATCATCATACATCGCTTCAATTATGGCACCAACTAGTCTGGATACTCCTATTCCATAAGATCCCATTTTAACAAATTCTTTTTTACCTTTATAATCAACATTAGCATTCATCGGTTTTGAATATTTATCACCAAAATAGAAAATATGGCCCACTTCTATCCCTTTTGTGTTAAGTCTAAATTCTTTTGGAACATTTTTATTAAATTCATTTTGATCAATCTTTTCATCAGTTACTGCATAAAATTTATCGTATCTTTTTCTTAATTGATTTAATGAATCTTTTTCTAAAATTATATCATCACTGTTAACTTCAAAAATTCTTTTATCTGTATAAATTTTACTTTCTCCAGTATCAGCTAAAATTATAAATTCATGTGATAAATTTCCTCCAATAGGTCCCGTATCTGCTGCCATTGGTATTGCAGATAATTCTAATCTTTTAAATGTTCTCAAATATGAAAGAAAAAATTTATTATAAGAAAAAAAAGCTTCCTCATCATTAATATCAAAAGAATATGCATCTTTCATGTAAAATTCTCTGCATCTCATAATTCCAAATCTTGGTCTTAGCTCATCTCTAAACTTCCATTGTATGTGATAAAGAAGTTGTGGAAGCGATTTGTAAGATTTTACACTAGATCTAAATATGTCAGTTATTAGTTCCTCATTAGTAGGCCCATATAACATTTCACGATTTTGTCTGTCTTTAATGCGTAACAATTCTTCCCCATAATCTTTATATCGTCCACTTTCTTTCCATATTTCACTTGATTGAATTGTAGGCATTAAAATTTCCTGAACTCCAACTCTGTTTTGTTCTTCTCTAACTATTTGTTCAATTTTTTTCATCACTTTAAACCCTAGTGGAAGCCATGAGTAAATTCCTGCTGATGACTGTTTAATCATTCCTGTTCTAAGCATTAATTGATGCGATTTAATTTTTGCCTCTGAAGGATTATTTTTTAATATTGGGATGAATGCTTGAGATATATACATTTAAATTCTTACTAAATTAATATTTGTATAAGGTTTTTTTCCCGTTTTTGCTTTAGAATATTTTCTACAAGTAATTTTAAGAGCATTTATTAAATTAATCTCTTGTTTTCTATTTTTCAAAGAAAATGTCTTTGTTACATTTTCAATTTCTTCTTCTAAACCATATACAAATTCATCATTTTCGATTATGGGAAGACCTTTAAATGTCAAAACAGGTTTTTTATGAATATTGCCTTTTGATGTAACTAATATTGTGGCTTCAATATATCCATTAGCACTTATATTCTTTCTATCTTTTATTGATTGAGCATCTTCTTCTACGCTAATATTTCCATCAAGATAAAGTCTTCCACTTGGTGCTTTGTCATAAACCTCAGGTTTATTTCCTGGATATAATTTAACCACATCTCCATTCTCTACTTGGACTGTATGAGGAACTTGCATTTCTTTTGCAAAATTTATGTGCTCAATCATATGTCTATGCTCTCCATGTACTGGTATAACACATTTTGGTCTAACCCAATTGTACATGTCTTTTAAATCTTCCCTATTTGGATGACCTGATACATGAACAAAACTATTTTCTTCAGAAATTACTTCAATACCATCTTTAACTAGTTGATTATGGAGTTTGTATAATTTTTTTTCATTTCCTGGAATAATTTTGGATGAAAATATGGCAGTATCACCTTTTTCGATAAAAACGTCCGGATGAAGATGATTTGAGATTCTCATCATAGCACCCATTGGTTCACCTTGACTTCCTGTGGATAAATAAATAATTTTTTCTCTAGAAATTTTTTTTGCTTTCCGCAAGTCAATAGGGTCAATTATATCTTTTAAATATCCACATTGTCTAGCAGCTTTGTAAATTTTTTGCATCGACCTACCAACTAAAGAAATTTGCCTACCAGTTTGTTCAGCACAATAAAACACAGTCTCCATTCTAGCAACATTCGAGGCAAAAGAAGTTACAATAATTTTTTTTTTAACATTGCTGATTATATTAAGCATGCTTTTTCTAACATCTAATTCGGATCCAGATCTTCCAATACTAAAAACATTAGTTGAATCACAAATCATAGCTAAAACCCCTTTTTCTCCAATTTTTTTTAATCTTTCTGAGTTAATTTTGTCTCCAATTAATGGATTTGGATCAACTTTCCAATCCCCGGTATGAAGTATCACGCCAGCAGGAGTTTCGATTCTTAAACCATTAGGTTCTAATATAGAATGTGTTAAAGTTATGTATTCAATTTTAAATGGGCCTAGTTCTATTGTTCCATTTAAATTTACTATTTCTAAACTTTTTGTAATATCAATTTGTTTTTCTTTAAATTTTTCTTTTATTAAAACAGCTGTAAATGGTGTTGCAAAAATTTTGCATTTTAATTTTGGCCATATATGAGTTATTGCACCTATATGATCTTCATGCCCATGAGTTAGAACTATCCCCAGAAGGTCATTTTTCTTTTCAATTATAAAACCCGGATCAGGATAAATTAAATCAATACCAGGGTAAGAATCGTCAGTAAAAGTAACTCCTATATCAACTATAATCCATTTTTGATTTCCAGGTTGACCATATGCAAATAAATTCATATTCATGCCTATCTCACCTGAACCTCCTAAAGGGCAAAATAATAACTCTTCTTTCATTTTATTTAATTAAATCCGTTGCTTTAATAAGACCATTAATCGTAATATCTTTATTAATTATGACTTTTTTTTTATATACAGATGTGCCAAACAAATTCGAAAATCCTCCAGTAATTATTATTTTAAAAGATTTTCTAGTTTCTTTCTTAATTAAATTTACAATATTATTAATTAAACCTACATAACCCCAATAAAAACCTGACCTTACAGCGCTTACAGTGTTTGAGCCAATAACCTTATTAATTTTTTTTAAATTCAAATGAGGAATTAATGATGCATTAGAAATAAGCATATTTAATGAAAGTTTAAGTCCAGGTGCAATTACACCGCCATGATAAACATTTTTAATTAAAACATCAAAAGTGGTAGCAGTGCCAAAATCTAAAATTATAAAATTATCTTTATTGTTGGTTGCAGCAATAGCATTAGCTAATCGATCTGACCCGATTTGTTTTTTATTAACTTTTATTTTTATTAATTTTTCAATATTTAAATCTTTTAGCTCTAAACAATTAATTTTGTAAAATTGTTTAATATATTTTTTAATTAATTGAAAGGTTTGTGGTACCACGCTACAAAATAAACATTTTACAATATTAAAATTTTTTAATTTAAGAAGTTTAAATTTA
>Ga0207991_1002472_pt1 | contig 10246 bp, 10 predicted proteins | sample ETN07SmetaG_FD_185786 | JGI IMG/M metagenome (GOLD analysis project Ga0207991, IMG submission 185786) | Marine microbial and viral communities from oxygen minimum zone, Eastern Pacific Ocean - ETNP2014F14-07SV275 (SPAdes) (version 2) | ecosystem: Environmental > Aquatic > Marine > Oceanic ... | reverse complement strand
CTCCACCTGGACCACAGCGGTAGTCGTGGTCGCTGTCGGCTCCACCTGGACCACAGCGGTAGTCGTGGTCGCTGTCGGCTCCACCTGGACCACAGCGGTGGTCACCGGCAGCTCATCGCCCTGGACGGCAACGGGCTCCACTCCACCGCAGCCCGCGACCAGCACCATGCACAGGGCCGCCGAGAAGCCCGCCGCCAACCGTCGTGTCGACACTCAGGCCGCCTCCGTCGTCGGGCTCCGGAACGGCCCGGACCCTAGTCAGCGTCTGAAACCGTCTACCGTTGGCCATGGTGGCCCACCTGATAGATCCCGCGACGGGCCCTGGACGGAGAACACAATGGGAGCCGACGGCACCTGGACGATGACCATGAAGACCCCCATGGGTGAGCAGGAGGGCACGCTCGACCTCAAGACCGACGGCTCGACGCTGACCGGCACCATGAGCGGCCCCCAGGGCTCGATGGACCTGGAGAACGGCACCGTCGACGGCGACCAGTTGGCGTGGACAGTCAAGATGACCTCCCCGTTCCCCATCACCATCGAGGCCACCGCGACGATCGACGGAGACTCCATCTCCGGAGACGCCAAGTTGGGTGCCTTCGGGAACGCCCCGTTCAGCGGCACCCGCACCTGACCCGACCAGGCCGCATCCGGGCCTGTTCGGGTTGCGGCCCACCCCGGACGGAAGGCGTCGCGCACCATGGGCATAGATGGCAACTGGAACCTGGTCATACCCACACCGATGGGCGACCACGACGGCGCCCTCTCATGTCAGGTCGACGGGAACACGCTGACCGGAACCATGACCGGTCCGGCGGGAGCCATGGAGATCCAGAACGGAACGGTGGACGGCGACAGCGCCACGTTCACCGGCGAGATCACCTCGCCGATGGCGATGTCGTTCAAGGTCTCGATGAGCGTCACCGGCGACGCCCTCGATGGCGAGGCCGACATGGGCTCGTTCGGAACCTCGGGCTTCTCCGGCACTAGGGCCTGACGGCACCGGAAGGCCGGTCGGCCAGATTGGTCGGGTCGGCCGCTGTAGGCCCGGTCAGGTCCTTCGGCGGGTGGCTCCGGACCACCAGTCACCCGGCCTGAGTCGCCGACCGAACCCCAGGCGTGAGTTCAACCTGAGCATCACCGGGCGTAGGCGGGTGGCCGCCAGGCGCCGACCGATCCGGTGGCGCCGCTTCGTGAAGTCCTTGTTGTACGGGCAGACCCGGATGCAGATCATGCAGTCGCTGGCGATCTGGCCCCAGTAGGAGAAGCACTTCTCACCGTCGGTGGTCCACTTCCGGACGCCGCCGATGGATGACCGGTTCAGCTTCACTGCGACCGGCTGCCCGTCGGCGATCGCCTTCGGTGGGCAGGCATCCGTACATCGCCTGCACGACTCACAGAACTCGGTCACGCCGAACCGGATGGGCGTGTCGTGGGCCACCGGGGCATCGGTGAAGATCTTCCCGAATCGGACCCGGGGTCCGAACTCGGGGGTGATGACCAGGCCGTGCCTGCCGTACTCGCCCAGCCCGGCCTGGATGGCCTGGGGTATGACCAACGCCGAGTCGTTGAGGCTGGGTACCGCCTTGTAGCCGAGGTTGCGAAGCCACTGCGCGGTGGCCAGCAGCACGAGGACGTCCTTCGAGTAGCCCAGCCCGGTCGCAGCTCCGGAAAGGGCCGACGGCACGGTGTCGACCAGGTCGTGGTCCATGGCCTGGCCGAGGACGATGACGCTGGTCAGGCCATCGGGCAGGTCGACCGGGCGGCCCTCGTCGGCATGCCTGGCGTACCGCTCCGTGTAGACCCACCGCTCGTCGTGGGCACAGATCCCCACGAGGTCGGCCCCGAAGGTCTTCGCCACCCGCTTCACGATGGCGGCTACCTCGGTGGGCGTACCCAGGTCGAGCTGATCCTCCGGGCCGTCGCGCAGCTGCGTGAGCGGGCTGAGGAAGCCGTCGCGGAGGTCGTCCCCGTCGTGCATCTCGGCGAAGACGTCGACCACCTGCCAGGCGGCGTTCCGGATCGCATAGTCCCGTTGCCCGAATCCGGCGGCGCGGCGCCACTCGGTGAGTGGCTCACGGTACGAACGGAAGAACCGCCGGGCCTCGTCGGTGGCGATCTCCGGGTCCCAGAAGGACCGGTTGAAGACGTCGTCGACCTGGCTGAAGCGTTCGAAGTCGGGAAGGACCTCCCACGACGGCCCTCGGGGAAGGTCGCTGGACAGGTCGCTCCCCGTGGCGGTCACGCCGGGTTCCAGAGCCCCTCGGCGACCAGGTCGGCCTGGACCTCGATGATGCCGTCGCGCAGCACGTCGACCATCCAGTCGATCTGCTCGACGGTCAGCACCAGCGGTGGCGAGAGCACGTTCAGATGCGCAATGGGTCGCACGATGAGGCCGCGCTTCTCGCAGGCCCCGGCGACGCGGTCCCCCACGTGCACCGATGGATCGAAGAGCTCCTTCGTCTCCTTGTCGGCCACGTTCTCCACGCACTGCATGAAGTGGCTGCCCCGGACGTCACCCACGATCCCCAGGTCCGAGAGGCTGGCGAGACGCTCGGAGAAGTACGGACCCACCCGACGGACGTGGCCGCAGATGTCCTCCCGCTCGATGATCTCGATGTTGGCCAGCGCCGCGGCACAGCAGACCGGATGGCCGGAGTACGTGAAGCCGTGTGCGAACACCGAACCCTCGGCCTGCGGGACGCTGATGACGTCGTAGATCCCATCGGAGATGAGCGTGGCCGAGAGCGGTGCGTAGGCCGACGTGAGGCCCTTGGCCGAGTTGATGATGTCAGGGACGATCCCGAACACGTCCTCCGAGGCGAAGAAGTGCCCGAGCCGTCCGAAGGCGGTCACGACCTCGTCGGCCACGAACAGGACCTGGAACTCGGTACAGAGGTCGCGCATGCCCTTCAGGTAGCCGGGGGGCGGTACCAGCACGCCGCCGGCTCCCATGATCGGCTCGGCGAAGAAGGCGGCGACGTTCTGGGGGCCCAGGGACTCGACCTTGGCACGGAACTCGGCGAGCAGCAGGTCGGTGTACTCCTCGGGAGTGGTCCCCTCGGGGCGCCGGTAGAGGTCCGGTCCCGACACCCGCTGGATGAGGGGCTCGCCGATCACGTCGAAGCCGATGTGGTCGTAGTCGATCCCGGTCATCGACATCGCCAGGTAGGTGGACCCGTGGTAGCCGTTCTCCCGGGTGATGATCATCTTCTTGTCGGGCATGCCCAGCTGGTTGAAGTAGAAGTGGACGAGCCGCACCGTGGTGTCGTTGGCCATCGACCCGCCGGACCCGTAGAGCACGTGGTTCAGCGGCCCGGGGGCGAGGCTGGCCAGCTTGGCCGAGAGTTCGGCGACGGGGACCGTGGTGTGGTGGCCGAACGACGAGTAGTAGGTCATCTTCGTGGCCTGTTCGGCCATGGCCTGACCGATCTCGGCCCGGCCGTAGCCGACGTTCACGCACCACAGCCCGCCGATCCCATCCAGGTAGCGCTTCCCGTCGCTGTCGAAGATGTAGGCACCCTCGGACTCGGCGACGACCATCGACCCCTGCTCCTGGAAGGTGGAGAAGTCGGTCCAGGGGTGGATGAAGTGGTCCTTGTCCTTCTGCCAGATGTCCTGCGTGTCGTACTGGTCGAAGCGGGCCGCCGCAGCGACCTCGGCCTCGGACCCGACCGAGATCTCGTGTTCGATGGACATTGCCTCTCCCTGCTCTACCTGTGGACCGGAACGACTGCCGGACCGTAGAGAACGATCCATGGCGCAGATGGTGCCACGGATGCCCGATCGGCGCCGTTGCCGGGACGGGCTCAGGGAAGGATCGCCATCTGGTCTGCGATCGGCCAAGCCAGGAATTCCTCGAACTCGTCGTAGAAGGTCGAGGACGACATGCCGTAGGCGTTGGCGAACGCGCCTTCCCAGCCGAGGTCGTCGACGCGCTGGAGCATGACGTCGACGAGGTGGTCCGCTCCGAACCTGTTGGCCAGCCAGGCGTGTGCCCACGCTCGTCGCGCCGGTCGCAGTTGACGCCTATGAGGGTGGTCGCCGCCGCCTCGCAGTAGCGGTATCCGTCGGCGTCGCTGCACTCGACCGTGGTTCCAGGCGGCCCGGTCGGGACCATCGTGGTCCTGGTCGTGGCCGGAGTCGCGGTCGCCGTGGCGGGAACCGCAGTCGTGGTGGCAGGGACCGCAGTGGTCGTCGTCGGAGCGGCAGTCGTAGCCGGGGCGGCAGTCGTGGTGGCCGGCACGGAGTCTCCTCCACCCGGGTCGCCACCCGACGAACACGCCGCTCCCACCAGGGCCAGGACGAGCACCATCCAGATCAGGCACGCCGTCCGCCGCGAGGTCCCAGCCATGAGATCCGCCCTTCAAACCCGCCGACCGGTACCAGGACAGCGCCGCAGCGGGGCAACCCGCCACAAGCCACCGGCCGGCACCCACTCCGGTCACCGGTCACCCCGGCAGGGACGGCCTACTGGTACGTCGGGCAGGTCAGGTCGACGCCCTCGCCGAGGGCGGCGTTGAACCCGGCCGGGCCGTCGGTGAAGACGGCTACGTACCAGCTGGCCACGTCCTCCTCGGCCACGCCGGCCAGGAGGCAGTCGACGTCCTGGGGAACGCCGATGGTCGTGAGCTCGGCCCGCACCATCGTCAGGAGGTCCACGCAGTAGGCCACGGGCTGCACGAGGGCCTGCGCATCGACGACCGACATGCCGCCGGTGCTGGCGTTGGCCACCAGGTACCCGGTCCGGCCGATGCCCTCGACGCGCATCATGGTCACGATGGCGCACTCCGCCTGTTCCTCTGTCCAATGGCTGCCCAGCACGGGGTGCACCGGATACCTGTCCATCCAATTGGCGTAGATGGCGAGCTGCTGCTCCAGGACAGCGGAGTCGCTGCTCCGCTCCATGAGCAGGTCGGCGCGCTCCTCGGCGGTCGCCCGTTCGAGGTCCCCACGCTCCATGAGCAGCCCCACGATCGCCTCCCTGACACCATCCATGACCTCGTCGGCCGCTGGTCCGCCGGTCGTGGGCGTCACGTACGCGAGGGTCGTCGGGGGAACCGCCGGCACGTCGGCTGACTCCGACGCCGCAGGCCCGGACGAATCCCCGCACGCAGCCAGCAGGAGGCAGGACGAGGCCAGCAGGATGATCGTCCGGTTACGCACGGGTGCATTCTCACAGCCCTCCGGCACGCAACAGCGCTCCTGGGGGAAAGTACCGTTGGAATGCGCGCCAGCCCGGATACCTGAACTTCCTGACGGAGGAACGTCCAGCCCATGACAGATCCGATCACCGTCTTCACGGCCCGAAGGATCCACACCATGGATCCGTCGCTTCCCGAGGCGACTGCCATTGCCGTCCGGGATGGTCGGATCATCGAGGTCGGCAACCTCGAATCGCTCCAGCCCTGGCTGACGCGCCACGAACACCGCATCGACGACCGCTTCGCCGAACAGGTGCTGGTGCCGGGCCTCATCGACCCGCACGTGCACCCGTCGATGATGGCCGGCCTGCTCGCCTGCGAGTGGATCACCGGCGAGGACTGGGACCTGCCGGAATGCCACGTCCCGGCCGTGATCGGTGCCGAGGCGTTCATGGACCGGGTCAGGGACCTCGAGGCCGGCCTGCCCGACGGCGAGCCCCTGGTCGCCTACGGACACCATCCCCAGTTCCACGGGCCCATCCACCGCTCGATGCTGGATGCCGTCTCGACCACCCGGCCGATCATCATCTGGCCACGCGGCTATCACGAGTTCCGCTGCAACGGCGCTGCCCTCACATGGCTGAACGCCGAGGAGGGCGCCGCCTGGGACCCCTACATCGACCTCGAATCCGGCCGCATGTGGGAATCGGGCATGGCGTGGGGAATGCGCGTGCTGAACCGGCACCTGCTCGGCGGTGGACGCATCGAGCGCCACCTGGCGGGCATCGCCGGGATGATCCACCGAGGCGGGGTGACGACCGTGTGCGATGCCGGCTTCGGCATCGGTGGCCCCGACCGGGACGTCGCCACGTTCGAGGCGCTCTACGGCGACGCCTCAACCCCGTTCCGGTTGTACCTGATACCCAGCGTCATGATCTTCCGGAGTCTCTACGGGGACGACGCCCAGGAACGGATGGCGACGATGGCCGCCGCCTCGGACGGACGCATCAGGCACCTGCACGCGGCAAAGTTCTTCGCCGACGGCTCCTTCATGTCGCAGTTGAGCCAACTGGGCGAACCGGGCTTCATCGACGGTCACACGGGAGCGTGGATGACCGACCCCGATCGGCTGGTGCACGAGATGCGACCCTCCTGGGAGGAGGGGCGCCAGATCAACATCCACGTCACCGGCGACGGGGGCCTGCAGACCACCCTGGATGCGATCGAGACCCTCCTGCACGAAACGCCACGGTTCGACCATCGGACGGTCATCCAGCACTTCGCCCTGTCCACCCAGGCACAGGTCCGGCGGCTGGCCGCCCTCGGTTGCGCCGTCCAGGGCAACGGCTACTACATGCACCAGTTCGGCGACGTAATGGTCGACGAGTGGCTTGGCACCGAGCGGGCCGGACAGATCACCAGGGTTGGTTCGGCGCGTCGCAACGGCGTGAGCGTGGCGCTGCACTCCGACCTCCCGATGGGGCCGATCAAGCCGCTGCTGGGAGCATCCCTGCTGGCCACCCGGTCCACGTCGAGTGGGCGGGTCCCGGCGCCCTCCGAGTGCCTGACGCCGTATGACGCCATGGCCGCGGTGACCATCGAGGCGGCCTGGCAGCTCCGGCTGGACCACGAGATCGGCTCGCTGGCGGCCGGCAAGCTGGCCGACATGACCGTGCTGGACGCCGATCCGTTCGAGATGGACCCCGCCGGGTGGCCGGACATCGGCATCCCGGCCACCATCAGAGACGGCCAGGTCCACGAGATCGACGCAGCCACCCGGACCTGAGCGCGCCCCGGGGTCTCCTACCCGGGATGGGATCGGGCACGGAGTCGGCGCTCAGCCGACCGGGTACTTCCAGTACGTGTCCTTCATGACGATCAGGTCGTCGGCGTTGAGCGTGTAGAGGTCCACGACCGCAGCTGCGAAGGGCCGGCCACGATCGCTTCCCGCTATCGAGAAGGTCTGGGTCACGAAGCGGGGGGCATAGCGCTCGCTGTACCCCTCGTACTCGAGGTCGGTCCAGTCCCGGCCACGCCGTTCCAACTCGGTGACCATCTCGTCAATGCCGTGCAGGACCTTTCCCGTGGGCACCGGGTCGGACGTCGGAAACCAGTGGTTGTGCCACTCGAAGCCCTCGCCCACCACGGCGGCGAACTGCTCGGCGTCGGCGTACCTGTGGGCCCGTCGGAAGGACCGCATCAGGTCGCGGTAGTCGACCGCTTCCGGGGACTCCCCATCCGACGTATCGGAACTCTCTCCGGTGCGGCCCATGGCCGCTCAACCTAACGACAGGAACGCTTGGCTGAATCAGCGGGGTCTAGTGTCCCGCGCCATGTACGAGTTCCTGCCGCCGCCACCGCTGGACCTAGCCGCCCTGCATGCAGGTCGCCTGTCCCGGCTGCGAGCGACGATGGCCGACCACGGTCTCGACCTGTGCGTGCTGACCAACCCGGTGAACCTGCGGTATGCGGCCAACTACCGGAGCTTTCCCCTGTTCCAGAGCCATATTCCATCCACGTACCTGATGGTTCCGGTAGAGGGCCCGCTGGTGCTCTACGGCGGCTACTGCGGCCCACTAGACACCGTCGACGAAAACCGCCCTGCCCATTCGGTGACGAGCTTCGATGCCGGGCTGGGCCTGTCAGCGGTCGCGGCCGGGTTTGCCGACGACGTGGCCGGCTTCCTCGGCGAGGTCGGCCTGCCGGCGGACGCCGTGGTGGGCCTGGAACGCACGACGCCCAGCGGACATGCGGCCCTCAGCAACGCCGACCTCCACATCGTGGACTCCGACCCCGTCCTGGAATTGGCGAGGAGCCGGAAGTCGTCGCTGGAGATCGAAGCGTTGCGCTACTCGATCGACGTGGCTGAACTGGGGCTGGCGGAGATGGAGGCTGCACTGGTCCCCGGGGTCAGCGAGAACCAGCTGTGGTCCATCCTGCACCAGGTCAACATCGCCCACGATGGCGACTGGATCGACGGACGGATGCTGTGTTCCGGTCCGAGGAGCAACCCGTGGTACCAGGAGGCGACCGGCCGGGCCATCCAGGTCGGTGACCTGGTGCCGTTCGACACCGACATGATCGGCCCGTTCGGGTACTGCGCCGACATCTCACGGACGTTCCTGTGTGGAGGGGTGCCACCCAGCGCCGAGCAGGGCTACCTCTACGAGCGGGCCCGGGATGAGATCGAACACAACACGGCGCTCCTACGCGTCGGAGCATCCTTCAGGGAGCTCTCCATGGGTGTGCTTCGCCAACCCGACGACATAGTCGCCCAGCGCTACGTCTGCGCCTTCCACGGTGTGGGCCTGAGCGACGAGTATCCGAAGATTCCCTATCCCGACGACTGGGACCGCATCGGCTACGACGGTGAGATCGAGGCCGGCCTGGTGCTGTCGGTCGAGAGCTACGTGGGTCCGCTGGGAGGCACCCAGGGCGTGAAGCTGGAGCAGATGGTCCAGGTCACGCCTGACGGGGTGGAGGCGCTGTCCTCCTATCCCTTCTGGGAGTGAGGCCTGCCGATGCTGAGGCCCGACGAGTACGACCGCCACGACGCCGTCGGACTGGCCGCGCTGGTGGCCGGCGGAGAGGTCACCGCAGCCGAGCTGGCCGAGACGGCGATCGCACGGATCCAGGCGACCGAGATGCCCCTGAACGGCGTGGTCGCCACGTGCTTCGGCGATGCCCGTAGTGACATCGGGGCCGGCCGGTTGGTCGGCCCGCTGGCCGGCGTGCCGTTCCTGGTCAAGGACCTGAACACCTGGGTCCGTGGGATGGCGGCCACCAACGGCAGCCGGGCCCTCGCCGGCTTCGTGCCCGAGCAGGACTCCGTGCTGGTGGGGCGCCTGCGGGCCGCCGGGTTGGTCCTCCTCGGGAAGACCAACACACCTGAGTTCGGCCTGAACGTGTGCACGGCACCGGCGATGTTCGGGGTGACCCCGAACCCCTTTGATCCGACACGCAGTGCGGGAGGCTCGAGCGGTGGTTCAGCCGTTGCGGTGGCGAACGGTATCGTGCCCGCGGCCCACGCCACGGACAGCGGAGGGTCGATCCGGATCCCGGCCTCGAACTGCGGGTTGTTCGGGCTGAAGCCCTCGCGGTCGCGTGTCCCGCTCGGGAACGACCAGCCAGAAGGCCTGGGCGGGCTGAGCGCCGGCCACGCCGTGACCCACAGCGTGCGCGACTCGGCGGTCCTGCTGGACGCCACCGCCGGGCCACTGCCCGGACGCGCCGACGAGTTCAACGGACCCACGGGGTCGTTCGCCGAGGCCCTGGCCCACACCATGCCCGAGCTCCGCGTGGCGTTGTGGACCGACGGCCTGGCCGACGAGGCGGTGTCGGACCAATGCGTCCGGGCCGCCGTTGACGCAGCGCACCTCAGCGAGACCGTCGGCTGCCGGGTGGAAGAGGTGAGACCACCGGTCGACGGCGCTGCGCTGCGCCAGGCACTCGACGTGGTCTTCACCACGAACATCCGCCGGGTGGTGCACGCCGTGCTGGCCGACCGGCCGAACGCCATGGCGGACGGGCTGCTGGAGCCGATCACCGTGGCGTGCTTCGAGGCCGGCGCCCGTTACGACGGTGACGCCTACGAGGCGGCGCTTGGCCACATCCGGAGGGTGACCCTGGACATGGAGGCGTTCTTCGGGCAGTTCGACCTGCTGCTCACCCCCACGCTGGCCGAACCGCCCCTGGCACTCGGGGTGCTGGACATGCAGGCCGACGACTGGGACGCCTACTTCGGCCGGCTGCTGGATGCGATCCCATTCACCCCGCTGTTCAACGTGACCGGCGGTCCGGCGGCCTCGGTGCCCCTCGGATGGTCCGACGGCGGCCTGCCGATCGGGGTCCAGTTCGGTGCGGCGATGGGAGGCGAGACCACGGTCCTGCGCCTGGCCCGTGAGCTGGAGATGGCGAAGCCGTGGCATGACCGCAGCTGACCGGGTCGTCACCCTCTACGACGCCTTCTCAGAGGTGCCTGGCGGCGGCAGCGTGGCCGGTGTGGTCGGGGCCGCCTCGGGGTTCAGCGCCGAGCGGATGCAGCAGATCGCCGCCGAGGTGGGTGCGCCGGCCACCTGCTTCGTCACCGGGGTGGGCTCCGG
>Ga0207991_1002469_pt1 | contig 10256 bp, 7 predicted proteins | sample ETN07SmetaG_FD_185786 | JGI IMG/M metagenome (GOLD analysis project Ga0207991, IMG submission 185786) | Marine microbial and viral communities from oxygen minimum zone, Eastern Pacific Ocean - ETNP2014F14-07SV275 (SPAdes) (version 2) | ecosystem: Environmental > Aquatic > Marine > Oceanic ... | reverse complement strand
AGGCCATTGATGAGTTAATTAATTCAAATATATTCCCTGGAGATATGCTGACTAAAAATTTCGGTGTAACACGTCAAAATCGAATTGTCTTTTATGACTATGATGAGATTACTTTAATGAGTAAACCAGTATTCAGGAAAATTCCAAAGTCTAGAACTTATGAAGAAGAAATGGCTTCAGAGCCTTGGTATTATGTAGGACAAAATGATGTTTTCCCAGAAGAGTTTAAATACTTCATGCTACCAAATAAGTTCATGAAAACTGCCTTTAATAAGCGCTATAAAAAACTACTTGATGCCGATTATTGGATTTCTATTCAAGAAAAAATTCAAAAAAATGGTGTAATGGATTACTATCCTTATGGATCAGAAAAACGAATGTGTGAAATTTATGGGGAGAATAATGACCAAATCAACCTGTGATATATCGGATAAACTCCATCCAAATGTACAGTATTTAGAGCCAGTATACAAAATTTATGGCGCAAAAACTGCCTTTTCAGGTCGTATTGTTACTATTAAGTGCTTTGAAGATAACTCGCTTGTTGAAGAAGCTCTAAAAACTAATGGCAAAGATTCAGTATTGGTGATTGACGCTGGTGGTTCTAAGAATTGTGCGATGCTAGGAGATAAAAGAGTTACTGATGCTATTAAAAATAAGTGGGAAGGAATAATTGTTAATGGAGTAATTAGAGACTCAGCAATAATAAATACAATGCCAATTGGAATTCGTGCTCTAGGAGTTTGCCCCCTTAAAAGCGTCAAAAAAGGCGCTGGAGAAAATAATTTAATTATATATTTTTCGAATGTAGAATTTACTCCAAATCAGTATCTATATGCCGATGAAGATGGCGTGATTGTGACCAAAAATGAGGTTGATTTATGAATGAAGCTAAACATATTTTTTCTAATATTAGCGTTGAAAAATCGCTATTTGACTTCATTAATAATGAGGTATGTATTGGTTTAAATATTACAGCAGAAGATTTCTTTGAATCTCTTTCTGATATTTTGAATGATTTACAGGATGAAAATACTCAACTTCTAAAAAAGCGAGACTCTCTTCAAGCTCAAATTGATAAATGGCATCTAGAAAATAATGAGATAGATCCGACTAGTTATAAAAATTTCCTAAAAGATATTGGCTATATTGTGCCTGAACCTTCCAAATTCTCTATCAACGTTGATAGAGTGGATGATGAGATTGCCAATATTGCCGGACCTCAGCTTGTGGTACCAATAACCAATCAAAGATTTGTACTCAATGCAGTTAACTCTCGTTGGGGCAGTCTATTTGACTCTATATATGGCACCAATGTCATACCGAATAGAGGTAGTATGACAAAATCTTTTGCTCATAACCTTCAACGCGTTAATAGAACGGCTGAATTGGCTTGTGATTTCCTAGATGAGGTTGCGCCGCTAAAAGGTGCCTCTTACAGACAGATTGCTTCAAAAGTAAGGTACACAGGAGTGTTGATTTTTAATTTAAATAATGGTGAGGTAGCCACCCTAGTCAACCCCGAGCAATTTATAGGTCTTAGTGATACTGGAAATGTACTACTTCAAAATAATAACCTCCATATTGAAATTGTTGGAGATCAAGAAAGGAGCTTTCACAAAAGTGGTATTTTTGATGTCATCCTAGAGTCTGCCATAACAACTATTGTTGACTTTGAGGACTCCGCATCTACTGTTACTGATGATGAAAAAATACACGCATACCGAAACTACTTAGGCCTAATGAAACGTGACTTAAATACAACATTTACCAAAGGTGGTGAAGCACTAACTCGCTCATTAAATAAAAATAAAGAATATACAGACTCTAACGGAAAAATATTTAGTCTTTCTGGAACTAGTCTTACCTTGGTTCGTAATGTCGGCATACATATGATGACTGAACTAGTAACCAATTTAGATGGATCTCCAATTCCTGAAGGTATCTTAGATGCAATGGTTACCTCATTGATAGCGCTTCACGATTTAAAAATCAAAGCAAATTCAAAAAAAGGTAGTTTTTATATAGTGAAACCCAAATTACATGGTCCAGAGGAAGTTGAATTTACTATGAAATTATTTTCATTGGTAGAAAAAGCGCTTTCACTAAAAGAAAATACTTTAAAAATTGGTGTAATGGATGAAGAAAGGCGAACTACGCTTAACCTAATGGCCTGTATTCATGCAGCAAGAAATCGAATTATTTTTATCAATACAGGCTTCTTAGATCGAACTGGTGATGAAATTCACACATCAATGATGGCCGGTGCAATGAGATGCAAAAATCTTATTAAGGAAGAAGCTTGGTATTCAGCTTATGAATCAAATAACGTTAACATTGGATTAGAGTGTGGCTTATTTAAAAAAGCACAAATAGGAAAAGGTATGTGGGCACAGCCTGACCAAATGCGAGAGATGCTAGATAATAAAATGATACACTTAGAAGCTGGTGCAAACTGCTCATGGGTCCCTTCTCCAACTGCAGCTACCCTCCATGCAACTCATTATCATCGTTTTGATGTCTTTGAACGACAAAAAGAGCTTCTTTCCAAGCAACAACAAGTAAATCAAGAAGATCTTCTTGTTATTCCTTTATTAAAGCTCCCAGAACAAATGTCTGAAGACAAGATTATTAAAGAAATTAATAGCAATGCGCAAAGTATTTTAGGTTACGTTGTAAAGTGGATTAACCAAGGAATTGGTTGCTCTAAAGTGCAAGATATAAACAATGTTGGGCTTATGGAAGATCGTGCTACTCTTAGAATATCATCACAACATATGGCTAACTGGCTTCATCATAAGATATGTTCAAAAGAGCAAGTTAATAAAGCATTTCAAGACATGGCTGTAGTAGTTGACGAACAAAACAAATATGATCCAAATCATATACCTCTTGCGCCTGGTTATGACAGCTTTGCATACCAAGCATCTCTTGCTTTAGCTATTAAAGGGTTAGACCAGCCTAATGGCTATACAGAAGGAATCTTAACAAGTTTTAGACGTAAATTTCTTGAAGCTAAGCAATCAAAATAGATAATTCAACCTTTGAAAGCGTTATCAGAAAGAAGATAGTCGAGCTCCTCCATAGTGCTCATTCGCTCTAATATTTCATTCCTATGAGGAAAACGACCAAACTTTTTAACAAGATCCCTGTGATGCTTAGAATACTCCAAGTTAAAGTTGTATTTTTCAAATAAATAAACTTGTAAGTTCTGATGATCAATATTTTCACTATGCATTAAAGGCATAAATAAAAACAGTAGCATTTCAGTACCAAGCTCTTCATCAAAGCCATTCTCAATTGCTTCTAAAGCTACTTCAACAGCTATTTTCTCTGTTTCAAAAGATCTAGGGCTTCCTCTAAACATATTTAAAGGAAATTGATCTAAAACTATAATCAATGCTACACAACCTTCTGGGCTATCTCTCCATTCATTAAGCTTACCTGAAGCAGCTAATTCCCATAGCTGTTCATAATTTTTCTTTATTTCATTATCTATTTTTGAAGTAGAAGCAAACCAGAATTGCTGACTTCTTTTAGAAAACCAATAGTTATTTACTGCCGAAGGTGTTGACATATTATCACCAAAAAAATATTGAACATGTTTTTCTTCAGAGAAAGATAATACCTCACTCTGAAGAAATTATATTAATATTTATCTGTGTGGTGATTTTTCGCCAAAATCCTTATATTTTTCAAGATGTCTAACGGGTTTACTTAATGCATCTTTTCTGAACGGGTCACCCAATTCTCGAGAACACATAATCTCAATAACTGTTGTTTTTCTCTCATTCATTTGCATATCAATAGCTTTTTTCAATGCAGGTCCAACGTCTTCGAGTTTGTCTACACGAATTCCTTCAGCACCCATTGATTCTGCAATATTAACAAAGTGTTGATCTGTAAGCTCCGCTGCTATAAAACGCCTATCATAAAAATCTACTTGATTTTTCTTTTCAGCACCCCAATGACGGTTATGGAATACAACCGCTGTAACAGGAATATCATGCCTTATACACGTCATTGTCTCGACCATACTCATTGCCCAAGCTCCATCTCCCGCGTATGAAACCGCAGGCCTATGTTGTGCTGCAGCTTTAGCACCAATTATTGTTGGAAAGGCGTAACCACAATTTCCAAAACTCATTGCAGCAAAGAAGCTACGTGGCTTTTCAAAACGAAGGTAGCTGTTAGCAACTGAATTAATATTGCCAATATCAGTCGAAACCATAACATCTTCAGGCATTGCCTTTTCAAGCTCACGTAAAACCTGTCTAGGGTGAAGCCAGCCTTCCTCTTTATCTGCAAGCATATCCATACTGTATGAATCAGTTTCATGAATCCATTCGTCAAGCTCTAACTCCCAAACAGCTTTCTCATCTGCAATAGTTATCGCTCTATCAGCTTTAGAGGAGTCACAGCTAAGGGATTCAGATGCTAATTTCTCACAAAGAACCTCAGCAACTGCCTTCGCATCTCCACAAATACCAACATTAATTGGCTTAACTAAACCAAGCATTTTATGATCTGCATCAATTTGAATAATTTGAGCATCTTTCGGCCAGTAGTCCATACCATATTGAGGTAATGTTCCAAATGGACCTAAACGAGTACCTAGAGCAATTACAACGTCAGCTTTTGAAATTAGTTTCATTGCAGCCTTTGAACCTTGATAGCCTAAAGGGCCACACCAAAGCTCATGGCTTGCAGGAAAAGAGTCGTTATGAAGATAGCTATTAACAACTGGAGCACCAAGACGCTCAGCTAATGCTGCGCACTCTTGAACACCATCAGCCATAACTACTCCTCCTCCAGACACAATAACAGGAAATTGAGCTTTAGCAATCAAAGCAACAGCTTCATTTAATGTATCCTCTCCGCCTGAACCTCGATCAATTCGACGAGGCGTAGGAATAGTAAATTCACCATCCGCATAAAAATAATCTCGAGGGATGTTTAGCTGTGTAGGTGCCATTTCACTCATTGCCCTATCAAAACATCGACCCGTAAATTCTGCCATCCTCATTGGATTAACAACGTGACCCTGATATTTAGTAAATTCTTGGAACATCGGTAGTTGGTTGGCTTCCTGAAAACCACCTAATCCCACACCCATAGTGCCTGCTTCTGGAGTAACAATCACAACCGGACTATGCGCCCAATATGCTGCTGCAATAGCTGTAACGCAGTTAGAGATTCCTGGCCCATTTTGACCAATAACGACTCCATGCCTACCGCTTACTCTTGAGTAGCCGTCGGCCATATGGGCAGCACCCTGCTCATGAACCACGGGAATAAATCTAATTCCTGCCGGTTCAAAAATATCCATTGCATCCATAAATGCAGAACCCATAATCCCAAAGATATCTGTCACATCATTAGCGACCATTGTTTCTACAAAAGCCTCACTCGAAGTCATTTTTGCCATTTTTTAACTCTCCTATTTAATTTATTTATTAAGCATGTCAAGGGCAGGGACATAATCATAGCCTAAGTCCTGAGCCACTTCAAGACAAGTTACTTTACCGCTATGAACATTTAATCCAGCTCTAAGGTGCTCATCATCTAATAAAGCTTGCTTTACCCCTTTATTCGCAATATTTAGTGCAAAAGGAAGCGTTACATTATTAAGTGCATAAGTCGAGGTTTTTGGAACCCCTCCCGGCATATTAGCAACACAGTAATGAACAACATCATCAACTATGTATGTTGGCTCTGCATGAGTGGTTGCTTTAGAAGTTTCAAAACAGCCACCCTGATCGATAGCAACATCAACAATCACAGAGCCTGGCTTCATCGCCTTGATCATTTCTTTAGAAACTAATTTTGGAGCCTCAGCACCTGGTATCAAAACACCACCGATAACTAAGTCCGCTTGTAATACATACTCCTCCACTGAGCTTTTTGTTGAAAACACTGTATTTGTGCTTCTTCCGAATTGCTGCCAGTGTTGCTCTAATGTTTCAGGATTGTTATCAAGAACCCAAACATCCGCCCCCATTCCAACTGCAATATGTGCAGCATGCGCTCCCACAACGCCACCACCTAAAATAACAACATTCAGAGGGTCAACACCTGGAACGCCGCCTAGTAAGGCCCCCATGCCACCATTAGGCTGCTCTAAAAAGTGAGCGCCGGCCTGAACTGCCATGCGCCCCGCAACTTTTGACATTGGAGCTAATAATGGGAGGCCTCCTCTTGGAGATGTAACTGTTTCATAAGCAATACAAATAGCGCCACTTTCAACCAGTCCTTTTGTTTGTTCAGGATCTGGAGCTAGATGAAGATAAGTATATAAAATCTGTCCTTCTCTGAGCATTGCAATTTCTTCAGCTTGAGGCTCTTTAACTTTAACAATCATATCAGCCGTTGCAAAAACCTCCTTTGCTGTAGCAATGATTTCAGCTCCACTAGTTGCATATTCTTCATCGCTCGCACCAATACCGACACCTGCATTTACCTGAACTAAAACCTTGTGACCATGATTGACACACTCTTTAACACTTCTAGGCGTTAACCCAACTCTGTACTCATGGTTTTTAATTTCTTTTGGAACTCCAATTATCATCTCAATCTTCCTATATTAATTTTAAAAATTTGTAAACTATTTGTTTGCTTCTAGGGCGTTATCTACAGATTCAATTATTAAATCTATGTCATTTTTAGAACAAATAAAGGCTGGACTAAATAATAAAACATTATTATTTGTCTCAAAACTTCTATTTGTTCTGCCAATCATTACCTTGTTTTGAAAGCAATGTCCTGCTACTGCAGTAGCAATCTTTTCATCTACAGGCTCTTTAGTTGCTCTATCTTTTACTAGCTCTACTCCACAAAACAATCCTTTTCCTCTTACTTCACCTATCATTTCATGTTTATCTTGTAATTCTAGAAGCTTATTTTTTAGATAATCCCCAACCACGTTAATGTTTTCTATAAGCTTTTCTCTTTTAATGATCTTTAATACTTCAAGAGCAGCTGCAGGTCCAGCAGTACTTCCGCCAAATGTAGATATGTCTCTAAAGTAACTATCAACATTACTTGGATCTTCTTTAAACATATCAAAAATCCTCTCTGTAGTTACAGTAATAGATACAGCAGCGTAACCAGCAGCTAAACCCTTAGCTATTGTTACGATATCAGGCTGAACATCATAGTGCTGATAACCAAACCATTTTCCTGTTCTTCCTAGCCCACATACAACTTCATCGATATGGAGTAAAACATCATATTTTCTGCAAATTGATTCAATTATTGGAAAGTATTCAGGTACCGGTGGAATTACTCCGCCACCTGCTGTTATTGGCTCTAAAACTACTGAGCCAACAGTATCAGGGCCTTCAGTTTTAATAATATCTTCAAGAGCTGTTGCACACTCAATATTGCACTCTCCATATTTTTTCCCAAATGGGCATCTATAGCAACAGCAGTGAGGCATTTCAACGAAACCTGGCACAAATGGCCCATATTGTTTTTTTCTCTGAAGCTGACCAGTTGAGCTCATAGCACCAATTGTAGTTCCATGATAGTCTCGGTCACGGTAAATTATTTTATGTTTTTTTCCTTCGTTATGAAAATGAGCGAGTTGGCGAACCATTTTGTAGCCTTTTTCATTCGCTTCAGAGCCAGAATTTGAATAATATACACGGTCTAAGCCAGGCATAAGAGAAGTAACTTCTTTTGCATATTCGGCAGCTGGCTCGTTACCAAAAGTGCCGGCAAAATATGGAATTTTTGATAATTGATTGCTTACAGCCTCAACCATATCATCCCTTCCAAAGCCCAAGTTTACAGTCCATACACCACCAGAGGTTCCATCAAGATACTCATTACCTTTAGTATCAGTAACAATCATCCCTTTTGCTTTCGAGACAATCATTGGATCACTCGATTCAAAAGCCTTATGCTGCGTTAAATGATGCCAAACATGGTCCTTGTCATTTTGTATAATTGTGTTGTCAGACATAATCGCCCCTTTGTTAATTAAATTGACTGCAATTAAGAAGAATGAATTGTAAAATATAAGTGGTTCTAAATTAACATATATATAGAACCAGAAAACTTACAATTAATAGGCCAGTTAAATGAATGCAATGTGGAATCAGTTCTTTTCCCTGAGACACGACAAACCTCGGACACTTCAACTGCAGATTCGTCAGCAGTTGATTGATGCTATTACTAATGGCTTAATTGGACCAAATGAACCTCTTCCTTCTTCTAGAAACCTAGCTTTAGCACTTAAAGTTGCGAGGAATACTGTGATTGCAGCATATAAAGAACTTGAGTTTGATGGTTATATTACGCCTCAACAAAGGAAAGGTTATTATGTTAATGAGCAATTTTATGAAAATTATACCAACAGTAATGAAGTCCAACCCAATAATCCCACTCCCCCTTTATGGCTTGATAAATTAATTACAAAAAAACCATCGATCCAAACCAATATTCATAATCCAGAAAATTGGCAAAGCCTTCCCTATTCATTCACAATTGGTCAAATAGATAAGAGTTTAATTCCCTACTATGAGTGGAGAGAGGTGGTTAGGCATTCCTCAACGCTACCTGAAATACAAAAGTGGAATATTGACCATGTTGATAATGATGATCCCTCTTTAATAAAACAAATCCAATCCAAAGTTCTACCAAAGCGAGGCATTTGGGCAAATAAAGATCAAATTTTAATTACCTCTGGTAGTCAGAATGCAATCTATATTATTGCTAGTCTTCTTGTTAAGAAAAATACTGTTGTTGCTATAGAGAACCCAGGATACCCAGATGTTAGAAATATCTTTAGCTTTAAAACCGATAATATTATCCCAATTTCAGTCGACAAGGATGGAATCGTAGTCAAAGAGATAAAATCAGATACAAACATAGTTTTCACTACTCCAAGTCATCAATACCCTACAGGTGTAACAATGAGTATGGAGAGAAGAAACAGCCTTTTATCAACTGCAAAAGAAAACAATATGGTCATCATTGAAGATGACTATGAGGCAGAAATTAATTTCCAAAAGAAACCCAACCCATCTCTAAAAAGTCTTGATAAAGATAATAATGTTATATACGTTGGGAGTTTTTCGAAAGCCTTTGCTCCTGGCTTAAGACTAGGATACATGGTTGCCCCAGAGGGTTTTATTAAAGAAGCAAGAGCCTTGAGAAGACTAATGCTAAGACATATTCCTGCCAATAACCAGCGCTCAGTGGCACTTTTTATTGGACTTGGACATTATCACAATATGTTCACAAAAATACAAAAAACAAACAAAGAGCGCTGGAATTTAATTAATGAAAAAATTAATCAAGAGCCTTTGTTATCTTGTACCCCTACTCATGGAGGTTCAACTTTTTGGGTTAAGATTCCAGAATCAGTAGATAGCGACAAGCTTTGTCAAAAACTTCTAGATAGAGGTGTCACTGTCAGACCAGGACACGCTTCTTTTTTTGAGGAAAAACCTCCATCAAATTATTTACACCTTGGTTATTCTGCTGTCGATACGAACAAAATTAATAAAGGTATAGATATCTTAGTGAAAGAAATCAAATCAATGATGTCATAAATTCTTTTGGGCTTTTTTATTATGAAAAAATCAAATAGGATCAATTTTTTACGAATAGCATTAATTCTAATTTTAATATTTATCAATAAGAATTTTAAGAAACTCTAATTATATAAAGATTATTGAATGTGACCAAAGGTTTTTGGTTGACTATTTAATTACCACCACGACCCCATTTCTAGAATTCTCAATGGAATGTCAATCCAATTCATTGATATATGATAAAGGAAAGGTATTTCACTCTTTTAGACATACCTTTAAGGATGCTTTGCGAAACTCTGGTGTTGATGAGGCGCTTAGCGATGCTCTCACAGGTCACTCAAGCTCAAGTGTTGGGTCGTCATTATGGCTCAAGGCTATCAGAAACCCTCAATAAAGCCATCCAATCCATAATTTATAACTGGGAGCTTTAGTTAATTGTTAATTGGTTGTTCACTTTTAAATGATAATGATAATATCAAATAATTTTGCTATACTATGTTATCAACTGACAGGTTGAATGACCTTCGATTGATAGTTATATGGTAATTTTTTTTACTTATAAGGAGAAATAAATGAAACAAAAACTACTCTATGTGGCAATACTGAGTCTGTTTACAGGCGCCGCTCAAGCGGCAAGTTGCCCTGCAGTAACAGTTGCTGATGATAAGGGAGTCCCTTCGGGCGCCTACCCTCAGCAATATGATCTGGCGGAAT
>Ga0207991_1002465_pt1 | contig 10265 bp, 7 predicted proteins | sample ETN07SmetaG_FD_185786 | JGI IMG/M metagenome (GOLD analysis project Ga0207991, IMG submission 185786) | Marine microbial and viral communities from oxygen minimum zone, Eastern Pacific Ocean - ETNP2014F14-07SV275 (SPAdes) (version 2) | ecosystem: Environmental > Aquatic > Marine > Oceanic ... | reverse complement strand
GAGAACGAAAAACACCTTGCGCTTCCCTCTGGGACAGGTCGCATGGTCGGCCATATCGGGAATCGACATCGCGCTCTGGGACATCGCGGGAAAAGCAGCCTCGATGCCCGTTTACAGCCTTCTCGGCGGTAAAACGCGTGAACGGGTACGCGTGTACCACGGTATTTATGGCGATTCGCCCGACCTGGTGGCCGAACACGCTCTGGAGTTGATCGACGAGGGTTATTCGGCCTTCAAGACGAGTCCCCTCCCATCGAACTGGCGCGAAATGCCCTGGCGAGCGGCTCTGCACATGGCCGACGAGCGGATGACGGCTATTCGTGATGCCATCGGTGACGGCCCCGACCTCGCGGTCGACGTCCACGTTGCGATCCGCGAGACCGCCCGCTCACTCGAACTGGCAAAAGTCATAACCCCGTACCGCCTGATGTTCATCGAAGAGCCCGCCCGCGCCGAGTTCATTGCATCGAGCGCCGTATTGAGAAAAGAGTTCAGGGTCGCCCTTGCCGCGGGCGAAAACCTGTACGGCCTGCACAGGTTTACCGAACTGCTCGACGCCGACGCCGTCGACATCATCCAGCCCGACATGCTCTGCTGTGGTGGGCTGCTCGAAGCGAAGAAGATCGCCGCCGTCGCCGAGGCGCACTACGTGACCGTCGCCCCCCACAACCCGCTCGGTCTTCTCTCAACCGCAGCCGGGGTTCATCACGCGGCGTCGATCAATAACTTTTCAATTCTCGAATGGCACGGCGACCACCGGAAGAAGAAGTCGGAATTTGTGAACGAATCGTGGGTTCCGGTGAACGGCGCGTTCGAATTGCCAACCCAGCCGGGTATCGGGATGACGCTCAATCACGAGGCGATTGCAGCCAACCCACCGGCACATTGGGACCGCGGTTTTGCAACCTACAGCGACGGTTCGCCGGGGTTTCTATAGTCCCAAGCCCTCCAATCTCCACTACTCCTCGCATCTCCCGGATTAAAAAAACATTGAAAATCACAAGCATCGAATGTCTTATCTCCAGCGACGAAACCGGAAGCAACCTGGTCTACGTCCGAACTAACACCGATGCCGGCATCCACGGAGTCGGCGAGGTCTATCACGTAGGACCCGACCGTGCCTCTGTCGATTGGGTCGAGTACTTTGCCGAGCAGCTCGTCGGTCAGGACCCGACCGAGATCGAACGCAACTGGGCGCTGTGCTACCAGGGCGCCCGGTTTCCAATCGGGTCTTCAGGGCTTGCGGCCCTTTCAGCGATCGACCAATCGTTATGGGACATCACCGGAAAAGCGCTCGACAAGCCGGTTTACGAACTGCTCGGGGGCCGGGTTCGCGACAAAATCCGCGCCTATTTCGATGTCCACGGCGAAAGCACGGGCGAACTCGCCGACGACGCCCGCCGGTCGGTCGACCGGGGCTTCACCGCGCTCAAAACAAGTCCGCTCCCGCCGAGCTGGCGAGAAATGCGTTGGAACGACGCTATCTCCGATGGAGTTGCAAGGTTCAAGGCGATACGTGAAGCCGTGGGAGACGACATCGACGTCGGGTTCGACGCCCATGCCGCGATTTTCGAACCCGTCAGGGTCCTCGAACTCACCGATGCGCTCATGGAGTACGGGCCGTGGTTCATGGAAGAGCCCATCCGCATGGAAAACCGCCATGAAATGGGCAGATTGCGAGAGAAAATGCCGTGCGCCGTTGCAACCGGCGAGTGCCTTTACACCAAGTTCGAACTCTGGGAGCTGGTACGGGAAGGCGGGGTCGATATCCTGCAGCCGGAGATCTGTATCGTCGGCGGGCTTACCGAGATGCGGAAAATCGCCTTTATGGCCGAGGCCCACGACCTCGTCGTCGCCCCGCACAACCCGATGGGACCGCTTGCAAGCGTTGCGAACCTTCACTTCGACGCGGCAACGTCAAACTTCCTCGTGCAGGAGTCACGCACGCTCAAGCCGGCCGAAATCGCTTCGGTCACATCCGTTATCGAACCGGTGGACGGCTACTACCCGCTACCTGAAGGACCCGGACTCGGCATCGACATCGTTGAAGAAGAGTTGACCGGGAAGCCTTACCGCGGATCGTGGCACAGGGGCGACAGGGTGAACCCCGATAATTCAATCGCGTTTATTTGAGCCGTGGTTCAGGTCTGGACTGGCAGCCCCGGCAACCTGACATGCGAGGCTATTCCTTCTGCCCAGAAGGAGGCGCGAGCAAATAAAATGGTGTCTTTACATGTTTGGAAAAAGCTAAGCAACACGCCAAATATCCGACGGTCCGCGTAAGGCCTGCCGCAAAAAGACGAAAGGCTGATCGAACGCATCGACGGCCTGCTTTCCGCCGCTCCAGTCCGCCGAAAAAACTTCTTCGGGACGGTCGCGTGGTTCCTGTCCCCTGAAGAAGAAGCGGTAAACCCGGACAGGAAAAAACCCGGCAGCGCCCCAAAATCGACCCAACCCTAATTCGAACCGTCGGCGCCAACGGTGTCAGCCCATGCACCCATCGCCATCAGGCCCCCGTCCACGTTGAAATACGAGCCTGTGATGAACGACGCCCGGTCGCTGGCAAGAAACAACACCATGTTCGCAATGTCTTCGGTCTGACCGATGCGTCCGAGCGGGTGCGCCTTACCGGTCGAGATCAACTCGTCTTCGAGATTCCCACCGGTCCCGGCAATCGCGTTCCTGACCATCGGGGTGTCGATTGCACCGGGATTCACGCTCACAACCCGGATGTTGTCAGCAGCGAAATCGAGCGACATCTGCCGCATAAGTGAAAGATCGCCGCCCTTGGAAGCGGCATACGCCGAAACGCCCCCCATCGACTGCAGGCCCTGCACGCTCGCCGACGAGATGATCACTCCCCCTCCCGCCTTGCGCATGTGCGGGATGGAATATTTTGCCATCAGGAACCGGCTTTTCAAGTTCACCGCGATGATCTTGTCCCATGTCTCTTCAGGCAGTTCGACGGCGTCCACGTACGAATCGGGTGGCTGAATTCCAACATTGCTGAACAGCACGTCAACACCGCCGTACGCCTCGACCGCCGCATCAACGGTTGCCCGGCAGCCCTCCGACGTTCCGGCATCGGCCTGCACGAACTGTGCCGTACCACCTGCGGAGGCAATCCGGTCGACAGTCGCATCGCCAGCTTCCCCGTTCCAATCGAGGATAGTCACGTTCGCGCCCTCATGGGCGAAAGCTTCCGATGCCGCGCCGCCGATACCTAACGCTCCGCCCGTGACAATTACCGATTTACCGTCAAATTCACCCATTTCAACTCTCCGCCGACTGATAGCGCCCCAATGTGCCGACCAATTAGTTCGTGCCAGGTTGGCAGTGAGCCAAATCTACCACCGGTGGAGCACGTACGACCAGCATCGAATAACGTTCCCCCCGCATCGAAAGCTCTGGACTCGACCTGCACGGTTACAACGCAACCACGTATACAGTTTCATTCAACAAGGGCCGATCGGCAGGAACCACATGCTTCCCTCCCCAATAAAAACCTCCCAGACACTTATCCTGTTTGCAGTCCTAGTGCTTGCGCTCGCGGCCTGCAGCTCGGACAAGGCATCAGGCGAGGAAGGCGATTTCGTTCTCACCTTGTACGTGGGCGCAGAAGAGGTCGGGGGCCAATCGGTGGCGTTCGACGAGTTGATAGCCCGCGAAGACCGCCCGATCATGCTCAACTTCTGGGCCGGTAACTGCCCGCCGTGCGAAGCCGAAATGCCCGCGCTTCAGGCAGCATGGGAGCAGTTTGGCGATCAGGTGCTATTCGTCGGCGTCGATATCGGTCCGTTCGTTGGCCTCGGAAGCACCGGCCAGGCAAAAGACCTGATCGAGAGGCTTGGAATCACATATCCCACCGGGAACACCGGAAACCGCACGGTCGTCACCGACTGGCGAGTTTCGACCATGCCGACAACGTTCTTCCTGAACAGGAATGGGCGAGTTCACGACACCGTGATCGGGGCCATGTCGTCGTCCCGGCTTTCGCAACGTATTCTCTCATTGATCGCCGCGAACGCCGGTTAGCGAGTTTCCGAGTCGATTACGGGTAAATTTCTGTTTGGGCCGATTGGGCCGGTCGGGCTTGTTTGACCAGTGCTAACATGCCGCTGGTCATCGCCCAACCAGTAGAAACGCAACTTGAAATCGAACTCGCCCGACTCCGGCCTTGAAACGCCCGGATCCGAACCAAATGCCCCGCGCCGTGTACGCATAAGGCCCTGGTCGGCGTTCCAATTCCGCGACTACCGATTCCTGTGGATCAGCAGTGTGGCTGCGATGGCGACGATGAACCTGCGCGTGCTCGCCACGGCCATATGGCTGTACGAAGAGACCGGATCAGGCGTGACACTGGCGGGTCTCGGCCTCATCGAACTCGCGATGCGTATCCCCGCCAACCTGTACGGTGGCGCGCTCGCCGACGAGGTCGACCGCAAGAAACTCATGGCCTTTACGCAGATGGCCAGCTTCCTGCTGATCGCGGCGATGGCCGCGCTCGAAGGAACGAGCACCCTCCAGATCTGGCACATCTACGCAATCACGGCCGTACTGGCGGCTACAAGCGTGCTGGGTGGCCCTGCCAGGTCGGCACTCACGGCACGCGTCGTTCCACGTTCCCACCTGATGCACGCCGTTGCCACCAATACCGCGACCATGCAGATCGGCACGATGATCACGCCGATCATTTTCTGGCTGACAAGCCTGACGACCGACCTGACGCTTTCCTTCAGCGTGATTGCGGGCTTTGCTGCCCTTAGCGTGGTACTTCCGTTGATGATCGAAATCGACGGCCGGGCCGAAAATGCCAGCATCGGGCAGTCTCGCTTGAAAAACATCGTTGCCGGCCTCAAATACGTGAAATCTCACCCGATTCTGCCGGGCCTGTACCTGCTCGACGTTGGCGTGACTATAGTCAGCTTTTACCGGCAGTTGTTCCCGATTTTTGCCGACCACCTCTATCGGGGCGGCAGGGGTACCGCATCCGCCCTGACGTGGGCCAACTCGGCCGGTGGTCTTGTGGGCAGTCTGATCGTCATGTTCACCCGCGAATATCGGGCCAAGGGAATGCTTGTGCTCTGGGCGACGCTTCTCTACGGCTTTCTGTTGATCGCCTTCGGTGCCACGAGCGTTCTCTGGATCGGCATGATCGTCGTGATGTTCCTGGGTGCCACGGACGCCGTTGGCATGACCAGTCGACAGGCAATCGTCCAGCTCACAACTCCCGACAACATGCGGGGGCGGGCGGTCGCAGCCCATTCGCTGGCCGCAATGAGTGCCAACGGCCTGGGCCAGGCCGAAGTCGGTTTCATGTCCGAGATTTACGGGGCTGATAAAACGATGTACCTCGGGGGAATCATTTCGATCGTCGTCGTGTTCCTGGTCTGGTGGCTCGTAAAAGGCGTTCGCCAGTACCGCTACACTGAGGTCCCAGCGGGAGCGGCTGTAGACAACGATGATTCGCTCTCACCAATCGATTACGACCTGAGGAGCCTGAAGTGAAGATCACCGGCGTGAAGACTTTCATAGTCGACGGCGTGTTCAGGCCCTGGACATTCGTCAAGGTCGAAACCGACTCGGGCATCGCGGGCTGGGGCGATTGCACCGAATGGCAGGCCGCCTACTCGGTCGCCGCAACGGTAAACCAGCTCGGCGAGAACATGATCGGCAAAGACCCAATGGCCTCGGAGGCTGCATGGTGGGACAACGCCTCGTTCATGGTCCGCCAGCGCGGCGGTATCGCATACAAAGCGATGTCGGGCATCGATTCGGCGCTCTGGGACATCCGGGGCAAAGCACTCGACGCCCCCGTGTGGCAGCTCCTTGGCGGCAAGATGCGTGATGAACTGCAACTGTACTGGTCGCACTGCGGTTCGGATCGGAGAAGGTTCTCGACAGAGCTGCAAGTTCCCGGCCTATCGACGCTCGACGATGTGGGGGCACTGGCCGGGGAAGTACTCGACCAGGGGTTCGCCGGGATCAAAACAAACATTCTCGCCCTCGACGACCTGCCTTCCATACCTACGAAAAAGAACGGCGTCGGCAACAGCGGCCAGATCACTTACCAGCAGATTCAGAACGCAGTAAGCGTCATCGGCACGTTCCGGGACGCGCTTGGTCCCGAGATCGGAATCGCCATCGATACGGCACTGAGTTTCAGGCTTGGCGGTGCGATCAAGCTCGCACGGGCACTTGAGCCTTTCGACATGATGTGGCTGGAGACCGAAACCTGGGACCCCCGCTCGCTGCGCACGGTCCGTGAATCGACGACCACGACAATCTGCCACGGCGAAAGCCTGATGGGACCCGAAGAGTACAAACCGTTCTTCGAATCGCATGCACAGGACGTGATCATGCCCGACTTTGCGTGGAACGGCATCACGATGGGCAAGAAGATCTGCGACCTGGCGCACATTTACGACGTCGCCATTGCGCCACACAACTGCCACTCACCCATCAACACGCTGGTTTCGGCCAACATTTGCGCCGTAATCCCGAACTTTATGACCCTCGAGTTCATCAACGACGACGCGCCGTGGCGGGACGACATCATGACGCATCCGTTTGAAGTCAAGAATGGCAACCTGCAGGTCCACGATCGACCCGGTCTGGGCTCGGATTTGATCGAGTCCGAGCTCGAAAAACACCCGTGGACCGGCGGGAACAACTGGTAGTTCTCCGGCAGGCCAACACCACCATGAGAATCCCGTTTACCAGATCGATGCCTTCACCGATAAACCGTTCTCGGGGAACCCGGCCGCCGTCTGCCCGCTTGCAGAGTGGATTCCCGAGAGCGCGATGCAGGTTATAGCGTCCGAGATGAACCTTTCGGAAACCGCATTTTTTGTCCCCAGGCCCGGAACCGCCAAGCGAAGTGAATACGATCTCAGGTGGTTCACCCCGCTGCTCGAAGTCGATCTGTGTGGACACGTCACCCTCGCATCTGGGCATCTCATCTTCAAACACATGCAGCCTGAACTCGAACAGGTTACGTTCCACACCCGGAGCGGCCCACTCGGTGTCAGTCGGCGAAACGACCTGCTTGAACTTGATTTCCCGGCGATCGCAAGCCTGCACCAGCCCTGGGTAGTCGCCACAGCTCCTGCCGATGCCGAAGAATATGACTTCGTGAGCAGGTTTTTCGCACCCATGGCCGGCATCAACGAGGATCCCGCAACCGGATCGGCCCACACGGTACTCACGCCCTACTGGTCAGCCCGACTTGGCAAAACGCACCTTGTAGCGAGGCAGATCTCGAAGCGTGGCGGTGATTTTTACTGCGAGATGGCCGGTGATCGGGTAAAGATTACCGGGCAGACGGTGGAAGTAATGACAGGGATGCTGGATATTCAGATCTAGCTCCGGTAATAAACGTACTGTTTCGGATTCAGCGCACAACCGGTAATCTCACTACAGACCGTACACGCCTCCCGGAACTGCTCAAGACAGACCCGAGCCAGCAGAAACAAGCCAATGACCCCAAGATCCGCGTTTCTGGACGCCCTGAAATCCGGAACTAACGGTGCCATCCTCGCCGACGGTGGAATCGGTTCTCTCATCTTCCAGCTGACCGGTCGCCTTGCGTCTACTGAATATACATACGAGGCGCTGAACCTCCACAACCCTGAACTCATCAAGGGCATCCACGCCTCGAGCCTCGCAGCAGGAGCGACCGTTCTCACCACAAACACGTTCGCCGCAAACACCGTGGAACTAACTGCGGCAGGAGGGGGCGACAGAGTCGATGAGATAAACCGTGCAGCAGTCGAGATCGCCCGCGTGGCCATCGCCGATCACCGGGCCGAATACCCCGAGGCGGGTGCAACTTACTTTGTAATCGGCTCAGTAGGCCCCGGCCGCAGGAACGTCGAAGCCTACACCGGGCAGGTCGATGCCTTGATCGGGGCTGGAGTCGACGCCTTCCTTCTCGAAACCTTCACCGACATCGAACTGGCAATGCAGCTCACGCGCTCCATATCCGGACGACCCGAAGCCCCACCGGTGATCGTTCACGGTGCACTCGACCCGGGCGTAGGCGAGGCGCAGAAATGGCCCGTCGAGCCGATCGAATTCGTAAAGATGGCGGCAGAGGCCGGGGCATCGGTGGCGGGAATAAACTGCGTCGCACCATGGGCCGCGGCCGCGTTCGTTAGCGAGGCGAAAGAAGCGCCTGCCGTTGCCGCCGGCGATATTCTTCTCTCGGCAATGCCGAACGCCGGTGGATTTGAACGCATCGGACACCGTTTCCTGGCCCGGGCAAACCCCGAATACATGGGCACGCTGGCACGTCAACTGGGAGATTCAGGCGCGTCGTTGGTCGGGGGTTGCTGCGAGGTCCACCCCGAGCACATACGCGAGATGTCCGCCTATCTCAAATCGCGAACCTCCTCACTCGAGCAGGATTCGGCCGGACCGGCCGCGCGTCCGGGCACCCTGGGTAACACCGGGACTGGCTCGGTGCCAGTAGCTGCAGTTCGGGACAAATCCGATTCGCGGCGGGCGAACGGCGAGTTCTCACGAAAACTGTTCGAAGGCGAATTTGCGATAAGTGTCGAAGTAGTCGCACCCCTAGGGGCCGAATCGAAGGCACTCGACCTGCGGGCGACGATGGTCAGCCAGGTCGTGGAAGAGGGGCTCGCCGATGCCGTGGACATCACTGACGGCTCGCGTGGAATGCCCCTGGTCCCACCCGGTGATCTCATCGAGTTGATAAGACAAAAACTGGACTGGCGCGACGGCGACAGAATCGAGTTCATCCCCCACTTCACAGGGCGTGACCTGAGTACGCTCGCAGTCCAGTCACGCCTGATGGGCTATCACTGGCGGGGGATCAAGAACGTTCTCTTCATCACAGGCGACCCGCCCAAGATGTCGCCCACCTACCCACGCTCCACCGCCGTATTCGATATGAACTCTGTGCAGATGATCCGCACCACCGCCGGCCAGTTGAACCAGGGTCGCGATTTCGGAGGCAACCCACTTGGCAGCGAGTTTGCATCGAGCGCCAAGTTTACAGTCGGCACCGGTTTCGAGCCCGAAGCGATCAACATGCCACGGGAACTCGACCGGCTTCGGGCAAAGATCGACGCCGGGGCCGACTACGTGATGACACAGCCCGCGTTCGACAACTCGTCACTCTCCACGATCGAACCGTTTCGAGATCTCATCCCGGTCCTGCCCGGAGTGCTCGTGCTGCGTTCAGCGGATCACGCAAAGCGCATCGCACAGGTGCCCGGCATGAACCTTCCGGCCGGCGTCCTAGACGAGATGGACCGTTTTAGTGAACCGGCCGACCAGGCAAAAGTCGGGCTTGATCTCGCCGTAACCCGGGCGCGTGCATATAAATCTGAAGGTTGGGCCGGTCTCTACCTCATGTCGCCGGCGTCGATGGGCGCGGCGGTTTCAGTACTAAAAGCCCTGGCCGAATAACGACCAGGGCGTTTTCGATAGCTTTTTTTGACACCTGTTCGATATCGCCTGGAGAATTACCGGGCAGACAACAGGCCGTTCGCACCGATCACCTTGCGTACGCCTGACACAGTTCGTTTGCACAACTCAGGATCATCACCTGCTCGTCTTCCAGGTCTTCGTAAAGCACCACAGGCGAACCATCGGGTCGCATCGCCACTCCGTTCTTGCGGCCGATCACTCCATCGGAAACAACGATCCTAGCGATAGACGTAGTGCACGCCGCATCGTTACACCTGATCATGCGGAGCGCCGTCTTGAACCGGTCTTCAAAGAAGATTATCGGGTTTCCATCTTGCCCAATCGAGATGGCCGGCCATCTGCCCGATGCTCCAGAGTTGTCGACAACCGTGGTCGTGAAGGCCGAGCACTCGATCGTGCCGCAGTGCGCGACCTCCAGCGAATCTGAAGCCTGATCGTAGTAAGCCATGACCCCGAGGCCATCTGCTCCGATAATAAGCGCCACGTACTCACCGGTATTACTAGCCGAATCGATGAGCGTAGAGGTCTTCGCCAAACACTTCTCGTCGGTGCAGTGCGCTACTCGAAGAGATTTTGTACCTTCGGCCCGGTAGGCGATCACAGGCATCCCGTTCGATCGAATCGCGACCGAGTTATGCTGCCCGACATCTGCCGTTTCATCGACAATTACCGTGGAACTCGAAGTGCAGGCGACATCGGCGCATCGCAACAACTTCAGGTTGAACTCGGTGGTCTGATTGGCATGTGTCGTGTTGTCGTAAAGACTGATCACAGGTCGACCATCGGCACCGATCGCCAGGTCAAGAAAC
>Ga0207991_1002463_pt1 | contig 10273 bp, 10 predicted proteins | sample ETN07SmetaG_FD_185786 | JGI IMG/M metagenome (GOLD analysis project Ga0207991, IMG submission 185786) | Marine microbial and viral communities from oxygen minimum zone, Eastern Pacific Ocean - ETNP2014F14-07SV275 (SPAdes) (version 2) | ecosystem: Environmental > Aquatic > Marine > Oceanic ... | reverse complement strand
TTGGAAGGCGCTCCCTGGGTGGACATGTCGCCAATGCCCAGTGGGCCCCACCCACGTTGAGTTGCACCAGCCTAACCGCCCTCCCGATGGTCGCGTTGGGCTGCCAGCCGGGGCCGAAAGCACCCGATCCGCCGTGCAGTCCCAGTTCTTCGCAGATGGGGCCGTTAACGATGATCAGCGGGGCGCAGGGGTGGGTCGTGGCCTGGATGGCATAGAGGTTGAACACTTCGTCGCACATGGCTTCGACCGCCGCGATCACCACCGGCAGGTACTCGGGCCGGCACCCGGCCATCACCGCGTTCACAGCCAGCTTCTCCACCGTGGCTGAGCCCCAATTGGGCGGTATCTCGCCAATGATGTCCTGAGGGCTTAATGGAGTCGCCGCCAGCATGGCCTCCACCCGCTCGGTGGTTGGCGGAACCACGGGGAGGCCGTCGGTCCAGCCGCGCTCCAGATAGAGGTTCTGGACCGCCTCGAAATCATCGTCAACTTCCAGCCGTTCGGAGATCAGATCAGCCAATGTATGCCTCCAGTGAACTGAAACAAGTCAGACGCGGTATTTGGGAATATAATTCCCTAGCGTAAGATTACGCCGAGAATACGGAGTTGTTGAGCCTGTGATAGACCAAGCATTTGCCGAGCATTTCGCGGCGGACTGGATCGAGTCATGGAACGAGCACGACCTGGACCGCATCCTGTCCCACTACACGGACGATTTTGATATGACCACCCCGGCGATCGTCCGATTGATGAACGAGCCTTCGGGCTCTCTAACTGGAAAGAAAGCGGTGGGCTCTTATTGGGCTAAAGCGCTGGAACTGATTCCGGACCTGCATTTCGAACTAGTTACGACTCTGGTGGGAGTTAATAGCGTCACTCTTTATTACCGAGGCCCTTTGGGAATGTCCGCCGAATGCTTCCACTTCAGCCCCGACCAAAAAATCCACCGGGCGTTCGCCCATTACGCCGCCTAGCGGCTCCCGGTCAAGCCCTCGATGACCTGTTCCAGCAGTCCATCGGCCTTGGCCAGGAGGTTATCGGGCTGCAGGCCGCCCAGTGGGTGCTCGGCGATGGCCATGGTCAGTTCCGCCATCCCCAGGGAACGCCGTTCTACCTCGCCCAGGCGCTTGAAACGGTCGGTGCCGACCACAACGGTACGCACGCCACGCTTCTCCAGTTCAACTGCGTCGTGGATACTCCACGACGTGCAGGACCCTCAACCCGCCAGACCGACGATCACCGCCTGCACCGACCCGGCCAGCTCGTCCAGCACCTCGTCCGTGGCCGGCAGAGAGGCCGTGGGCTTGCGCTTGTATATGACGTCTGCGATCTCGTACTTCTCCCGCAGCAGTTTCTCCAGCCGCTCGAAGAGTAGGTTGCCGTTGGGTTTGCTGTTCCATAAGAACCCGATCGATTGCCCGCCCAGGCCGTCTAGCACGGGGGCCATGCCTGCACCATTTCCCTGGGCGCTGCGGTCGGATCTAGGACGATCAGCTTGGCTTTTTCAGCGGTGGTCATGTTCACCTTAGTTCGACCGGTATTGGACTGGGTTGTTTTCTGAAGGCTAGGGCCTGCCGATTTTCATGTCAAACAGGCCCAGTCTCGCCAAGGGTCAGTTAAGACGGCTTGAAGAACGGCGAGGGCATCGGTCCCACCGGCACTTCGATCAGCACCGGGGCATCCAGCGTCAAAGCCATCTTGAGGGTGGACTCCAGCTCTTCCGGCCCGTTGGCCACGAAGCCCTTGGCGCCATAGGCCTCGGCCAGTTTCACGAAGTCCGGGTTGTGCAATTCGACGCCGATGGTCCGGCCGTTGAACTGGTTCATCTGGTCGCGCTTCACGTTGCCGTAGGCGTTGTCGTTGAAAACGACAACCACCACATTGATGTTGTGGGCCACGGCGGTGGACATCTCCTGGGAGTTGAACATGAATCCGCCGTCGCCTGACAGGCAGACCACAGCCTTGTCCGGCTGGGCGACCTTGGCGCCCAACGCGGTGGGGTAGGCATAACCCAGGTTGCCGGAGTAGGACGAAGTGATGAAGGTGCGGGGCTCGTACACCGGGTAATGGGCCCGGCTGTAGTAGCCTAGCTGGGTCATGCCGAAAATCATCACGGCGTCACTCGGAACCCCCGCCTGCAGGGCCTGGAGGTAGTCTTCCTGCGGTCGGTTTATCTCGTCTTCGCTTTCTGCAAGTCTTCGTTGAATCTCGCCCACTTGTTTGGTCGGCGAACTCCAGGTGCCACCACCCGCTGCTTCCAGCGCCCGGCCCAGCACGGGCAGCGTTGCTTTTACGTCGCCTATCAGCCCGAGGGTGTTCTGGTGCACATGGCCGATCATTGCCGGATCAGCGTCTATGTGAATCAGCCGGGCGTCGTTTCCGGCCGGGTTACGCATCGAGAACCGGGTGCCGATGCCGATAATCACATCGGCGTCTTCGATATATTCCTTCAACTGTCCGCCGGGTCCGAGCGAACCGCCAAGCGCCAGGGGGTGTTTTTCGGACATCGTTCCCTTGCCGCCTGCCGACGTCATTACCGCGATCCCGGCCGCTTCGGCAAACGCGACGAGTTCCTCTTCAGCATTGGAGCGCGCGATACCACCACCGGCGTAAATGACGGGTTTTCGGGCGGCGGCGATTTCCTTCGCTGCCCGCTCAATGACTGAACGCTCCGGAACTCGCCTGGTTATCTGGGCCGGCTCAAGGAGGGTCACGTCTTCCCGTTCGACCATCGTTTCCGGTGGGAGTTCGAAGTGAACTGGCGATGGCCGGTCGGACTGTGCCTGCCGGAACGCCTCGTGGATGCCTTCGGGTACCTCGTGGGGACGCAATACCTGTTTCTGCCACTTTGTGATCGGATTTGTGATTTCTTTCTGGTCGTTGACCTCGTGGAGGCCTCCGAGGTTCTGGCCGATCGTTGCGCGAGGTATCTGGCCCGCGATCAGCACGACCGGAGACGACCGTGAAAAGGCAGTCGAAAGTCCTCCACCAGCGTTGTAAATCCCGGGTCCGGGAACTACCAGCGCCACGCCGGGTTTACCTGTAGTGCGGGCGTAGCCGTCGGCCATGTACGTTGTGGCCTGCTCGTGCCGGGTGACTATGAACCTGATACTCGGCTCGTCGCGCAGGGCTGCGATGATCCCGTACATCTGCACTCCGGGCAGGCCGAATACCACTTCGACGCCCTCACGGACAAGAGACTTTACGAGGGCTTCTCCACCCGAGAGTTTGGTCATGCGATACCTCTGCACCGGTTGGTGCTGTCGATCAGGATTGCGGCAGTCGTGTCAGGCGCACGCAGAGTACCGGTGAACCGGGTTGTTCGCCACCTGTACAACCGTGATCCGAGTTGAACACGTGGGCGGGTGTTTGTACCATCGGCAAATGCGCAGATATTTCCTGGTCCTCGCGCTCGGCATAGTGACGTTGAACCTCGTTTCGTGCGGTGGCGAATCGGAGATCAGGGCAGTGAACGACGGAGGCAGCGATGGTGCTGTCACCTACGGATCGACGGTCGTCGAAACGAGTCGTGTGCTCACATTTGCCGATTTCGAGGCGGCCGGGGTCAAGCACAGTAAGGATTACAACACCGAAGGTTTGCCGGGTGCGATCGGCGCTTCGCTCGGGTTTTATAACACCCGAGATATCGAATTTCGGTTCTTTCCAACTCATGAAATTGCCATTCGTGAAGGGATTCCGGTGGCACATGAGATTGTCGGCCCGGACGTCTTTATCAAGCGGGAGAACGTGACCTGGACGTGGGCGACCGCCGATCAAAAGGCGTGCGCCGCTCGGGTTCCCGGGGGTGGACGCGACTGCACACGCTCTCCCAAGTACGGCGATTTTGTCGTTTACGGCAACGTCATCATGTTTTGTCAGGCTGCCACCGCTGAGGGAGCGCGGGAGCTCTGTCAGGCGATCCTCGATAAGTTGCCGAAGTCGTGATTTCCACATTCCAGGAAGCCCTCATCACCGGGAGGAGGATTCAGGCGAGTGGGAATGGCGCGGGTCGGCGAGGGCGCACGCAGGTTACGGGTGTTACGACCGGTTCGCTACCCGCATCCACCGGCTCAACCCATTCGATTCAGCCAACTCAACCCCTTGTCGGAGGAACCGTCGCCTCGCGACCTAATCGTTGGGCGCGATCATGTATTTGACGCCCTCTCCTCCGGCTGACGCGGCGAACGCTTCTTGGATCGCTTCAAGCGGGAACCTGCCGCTGACTACGCCTTCAAGGTTGAGTCGTAGCAGGGCTTCGAGTGCCTCAGCGAAGGCGTCACCAGCGCCATACGCGCCGCTGATTGTGATCTCTTTGTAGTGGATGTCATACAGGTCGATCGGAAGCGGTGAGCCTACTGGGGACACGCCGACAAGTACAAGGTTTCCGCGGGGGCGGACCATCTTGGAGACATTGGCCACCAGTTGGGGAACGCCGACGGCTTCGGCACCGATCTTTACCCCCCAACCGCCAGTCAGGTCGTTCACCAGCTCGCCCAGGTCATCCTTTGTTGGGTCGTTAAGCACGTCGGCACCAAACTGCCTGCCCATGGCGAGTCGTTTCGGGTTGGGTTCCGACAGGATGATCCGCCCTGCCCCGCGCAACCTGAGCATGCCGACCGTGAAAAGTCCGAGCAGGCCTCCGCCGACGACCAGCGCATCGCAGCCTTCCTCAATGTCACCGAGCATGTTCAGGCAGGAAATCACGCATGCGGCTGGCTCGGTCATTGAGGCGGTTTCGGGGTCGAGTCCGTCAGGGACGATGTGGGCCTGTCGCTGGTCGATCAGCACGTATTCGGCGAAGCCACCTGCGAGCCGTGGCTCGCGCTCGCAATGCATGCCCGACCACGTCTTGCAACTCACGCACTCACCGCATGCAGCGACGAGCGTGCAGCCAACCATCTTGCCCAGTATTGACGAGTCGACGCCATCACCAAGTTCGACGATCGGCCCGACAAATTCGTGGCCGAGCACTTCCGGCGGAACGCCCGGAAACAGGCCCTGGGTTTTGTGGATGTCGGTACCGCAGATGCCGGATGAGTGAACCTTGATAACCACCTGACCGGTCCCCGGCGATGGATCGTCAACCGTATCCACCGTGAATTCACTTCCGCCACGCCAGGTTGCTACACGCATGTTTTCTCCGAATTGGGCATCGGGTTATTTGAGGTGCGAATGATAATACTGAATCGCGTAAATTGTTGACTTCCCGATCAGCGGCTATCCCGAGGAAGCCACAGGCTGACGTGGGGATGCCTCCCGAATTGACGGGGATTGCCACGTCGCGGACTCCTCGCAATGACAGGAAACCAGACAGAGTCGATTTTCCGACCGGCAGGCGTTCTGAGCCTGACGGAGGGTGGAGCGATTATTGGCGACGCGTAGGGTGGCTCGACCGTCATTCCGAGAAAGCCAGAGGCTGACGTGGGAACACTTTTCGACGGGAACCTGATTGCAGCCCTGACAAGTTCAAGACACGGGAATTCAGAAAAGGTTCCCGAATATATGGACGGGATTTACACAAATGTCGGCGTTTCACCGAGATCTACATGATTCGCCACACCATTTGCCTGGTCCGGGCATAGAATTTCGGTCGAATCTGACATTTGTCGTACGAGGAATCAATCGAATGAAAATTACCGATCTGAAAGTGGCGATAATCGGCGATGCACCTGTCGTAAGGATTACGACTGATGAAGGAATCGACGGCGTTGGAGCCGGTGAAACGGCAAAACCGTATCTGAAACCGATGATCGAGTTCTATCGAGAGATGATCATCGGCAATGACCCTACAAATGTCGAACGCGTGATGCTTGGTATTCGCCGAATGGGGTCCTTCAAGCCGTGGGGTACAGCGGTAAGTGCGATTGAGATGGCATTGTGGGACATCGCCGGTAAAGCAGCGGGTCTTCCCGTCTACAAGCTGCTGGGCGGCAAGATTCGGGACAAAGTTCAGGTCTACAACGGCAGCGTGCGCTTTAAGAGAAGTGGCTCCGAACCGGAGCACTTCGCCGAAGATATGCAAAAGATGAAGGACCACCCCTACAACTTCTCGATCATTAAACAGGCCGTTTCGTTTCACGGTGGTATGCAAAACAGGGACGATTTTTACTACGGAACGCCAGTATCCGCCCAGCGCTATCCGAATCGTGGAGTTATTACCCCCAGGGGATTCAAATACCTGATGGCGTGCATTGAAGCGTGCCTGGACGTGCTTGGAGACGATGTCGGACTAGCCCTCGATTGTGGGCCCGGAATGACGGTTCCTGATGCGCTCAAGCTTGCAAAGGAGCTTGAAGGCTCGAACATCATGTGGCTTGAGGACATGGTGACCGGCGACTACACGCCATACGTGCTCGCCGATCTATACACGCAGATCACTCCATACACATCGACCCCGATCCACACTGGCGAACAGATTTACCTCCGACAGAATTTTGTCGAGTTGATCGAACGAAACGCAGTGAATGTGCTCGGTCCCGACGTCGCCGACGTTGGCGGTATCGCCGAGATGAAATTCATCGCCGAGTATGCTGATCTTCACGGAATACTCTTTGCTCCACACGGCATTTTCGATGGCTTAATCGGTCTCGCCGCACAAACACATCTCGCGGCGGTATTGCCCGACAACTTCATTGCTTTCGAGTTACCGCAGGCGAAGCCAGAGTGGTGGCTCGACATCATGGACGGCGAACGGTTCCCGGTGAAAGACAGTCACATCGAAGTACCCGACACACCGGGACTCGGCGTCTCATTCATCCCGGAAGAGGCGAAAAAATACCTGCGTGAAGAGGATGCAAATTTCTTCGACGATTAAGAACCCGCACAACTTCTCGATTCCATAGTGACTCGACCGATTGAGACGAGATCAGGGCGTAGAATTTCGCCGTAATTTATTAGTGCCGCCTGGCGGCCGTGGAGAAAACATGAAAATCACCGACGTTAGATGCGCAATCATCGGCGACCACCCGGTTATCCGAATTACGACCGACGAAGGCATCGACGGGATCGGCGGTGCCGAATCGCCTCGAAACCAGCCGTTCTTCAAGCCGCAGATCCAGTACTACCGGGACATGATCCTGGGACTCGACCCGACAGACGTCGAGCGGGTGTTGCTTCACATCAGGCGCGTGGGTGCGTTCAAGCCCTGGGGCTCTGGCGTAAGTGCGATCGAGATCGCGCTGTGGGACATAGCCGGCAAGGCAGCAGGAGTACCCATTTACAAGTTGCTCGGCGGAAAAATCCGCGACAGAATCCGGGTCTACAACGGCAACATTCGCACGCCGTTTGAGGGTTACCAGCCTGAAGACTTTGCAAAGAACATGAAGTGGATGAAAGACCTGCCCCAGAACTTCTCGATCATCAAACAGGGGGTCGCCTTCCACGGCTCACCCATGGTCAAGGACATGCCCGACTTCTACTACGGCGACTACGTTCCAAAGCCCATGTACCCAAACCGTGGCCTGATGACCGAAAAAGGCTTCAACCTTACGGTCGATTGCGTGATAGCAATGAAGGAAGTGCTTGGCGATGAAGTGGGGCTCGCGCTCGACTGCGGCCCCGGCATGGCGGTGTCCGACACGCTGAAACTCGCCCAGGCTCTTGAGCCGTACAACCTGATGTGGATGGAAGACACGATCACCGGCGACTACACGCCGTACGTCCACCCTGACTTCTTCTTGCAGGTCACTCCGTACACTTCGACACCCATCCACACCGGTGAGCAGGTGTATTTGCGCCACGGCTTCAAGGAGTTGATCGAAAAGCATGCGGTGGACGTAATCGGGCCAGATCCGATGGACGTTGGCGGAATAGCCGAGTTGAAGTGGATTGCCGAGTTTGCCGATCTGCATGGCATTCAGATGGCGCCACACGGAACGGTCGACGGTCTGATCGGTCTTGCAGCCCATGTACAGGTCGGTGCAACGCTGCCCGACAACTTCATTGCGTTCGAGCTGCCAAACGGGAAGCCGGACTGGTGGTACGACATTCTCGAAGGCATGGATAACCTGGTAGTCGAAGACAGCCACATCGCGGTCAACGACACGCCAGGGCTTGGCATCAGCTTCAGGGTCGACGAGGCGAAGCAGTACCTGAGCGAAGAGGACGCCGGGTTCTTCGACGATTAGGAGTCGTTACTCCATCTCGTTCGCGGGGAGAGAGTTGGGACGAGGGTGTGGGAGAGGCGGTCTCGAGCGCAAAGCTTCACGCCGCGGGAAGGCTCCGACCCGCCCTCTGGCTCGCTCCCTTCAGGGGAGGGAGCATTGACACTAGCCTTTCAACCGGGCATTGCCGGCGATTGCGGCCTGGTTGACGCAGTATGGCGGCCAGTCGCCAGCTACACCTGCCAGCACGTTTTCGACGCACATCATGGCCATCTTCAGCCGCGTGTCGCCGGTAGCGCTGGCGACGTGCGGCATGATGAGGCAGTTGCCGAGGGTGAGCAGAGGGTGGTCGGCGGGCATCGGCTCGGGAACGGTCACATCGAGCGCCGCACCGGCAATTTCTCCCGACTTGAGCGCATCGTAGAGTGCTTCCTGATCGACAACCGGGCCGCGCGTGGTGTTCACGAGAATCGCCGATTTCTTCATGGATTTGAACTGTTCGGTACTCATCAGCCCCGTCGTTTCGGCGTTTAGCGGGTTGTGTAGCGACACGAAGTCCGACCGTTCCAGCAGTTCTTCAAGAGAATCGACGTAGGTTGCGCCAAACTCCTCGTCGCGCCTGTTCCGGTTGTAGTACAGGACCTCCATGCTGAAGCCAGCTGCACGCTTTGCCACCTCGCTTCCGATTCGGCCCATACCGACGATACCCAGGGTCTTGTGGTGGATATCGGTACCCAGTAGTCCGACCGGATCGAAATCTCCCCACTCGCCACGCTTTACGATCTGTGGCAGGTCGTGCACGCGCCGGGCCATGGCAACCAGCAGCGCGAAGGCCTCGTCGGCAGTGCTTTCCGAAACAACCCCCGGTGTGTTGGCAACCGCTATACCGCGGGCGCTCGCGGCAGCCACGTCCACATTATCGTAGCCAACTCCAAACTGGGCTACCACCTTGAGTTTTGTGGCCGCATCCATGACCTCGCCGTCAACGGCGTCGCTGACATGGGTGTAGAGGCCATCGACGTCGGCGACTGCCGCGACAAACTCGTCGTGAGGCGGTGAAATATCTTCTTCCCAGATAACAATTTCCGCACCGCTAGCCCGAAGTTTTTCGGCGGAGGCGGGGAATGTGCGGCGCGTTACGAGAATCTTTGACATTTTTCCGTTCAGTTTGGTCACTGGTTACCAGCAGGAATTGGTCATGCGCAATGAAAGTCGTGGCGAGATGGACTAACCCCGACCGATGTACGGCATCTTTGTAGCCATGATTGTCATGAATTGAATGTTGGTGTCGAGGGGTAGATTTGCAATAAACAGAACCTGTTGACCGACGTGATTCACGTCAAAGGTCGGCTCCGCAATCATGTCCCCGTTAGCCTGTGGAACGCCTCCCGACATTCGTTCCGTCATCGGTGTCGCCGCATTGCCGATATCAATCTGGGAGCACGCAATGTTGTATTTGCGCCCGTCGAGTGCGGTCGAACGAGTGAGACCGGTGACACCATGTTTCGTCGCGGTGTAAGGGGCGCTACCCGGTCGTGGGACATAGGCTGACAGAGAGCCATTGTTGATAATCCGTCCGCCCATGGGATTCTGGTCTTTCATGATGAGCATCGCCTCCCTTGTGCAGAGGAACGTCCCAGTAAGATTTATATCGACAACCGACTGCCACTGCTCGAGCGTGACTTCCTCAAGCGACGGGGCACGTACGCCGATTCCTGCGTTGTTGAAAAGCACGTCGAGCCTTCCGAACGAATCGACGGTTTTCTTGAATACGTTCGTAACGGCGTCCGGCTTCCCGGCATCGGCTGAAACGGGCAGAGCGTTCGCAGAATTGTTTCCGGCTAAGCCCGCTGACTCTTCCAACGCATCCAGTCTTCGGCCCACCAGCGTCACTTTGTAGCCATCGCCTAGCAAAGCCAACGCTGCACTCCTGCCAATACCACTGCCCGCCCCTGTAACTATCGCGACTCTATCGTCTGCCATCTCAATACCTCCACTGGAATAATTGGCGGCATCTTACTTCAACAGACTCGCACAGCAGTACCCCGGCGCAACGTATCCGCCGCCATCTGCTGCATTTGATGTAGCTGAGGAACGTTCAATCCACGACGATTCGGCCGTCGGGCAAATCGGTGGTGGGGTGGTCGAGGATGGCCGTTGACTGGAGAAAA
>Ga0207991_1002456_pt1 | contig 10298 bp, 8 predicted proteins | sample ETN07SmetaG_FD_185786 | JGI IMG/M metagenome (GOLD analysis project Ga0207991, IMG submission 185786) | Marine microbial and viral communities from oxygen minimum zone, Eastern Pacific Ocean - ETNP2014F14-07SV275 (SPAdes) (version 2) | ecosystem: Environmental > Aquatic > Marine > Oceanic ... | reverse complement strand
AAGATGGCAAGAAATTAAATGGTCAAGGTATAATTAATCACGCTGATGGCACAACGTATGTAGGTGACTACAAAGATGGTGAGAGGAATGGTCAGGGTATATACCTTTATTCAGATGGTAAGAAGTATGTAGGCGAGTGGCAAGAAGGTGAATACAATGGCCAGGGCACATTAACCTATCCCGACGGTTCAAAGTATGCAGGTCAGTTTAAAAATGGCAAGAGGAATGGTCATGGTACATTAACCTATCCTGATGGAGAAGAATGGGAAGGTGAGTGGAAAGATGGCAAGAAATTAAATGGTCAAGTTGCGATCATATATATTAATGGTTCAAAATATGTAGGCGAGTGGAAAGATGGTGAGAGGAATGGTCAGGGTACATACATTTATCAAGATGGCAAGAAATATGTAGGCGAGTGGAAAGATGGTGAGAGGAATGGTCAGGGTACATACATTTATCAAGATGGCAAGAAGTATGTAGGCGAGTGGAAAGATGGTGAGAGGAATGGTCAGGGCACGTTAACCTATGCTGATGGAGAGCAATGGAAAGGTGAGTGGCAAGAGAATGAACGATTAAATGGACAAGGTACAATTAGATACGCTGATGGAGAACAATGGATAGGTGAGTGGAAAGATGGTAAGAACTTAAATGGCCAAGGTACAATTAATTACGCCGATGGTACAACGTATGTGGGCGAGTGGAAAGATGGTGAGAGGAATGGTCAAGGTATAATTAAATACCGAGATGGAGAACAATGGCAAGGTGAATGGAAAGATGATGAATATTATGGTCAGGGTACATACACCCATTCTAATGGTATAAAATATGTAGGTGAATGGAAAGATGGTAAATTCATTGGAAAAATTGAATCGGAAGGAAATACTGATTTTTGGGGAAGTTATGATGGTAAATGGACTTACTACAACGTAGACGGCACAATTAAAGAAGTCAAAGAATACTAATCCCCCTATCCAAACAATTTCAAAAAGGTATTAAATGTGACCCAGATCATTTGAATTACCTAAAATATCAGGCAAACTGTTACAAATGTTTATATCTGATTTTAAACCCAATTTTAAACAGAAGATTCGTGATCTGCATTTTAATCTGAGCTATCTTTATAATTCTGATAAAAAGATCAGCGAGCAAAACAAGATTGATTATGATTCAAGGTCAATTGTACAAAATAGATTTAAGCTGATAATCGTTTCAGGTGTTTTGAATTACAGAAAGAATTTGGACGATGATGATTTCTTCTTCTTCAAACATAGTACATTACCAAGATATGAGCTAAGCAGACTTCATTTGACCCAGAACGTATACCAGAATCTTGCTTTACATAACAAATGTTATGTCTTTTATTACAATTTTGGGGATGGTTTTGATCATAAGAGTGAGTGGGGGCAACTCACTCACTCTTAACATTTCCCACTTTTAAACAAAACACCGCACTTATCTTTGATCTTACGCTGCCTATTTTGAAACCTTTACGTTTCAGATAAGTATGTATTATTGTATGTAGTTCTCCAATTTGATGGTGTTTCACTATCTCATTATGTAGTTTCTATCATTAATTAAATAATGGTTTGGAATAATGGAAAAAACAATAATACTAACCAAGGATGAAATTATTTAAGGTGCGCAAGGTTTTCCACATTCTGAAAATTGACCTACTACCGCAGAGCAAATTCATGAGGAATACCGTACTTATCCTGTTCCTCATAGTACCTGTTTTTGGCCAAAACTGGTTTCAATCACGTTTGATTCAAAAACAATTAGATATGGCAGTAGAGCACTTTAATGAAGATCGTTTTGCAACCGCAGAAACCATACTAAATAAGCTCTTAGAAAAACCATTGGGTGCGTATGAATCGACCGCAAAAATACTATTGCTTAAAACAACCTATGCTCTTAGAAAAACCGATAAGACAAAAGATATGGGGCGTGAATTCCTGCAAGCCTTTCCCACAGACCAATACGTTAAGGATGTATTTCTGAAGTTTGGCGATATATTTATTGATGAAGAAAATTTTGGTTCAGCCTTTCGCATGTATATCAGGGCTCGAACCTTGGCCAATGATGATGAATTCCTTACTTTAATTGATGAACGCCTTATAAAAACGATACAGTTGAATATTGCACCTGAGATAGTATCCGAATTACTAATGGTTGAAACAGTTGCGGACCAAAGAACCATTTGTTTCTTAGCTAAAGCCTTCAATGATATTGCCTCAGGGTATCCAGATGAATGTGCACTAACCCTTTACGAATTGCATCCAGAACAAGTGCCTGTAGCATACTTCGATTTATACGAAAAATTACTGCGTGCATCATATCGGCCGCCTATGACCACAGTAACTGTTGGGGTTATCCTACCATTGACGGGGGATAAAATGATGGCAGGAAATTCGTTCCTGAGAGGGATGTATAAAGCAATACAATCAATCAATAACCGGAATCAAAAAATTGCGTTCATAATTAAGGACAATCGGGGTAGTGAGATTGAAACCATTCGTGCCGTCAATGCCTTGGAGAGTAATCCGGCCGTAAAAGCAATTATTGGACCTATCAGTACCACCAATGCTTTGGTAGCAGCAAATACAGTGCAGGGGAAAAATATACCCTTGCTTGTACCAAGTTCTACTCAGGATGGTTTAGCTTCGCTGGGAAATAATATTTACCAGTTGAACTCTAATTTGCAAATGCGCGGAAAGATAGCGGCACGTTATGTAGCGAAAACACTTAAATTGGACAGTTTAGCCATTTTAGCCCCTGCAGATAAATTCGGTCGTGCATTGGTGGATGGTTTTGTAAAGGAAGCCGATCTTCTGGGGAAAAAAATAGTAGCTGTAGAATGGTATTTAGGTATACCTACGGATTTGAAACGACAGTTTAAGAGTTTACGAAAAGTGGCGTACAGCCTGGTAAAGAACGAAGAAAGTTTCGATGAATACCTGGGCATGGAATTCGATAGTCTGGATTTTCTTTTCGAACTATCTGAAGAAGGTTTATTTGATATCCCTGAAGACGAGGATCAGGAAGTATTGACAGCATCTGATTCAGCGGAGATAGATCTATCCACTATTCAGGCATTGTATCTTCCAGTACATCCAGAACACCTCGCCTACATTGGTACCCAATTCCCTATGTATCATTTTAACACTCAGGTCGTAGGCAATGAAAGCTGGCTGGATTTGGATGTTTTGAACCGTAGTAATATTGGTCCCCATATGGATGGACTGGCCATAATTGCTGGTAATTATTCAGTAAACATCAAGGACAAAATATTCCAACAGGCGCTGGATTGTACAAAATTGCTTTATTTCATTTTCAATAACCTGGATAATGGGCGTATATCAATTGCCCAGCGACTATCCAATCTTTATGAATTTCATGGCGATTCGGAAATCGTGTCATTTTCTAATGCCAACCCAAATTTAAATACGGCCCTACAAGTTCTTCGCTATAAGGACGATCAGATTACCAAGACTGGATTTTTTAAAGGGGATTCGCTCTTATCCCTGCAAGGCATTGCACCGTAGTACATCATTATAGATGCCAATAGAATCATACATGGATTTATCAGATCTGTTCAGATCTGATAAAATTCGTGCAGCATTTTCCCTACGTTCATTTAATAATAAAAATCTAGGTGATAGAGGCCGGTTATCCACCTTGGTCGGTTTGGACTCGAATCATGTTGTGAAGCCAAAACAGGTCCATTCCGCGGAAATAAAATTCGTCGATATACCCGGAGAAATTCAGGCAACAGATGCACTGATAAGCAAATCAAATTCAGTAGTATTATCTATTCAGGTTGCGGACTGTATTCCGTTATTCTTGGCGGATCCACTAAATGGCATAATTGGGTTGGTGCATGCTGGCTGGCGTGGTGTTGAAAAAAGAATTATTCCTGACACGGTTAATAAAATGGTCCGAAAAGGTGGTAGTAGGGATGGAATTATTGCATTTATGGGTCCTTCGATCCGCCAATGTTGTTTTGAGATCGGTCCAGATGTCTCCAAAAAATTTCCAATTGATTGTCTAATCAATGGTAATGGAGATCGTTCATTTCTAGACTTACAACGAGTTGCCACTAATCAGCTTATCCATAGTCAGATTTTGGCTAAAAATATTTTGTCATCCGAAGAGTGCACGAAATGCAATCCAGATAAATATTTTTCTTATCGACGTAGTGGTGAAAAAGCTGGCCGGATGATCAGTGTCATTGGATTGACCTAATCCTACTATTCGGTTTTTAGGTTATACCTTATAAATTCACGGAATGGATTTTCTCGATGCACTCATTTTAGGCATCTTGCAGGGAATGACAGAATTTCTACCTGTAAGTAGCTCAGGGCATTTGGTGCTCGGACAGAAATTATTAGGTATTAATGTTCCGGGTAATGCCTTTGAGGTAATCGTACACATTGGAACACTAATGAGTGTCCTAGTAGTATTCTGGCCTGATATTCATAGATTACTTAGTGAAATCAAAGAATCTTCCGCTAGAACATATATCTTCGCCTTATTGTTGGGGACAACGCCTGCCATAATAGTAGGATTATTATTAAAAGATCAAATCGCTCTAATGTTTGATAATGTACATTCTGTAGCGCTGGCATTGATGGTAACGGGAATTATACTGATTTCGTCCAAATGGTTTTTGAACACGAAATCGGATTTGACTGTAGTAAAGGGGTTCAGTATTGGTTTAGCCCAAGCATTAGCCATAATTCCAGGGATATCGCGCTCAGGTGCTACAATCTGCACTGGCTTAATAATGGGCCTATCTGCTGAAGAAGCAGCCAGGTTTTCATTTTTATTGGCCATCCCGGCCATTGCAGGCGCAGGGTTTCTAACTGCAATGGATATTGATGAGCTACCCCTTAGTGTAGATGTGATAACTGTAGGTTTATTATCATCGTTTCTAGTTGGCTGGGCAGCATTGAAATGGTTACTTAATTTATTGAAAACAGGAAAATTCCATTGGTTTGGCATTTATTGCCTATTGATTGGAATCATAGCTGCCTTGAGTTGAAATGAGTATAGTTGGCATCATATTTATTCTATATATGGCCTTCCTCATTGGAGTAGGTTATAAAACCATGAAATTCAATAAGTCCCAGGAAGATTATTTATTAGCGGGCAGGAAACTTGGTCCTTGGGTAACTGCATTTTCTGAGAGGGCTTCTGGCGAATCAGCGTGGTTATTGTTGGCCTTGCCTGGCGCAGCAATTTCTGTAGGATTAGGTGAGGCCTGGACAGTCATAGGTATAACCACAGGAATTATTGCTTCCTGGTATCTCATTGCTGAGAAACTGCGTAAAGAAACAGAAAAATATGATGCATTGACCATACCCGAGTATTTGCATCGAAAATACCAGGATAATTCCAACGTAATTCGATTATTCTCCGCCGTAATAATTGCTTTTTTCTTCACTTTCTATGTTTCTGCACAATTTCATGCCTCTGGGAAGGTTATCAATTCACTATTTGGTTTATCACCGGTTAATGGTATTACAATTGGTGCAGCAGTAATTATTAGCTATACCTTGATGGGCGGATTTTTTGCTGTAGCCTGGACTGACCTGTTACAAGGGATTTTAATGATCGGCACATTAGTAATACTTCCGCTTGCGGGTTTTCTTGAATTACAGGGCAGTGAATATACCCTTTCGGATGACCTGCTTCAAATCGGTGAATCTAATGCTTCATTTACCATGGGTCGGGAAGGATTAGCGGCAGTCAGTGTAATCTTAGGTGGGTTGAGTTGGGGGTTAGGTTATTTGGGGCAACCTCATCTTGTAATTCGCTATATGGCCATACGTAATCCTAATGAAGTAAAGAAAGCTAGAAACATTGCAATACTATGGGCATTGCCTGGTATCACAGGTGCATTTCTTATTGGCTTGGTTGCGCTGAATTATTTTGGTCCCGAGTATTTTAATTATTTTGACGTTGAACAGGCGATGCCCCTCTTAGCTGTAGAATTATTGCCACCAGTATTCGCTGGTTTATTAATTTCGGGTGCGGTAGCTGCAATGATGTCAACAGCAGATTCTCAATTACTAGTATCTACTTCTGCTATTACAGAGGATTTTATTCATCAGTATCTTGGGAAAAATATGTCTAACAAAGCACTCGTCAGACTTAGTCGGTTCACCATTGTGATTTTAGGTTTATTTTCATTTGGGATCGCTATCCTCTCGGAACTTCAGGAAAGGAATATATTTGGCGTTGTGAGTTATGCCTGGAGTGGCTTAGGATCCGCTTTCGGTCCAGCACTTTTATTAAGCCTTTGGTGGTCTGGAACAACCCGCAAAGGAATTATAGCAGGTTTATTAACTGGGTTTTTAACAACCATAATTTGGGCAAATACTGAACTAAAGCTGATAGTTACGGAACGTCTAGTCAGCTTTGTTTTTGCCTTTTTGATGGTAGTTATTATTAGTCATTTGGATAAGGAGAAAACCTGATGCGTACCGCAGGTGACATTTTACGTTCGGTCCAGGCAGGAAACATCGAACCTGTGTACTTTCTTTTGGGCGAAGAATATTACTTGCAGTACCTCATTATTGAAAAAATCAGTAAGGCATTATTTGATGAAGCAAAACAGGATAAAACGCTTTTATTACCTGGTGAATTATCCAATAAAGAGATAATAGATCAGCTTACTCAAACTGATCTTTTTGCTAGTAAAAAACTTTTCATCTTACGGAATCCGGCAGCATTACGTAATAAATGTCGAGAAGAATTACTGGACTACTGCCGTTATCCGCTACAAAACCACAATTTGATAATTATCGAAGATGATTACAGTGATAGAAAAGCAATGACAAAAGACCTGAAAAAAAACTTAGATACTATTTCAGTTCAGATCCCTTTTGCTAACGACATGAAGAAATGGACCAGATTCTTCTTCAAAGAAAAACATATACTAGCATCAGATAATGTCATTGATGCATTAATTGAAATTGCGGGTGATTCTGTATATCATATTGCCAATGAAGTAGAAAAAATTGCCCTTAATATTTCTGACGACGCACCCCTTACCTTAGATATGATCTATCAGTTTTCTGGCTGGCAGCGCGACTATCAACGGTGGGAATTTTTACAAGCCATTGGTTTGCGGGATCTAGAGAAGGCTTTACTTCTGGGGCAATCCTTGTTCAGGCAGGGACAAAAGATGCTTGGTTTGATGTATCCGCTAACATCCCTTTTTCAAGAGTTATTATTTGAAAAATTATCTTCTGGAACTTTATCTGTAAAAAAAGGTTATATACCACTACCGCCTTCTGTGGTGAAAAAACTACCGCAGATCGCAAAACGTTTTAGCAAGGAGGAAATACAATACGCATTATTACTGTTAGGTAAAATTGATCAGCGTTTAAAAACAACTAATGAGCCAGATGAATCATTACTCAGCCAATTCCTTTTCACGGTCCTCACAGCACATGGATAAGGAATTTGTCTATACTGATGAGGAACTTATTGCCAGATTCCAAAATGGTGATGAACAAGCCTATGTGGAGTTAGTTAATCGCTACCGTGACCGCCTGATGACATTCGTTTATCGTTTTGTTAATGATGAAGTTATCGCCGAAGATATAGTTCAGGATACTTTGGTAAAGCTATATACACATAAAGATTATTATCGTAATATTGCGAAATTTTCTACATGGATCTATACAATTGCTGGAAATCTGGCCAAGACAGAATTACGGAAAAAGAAGCGTCGAAAAGTTACAAACCTGAGTGATATGGGTTCAGAGGATTGGGAATATCAAATACCAGCTGTTGAACGAGATACTGGAGAGATAGTTCAGGGCCAATTTGCCGAACAGCAAATTCAGAAAGCAATCCAGTCTTTACCCCTTCATTTTCGGACGGTAGTAATTTTGCGAGATATCCAGGAACTTTCTTATGAGGAAATTAGTAAGATAGTCGAAGTTCCCCTTGGAACAGTAAAATCACGGATTAACCGTGCTCGTTTACAATTGCAAGAAATGTTAAAAGAATTAAGATAGGAGATAAAAATATCGATGAACCGTTATCAGTTTGAGGATTTAATATCCGATTATTTAGAAAATAAACTTCCAATTGCCAAGCGCAAAGAGTTTGAGGCATTTATGGAAGCGAACCCAGAAGCGAAGGATCAGTTGGAATCGATCCGTTCATTAATGAAGTCCATGAAAAAACTACCTGAAGTGAAAACTTCAGATGGGTTTACAGCAAAGCTAATGAAACGGGTAGAATTCGAGAAAAATCGACCCTCAGCTAAGAAATATGTGACAAGCGCAGTTGGTAAGACATATTTTGGTTTTACGCCGATATATGCCACTGTAATGACTGCATTAGTAATTGCTTTTGTTGTTGTTGGAATGCAATTAGTTCCAAAGACTAACAATAATTCCACAGTTTTACCAACAAGTATCACTGCAGAAACAAGTATAATTCCAAATTCATCCAGTCCAAAGCCATATCAAAATGACGATATAATGTTAGCTGAAGATAATGATTCCACTGATGTAGATGGCCCAGCGAGAGTAAAAAGTGGCCAATTCGATGATAAAATTAAACTTGTCGGGAATAAATAATAGTATTTGACTAATCGAAATTAGTACCGCAAACACTCTTCAATAATACACCTAGTTTCCGTAAGTTTTACACATCGGGAGCTATCAGTTGTGCCTAATCTAAAACAAGTAACTATCGTTACAATTGTCATTTTATCATTCATATTGTTTATTTTTCCTGCACCCGATGGTACCATCTATACCGTATTTAGAATATTTGCTTTTATAAGCATTTCATTTCTCTTTTTCCAATCAAGTCTTGAGGCCCAAAAAAGTGAAGTACCAACGGCAAAATCATTCGCTGTAATAAATAAAAAACCTGATAATGAAGAATTGACCAATGAATTACGCGAGAATTATGACCGTTTATTGAGTGTTGTTTTTCAAATGATAATTGCCATCAACCCTGAATACAAATGTGCAACATATATGTTTGACCCCACCTTAGGTGGATTAGTATTGCAAAAATCAACATTTAAAGAATTCCCAGAAAACATAAGCCAAGAGGATCCACTCTGTAGTTCAATTCTTAACCAGGATGATCCTGTTTTAGTGCAACAAGCTGAAGCTAAAGAAAATTGGATCAATTTATTCGGCGAAAAAACATGGCGAGGGAGTGAATGTATGATGGGTGTTCGGTTGATGTACCATGGACGCCCGGCTGGTTGCCTGATTTTATTGGCTGACCATTTTAAAACGGTAAACGAACGGGACAAGGGGATTTTAACCTATTTGGGTAAATACATATCAATAGGCATAAGTAGACTGCAACGCATAGAAAGATTGATCACGGATAAGGATTATCATCTACAAATTGCAAATTTGTTTAATACGTTTGGTATTAAATCAGATCAGAATGAATTATTTGAAAAAATAAGGGATTTATGTAGATCCTTTTTTCGCTATGATAAATTAACAATTACCCTATCAGCTGATAATGCATCCAAGGCAGAAGTAAAAATGGTCGATGGATTTAAAGAAGATTCAAACGTTGATGATATTTTTGAAATAGAAAATACGTTGCATGGTTTGCCTTACACCTCTGGCCAGATTATAAACTCTGCGGATTGGGCTACTAAATATTCTGTAAAGGGAAGATTCATACCGGGGGACACTGAACTATTCAATTTTAATACAATACTAGCTGCTCCGATAAAAAAAGATAATGATGTGCTGGGTTCGATTGCAGTTGAAAGAACTGAAATAAGTCCATTTTCTGATAGGGATTTTGCATTACTAGAAATATTGGCTGCGACAGCAAGTTCAATTTTGTCATGGAAATCAGAATATAATATAATGCATAAAAGTGCCATTCATGATGGTTTGACAGATTTGTTAAACCATAAGGCATATCAGGATAGATTTGTTGAGGAATTAAGTCGGGCAAAACGATTTAAACAAAATCTAGTTTTACTAATTCTCGATTTAGACAAATTCAAGCGTATAAATGATACCTATGGACATTTATATGGGGATTATGTATTAATGGTTGTAGCGAAACAATTGAAAGAAAGTGTTCGTAACATTGATATTTGTGCTCGTTACGGAGGCGAGGAATTTGCCATTGTGTTAGTAAATACTGATATCAAAAATGCCCGTCCGGTAGCTGAAAGGATAATTGAAAAAATTGCGGAATATCATTTTAATAAAGATGGGATTGAGGAACATATCACAATTAGTGCTGGAATGTCAGAATACCCAAAAAATTCAACCGATGGA
>Ga0207991_1002454_pt1 | contig 10313 bp, 11 predicted proteins | sample ETN07SmetaG_FD_185786 | JGI IMG/M metagenome (GOLD analysis project Ga0207991, IMG submission 185786) | Marine microbial and viral communities from oxygen minimum zone, Eastern Pacific Ocean - ETNP2014F14-07SV275 (SPAdes) (version 2) | ecosystem: Environmental > Aquatic > Marine > Oceanic ... | reverse complement strand
ACTAAAGCGCCATCTTCCAAAATACTAGAATCTATGATTCCCATTCTTCTCTCAATTCATCCACGAAATTTTCGGGGGAATCTCCCCATAATCCTTTTCCGGTTCCAAGAAGGGCCAAAATTCCGTCGCTTGTTGCTAGCATTCCTTGATCAACTGATGTAATAATAGCATAGGGTACTCCATGTTTTGTAATAATGGCTTGTTCCCCATTTTTTGCTTTATCCAATAATTCTGGTAACTTTTTTCGAGCTTTCTCTGATCCAATTTTAATCATTTCAAATTCCTAATTTAGGTACTGTACGTACAGTACAGATTATAAAGGATATTATTATTTTATCAAAGGGAATTTCAAATGAAAAAGTATGCTGATCGGCCATCAGAATGCCTGGTCAGAATTTGGTTCACTGGAGATTGATAATATTGTTCATATCTAGGGAAAAGCTGAAAAGGGGACATTCGTCAGTGTAAAGATCGAAAGTGACAACGAATATGAGTTGATTGGGTTTACAGTTTAAGATGCTAACTCTTTAATCACTTTCAGCATTTCCTGATATTCTTTTTCTTCAAAGAGCCGTGTAAGGAAAACAATTTTCCCTGTTTTGTCGATTACAACATTCCGGGTGACACCCGCTTTTTTGTTAGCAAATAATCCGAAAATATCTGCTCCGGGATCCAGTGCCAAAGGATAGGTGGTTCCGATCTTTTTCTGAAATTCGATGACTATTTCCAATGGCTCATCTCGATCCACCCCGATGAGCATCACACCTTTATCTTTATATGTTTGCCAAACATCTTTTTCGAGATGCGGCATTTCTAGCCGGCAAACAGAACACCAACTGGCCGTAAACTGCAGAATTACAATTTGTCCCCGATAATCGGATAATTTGGATTGAGATCCATCCACAAATTCCATTTCAAAATCTGGCGCCATATCACCAACTTCTACTAAATAACCTCGGTCTTTCCCAAGCAAGAAAGTTGAAAGAAGAAAAACAAAAATAATCAGTTTCCTAATCATCATTCCTAATCCAGTTTAAATCCTTGTTCTTTCATCCAAGCATCATTGGGGAATTTGGTCATATAATTTCGAATTCCGTCTGGGAGAAGAACCAAACACTTTTGTCCTTTTTCTAACTGCGTTGCAGTTTTGAGAGCTGCAATCATAGCCGTTCCGGATGAACCACCACACAGGAGACCTTCTTCTTTTATAAGCCGTCTAGCCATAATGAATGATTCTTCATCTTCCGTTTTCACATATTCATCAATTAGAGAATTATCCAAAACGTCGGGGAAAAAGTCATAACCAATTCCTTCAACAAGATATGATGAAACTTCGGTTCCACCTCCAAGGATTGAACCAACCGGATCTGCACCAATAATTTTGATTCCGGGAATTTCTTCTTTGAGTCGTTTTGCCACGCCGGTGATTGTTCCACCGGTCCCAACACCCATAACGGCCATATGAAGATCCGTACCAAAATCATCCAAAATTTCCTGCGCAGTTCCATCATAATGCGCGTTTGGGTTTGATGGATTTGCATATTGGTCCAAAATATGAGAATTAGGAATTTCTTCGTTTAGTTTTTTTGCTACACCAATATGACTTTCTGGATCATCAAATGCAGCTTCCGTGGGCGTTCTAATTATTTCAGCACCTAGTGCTTTTAGGGAAATTTGCTTTTCTTGGCTCATTTTTTCGGGCATGGTGATAATACATCGATATCCTTTTACGGCAGCAACCAAGGCCATTCCTTGGCCTGTATTACCTGATGTGGGTTCAATCAAGGTATCACCGGGTTTAATACGTCCAGATTTTTCAGCATCTTCAACCATTCGCCAACCGATGCGGTCTTTTACTGATCCGCCAGGATTAAAGTATTCGCATTTCACAAACATATCGCATGCCAAATCCTTGCCTATTTTATTAAGTTTTACAACCGGTGTCCCGCCAATTGTTTCTAATATTGAATCATAAATCATTTGTAAATCCTATTAAAAAGTTCTCTATTTATGTAAATCGTAGGGAATAAATTAAGGGACTCATTTCGTTCTTAACATCGAAAACATCATTGATTCTTATATTGCTTAATCAAAAAATAAAGGAAAGTGTTTCATGAAATTATTAGAAGGTAAAATTGCCGTTATAACCGGAGGGGGACGCGGGATAGGGAAGGCAACCACTCAACAGTTTATCCAAGAGGGCGCCACAGTTGTGATTGCAGAGTTCGATGAAGATTCTGGCCAATCCACTGGAAAAGAGTTGGGAGCACATTTTGTAAAAACAGATATAAGCAATGAAGAAAGTGTCAATGCATTATTTAGTTTCGTTAAATCAGAATTTGGCCGATTAGATATTCTGGTCAATAATGCAGGAATTCTTATGGATAGCACTCTAAAGAAACTCGATTCGGATCAATTTGATGCCGTTGTTAATGTGAATCTTCGTGGCGTGTATTTATGCGGAAAAGCGGCTGCTGAAATAATGATTGAACAGGGCAGTGGTGTTATCTTAAATGCATCATCTGTTGTGGCTCATAATGGGAATTTTGGGCAAACAAACTATGTTGCTAGTAAAGCCGGAGTCATTGGTATGACAAAAGTTTGGGCTCGTGAATTGGGCAAGGATGGTATTCGTGTAAATGCTGTAGCACCGGGATTTATTCAAACGGATATGACAGCTGGAATGCCGGAGAAAATTGTTAAAATGATGGGGGAGAAGGTTCCCTTGAAACGATGGGGACAAGCAGAAGATGTGGCAAACGCTTACACTTTTCTTGCCAGTGATGAAGCCAACTATATTAGTGGTACGGTTCTTAACGTAGATGGCGGTGTAGTTGTATAATAGTATATGGACTACATCAACCGTGTTGATGCTGAATCGGCAATGGCGATTCAATGGAATAGTTCGTAGAAATCATACTTCAACGTAGAATTAACATGGTTAATTCAGTCCAAAAAAGATAGGGTAATTCCCCAACCGTATTGGTATTGAATTGAGATGATTAATTCGGGTCAAGTTTATTTAAATTAATTGAATACAAGTCATACAAGCATAATCAGCCAAAATATCAAAAAGGAAAAACATGAAAATATTAATTATATCCGCAACAAATGGGAACAATCACGTTTTAGGTGAAAAAATAAGTGAATTGCTAATTGCTAAGCATGAATTAATTTCTTTAGAAGATTATCCATTGCCCCTATTTGTCCCTGGCGGTGAAAAGGCTGATGAATCTCTTACAACAGCTTTGGTTGAAAAGTTTGAAAAAGCTGATGGATTTATCTTTTGTTCACCTGAGTATAATGCCGGAATTCCACCCATTTTGACGAATGCAATTACTTGGATAACCATTTCTACAAAAAATTGGCGAGATGCTTTTAATGATAAGAAGGTTTTAATTGCTAGCCACAGTGGAGGGGCAGGCCATTGGTTTTTATCGTCATTTCGTGATCAACTGGAATACATGGGTTGTATAGTGCATCCCCGAACAATTTCGATTCATAGAAATGCAGAATTCAATCCTGAATCGGTAGAAAGAATACTGACTAGTTTTATTAAATTATTATAATATCATTTACTTTCATTTGTAATTGTGGAAATACAATAGTATCTCGGTAAAATAAGAAAGGTCAACTGTTAGGCTGACCTTTCTCTTTTTATCTAAGATGGATTATTAATTGATTTTGATTTCCCGTTCTTTGGGTAATGCAACTTCATGCTTTGGAAGCTCAACGATTAATATCCCATTTTTAAAGGAAGCTGAAATATCTTCTTCCTTCACAGTTTCTGGTAAATTGAATGTCCGAGAGAAAGAGCCATATCGACGTTCACGATAATGAAAATTTCCACTTTCTTTTTCATCTTCAACTTTCCGTTCACCGGAAATAGAAAGAACATTATCGGATACATTTAGATTCACATCTTTTTTTGTAAGTCCAGGAATATCCGCTGTTAACGTAAAAAAATTATCAGACTCCTTTACATCTACTTCGGGTGACCAATTTGTTTTTGAACGAACCGGAAAGTTCCAGTCATTTTCATATACGTTACTGATCATTTTATTCATGTCATCAAAGATTGATGCGGGTCTGGGTGTCCATTTAATTAAAGTCATTTTTGACTCCTTTGTTGTTTGTTAAATATCACTTTCATTCGGCAAAAAAAATGCCAAAGGTAATTGAACGTTCATTTTAACAGACTGATTGCAGATTTGGCGTAATTGAACCCTTTTTTATATTTTCGATTTGTCGATTTGGCAAACATGTATGACAAATACTATGGACTCCATCGTCTATCCCGATGGTTGAATCTATATGGAGTTTATCAACCGTGTTGATGCTGAATCGCCAAAGGAGATTCATACGAATCGTTTGTAAAAAGAATAAATGCTAAACGCTTCCTTTGTCAGCGTAGAATTGACACAGGCAATTCAATCCAAATAAAAACAATTCAAAAAACGTAAAGAATAACAACTTCATTTTTAAGATTTATATTAAATAATAAATTCATTTAAAAAATTAATTACCATCGTTGATAAAAGTCCACAATTGGAAGTAATTTCAAAGTCTGTGAAAATGAATATTTTATACGAATGCCTGATTTAGCTCTATTCGGTGGAAATCCGATCCGAACAAAACCTTTCCCATCCTGGCCAAAGTTAACGGATGCTATCCGGGAGCAACTCCTATATACTCTAGAGAATGAACAATGGGGTGTGGAGAGTAATACCATAGACAAATTCAATGCATCCTTTGCGGCTTTCCATGATGCTAAACATTGTATTTCTATTCACAGTGGAACTTCGGCATTATGGGTAGCATTGAAAGCAGCTGGCGTAAAAGCAGGAGATGAAGTTATTTTACCTGCTTACACCTTTATAGCAACTGCAACCGCAATTCTTATGGCAAATGCTGTCCCAGTTTTTGTGGATATTGATTTAAAAACCGGGAATATGGATCCGTTAGATATAGAATCAAAAATCACGGATAAAACAAAAGTGATTTTGCCGGTTCATATTGCAGGATCTCCTGTTGATCTGAATTCAATTTTAGCCATCGCAGAAAAACATAATATTGCGCTGATAGAAGATGCTGCACAGGCTCACGGTGCAACTTATGATGGTAAAAAAGTTGGGGCGATTGGTCTCGGTGGAATATTCAGTTTTCAGTCATCAAAAAATATGAGTTCGGGAGAGGGTGGCGCAATTGTTTCTAATAACGAAGAATTCGCCGATGCCTGTTTTTCTTACCATAATTGTGGACGTGTTCGGAATGGAAAATGGTATGAGCATCATCGATTGGGGAGTAATCTTCGAATGAGCGCATTGAATGCAGCCATGTTGATCCCGCAAATTGAATCACTGGAAAGTGAAATGGCAATCCGTGATAAAAATAGAAAATCACTAGATTCATTTTTGGATGGAATTCAGGGATTAACCCCCATTGAATTCAGTAAAGGTGCTACACGCTCAGCTAACCATATTTATCTCTGCCGATATTCCGAAGATCAATTCAGCGGAATTCCCCGCGAAACATTTTTTAAAGCCATGCAAGCGGAAGGTGTTTACACCTACAAAGGATATAATCCGTTATATCGCGAACCGTTATTTATCACAAACCATGATGAATATCCATGGTTAAAAGGGCAGGATTATAAAAGCCTATATTTGGAGAATACTGAAACATTTTGCGAAAAAGAAGTGGTTTGGTTGAAACAAAACCATCTTTTAGGCGATGAAGAAGATATTCAGGATATCAAAAATGCGTTTGAAAAAGTTACAAAAGAGATGAAAACTAACCAGAAACCTTTTTTAGAATTCACACTTTAACAAAGAGAAAAATCATGAAATTAGATATTGATATTAAACAATTATTAAGCGCGGTGGATGTACCAGCCCAATGGGTTGGACTCCGAGAAGTCTATGAAGCGCACACACCTAGAATGATTCGGGATGGTGTTCCTGTAGCGAATGGCAGAGCATTTACACATGGTATAATGGTAGAAGTCTTAGTTAACGGACAATTTGGATATTATGGCACACCGAATATGACATCAGTAGGTATCGCTTCAGCGGCAAAAAAAGCCTATCAGCAAGCAGAAATAGCATCACGTCATGCAAACCACCAGTTTGATGAATCAGCGCGACCTTCTCATACTGGCTCCTATCAATCTCCTTTTACAAAAAATAGAGAATCTTTGTCCGCTGGTAAATTGAATGAAACATTGTTGGAAGCTTATAATCACTTAAAAGTATCTGATAAAATCGTTAGCGCATCTTCATTGTGCCAGGTGATTGAAACTTCATTCAGGTTTGTAAGCTCAAACGGTAGTGATATTACCCAAGATTTTCTCATGTTTGAATTTGATCTGAGTGCCACAGCTGCAGACGGTACGAATCAACAAACGCGTACATTTGGTGGCATGCGTGGAACGTGTCGTCAAATGGGAATGGAATATTTTGATAAATACGAAATTCTTGCCAATGCGAATCGGATTGGTGAACAAGCGATTGAATTATTAACCGCAGATGATTGTCCTACAGGAGAGATGGATGCGGTGATTGCACCGGACCAAATGATGCTTCAAATCCATGAAAGTGTTGGCCATGCTTTAGAAGTAGATAGAATTTTGGGGGATGAACGAAATTATGCCGGTTGGAGTTTTGTGAAATTAGAAGATTTTGGGAAACTGCAATATGGATCTAAACATATGAATATCACATTTGATCCAACATTGGAATCGGAATTCGCCTCCTATGCATACGATGATGGTGGATTAAAAGCGAGCAAAGAGTACCTTATCAAAGATGGTTTATTGCTTCGTGGTCTGGGTGGACAAGAAAGTCAAATCCGATCCGGATTAAATGGCGTTGCAAATTTTCGAGCCAGTAGTTGGAATAGAGCACCTATCGATCGAATGGGTAATATTAACCTTGAGTCGGGCGATACTTCATTTGATGATTTGATCTCTCAGGTTGAATATGGTGTTTATATGGAAAGTAATAAATCTTGGTCCATTGATGACTATCGAAACAAGTTCCAGTTTGGGTGTGAATATGGAAAATTGATTGAGAATGGAAAAATGACCAAAACGGTAAAGAATCCGAATTATCGTGGAATTTCTAATCCATTTTGGCGAAATTTAAAAGCGGTGGGAGATGCCGATACATTTGGCATTTATGGAACACCTAATTGTGGGAAAGGTGAACCGAATCAAGTGATTCGTGTTGGCCATGCTTCCCCTACGTGTTTATTTGAAAATATCCAAATCTTTGGAGGAATCTAATCATGGAAAAAATCTTTAATCAATTAAGTGAATCGTTATTTTCTGAGCTAAATAGTGGTGAAAACTTGATTCTGTCCTTTGACGGAGAAAAGAGCCAATTCATACGTTTTAATCATGCAAAAGTTCGTCAAACAGGTTTGGTAGATGATGCGGATCTGGGGCTCAAATTTATTTTGAATAATAGAAGTGTACACGGTGGCTTTACCGTATCTGGGAATTTCGATATTGATGTTGCTCGGGGCCAATCTGAAATCGTTCGGATGAGATTAGAAGCACAAGAAATTCCAGAAGACCCATTTGTGGTTTTTCCGGAAAATGCAGGATCGAGTCATGATATTAAATCTTCAAAAAGTCTTCCATTCGAAAATGCTATTGATGCGATTTTACCAGCAATGTCTGGGATGGATTTTGTAGGCATTTGGGCCAATGGAAAAATGTTTCGTGGAAATGCAAATAACCTTGGGCAAAAACATTGGTTTGAGACTGATTCATTCAGCCTCGATTATTCTTTGGTTACACCTGAACATCAAATGGTAAAGGGCTCTTTTGCAGGTAACAATTGGGACCAAAACGAATATGAAACCTATGTAAACAAATCACGCGAAAAATTATCTCTCATGGATAGAAAACCTGTGAAGATTGATACTGGGAATTACCGAACCTGGTTTGAGTCAGCAGCTGTTTCAGATTTCTTGGGTATGTTTTCATGGAATGGAATTTCTGAAGCATCCCTACGTCAAGGGTGCAGTGGATTTGGTCGCATGCGACATGATGATATTCGTTTATCACCTAAATTTTCTGTCATAGAAGATTTTTCGCCGGGATTTTGTCCGAAATTCAATTCCAATGGAGAAGTCTCAGCCGAGAAATTATCTTTGATTGAAAACGGTGAATTGAAGAACACATTGGTCAGTTCCCGTTCGGCGAAAGAATATGGTGTCAAATCAAACAGTGCTGAATCAGGTGAATATTTGCGTTCACCGAATATGGCTGTAGGAAGTTTGAATCATAACGATGTTGTGTCTGAAATTGGAAAAGGACTGTATCTCTCAAATATTCATTATTTGAATTGGAGTGATAATGCTGGTGGACGAATTACGGGTTTAACTCGCTATGCCTGTTTTTGGGTAGAAAATGGTGAAATAGTTGCACCAATTGAAACCATGCGATTCGATGACTCTTTTTACAATTTTTTTGGTGAAAGACTTCTTGAAGTTGAAGATAAATCCAGCGTGAATCCAGAAGTGGAAACCTATGGCGGACGATCTTTGGGTGCTACAACGTGTCCGGGAATTCTTGTTGATGATTTTGCGCTAACATTATAGCCTATTAAATATGTCAGAAATTTTCATATTCATTTTTGGCGTCGGGTTGGGTGGTGGAGCTGTTTGGTTCTTTAATCGAAAACAAATGGAATCGCTTTTAGATAACCAGGAGCAACTAAAAGATGCTTTTGGAAATCTTTCCAAGGAAGCATTGGATGCAAATTTGGACTCATTTTTGAAATTGGCAGAATCTAAATTTTCTGATCTTGTTGGAAAATCCGGAGAGCAGTTAGGAAAAAAGAAGGAATTAATCGATTCAACATTGAAAGAAATGAAATCGGATTTGAAGAGTCTCTCTGATAACACAATTGCTTTGAAATCTCAAATGGAAGAATCTCGCAAAAGTGTGGGAGAACTTTCGGATACAACATCTCAATTACGCCAAATCTTATCTAGCTCGCAAGCAAGAGGACAATGGGGCGAGCGGATGGTGAAAGATATTCTTGATTTTATTGGACTTGTGGAAGGAATCAATTATACCGAACAATCGCAAGTTGCGGATGGAACAGAACGTCCGGATTTCACATTTTTTCTTCCTGATGACAAAACTCTGAATATGGATGTGAAATTTCCTTTAGCGCATTATGAAAAATATGTGGCTGCGGATAATGATTTAGAGAAACAAGCCGAAAAGAAAGCTTTCTTGAAAGATGTTCGAAATCGTGTGAAAGAAGTGGCAAAACGATCTTATATCAATCCGGAAGGTGGAACGGTAGATTATGTATTATTATTTATTCCGAATGAAAGTATTTATGCCTTCTTGAATCAAGAAGATATTGATTTAATTGACTTTTCATTGGAAAATAAAATTCTACTCTGTTCTCCCATCACATTATATGCTGTCCTGTCCTTAATTCGCCAAGCTGTTTCCAATTTTGCCATGGAACAAAAAGCGGGGGAGATGCAGATTCAAGTTGGGGTTTTTGCAAAACAATGGGTGAACTTTATTGAAAAGTTGGGTGCTTTAGGCAAATCTCTGGGTACAGTATCAACCCATTATGAAGACTTAAAAGGAACACGATTACGTGCCTTAGAAAAACCCATGGATAAAATTAGAGATCTGCAATTGGGCGGAACTGATGTAACGCAAATTGAAGAATGAAAATCAATAATCAGTACCATTCAGATCGAGTTGCATTTAAGCAACGAGAGAAGAATCTACAATCCAGTGCCACCAAATCAAGATTCTTCATTCCGTCTTTTTTAGAAAAGGCGCCATTCAGAATGACATTTTTTCTTTTATTAATGGGGAGTTGTGTGGCACCGCCGGATTACTCCGACGGGTTATTAGAAAACGTACCTGCTATTGTGGATGAAACAGATTATTTCTCTCTATCTATCTTGGGTGATAAATATACCGAAGACAAAGAGTGGGACCTGTCTCTCATAACTGATTCAACAGATGTTTTATTGCAAACATTGGCAATCAAGGAATTAGGAATTGGGTCCGATTCCTCATATTTATATCTTATTCGGAATACGGGTGACACCATCCTGGCTGTATTATTATTGAGCGAACTGAATTGGTCTAGTGAAGACTCCGTAGCTTATATGGGCTCCCCAAGTAAAGTTATTTTTTCCGGGAATAATTTCTCCGGTCGATTGGAATACCAGATCCTGAAGAAGTAATTCTTTTTCTAATCCTAATTTCCACCTATCTACCAGTTACCACTCACCACTTAACCAACCTCCCAAGCAGGGCA
>Ga0207991_1002452_pt1 | contig 10318 bp, 8 predicted proteins | sample ETN07SmetaG_FD_185786 | JGI IMG/M metagenome (GOLD analysis project Ga0207991, IMG submission 185786) | Marine microbial and viral communities from oxygen minimum zone, Eastern Pacific Ocean - ETNP2014F14-07SV275 (SPAdes) (version 2) | ecosystem: Environmental > Aquatic > Marine > Oceanic ... | reverse complement strand
TACACAATCAGATTTTGTTTTTAAATATTCTTTTATTTCTTTGCTTGCTAATTGTTTAATCATTTCAATCCTCAATTTATTTTCCGCCAAAATCTGAACAGGGTGCGCTAAATTTCTTGCATCGACTCATCACATTGCGGGCATGTGACCATTATTTGATTCATTGAAGCAAATATTTCAAATGCACAATAAGAACAAACATAGTTCAAGCGTGATTTCATTTATGTTAACTCAAGCTTTTTCTTAAATTTTTTGCAGCCAAAACCATATTTTGAAGCGCACTAATGGTTTCTGGCCATCCTCGAGTTTTCAATCCACAGTCAGGATTTACCCAAATTTTATCTTTATTAATATTTTTAATTGCTTTCGTTAAAAGATTGGTCATCTCCTGAGTACTTGGCACTCGTGGAGAATGTATGTCAAAAACCCCAGGACCAATTTCATTTGGATATTTAAATTTTTCAAAAGTTTTTAACAACTCCATTCTTGATCTAGAAGTTTCTATTGAAATTACATCGGCTTCCAAAGCTGCTATGGACTCCATGATGTCATCAAATTCTCCATAACACATGTGTGTATGGATTTGTGTTTCGTCCTTTACAACGCTCGAGGCTATCCTAAAACATTCAACAGACCAGTCTAAATAATTTTTCCATTTTCCTTTCTTGAGAGGAAGTCCTTCTCTTAAGGCCGGTTCGTCAATTTGTATAATCTTAATACCATTTTGTTCCAAATCTTTTACTTCATCTCTAATAGCAAAAGCTATTTCCTGAGTCGTATTTTTTCTCGGTTGATCATCTCTAACAAAAGACCACTGGAGTATGGTTATGGGTCCTGTTAACATTCCTTTAACAATTTTTTTGGTTTGTTCTTGGGCAAATTTTGACCAATAAACAGTCATTGCCTTAGATCTTGATATATCGCCATAAATAATGGGAGGTTTCACACACCTTGAACCATAACTTTGTACCCATCCGCTTGATGAAAAAGTAAAACCCTTTAAGTGTTCACCAAAATATTCAACCATATCATTTCTTTCAAACTCTCCATGCACGACCACGTCAATATCAATTTCCTCCTGTTTTTTTATTACATCGATCGTCTTATCTTTAAGAAAATTTTTATAACTTTCGCTGTCTAGTTCGCCTCTCTTGAATTTTGCTCTTGCTTGTCTTACATCCTGAGTTTGTGGGAACGATCCTATTGTGGTTGTTGGAAATTTAGGAAGTTTAAATATATCTTGCTGAATTTTTGATCTTTGTGAGTAACTAGATTTCCTTTTTGTAATTGAAGAATCTATAGTTTTTAGTCTTTTTTTAACGGAACTATCGTGAATTAACTTTGAATTTTGCCTGTCTAGGATATCAAGCTTATTCTGTTCTAACTCTTTCTTGATATTTTTATCTCCTTCATTGATAAATGTTTTTATTAAATTTAACTCATTTAATTTTTGTTTAGAAAATGAAAGCCACCGTTTAATTTCCTCTGGAACCTTTTTCTCAAGATCTAAATCGTAAGGGCAGTATAGTAACGAACAAGAAGTTGAAATAATAATTTCATTTTCAGATTTAGCCGACTGTTGAAGAAATTTAATCTTGCTATTTAAATCAGATTTCCAGATATTTCTTCCGTCAATGATGCCCAGGGACAAGATTTTGTTTTCGTTTTGAATATAGTTTTTATTTTCAGCCCCTCTTACTAAATCCAAATGAATTGCGTCAACATCGCTAGTCGATAGTTTTTCATGAATTTTCTTATCTAAACTTTCAAAATATGTTGTGATTAAAATTTTCGAATTTTTAGATGCTTTTTTCAGTTCGTTTAAGGTTGGCTTAATTCTTGATATTACCTCTTCATCAAGATCCTTGACTAAAATTGGTTCATCAATTTGTATCCATTCAGCTCCTAAGTCAGATAGTTTTCCTATTACTTCTTTATAAATTGGAAGTATTTTATCTAGTAAATTTAAAGTCTTAAAACTTTGAGTGTCACTTTTGCCAAGTAATAAAAAAGTTAAAGGACCTAAAATGATTGGTTTGGTTATATACCCCAAACTTTTGGCTTCATTAAATTCATCAAAAGGTTTGTTGGAACTTAACCTAAAAGTTTGATCGGCAGAAAATTCTGGAACTAAATAATGATAATTAGTATCGAACCATTTGGTCATCTCCAAAGCTGGTACGTCTAGTTCTTTATTTTGCGAACCTCTTGCCATAGCAAAATATGTTTTTAAAGAAACTTTCTCTTCGTTCCATTTATATCGTTTAGGTATTGCGCCTAGTAAACAAATTGTATCAAGTACTTGATCGTAAAACGAAAAATCGTTTGAAGAGATTAGGTCAACTCCATTTGTTTTTTGTATTTGCCAATTTTGTTTTCTTAATTCTTTTGCGGTTTTTTCAAGTTCGCTTTCTGAAATTTTGTTTTTCCAAAACAACTCTAAAGCTTTTTTTAATTCTCTTTTAGGTCCAATTCTTGGATATCCTGTTGTTGCAACTTTAATCATATTCTTTCTTTGTTTAATTTAATTTTTATACACTTCTTTCATTTCTTTTAAACTATAATCTCCATATAACAAACGAGTACAGGCAATTAAAGAAAGATTAATTTTGTTCAATGTGTAAAGGTGAAAATCCTTAATACCTTCAGATTGTAAATTATGTACAAGATTACTTATTATTTTTGTGCTTACAAAATTAAAATATTCAGGAATATTCTTACAACTTTTAAATTCTTTTTCGATCCATAAAGGAACAGTCGCTCCGCAATTTTTACTGAATTTATAAATTTTTTCGTAATTGTCTATGGGTATAATGCCAGGAATGATTGGTATTTTAATTCCAGCAGATAACGCTCTATCTCGAAATCGAAGAAAGGTTTCTTTTTCAAAAAAAAATTGAGTTATAATTTTATCAGCTCCCTCATCAACTTTTTGTTTTAAATTTTCGATATCAATTACTAAACTCTCTGAATCCGGATGTTTTTCGGGATAACCCGCAACCACAATTTCAAAATTTCCAATTTTCTTAAGTCCTCTGATCATGTCGGCTGCATTTACATATCCATTTGGATGAGGGCGGTATTTTTCACCTGGCACCCTTGTATCTCCACGAAGCGCAACAATTTTATCTACGCCAACATCAAGCCAACCCTTAGCGATATTATTAATTTCATCCTTGCTCATTCCTACACAGGTTAGATGTCCTGCTACAGGAATGTCTGACCTTTCATTAATTTTTCTTACAAATTTATCAGTTTTGTCCCTTTCGCCACCTCCAGCCCCAAAAGTCACCGATACAAAATTAGGATCAAAAGTTTCTAATTTTTTAAAAGTTCCCCAAAAAGATTCCTCACCAGCTTTATTTTTTGGCGGGAAAAATTCAAAACTAAAATTCAATTTGTTCTTGCTCATTTTTTTTACTCAATAATAGTAAAAGGAGGAAGATTGTGGGGGAAAAAAATTGACTTTAATTTCACAAAACTTCCTCCTTTTTCTAGGTTAATTTCTTAAATTAACCTTTTCCTGAAACATCTAAAGCTTGCTTTAAATCTGCAATAATGTCGTCAGGATGTTCGATACCAACGGATAATCTTACATAACCCGGTGTTACTCCAGCGGCCAATAACTCTTTTTCGGTTAACTGACTGTGTGTTGTGGTAGCAGGATGAATAGCTAAACTTCTAGCATCTCCAATGTTAGCAACATGGTAATGAAGTTTAAGAGAGTCTATGAACTTTTTGCCACTCTCAACACCACCTTTTAGTTCTATCCCAACAAGACCACCATTTCCTCCTTTGAAATATTTTTTTGCTCTATTTGCTACTTCTCCTTTATAAAGGGTTGGGTAAATAACTTTTTCCACGCTTTCATGCGTTTTTAAAAAATTAACAATTTTTTCTGCATTTAAACAATGTTGTTTAAATCTTAGTGGTAAAGTTTCCAAACCTTGAATATGTTGAAAAGCATTATCTGGCGCTAAGCAAGAACCTAAATCTCGAAGCAACACAACTCTAGCCCTTACAGCAAAAGCTACGTTCGCTCCTGTTAATTCAGGAACAACTTTACCCCATACCGCACCACCATAACTTGCATCTGGTTCGTTAAATAAAGGTTGTCTTTTTGGATTTACGGTCCAATCAAAATTACCTCCGTCAATTATAATTCCACCAATGACCGTTCCGTGACCTCCTATGTACTTTGTTAAAGAATGAACAACTACAGCAGCCCCATGCTCAATTGGTTTACAAATGATGGGCGATGCGGTGTTATCCATTATTAAAGGTATATTATATTTTCTTCCAATATCAGAAACCTCTTTGATAGGAAAAGGTCTTAAATATGGATTAGGCAAAGTCTCAGCATAAATGGCTCTAGTTTTGTCATCAATTAGTTTTTCAAAATTTTTTGGATCCAAAGGATCGGCATACCTTACTTCGATACCTTGTTTTTTAAGAGTATGCGTGAATAAATTTACCGTTCCACCATAGAGATCAGTTGAACTAATAAAATTATCACCTGCTTGAGCAACGTTTAGTATAGAAAATGTTGAAGCTGCCTGTCCGGAACTAACCGCCAGCGAAGCCAATCCTCCTTCTAGTGCCGCTACTCTTTTTTCTAATGCATCACAGGTTGGATTCATGATTCTTGTATAAATATTTCCAAATTCTTTTAATGCAAATAAATTTGCAGCAGTATCTGTATCTTTAAATTGATAGGAGGTAGTTCGATATATTGGTACAGCAACCGCTGTAGTTGCTGGGTCACTTCTATATTCCCCTCCATGCAAGGCTATTGTTTCTGGATGTTTTATTTCTTTCCCCATTTTTTTCCCTTCTTTTAGTTGGTGCTTCGACGTTGTGTCGGTGCACAAATTTAAACACGATTTTTCTATTGAGACATGGCCCCAAAAAAAAACCACCGGCTAAAACGGTGGTCTGATGGACTGTCGTTTTAGCAGGATTTATATAGCGCCAGCAATTTGATTTAAATCAGCGCTTCTTGGCTATTCTTTTAGGATATAATTCTAGTAAAGTAAAGATTTATAGGAAAATAAGTTAAAAATAATCAAATAATAATTGTTTTATAGACTAATAATCTATAATATTACAAAATACTAGAATAAAATATCATAAATGAGATTAATAAGAGAATATCTTAATTTTAAAATATCTATTATTTCTTTACTTGCTAGTTATTCAATTGTTTTTAAGAATAATTTATCCTCAATTAGAATGATCGACCAAGACCAATAGGGTTCAAGCTCGCCACAAATGCTTTTTCTTGAACGAATTCAGCAGGATGGTTCCTAGCTCCTTCTTTTAATCCAGAGGTCTCCAGGAATGCTTTAATATCTTTATTCAATCCTATGGATCCACAAATCATAGCACGATCTGTATCACGGCTAATTGGAGTTAGTTGCAGGTCCTGAAAAATTTGTCCTGTCTTTAACAGGTCGGTTATTCTACCTTTGGTATGAAATGTTTCTCTAGTTACCGTTGGATAATAAAACACCCTGTCAGCATATTCACCAATCAAAGGATCTTTGCTAATAGTTTCTACAATGCTTTTTCCATAATTAAGATCTTTTACCTCGCGACAAGTATGAGAGAGAATAATTTGTTCAAATTTTTCATAGATTTCAGGATCTCTGATCAACGAAATAAAAGGTGCGATACCTGTGCCAGATGCAAACATAAACAACCTTTTACCTGGAAGCAGTGAATCCAACAATAAAGTTCCCGTTGCTTTAGGATTTAAAATAAGAGTATCTCCCATGCTGATATGCTGCAATTGAGATGTCAATGGCCCGTTTGGAATTATAATAGAATAAAACTCAAGCTCATCGTCCCAACTAGGACTGGTAATAGAATAAGCACGCAATAAAGGTTTGCCATTATTTCCAGGCAAACCAATCATAACAAACTCTCCAGATTGAAAACGAAAATTTTTGGGTCGTGCGACACGAAAGGAAAATAACCAATCTGTCCAACGTATAACTTTTGTAACAACTGCCCCAACAAGTCCAGTGTTAGTTAGGTTTAAATTTTGAATGTTTTTTGCTTCTTTAATCAGAATATTCTTCTTCGACGAATATGAGTTGGTACTACCTGATTGCAATTTTTCTTGATAGCTTGGCGTGAAGCCATCTATCTGTTGTTGCCAGTAAGGTTCTGGCATTCGTTTAGCAAGTTTAGATGAAATAGCAATTTGATTAAAACCTGACTGTGTAGCATGTCGGTACTGATCAACCATCACATGGCCAGTTGCTCGTAAAACTCCTAAATAACCAAGCTGTCGTAGTCGTCTGGCAAGACTAAAACCTCGACCATCTTTTTCAGAAGGAAACTCTATTGAAATTGCATTAAGATAGGGAAGAAACGACTTTAGTGTTTCAACTTGAAAATCATTTCCTAACTTCAAATGAGATTTTTTTAATTGTTCCTCTCCAAAATTATCTGACAAAATGTTTGTCGGTTCAATAACGGAACGGCCTATCCATTCATCGCTACTAAAACCTTTATTTGTAATAATTACCCATTCTGACATAACGTACCTTTTAATATTTAAAAAAAATGAAAAACATATAGAAGTTTGGCATTTAGGTTACCACCATTTCTTTTTACCCCATTTAATTTTATTCCAAATTCTTTCATGAAAATAATAAAAAAACATTTTAGTCAAAACTTCAATACCAGCGATAGATCCACCCAATTTCCAGTCGCCTGTTATTACCCAGGCTATGACAAATGTATCCAAACTTGCGGTAATTCTCCAAGTGATGGTTTTTAATACAGATCTTTTAATATGTGATGTCATTTTAATATTTAAAAATAAGCAGTGCCTGGCAATCCATAAATAGCTAACTTAAATGGACTTAAACCAACACGACGATAAAAATTTAGAAATGTTTCATTTCGGTCTTTTCTATCATTTAAATAAACGTTAATAATTGTTTCGATGGCCTCCATTAACTTGTCTGCGGAAAAACCTGGTCCAGTACGCTTACCAATGTGAGCGTCTTCTGTTCCATCGCCACCAAGTGTAATTTGATAGTTTTCAACACCCCTTCTGTCTAGCCCTAAAATACCTATATGGCCAACGTGATGATGTCCACACGCATTTATACAGCCTGATATTTTTATTTTCAAAGGACCGATATCACGTTCAGTTTTCAACTCACAAAAGCGGGTAGCAATTTGTTTTGCAATAGGAATTGACCTTGCCGTCGCAAGCTTGCAATAATCCATTCCAGGACAAGAAATAATGTCGGACACCATTCCAATATTTGATGTTGCTAGATCCGATTCATCTAACTTATTGTAAATCTTTACAACATGTTCTTTAGGTACATGCGGTAAAATAATATTTTGCTCATGACTTACACACAATTCGTCGTAAGCATATTGTTGAGCTAAATCTGCCAAAACTCTCATTTGTTTAGCAGTTGCATCACCGGGAGTAGCTCCTGGTTTTTTCAAGGAAACAGACACTATTACATGATTTGGATCACGATGAGACGTAAGATTTGTTTCCGCCCAGTTCTTTAGTGATAAAGAACGTATAAAATCCTTTTCTAGATCATGTTCTTTTGCAGTAGAAAAATCAGGTGGAGAAAATTCATCCATGAGAAATTTAATAATATCTGTTGAAGGTAGTCGAGATTCATTTTTGAGGGAATTATAATGCTCATAAATCTGACGTCTTGCTTCATTAAGACCAAGTTCATCAATTAGAATTTTTATTCGAGCTCTGTGTTTATTGTCACGTCGACCAAAACGATTATAGACATGTATAATGGAATCTACATAGTTCAACAGTTGTGTTTTTGGTATGAATTCTGATAACACACGACCAATACGCGGCATTCTACCTAATCCACCACCAATATAAATCTTGTATCCTATTTCTCCATCATCATTTCTCACAGCGCAAAGGCCAATATCATGAAATGCAATGGCGGCTCTGTCGTGTGGTGAGCCAGTGACAGCAATTTTAAACTTACGTGGTAGAAATGCATATTCCGGATGTCCAGTTGACCATTGGCGTAATAATTCGGCTACAGGTCTCGGATCCTCAATTTCATCTACAGCTGCGCCAGCAAAATGATCTGATGTTACATTACGAATACAATTACCAGATGTCTGGATAGCATGCATATCAACTTCAGCTAAATCAGCCAACACATCAGCTACTTCAGACAGCTTTATCCAATTATATTGAATATTTTGGCGAGTTGTGAAATGGCCATATCCTTTATCATATTTTTCAGAAATTAATGCCAGTTGACGCATCTTTTTACTGTTTAGAGTGCCATATGGAATTGCAATCCTTAACATATAGCTATGGATTTGCATATATAGACCATTTTGAAGACGAAGTGGTAAGAATTCTTCTTCTGTCAAAACACCGTCAATTCTCCGTTGTACTTGGCCTCTAAATTCATTCACACGCTGACGCACAAAATTTTTATCAAAATCGTTATATGAGTACATTAATATTATATCAGTTCTTTTTTATTTGCTTGTCGTGAAAGTAGTTTGTGGGACCGGTTGCACGGATCAGCTCTTGATTGGATTCAGGTTTTGGTTTGCCGTTTGATGTTAGTAGTACATCAATTAAATATGCGCTTTGTAGTTTGTTTATTTGTGTATCTGCAAATGCTAGAGCATTATCAGCATCTTCTTGATTATCAAATACAGCAGCATTCGCTGAATTTTCAATCCATTTTTTTTCCGAATTCAGATAGATCACTTTTCCACTAAGTAAATAATTTGCGGTTAAAATTTTTCTCATTCTACAAAACCTTCTTATCTGTTATTGCAGATTTTTCATTTTTAATTACCAGTTTTGGTAAAACTTCATTAATAGCCAAGTCTTTGTACAAAAAAACATCTTTAGAATTTTGTGATTTCTTAAAGATAAGAGATGCCCTTTGAATGTGTGGGTGTAATCCCAACATCAATATTGCTGGACCTGTAATGTTGTGATGTCTACAATCATTCACAAGCGTCGATATGCTAGAAGCCACCCAGATAGCGTTTTTTCTCCCAACATTCTGAGCAACTGTAATCGGTGTGTCACTTGATGCTCCATGTCTAAGCAGCTTGTTTTGTAGATGGGAAATCGTTTTCACGCCCATATAAATGGCCGCTACTGCACCATCCAAAGCAAGAGAATCCCAGTCATAGTCGGCAAATCCATCAATGTCATGGCCAGTTAATAAACGTACCTGTTTATTGCGTCCACGACGCGTTAATGAGACACCCATATCAGCTGCTGCCGCTGCTGCGGTTGTAATACCTGGTATGACCTCAAACGGCAAACCAGCTTGATCAAGGGCAGCAATTTCTTCATCAAGACGACTGAAAACTCCAGCATCACCAGATTTTAGGCGAACGACCTTTTGTCCAGTTTTAGCTTTGGATATCAGAAGATTATTTATATTATTTTGAGACCAACTAGATCCAAAACCAGATTTGCCCACTTCAATAAGATTTGCTTCACGTCGACATAGCTCTAAAATTTCAGGTGCAATCAATCTGTCATATAAAATGACTTCTCCATCATGTAAGGCATTAGCTGCTTTGCGGGTCAACAAATCCGGATCTCCTGGTCCAGCACTGACAAACTGAACTGGATAGTTTGAAATCTCAAAGCTTTCTTCGCTTTTTAGTAAATCATGTAATTTACTTTTAAGTGTTGTCTCCAGATCTTGAGTACTTGACTGAGAGAAAATCTGTGACTTAGCTTGATTAAAAAATCGACTCCAAAAATGACGACGTGTATGACTTTCTGGCAACCGATAAACATAAGGACGAAATGCGCCAGCGATACGTGCCACAAGACCTGTTTGCTGTGGCAATATATTTTCGATTTGCGCTTTTATATAACGTACCAATGCAGGTGCGGTTCCTTCACTACCTATCGCAACCGTCACAGGATTACGATCAACAATTGCGGGTGTTATAAAATCAGAGTGCAACTTATCATCAACTATACAATAAGGTATTTTTGTTTTAGTTAAGACGTGTATAGTTGCATTACGTTCTATACCTTTTTTCAACGTGACGTAGGCAAATGCAATATTATAGCAATCTCTTTCTTCTACTAGACGATTATTATATTGAATTAAACCCTCTTCCGACCATTGTGTTATTCGTCTCTTAGTTTCTTTGCCGAACACAACAATTTCTGCGGATGATTTTAGTAGTAGCCTAATTTTAAATACAGCTTCATCGTTGCTACCACAAACTAACACTCTTCGCCCAGTTAGTTTCATTAATAATGGAAAGTAATCCATTTTCCTCCTATAAAATC
>Ga0207991_1002450_pt1 | contig 10321 bp, 9 predicted proteins | sample ETN07SmetaG_FD_185786 | JGI IMG/M metagenome (GOLD analysis project Ga0207991, IMG submission 185786) | Marine microbial and viral communities from oxygen minimum zone, Eastern Pacific Ocean - ETNP2014F14-07SV275 (SPAdes) (version 2) | ecosystem: Environmental > Aquatic > Marine > Oceanic ... | reverse complement strand
TATTTAAGAAGGAGGTATCCCAATGTTGATTTGGAAGATAAAAAGTTTTTGGATTTAATCGAACTGAAAACTACACTCGAAGGTCCGCATAAACTGAGAGAATGGAACGAAGATATAGCTTCTGTCAGGAAGCATTGATCCCCGGTCGTGAGCCAGGCAATTCAAGGGTACAATTTCATGAAGTCCTTTGACAGCAACGACAAATCTTTTGAAGAGCGTTTTGATCCTAAGCTCCGTACAATTGGAGACTCCCAACTCCAAAATCATGATCAGGAAAAAGAACAAACTCCCACCTCAAAATTTTTTCGGTTAGAATTTTCTGAATCGATTCCGCTTGAGACAAAAACATTTTTGAGCGAAAAACTTCCCGACATGCTTGATTTTCCAGGCAGATTAGGTTTGAAAATAAATTACGCCAGCCATCTGCTGCGTTTTATTGATCAGACAACATACGAGACTGAAATCGGCTCACCTCTACCAAAAAATGTTACACTTCCTGCCTCACGAATAGATTCCTTCATTGATTCAAGATCATTCAAGGTGACGATCATTCTGCCAAAAAAACTGGAAACTGCAGAAGTTATCGTCAACATTACTCGCAATGTATTTTCAAAATTATTCGGAAATATATTCTTCAATGAGCAAATCCTGCCTCTTGAGTTTTACCAGCAAAGTGTGAAAGGACAAAAACAAATTACTGCCGCAATTCCTGAAATACTGGACCTGGTCAAAGAATTTAATTTTCATTCAGATAGTTTGGAAGGACATTGTGAAAGTGTTGCAAAGTCATACCGTCTTTCCATGGAAAAAGAGGGAGATCAAATCCGGAAGCAATTAATAGATGAGTGGCGCGAAAAGTGGAAAGCCCAGTCACTCTCAACCGAAGAACAACATACACTTTCCTCCATTTTTACCGAGTTTAAGGAATTGTTCCGGACAAATCCCGAGCAATTTAATCAGAAAGTGAGTGAACGAGTCAAGCAGTTGAATTCACATTTACATTTCATTCTGCCCCATGAGATGCGGGTTTATGAAAATTTTGAACAAGAACGCTTCTCACATTACATCCGCTCTGTGCTTCACAAACTGGAAGAAATTTCTGCTCTTGTTGGATTTATTGAAGAACTGTACGAACAATTGAAACAACCTCCGGAAGCTGTAGAATTAGACGGAGTCGGTACACAAATTCGATCCAGAATGCGACAGTTGAGAAAAGAGAAAAAAGTGATTCTCTTTTATGTTCCGGAGATGCCGCAAAATTCGGAATTGGACAATATACGGCAAAAATTTCCATTGCGCCTGATAAAAATGCTTCCTTCCGGAACCCCTTTGAAAGAATGGTCAAAAGAAATAAAAAAGATGGAAAAGCACTATGCCGAGTCAATTTATTCTAAACTGTATTCTGCACTTCACAGTTTAAGTGCGTGGACACAGTCGCCGGAGGAATCAAGGGCAGCAGGTTTTTTGGAAAGTGCTGATGGTCTGCGCCTGAAAAGGCTTATGTCAGTTATGAAATTTCGATTGCCGGCAATCAAGTCAATACAGAGTTCCCTTGGAGTGTTACTGGACACCAACGAGGAGGCAGTACTGCAGGCAGAACCGGACACGGTCCCTCAAAGACAGTTGATACCTCTGGATGATTTTAGAAAAGCCTGGAGCTATTTCTGCTCTTCGGTGCTGACTTTGCTTTATTATCAGGAGTTCACTGAATCAGCAGGGCTACCGCAAGGTTTCAGGGCCGATAATTACCTTAAATCAATCTGGGAATTTGTGGACCGGCAATGTTCACGCGGAATCAATCATTTTCACATAGTTAGGCTGTTGTGGCTCATTTACGAAAAAAACCCGGAAAACGATGCTTTGACATTCATTCTTTACTGTATTCAAAATCCCCAGGATATTCTGCGTTACACTTTACATCAGGTAATGCGCCCGCAAACGGACAAAACACCGGTAAAACGCCGCCTGGAGAAGCTACCCCATTATGGCGAAGCTTTGATCACTGCATACCAAAACCGGCTGCTGGAAGCCCTTGTCTAAGCTGCAGCGCTTCTTTTAGTGAGGTATCAGCTTTATTTTTGGACTTATTGATTTCGGCAGGGATTTTCTGGGCGACTGCCAGTGGAAGAAGATAAGGCTTCAATTTGAGAGATTTCAGTGGGAAATCTGGATAAGATTAGAGGCAGAGATAAGAATGAAGAACAACTCCATTGCCGCAATAAATGCCAGCACTTTGGCTCCTCTTTGCAGAAAACTAAACAACAAAGCTAGAAAACAAACAAAAGTAACGGAGGCCAAAATGGTAACCCCTAAAAACGGTATTACATCACCATAACCTAACATTGCTGTCCATCGCCAGCCGGTAGGCGCTCCGGTTTTTTCCAGAAACTGCGTTAAAGATAATGACCAGTACTTAGGCAGTTCTTCCAGCGGAACGAGCGGAGTCAGCACTCCGAAAATATACAAAATGAATCCCATAATCAGAACAAGTAAACCCAGATTACTTACGTGATATATAATTTTTGCGTATATATGCTGCTCTGGAGCATTTTCAAAAACTATAGATTTTTCCATTAGTTCTCCAAGTTTGTACTCAAATACCAAAAGCTTTCAACAGGGAACGTACTCCTGCCAAAAGAAGAACTGTGATGACGATGTAACGAATTACAGTTGGTTTAACTTTTGGAAGCAACTTTGAACCAATTCTTGCCCCCAGCATGATACCGACCATTGAGGGAACAACTATTATTGGCAAAACTGCTCCTTTATTCATGTAAATCCAGGCCGCTGTGCTGTCCGTAATTGAAAGCGCAAAACTGCTTGTAGCAACTGCGACTTTTACCGGTGCTCCCATCAACAAGTTCAAAATGGGAACATTCGCCCAGCCTGCACCCAATCCAAAAAAACCTGCCAGCAAACCGACGACCACAAAACCGAACATACCTCTCTTTGTGTGGTGAACAGTCCAACTAACTTCTTTGCCCGTAGTTTCTTCGGTGTAAATACCATTGATTTGCAAAAGCTCGGTCAATTTGTTTCCCCTGCTCACTTCAGGGTTCTCCGTGTTTTTTGCAAACAGCATGATGAAAACGATAGTGATAATCGTTAGACCCAGGCTCCCGTGAATATATGCCGGATTCAGTGCAGAAAGCCAAAGTCCCAGAAATGCCCCTACAATTGCAAAGGCAGAAGCAATCAACGCAGTCGGTAGCGCGAGCTTCAAACTAGCCAGGTTTTTTTCCAGTAAATGTGGAGCAGCAGCAAGTGAACTGCCGAGGGCAATAAACAAGCCTGCACCTCGGACAAAGTCGATGTGAAACGGGAAAAAACCACTAACCAGAGGGACAAACAAAACACCGCCGCCAATTCCGGCCATTACACCGAAAACACCCATGAAAAAGGTTGTGAAAAATAAGGCCGTCGGCCAGCCCCACCAGGGCATTCCAGATATTTCCGTAGAAGCGGCCCAAAGTATAGTTGGAATAAGTAATAAAGCGGGAATTAAACTGAATTTGACCAGGATACTCTTCTTCATTGAGGGGGCTCCCTTACCGTTCCACAGGAAAGCCTGCTATCGTCCAGTCTGCCATTCCGGAACTGTTGATACAGACAACATTTTCCAAACACTGCATTCCAAGCATTGTGTAAACAGTTTGTGCCCTGCGTCCAGAGTGGCAATGTACAAATATTCTTTGATAACTGCTGAGCTCTTCAAGAAACGACTGTTCGTTACCCATGGGAATATTTAAACTACCGGGGACATGACCTTGAGAATACTCGTTGGGCGTCCGTACATCAATTACCCTCTCTGTAGATTTCAGATTATCCAGCAACTGATACAAATCATTCATAGTATAATTATCTTCATTTACATGACCAAGTTCCAGTGAAAAACCGCATTGAAGATTCTGAGAAACAGTCGAATCAATGCGTTTAGGCTTTGGCAAATCCAAATTTTCATAATTTGGACAAATTTTTCCAACGTTTGTCCGCTGCCAATTCTGGTATTAAAAGCTTTTTTTCCTCTGATAAATGAGGCTGTACGTCCCAGATAATCATGACCAGGATAAACCAAGGTGTCGTCCGGATAGGAGTACAGTTTTTGAGTAATACTTTCATAAAGTTTTTCCGGATCACCCAACTGGAAATCGGTGCGTCCGCAACCGCGAATCAACAAAGAGTCTCCTGTAAAGAGCATCCCTTCCGTATAAAAACTGGTACAGGCATCTGTATGTCCGGGAGTCGCAATTGCTTTGAGGCTAAAGTGTCCAAACTCTAACTCATCTCCATCTTCAAGAAGAATATCTGCACATTCAATTCCGGCAGGCTCACCAAAAACACTTTTTGCTCCAGTAGCTTCACGCAGCATACATGAAGAAGTAACATGATCCGCATGGACATGATTATCAATTACGTATTTTAGCTCAACTCCCAGTTCTACATGAACTGTAGACTTAGATCAAATTGCTCTTTAACCGGATCAATTATCAGGCCTTCCATAGTTTCAGAATCAAACAAAAAATACGTGAATGTTCCCGTATCCTTGTCAAAAAATTGTCGGAAGACCAACTTGGGCTGGTTTGGTTTAGCCATTGAATTTGTCATTATAATTCAGGTACAAAATACTTCCTTTATCAAATCGAATAATTTTGTAATTTGATCGTTGGAAAAACTGTAAAAAGAGTAGGTTGTTTCACGTCGTGAAACTAAAACGCCTCGGCTTTTCAACAAAGCTAAGTGCTGTGACAGAGTCGACTGTTTAATTCCAGTGTAGTATTCCAGTTTCTGGACTGTTTGTTCTCCCTGACGCAAGGCACACAAAATACGCAGGCGGGCAGGATGAGACATAACCTTTAAACACTGTGCTGCAGTTTCAATATTTGCATCCTGCTCGCCAAATAGTTGTTCGAGCTCACGTTTTAATATTTCGTTTTTACTTGCTGAAGTTTTCATGGTATCTCCTTTTCATTAGTAAATATCTTAATATTCAAATATAAATAAATCAAATTTATTCTCTGAATACCATAAAGCAATATCCAATTCATGTTAGGTGAACTTGATAAAGAAAAATTGTATAAACCGTTATTACTATCTATATAACTGTAATTATTATTGATATTTTCTCATTATTCCGCGAATCCACATCCCGCTAAGTTATTCAATATTCCAGAGTAAAATGTTCTAATAATCCACAGGGAATGGCATGTTTTTCGCAGGGTTTTAATCAATGATTTAACAATATTTAAGTTATTAGGAGGCAAATATGAAATGGTTAAAATTTGAAACTCATGAGGAAGAGGAAGTATCAGATCCTGAAAACTCATGTATTTTAGTTTATTTGGGTCCTGAAGCTCTAAAACACGCAGTCATAGTAGATGATTTTGGGACATTCCAGGACAGTCCGGAGTGCATTCCCGGGGGGCGTCTTTTAGAGGTTAATCGTCAATATAGTTATCGTTTGCGGCAAGTTGCAGATTTGGTTGAAGAGCCCCTGGAAGAACAAAAAATTCTTATGAAAGCACAGTCAAAGCGCAACTTTTACGCAGAAATCCGACCAGAAAAGCCCCTTGAGAAAAAAGAGGATGACTTGATGATTGGTGGTCCCAATGATTCTTATCCAGAATCTGCAATAGGCGACGCCAGTAACACGGGAAATACCAATGAACCGCAGCAAAATGTGAAGCCTGAACAAGTTCCATTTAAGGACCTTGAATCACTTTTTGTAAAATAGTCAGGACTTAATCAGGCAGTGAAATCTGCTGCCTGGACATATTCAGCCTCATAATACTTTTAATTCAAAGGCTGAATTTTCCCCCTCCGCAAAGTCAACAGCTGCATTTCACGTTCAACTTTACCCTTTTCATCGAAGCGTAAATTGCCGGTAACACCGGGAAACATCTGCATATTTATCAAGGCATCCCGCAGATCGCGGTGGCTCTGATTTCGCTCGTCTTCAAGCAACCGCATCAAGATTATCAGCGTATCATAGGCAAAAGCAGTATAAGCTGTAGGACCAATATAATTTTGATGACGATATAAAATCCGTTCATGCAGCCTTAACAGTTGCTGCATGGCCGGTGTTTTACTTTGCAGGAAAAAACTGTCCACAAATACGGGGTTTTTCACTCCTCGAAGTCCCGGAGCATACGGCAGGGCTGAATCATTCCAACCACTATCTCCCAGAAAAGTCGTTTTTCTCATTTTGTACACTTCACTGTATGGAAAGATGAGACTTAAATTTTTTACACCACCCGAACCAACGGCTACAAAAACGGCATCAAAGTTGTGAATCGGCACTTCCTTCTCTTTAAGTTCCTTCAAAATTATTTTGTCTTCTGTACCCAAACGTCTTATTTTGCCTGTGAAAGTATCGAATTCGTTCACTAGACTTTTTTGACCTTCATCCTTAAAACCTTCAACTGCAACTACTTTGCATCCCTTCAGAACTGCGGCATCCCAAAATAGTCTCATTTTTTGTCGACCTTCCCGTGTTTTTGCATAAAGTATCAGGAAACGGCAAGCCTGGAGCTCACTCGTTGCATATTCCAACAATTCTTGGATTTCCTGTTTCCAGCTTTGATTATTACGAAATATAAATTCACCAAGTTCCGGAATGCTTTCTGTCAAAGAAAGAGAAATTAAAGGAACCCGCAAACGCTCAGCTTCTTCTGCAGCAGCCTCTGATGTTTTCCGGGCAAGAGGTCCAATTATGGCAATCACCCTTTCCGTCTCCACCAATTCGCGTACCAAGCTTTTGGTTATTTCCTGATTCAACTGTGAATCACGTACAACAAGTTCCCAAGAATCTTCAAATTTCCTCGAATCAGATTCCGCCTGAGCATTGTCTTTATCTTCTGATTTGCCGGTTATTTCATTTTCTTGCGAAGCCTCATCGTCACCCATGTTTTCAGGTACTGCAGGAATTTCGTTTGCATGAAGTGCCAGCCACAAACCATTCATAGTTTGCTGTGCCAATCGGGAAACTTTTACGCTGGAACTGCTCAAGGGAAGTATTACCCCAATTCGGCGAGGATTGACGTTCAAAGCATTTGTATAGCGGATCTGTATTTGCTTCAAAACTTCAAGCTCTTCCTGATCTCCTATTACCCTTGCAGCAGACATTCTTTGCTCTAAAATCCCCAATGCATCACGGTAACGTTTCAGTTTAGCCAGAAGTTCCAATTCCATTATGAAGATTTTTTTCTGCAGCCATTTAACATTCTTATTATTCTCTGATAAAATTCGTAGTATTTCAGGAGACTGAACTTGATTTAACAAACCATTCAATTTTTCCATACTGGCAACATTAGCAGTTTTTGCTTTATTCATTCCTTCAAGGCGATATTGTATTGCAGTTAAAAGATCGCCTTCAAGAAATGCTTCGTTACTGAGAATGAACAAAAAATCACTGCGGAATTTTGCTTCCAGAGTTTCCACTGCACGTTTCCTGAAAATCAAATTTTGACTGAGAGGCTTATGCTGAGCCATCAGTGATTTGTTCAAAAAATAAAACATCAAAGAGGCCATCTTACTTTCTGGACGTTCGCTCAAAAATACTTCTGCTAACTGCTCTACAGAAGACCACTTTTTCAAATAATAAAGCAATTGTACTTTCAGCCGTGTACGCTCATCAATCTCCAACTGATCTTCTATTTCCTCGTACATTTCCCTGGCCGCTACCGGATCTGATATGAGCAGCCTTTCAATTTCTGTTTTCAGCATTTTTATTCCCGCAAATTCTGAATCAGCCCACTCCACCCTAGTTTCTGCATTATGCATTTCTGAAGCAGTATCCAGGTTAGTGGATGTAGATTGCTCTGTACTGCTAAACCAGGGAAAAAGTCTGCTTAAAAAAGAGCCTGAAGGATTTTCGCTTTGATCTTTCTGTTCTATCAAAGGCAGGGCAGGTTTTTGAGGAACTGTTGAAAAATATTGTCCGCCGGTTTCAAGAGGAATTAGGAACGATTCCGGCAGAACTGTAGGAGTGGAGGACAAGTCAGAAGGTCTCAACGGAATATTTTGCAAAGTAAGCTCCTGTTTGCCGAAAACATCCTTATTTTCCTCCAACCACTCGCTGTCACTCAGCAAACTTTGGGCATGAGCTGTTACAGTTACTGTTTGAAAGTTCCACACGCTCAGTAAAGTGACAAGTAAAATTGGGAAAATTATAACTTGAAGTAAAAACACTTTGTATGCCGTTTTCTTTAATTGTTTAAAGCTGTAATTCTGGCCGGAATTCGGTGGTTATCTTCCCGAATTGTGAGCTGTTGACTGTCAAAATACTCTAACAAATCAATTGCATGTTTGCGAGAAATGTTTAGTAATTCTTTGAATTGGATTACAGTAATGTTTGGATTTTCACTAAAATAAAACCGCAGACTTTCTATAATTGATGCAATTTGCTCTGGAATATAGTGTAAATCCTCTGCAACCCGTACAAGTCGTTTTGAATGTGCTGCAGATTTGAGTAATGTCATTCCATCCTTTTCGTTTAAACCCAGTTCCTGGAGTAAATGTGTACGGCGTAAAGGTTGAAAACCACCGGACTTAATCAATTCAAGGCAGCGTGCAAGACTGTCTTCCCTGCTTTGTGATGCCTGCGGCTGATGTTCTGCTAAGGAAATATACTGATCATTTTGTGTAAACAGACCAACCTTCACCAGATATTTTAGCAGTTTTTCAACCTCTTTTTCTGTAAAAATCAAGGAAAGTTTACCACCAAGTTCAGAACGGGTCATCCCATCGCGATCAGGGAATTTTTTGTGATGCTGCTCCAACGCTTTGCTCAAAAATTTGCCGATTCGCACAATATGCTCCACATGCAGATAACGTCCTGTGAGAGGTTCAACACAAAGTACTTTCTGCTGACTTTGCAAAAGCTGCAAAGCTTTTCCGGACTGCCTGCTGGAAAGGCCGGTACGAACCGAAAATTCAGACTCAGTTACTCCCCGAACAGACTGCAAATAGATCACTTCTTCAGATCGAATATTTTCATCACCAACATGAAGACGTTCCAGCCGTTCAGGAAGTTCGTGCTGTACTCTCCTGGATTTACCGGGAGAAGGGTCAATCACCATTCCTCCACCTAAGGTAATCATTGGTGAATAACTCCGGACGATAAATCGGTCTCCATAACTACCGCTTACCAAACTTTCCAAACGTAATTGAACCAGCGCTGTTTTTCCAGGAGACAAAGTTTCACCTTCCAACAAAGTAATTCGTCCAAAAACTTCCTTGCTGCCAAGATGAACGCGAACACGGGTCCTGTTTTTCAGTGGGGCTAAAACGTCTTCCAACAGAGTTAATGACACATTAAGCAAATAACTGTTCAGTAATGATTCCGGATGCGCCAACTGGTCACCACGCTGAATTTCTTCTTTGGCGATTCCTGCTAAATTCAGGGCGGCCCTCTGTCCTGCATTAATTTCTTTGACTTCCTGGCCGTGGTTCTGCAATCCTCGAATACGTACGTTCCGCCGTTGTGGATATTGCAGTATTTCCTCATCTTGTCTAACGGTTCCGCTGAGCACAGTTCCCGTGACGACTGTGCCAAAGCCCTTTAGCGTGAAAGAACGATCAACATGAAGCCTGAATGGTTTTTCTGTTGCCGGATGCTGTATTTGTTTCGGTAGTTTTGACAGTGTCTTACGGAGTTCATCCAATCCTTCACCCGTCACTGGAGAGACAGCTAAAATCGGCGCCCCCTCAAGAAATGTTCCTTTCAGCAATTCTGAAACTTCCTCACGACAGAGTTCGACCATTTCTTCTTCTTCCACCAAATCAATTCTTGTGAGTACCACCAACCCTGTTTGAATTTTCAACAGATTACAGATATTCAGATGTTCCCGTGTTTGTGGCATCACCCCTTCATCTGCAGCTACAACGAGTAAAACTGCATCCAATCCTGCCACGCCTGCCAGCATGTTGTGAATAAATTTTTCGTGACCCGGGACATCCACGAATGCCATTTGATTTCCTTGTTCATCCTCATAATGAGCAAAACCAAGATCAATGGTTATCCCACGTTTTTTTTCTTCTGCCCAGCGGTCCGTATCCACTCCAGTGAGAGCCTTGACCAAAGTAGTTTTTCCATGGTCAATATGTCCGCTGGTTCCGATAACAAAAGGCCGGGAGAAAGGCGATGCCGTTTTATTTGAATCCATTTTTTAATGTGGTGGTTTGTATAATTTCTTGTATTTTAAGTAAGATGTTCCCCTAAAAATGTGTAACTCCAGTGAGTGCAAGAATACAGTTGCTCTCAGTAATTGAAAAAACAGGTTCCTGCTTTTCGAACGGGTTGGAGACAATCTTCGTAGTAATG
>Ga0207991_1002445_pt1 | contig 10331 bp, 6 predicted proteins | sample ETN07SmetaG_FD_185786 | JGI IMG/M metagenome (GOLD analysis project Ga0207991, IMG submission 185786) | Marine microbial and viral communities from oxygen minimum zone, Eastern Pacific Ocean - ETNP2014F14-07SV275 (SPAdes) (version 2) | ecosystem: Environmental > Aquatic > Marine > Oceanic ... | reverse complement strand
CTCACAGGCTCACAAAATTAAAGGCGCCGCTGGCTCTGTTGGTTTGGCTCGTGTACAGCGTATTGCTAATCAAATTCAGCAAGGCGACCACCCTACATGGTGGGAGAACGTGCATGATTGGGTGGAAGAGTTACAAATGGCGGTTCAGCACGACATGAAGGCACTACACGATTGGCTGAATGAACAGCAGGTTGATGACTAGTTAGCATAACGCGCTCTTTAATAGGAAACGTAAAAAAGAGGGCTTGCCCTCTTTTTTGTTATAAAAACTGCGCTAGAGAAAGCGTTCAGAGCAGCGTTGCTAAGTAGCAAAGTAGCAAAGTAGCAAAGTAGCTAAGTAGCTAAGTAGTTAAGTAGCTAAGTAGTTAAGTAGCTAAGCCTCTCCTTAAAAAAAGCGGCAGGCTGAACTTATTTATACAGTGGTAAAAGGAATTAATGCGATGACAATTAGCGCACAACAAGAAACCGTGTTTTCAAATAATCAGCTCAGTGTTGAGGAAATTCCCTCACTTCAAACGCTCGCATTACTTCCTATATCCAAAAAGTACCGGACACTAAATATCCTCTCCATTGGATTGATAGCCTTAGTGCTAATCGGTGTTGCTTCTGCGTTACGATTCCAAAGCTTTTGGTCATTGCCAGAAGGACTGCTGCAAGCCTACCCGTATGTTGTTGCTGGTATCGTCGCTGTAGGCTCTCTATGGGCGCTGTACCACTTTTTTGCTGATGTACGCATATTTTATGCGATTCGAGAGCAAGACATCAGTAAGCAGTCAGGGCTAATTTTTAGAAAACTCTCGTGCCAACCTATTTTGCGTGTTCAGCATGTAGAGGTTAATCGCGGTCCATTGGACAGGTGGGCGGGTCTTGCCTCACTTCAGGTGTTTTCGGCTGGTGGTGAAATGCACACGTTTGAAATACCTGGGTTAAGCATTGAAAGGGCAGAGCAGTTGCGTGAGTTCATTCTTGCTCATAAAGACATAGGTGCACGCTAATGACGGTATCAGAAACGCCCTCACACCAAGCGCCTACACTTAATCAGTCAAAAGAGCTGAAAGAAGATGCTGTGCTCAAATCCCATGGGCAAGATGCTAATATGGAAGAACCGAAACTTAAAGTAGAGACGGGTGATGAGTGGCAGCGCCTCTCTCTAATTTCTATTTTGTATTTTACTATTCGCAATTTTACCAACTCGGCTCAAGTGCTTATTTATACCATTCCCGCCTTAGCCATATCGTTCAATATTTGGGATAACCTGCTGTCGCCTGAAGTACTAATCGGTGCTGGAATCCTCTTTCTATCTACCAGTGTCAGCGGCGTAATAAGCTTTTTAATGTACAAGTTTCGCGTGCACAACCAGCACGTTGAGATTCATCATGGCGTGTTTCAACGCCGCTATACCAACTTGCCCTTGTGGCGTATTCAAAACGTTAAGATAGAACGCCCTTTTTATTACCGACCTTTTGGGTACGCGCTAGTGGTGCTTGATACCGCAGGAAGTGGGAAAGAAGAAGCTAAAATTGTAGCGGTTCCTGAAGATTATGCTGAAGCGCTCAAAAAGCAGGTGTTGTATGAAAAAGCGCTGCACGATGAGGGTGACCTGGATTGTTTGCCAAATGAAGATTTATCCGACGAGCAGAGTTCGTCTTTTCCCACGCCACGAACGCGCACTAAAGCGATAGATTCTTCCCATTCAAATGAAGAAGTATTAAATCGACGGTCCGTGAAAGACATCATTATTCACGGTATCACCAACAATCGCGTGTGGATCATACTGGGTGCTGCGGCACCTTTCTATGACGATGTGTTCGGTCTAGTTTCAGAGTGGTTAGCCGATAAAGGCTTGCAGCTTAATCAGCTGGTTGGTGAACAAACGGTTGCGTGGTGGCAATTTGGATTGTATGCCTTTGTCATTCTCATGATGCTTATGGCGTTAGTGGCACTGCTGAGTGTTGGTGGCGCGCTTTTCACTTTTTACGGCTACACACTTTCACGAACAGGTGATCGCTATATCCGTCGCAGCGGCTTGCTTAATAAACTGGAAGTCAGCATGCGAGCTTCACGCATCCAAATGATTACGGCGAAGCAAGACTGGCTGGATAAAATACTAAAGCGGGTGAATTTGTATTTTGAGCAGAACTCAACGGCTGGGCAGCAAATGCAAGAACTGATGTCGCCAAATAAGCTTATTGTGCCATCGGTAACCGAAGATGAAGCCTTCGCGCTTAGTCAAGAAGTGATGCCTGGATGTGACCTGCGAGGTCAAGATTATCAAACCATTAGTAAGCGATTTATTACTTTTTGGTTGCTTGCGGGCTGGACGTTGCCTTTTATTACCTTTTTCACTATTGGCGCTGTGTCATCCCATCTAGATATTATGCTAGGTTCACTCGTTGTCTTTAGTGCGGTATCGCTGTTACTCACGCTTAGGTGGTGGCGATGGGGTATAGCCTACGACAGTAAGTACGTTTATATAAGGCGAGGTAGAATAGGCATCGACTATCAATGCTTTGAGCCCTATAAAGCGCAGCAAGTTATCGTTAAGCAAAGCGTGTTTATGAAGCGAAGAAAACAGGCCACCGTTAAGTTTGTACTGGCTTCGGGGGCAGTGACTGTGCCGTTTCTACCAGAAGACTACGTTAATAAACTAGCTGATAGTGTGCTATTCGAGGTGGAGTCAACCAGAAGGTCTTGGATGTAACGTACACTGTTTCTTTGAGCGCTGCTTTTTTATACGTTTTTTATGCAAATAGACCGAGTTTATGTAATGGTAGGTATTTAGTTGCTTAACCTTGCGTTTATATGGATATTCTTGATTACAGTGTCATCGCGATTTACCTCATCACTTTACTCGTCATCGGCTTTAGCTTGCGTGGACAGCAGTCAAAGAAAGATTATTTTCTCGCTGGAAGAAGCTTAAGTTGGAAACCGCTGTTACTTTCAGTGATGGCGACGCAACTCTCGGCGGTCAGTTTCATTTCCGCTCCTGCATTTGTCGGCTTCCGTGAGGGTGGAGGGCTGATTTGGCTCTCTTATGAACTGGCAGTTCCGTTAGCCATGCTTTTACTCATTACCACCGTGTTGCCTACATTATACCGAAGCGGTGTGGTGAGTATTTATGACTATCTTGAGCGACGTTTCTCTACCTCTACCCGTATTTGTATCAGTGTTGTATTTCAATTTAGCAGAGCCTTCGCTACCGGCATAATGGTTTACGCGCTATCCATTATATTGCAAGGAACCATGCAGGTTTCATCCACGCAGGCAATATTACTCATTGGTGTGATTACCGTTTTGTACTCCTTACAAGGAGGCATGAAAGCAGTTGTATATGGTGACGCGGTACAAATGGTTGTCATCGTTTTGGGCACAGCTATCTGCATTGCTTTTGGTCTTAACGCATTAGGCGGTTGGGAGCATTTTTTACAGTTACTTCCAAGCGAGCGGGTCTCTACCCTTAATTTTTCATCTCTGGGTTTTGATGGTGACGGCTTCGGCTTTTTTCCTATGGTGCTAGGTGGCGTGATCCTTTACGCCTCATACTACGGTTGTGATCAATCAGAAGCACAGAGGGCATTGTCAGCGAAATCGGAAAGCGATCTTAAAAAGATGATGTTAGCCAATGGCATTTTTAGGTTCCCTATAACACTTCTATATTGTTTAGCAGGCTTGGTGGTCGGCACACTAGCGTTTAACGACGCCAACTTGCTATCGCAAATTCCTAAAGATAATCCGGACTGGCTTATGCCGGTCTTTATTCTTAATTATTTACCTCATGGGCTTATCGGCTTGCTTGTGGTAGCTATTCTTGCTGCAGCCATGTCATCACTGAGCTCAGCAATAAACTCTCTTGCCGCTGTTTCGCTTGAAGATTATTTCAAACTCACTCGGAAACGCGCAAAACCTGAAGGCTACCTGAATCATGCTAAGTTTGCGGGCTTGCTTTGGGGAGGGATTATTTTGCTGCTTTCGCTCAATGCTGGCGATATAGCGCCTACCGTAATAGAAGCGGTGAACAAAGTGGGCTCTGTTTTTTTTGGTCCTGTCTTGGCTGTGTTTCTACTTGGCATGCTAACGAAGAAGATAAATGCCACACAGGTCAATACCGGCCTGATGTGTGGCGTGCTGACTAATTTGTCGTTCGCATTTTTTGTCGAGGACGTGTTTTGGTTTTGGTGGAATGTAACGGGGTTCGCGAGCACAGTGATACCCGCTATTATCTTGTCTGTTTTGTCAGCTAATGATGAAAACGATACAGCGACGATCACCACCTCTGGTCAACGACGCTTACTGATTGATAAGCCGATTGCCACCCTATTGCTTGGCTATTTTTGCTTATTGGTCGTTGTTTGCTACTTAATACCGCGTTGGCTGCAGTAGACTCAGTGATTTACGCCTCTACTGTTTTGGCGACTGAGTCTCTCAGAATGATCTGATCTTTGCCCGCGTGCTTAGCTTCGTATAAGCGCGCATCAGCCACTTCTAACTGCGACTCCAAGCACTTGTGTTCCTCGGTACATACGCCGATACTGCACGTGATATTGAACTTGTGATTGGTAAAAATAGTAGAGCGCACTGCATCCATAAACGCTGAAAGCGCAGATAGATACACTTTAGGTGGCCTTACCGATACCACTGTAAATTCTTCACCCCCATAGCGCACAATAAGATCGTCGGGGAAGTAATCTTTTAACAATGCTGCAAATTCCTGCAATAACATGTCACCCGTTTTATGGCCGTAGGTATCGTTTACACTTTTGAAGTTGTCAGCATCGATCATAGACACAATGACATCCTTTCTCGACGCTTTATTGGCAAATAACTCCTCTGCTTTTTCGTAGAGAAAACGGCGATTGTATACCTTGGTTAGCGGGTCTAAGTTTGCTGAATTTCTAATGGTTTGAATCATTTCTTGTGATTCAAGGTTTTGCATAATTCTGCAGTAGAATTCTTCGTGATAAAACGGTTTGGACAGGAAGTCATTGGCGCCGCTTTTAATGAATTTCGAGGTCAACACGCTGTCGCCGTTTGCCGATAAACCGATAAATACCAAGTCTTGCATGCGTTTTTCGTGGCGTATTGCTTTAACCAGTTCATAACCGTCCATATTGGGCATACGGTGATCAGCAATAACCATTTTAATATCGCGGTGATTATCAAGCTCTTCCAACGCTTCTAAGCCATCGTTCGCTTCATGTACCTGAAATTGGAATTTGCGAAGTAATGAGCAAATGTGATTTCGGCTCGTTCTAGAATCTTCCACCACCAACACTTTGGTAGTGAGATTCTTTCTTAAACGGTCTACAAGTTTAGACACTTGAAGGTATGAATAGCGAGACTCTTTTGTAATGTAATCCAGTACGCCCTGATCGAGTAACTGAGCACGGGTAAATTCGTCGAAATTCCCAGTAAGTACGATGGTTGGAACGTTGTAGGAAAGTGCAAGCTCAACGCTCTCGCCGTTGGGCGCGTCGGGAAGGTTTAAGTCGACGATGGCTGCCAAGTATTCGGTGTCACTCTCGAGGGCACTTTTAGCTTCCGCAAGATCTTCGCACAGATCACACGTAAAGTGAGGATTATCCTCAATAAGTTTGTTTACAATCTTTCGGACAGTGAGACTGTCTTCTACTACAAGAACTTTATACATGTGATCTACTCTCGGCACTTAGGCTTCGATAATAACCAATTATAGACAAAAAAGCCCTCAAAGAGAGGGCGTTTTATACTTATGTCTAAATAATTTTATTCTTATATAACATTGCGTTGTACTAACTTTGTTCAGCGGGAACACGCACGGAGCCTTCCATCAAAATACGTGCGCTTCTGCTCATTACAGCTTGCTTAATTTGCCACTTGTCGTCTTCAAACGTAGCTCTTGCTCCTACTCTAAGCGTTCCAGATGGATGCCCAAAAGTAACCGAGTCTCTTTCGTCGCCGCCAGCTGCGATATTTACAAGAGTGCCGGGTATCGCCGCAGCCGCTGCGATCGCGACTGCTGCCGTGCCCATCATAGCATGATGAAGTTTCCCCATAGACAGTGCGCGAACCAATACATCAATGTCTGAACCCAAAATATCTTTGCCACTGGAAGCTTGGTAACCTCTTGGAGGTGCAACGAACGCGACTTTTGGTGTGTGCTGCCTGTTTGCAGCTTCACCCACATCATTGATGAGCCCCATCTGAACCGCGCCGTGTGCACGAATTGCTTCGAACTTGGACAGCGCCTCGGAGTCGCTGTTTATATCATCCTGCAGTTCAGTGCCTGTGTAGCCAATATCTTCTGCGTTGATGAAAATAGTCGGAATACCCGCGTTTATCATGGTCGCCTGAAGTGAGCCTACGCCTGGAACTTCAAGTGTGTCGACTAATCGTCCTGTCGGGAAGATTGCCCCTTCACCGTCAGCTGGGTCAACAAAGGCTACTTCTACTTCTGCGGCAGGGAAGGTGACACCGTCTAGTTCAAAGTCGCCCGTTTCCTGTACTTCCCCGTTAGTCATTGGCACCTTAGCGATAATGGCTTTGTTGATATTGGCTTGCCAAATATTGACGGTGGCAATGCCGTTTTCTGGTAATTTACTTCTATTCACTAGCCCATTGGTTATCGCAAATGCGCCTACGGCTGCCGTTAGGTTTCCGCAGTTTCCACTCCAGTCTACGAATGGCTTGTCTATGGCTACTTGACCAAATAGATAGTCCACATCGTAACCTTCACGTTCACTTTTGCTTAAGATAACGGTTTTGCTGGTACTTGATGTAGCACCGCCCATACCGTCGGTTTGTTTACCGTACGGATCGGGGCTGCCAATTACGCGCAGAAGCAGGGCATCGCGCGCCGGACCTGGCTTTTGCGCGGCTTCTGGCAAATCGGTTAAATTGAAAAACACACCCTTACTGGTACCGCCACGCATGTAGGTAGCCGGTACTCGAAGTTGTGGCGCATACTTTGTCATGTTTTTTCCTTTCGTCGGTATGAGTGCGTTGAGGCACAGTTGAAACACGCCGTAAATACATCCTTGTAGGCTCTCGGGGCGCGTCCATGCGCCCCGAAGGTTTCAACCGTGCCTCAACGCACTCTTAAACTAAAAACTATTTTATCTGGAGAGAAGTAAGGTTGTTCGTGATTTGAAACACGCTGTGAACACATCCATGTGCGCTCCCCAGCCGCATCCTTGCGGCTGGAGGGTTTCAAATCACAAACAGCTTCCAACCAAACTAGCTGATACTAGCTACGGAGGAGGTGGATTAGTTTCAGGGCCCTCAACTCGCAAGGATGCGAGTTGGGAGCCTATAGGGACGTATTTAGGGCGTGCCCTATGACTGATTCACCTCCTCCCACTGAAAGGTCTTCCTATCACAATCAGCTAGCTTCAGCTTCTAAGAAGTCCTTGGCGAAGCGCTGTAATACACCGCCTGCGCTGTAAATAGAGACTTCTTCTGCTGTATCTAAGCGACAGGTTACCGGCACGTCTAGTTGCTCGCCGTTTTGACGGTTCACTACCAGTGTTAGCGTTGCACCTGGTGACGGTTCGCCGCTTACGTCGTAAGTTTCTGTGCCATCTAGCTCTAGTGTTTTACGCGTAGTTCCCGGTTTAAACTCAAGGGGTAATACGCCCATACCGATAAGGTTAGTACGGTGAATACGTTCGAAACCTTCAGCCACAATGACTTCAACACCCGCAAGGCGCACGCCTTTGGCTGCCCAGTCTCGTGACGAGCCCTGACCGTAGTCAGCGCCAGCAACAATAATCAGCGGCTGTCTGCGGTTCATGTAGGTTTCAATAGCTTCCCACATGCGCATAACTTGTCCTTCTGGCTCGACGCGCGCCAGTGAACCTTGCTTCACTTCACCGTTTTCCAGCACCATCTCGTTGAACACTTTCGGGTTCGCAAGGGTAGCGCGCTGTGCGGTTAAGTGGTCACCACGGTGTGTGGCATACGAGTTAAAGTCTTCTTCCGGTAAGCCCATTTTGTGGAGGTATTCACCTGCCGCGCTGCTGGCTAAAATAGCGTTTGAAGGCGACAAGTGATCGGTGGTGATGTTATCTCCCAAAATAGCCAGTGGACGCATACCTTTCATGGTGCGCTCAGCATCCATTGCGCCTTCCCAATAGGGCGGGCGACGAATGTAGGTGCTCATTTCACGCCAGTCATAAAGCGGGTTAATGTCTTTGCCGTAGTCCACGCTTAAATCGAACATTGGCTCGTAAACTTTTCTGAAGTGCTCTGGTTTAACCGATTTCGCTACAATAGCGTCAATCTCTTCATCGCTTGGCCAAATATCTTTAAGCGTTACTGGGTTGCCTTCTTTGTCGGTGCCCAATATGTCTTTTTCAATATCAAAGCGCACGGTACCGGCGATGGCGTAAGCTACAACCAGTGGTGGCGATGCTAAGAATGCTTGCTTTGCGTAAGGGTGAATACGGCCGTCGAAGTTACGGTTACCCGACAATACTGCTGTTGAGTAAAGATCGCGGTCGATGATCTCTTGCTGAATTTTGGGGTCTAGCGCGCCGCTCATACCGTTACAGGTAGTACACGCAAAGGCAACCACGCCAAAGCCTAAATCTTCCAGCTCGCTCATCAGGTTAGCTTCTTCAAGATACAGCTTAACGGCCTTAGAGCCTGGTGCTAGTGAGCTCTTAACCCACGGCTTACGGGTTAAACCGCGCGCGTTGGCATTTCGAGCAAGTAAACCTGCAGCAATTACATTGCGTGGGTTAGATGTATTGGTACAACTTGTGATAGCCGCGATAATAACCGCGCCATCAGGCATTTTGCCTTCCTCCTCGGTCCACTTCGCTGCTATACCGCGACTTTCTAAATCGCTGGTAGGTAAACGTGCGTGTGGGTTAGAAGGGCCAGCCATGTTGCGGCCAACAGCAGAAAGGTCGAACGTAAGCACCCGCTCATACTCGGCAGTTTCTAAATCATCAGCCCATAAACCTGTGTGCTTAGCATATTGCTCAACTAGCGCAATTTGCTTTTCCTCACGTCCTGTTAGGCGCAAGTAATCAATAGTTTGCTGGTCAATGTAGAACATGGCTGCAGTGGCGCCGTATTCCGGTGTCATGTTCGAAATAGTTGCGCGGTCGCCCAGCGTAAGATGCGATGCACCTTCGCCATAAAATTCCAAATACGCAGATACTACGCGCTCTTTACGCAAGAATTCGGTTAATGCTAATACGATGTCGGTTGCGGTAATGCCAGGCTGTGGTTTGCCGGTAAGTTCAACACCTACAATGTCAGGCAAACGCATGTAAGACGCCCGGCCTAGCATAACGCTTTCCGCTTCAAGGCCGCCAACGCCTACGGCAATTACACCAAGTGCATCAACATGCGGCGTATGGCTGTCTGTACCTACTAGCGTGTCAGGGAAGGCTACGCCGTCGCGAGCTTGAATAACCGGCGACATACGCTCCAAGTTGATTTGGTGCATAATGCCGTTACCCGGGGGGATAACATCCACGTTCTTAAATGCCGTTTTTGTCCAGTTGATAAAGTGGAAACGGTCGTCGTTACGTCTGTCTTCAATTGCACGGTTTTTTTCAAACGCGTCTTTCTCAAAACCAGCATGCTCTACAGCCAATGAGTGATCCACAATCAACTGTGTTGGAACTACTGGGTTAACCTTCGCCGGATCGCCGCCTTTTGCGGCAATAGCATCGCGAAGCCCCGCTAAGTCTACCAGTGCCGTTTGACCCAAGATATCGTGACACACTACGCGAGCAGGAAACCACGGAAAGTCCAAGTCGCGCTTGCGATAAATCAGCTGTTTAAGTGAGTCGGTAAGCATTTCAGGGGCGCATTTACGCACCAAGTTCTCAGCCAGTACACGTGAGGTGTAAGGCAGCTTGGCGTAGGCGCCAGGCTCAATAGCATCTACCGCTTCACGGGTATCGAAAAAATCGATACCCGCGTTTGGAAGCGGTTTACGGTAATCAATATTCATAAAACCCCAACCTTAATCTTAAGCGCGTTCGCTAATAGCTGGCACTGGGCGTAGTTCTTCGCCGGTATATTCTGCTGACGGGCGAATAATACGGTTGTCAGCGCGCTGTTCCATAACGTGTGCCGCCCAACCGGTTAGGCGTGACATTACGAAGATTGGTGTGAACAACGGCGTAGGGATACCCATAAAGTTATACGCAGAGGCGTGGAAGAAATCGGCGTTACAGAAAAGCTTCTTCTCGCGCCACATCACTTCTTCACAGCGAACAGACACAGGGTAAAGTACGTCGTCACCCACATCAGCAGCCAGTTTTTCAGACCATTGCTTGATAATTTCATTACGCGGATCAGACTCAGAGTAGATAGCGTGGCCAAAGCCCATG
>Ga0207991_1002443_pt1 | contig 10335 bp, 10 predicted proteins | sample ETN07SmetaG_FD_185786 | JGI IMG/M metagenome (GOLD analysis project Ga0207991, IMG submission 185786) | Marine microbial and viral communities from oxygen minimum zone, Eastern Pacific Ocean - ETNP2014F14-07SV275 (SPAdes) (version 2) | ecosystem: Environmental > Aquatic > Marine > Oceanic ... | reverse complement strand
TTGGTTTTGCTGTTTCAGCTGGTTTAACCTCAGCAGGTTTAGTTTCTGCGGGTTTTGTTTGTAGCTGATCAGATAATTGATTTAGCTTTGCTTCTAATTCGGCAATCTTGTTTTCAAGATCTTTTTTTGTTTGCTTTTTAGCAGCTGCCATTAATTTGCATGCATAATTCGGGGTTTATTTACATTTGGTTTGAATAACATGTGAAAATGTGATCAATTTTATATGTTAAATTAAGTACTATGTACTATGGATGATTTTGAAAAAGAATACCCAGATTTTGATTGGAAAAATATACCAGCATACAAACATCCCGGAGGTAGAAATTGCCCATGTCCAAAACATGAATACATTAGAGAACAGATCAATTTTACAAAACAAGTAAATGAAAAAGGAAAAGAACCATCCAAAGTTACACTAAAGTTCTGTCCAGATCATTACAGAGTGTATTTAGACGAAGTAATTCCAGCAATGCCGTTAAAATATAGAATTTTAACAAAAATTGCATTAAAATTAGGTGCAATTCAAATTGAGCAATTAAAATACATGGAGTCAGAATTATGTTTTTACTGTAAATTTGGGTCTGGTGGACATGATAAAAAGACAGAATTACCACCAATGTAAATATTAAAAAAATCCAGTTAAGCTTATACCTGATTTAAGAAAAAGGGGAATATGACAATTCAAGATACTCAGGAATTTATCGCAGAACTTGAAAAACAAGGGGAATTAAAAAGAGTTGAAATTGAAGTAGACACAGATTTAGAAATTGCAGAAATTTTACGAAGAGAAATGTATTCAGAGGGATCTGCAATACTTTTTGAGAATGTAAAAGGGCATGACATTCCAGTTTTAGGAAATGCATTTGGTTCAATGAAAAGATTAGAGATAGGACTTGAAATGACGGATTTTACAGAAATTGGTCAACGTATTACAGATATGACAAAAATGGATATGCCATCAGGATTCTTAAATAAAATTAAAAAACTTCCAGAGCTTTCAAAAATGACAGCATCATTTCCCAAATTAGAATCAAAGGGATTAGTAACTGAAATAACATCTACAGATGCATCTTTCGATGATTTACCAATAATAAAATCATGGCCTAATGATGCAGGACGATTCATAACATTAGGATTAGTTGCAACAAAACATCCAGAAACAGGAGTTAGAAATTTAGGTGTTTTCAGAATGCAAATTATAGATAAAACACATGCATCTATGCACTGGCAAAAACACAAGAGGGGGGCAAATCATGGAGATATTTCAAAAGATAAAGGGGAAAAAATACCAACTGCAATAATTATTGGAGGAGAACCTGCAACAGTGTTTTCATCAATAGCACCAGTTCCTGAAGGATTAGACAAATACCTATTTGCAGGAATTACAAGAAAAGAAGGAATTAAGACGGTAAAATGTAAAACAATCGACTTAGATGTTCCAGCAAATGCAGAAATTGTTTTAGAAGGATATGTTGATCCAGAAGACATTAGAGATGAAGGACCATTTGGAGATCATACTGGATACTACACTCCCGTTGAACCATATCCAACATTTACATTAACAGGGATTATGAGAAGAAAGAAACCAGTTTACCTCACAACAGTAGTAGGAAAACCAATTCTTGAAGATGCATATATTGGCAAAGTCATTGAACGTTCATTTTTACCACTTATTCAAATGTTTCATCCAGAAGTAATAGATTTTAGTATGCCCGCTGCAGGATGGTTCCAAGGTTTTGCAGTTATCTCAATTAAGAAAAGATACCCAGGTCAAGCAAAAAAAGTTATGATGGGGTTGTGGGGAATGGGGCAACTTTCACTTACAAAAATGTTCGTTGTTGTAGATGAGGATATCAATGTGCATGATATGGATGATGTGATATGGGCCATCACTACAAGATCTGATGCTGCAAGAGATACAATAATTATCAATAATACTCCCACAGATACATTAGATCCAGCATCACCACTTGTTAATTTAGGATCTAAAATGGGAATAGATGCAACTCAAAAAACAAGAGAAGAAGGGTATATGAGAGAAATCCAACAACAAGTAAAAGTGGATGATAAAACAAAGAATCTTGTTGATTCTAAATGGTCTGATTATGGACTATAGAACACGAATAGGATTATAGAAATTATCTCGTTCTTCAACTTGGTAGCCAATTTGATGAATAGCATCAATAATAATTTTATCAGTTAATTCAGTTGAACGTGCACCAGTACATGAAACTACTTCTTCACCAATCAAAGTTCCACCAAAATCATCAGCACCATATTGCAAAGCAAGTTGCGCCATTCCCACTCCATTAGTTAGCCATGATGATTGAATGTGAGAAATTAATCCATTTAGAACAAGTCTAGATATTGCAATCATTTTCAAAAGTTGAGTTCCTCCAGTTCCATATTCAACAATACCTTCATCTTGCATCAAAGTATTATTTGGTTCAAAGTTCCAAGGGATAAAAGCCATAAATCCATTAGTTTTTTCTTGTAATTTTACAATTTTAGAAAAGTGTTCAACAATATCATTATTGTTTTCAACACTACCATACATCATTGTTGCAGAACCAGGAATTCCCAAAGAATGTGCCTCATCCATGATTCTAATCCAATCAGCACTAGAAATTTTCTTTGGACTAATAATGTCTTTAACAGAATCAGTTAAAATTTCAGCACCCGCACCAGGAATAGATTGTAAACCAGCATCTTTTAATCGAGATAAAATTTCTTTTGTAGAAGATTTTTCAACTCGCGCAATCATATCAATTTCAGATGTAGATAATCCATGAACTCCCACAGTAGGAAACTTTTCACGAATCATTTTGAATGCATCTTCATAATATTCAATTTTTAAATTTGGGTTATGCCCACCTTGAATCAAAACTTGACGAATCTTAAACATGTCATAAGATGTTTTTACACGAGTTTCAATTTCGTCAAGGGATAAAGTGTAAGAGTCTTCAGCACCAGGAGATCTATAAAATGCACAAAATTTACAATCAGTGATGCAGACATTAGTATAATTCAAAATTATATTATTTACAAAAGATGCTTTATTGCCAAACTGTTTTTTTGTTAAATATCCAGATACTAGCCCCATTAAATGAACATCATTAGATTCTAAAAGTCTTAGAATATCTCTAGGTCCAGGTCTAACGCCCTGAAGAGAATTTTCTAAAATATCTCTAATATCACTTTTTTGTATTTGTTCAGTAGTCTGACTCAATTATCAGTAATCCTTTAGAATTTCTATTTAATTCTTGACAGAAAGTACAAATTAAAAATAAATGAAGAATTTATGCTTAATTTCAAATAAATCTAAGCATGGAATACACGTTATTTTTAAGTAGGGCTGAAAGATCAAAACAAAACATGGTATCAGGAAATCAAATTAGATTAAATCGAATTATGCGAAAAGGGAAAATGCTTTGCATTCCTATGGATCACGGTATTTCAAATGGCCCTATTGAAGGTCTTGAAGATCCAGCATCTACAATTTACAAGTGTGAAGGTCATGGACTTACTAGTGTCATTATTAACAAAGGCATTCTCAAAGCATTACCAAAACCACTAAAAATTGGAACTTTAGTTCATTTCTCAAGTAGTACAGCACTTTCATTATCACCTAATCGAAAAATGCTAACAGGTACAGTCAAAGAAGCAATGGCATTAGGAGCTGATGGGGTTTCACTTCACATCAATATCGGAGGCAAAGAAGAACCAGAAATGTTAGAACAACTTGGAATGACATCAGATCAATGTCACAGATGGGGAATGCCACTTTTAGCAATGATGTATCCAAGGGGTGAAAATATTACAAATCCACATGATCCAGAAATAGTAGGACATGTTGCAAGAATTGGTGCAGAGTGTGGTGCAGATATTGTTAAAACATTATACACAGGAGACATAGACTCATTTACAAAAATTGTAAAAAGTACACCAGTTCCAATTGTTATTGCGGGCGGACCTAAAGCAAAAACAGATTTAGATATTCTTCAAATGACTGAAGATGCCATAACCGCAGGAGCTAAAGGAGTAACATATGGTAGAAACATCTTTGCACATAAAGCACCTGAAAAAATGGTTGAAGCATTAGCAGAAATTATTTTCAAAAAAGGAACCGCAAAGGAAGCAATGAAAAGAATTGAGTAAGACAAGGGAATTAATTATTTTACCAAAAGTAAATCAAAGACAATTAACAAAATTTTTGCCTCAGTTAGAAGATGAAGGAATTAAAACAGTATATTTGGATCCAAAAAAACTAGGTAAGAAAAAAACAAAATTAAAAACAATTTCTACATCAAATTCTTCAAACTATGTAGTATTAGAAAAAGAAGGGACATCTAAACCAAAAGGTAAAAAAATTGGAATTAAATTTGAGGTATTATCAAATTCAGATATTGAAGATGTATTAACAGTTTCAAAAAAAGGATTAGATTTTGTAATAATAGAAGTAAAAGATTGGAAAATAATTCCTTTAGAAAATATAATTGCAAAACTGCATAAAATACATACTAAGATTTTTGCAATTGCAAGAACTCCAGAAGAAGTGAGAAAAATGTTCTCAATCTTAGAAGTAGGTGTTGATGGAGTGATATTTAGTACATCATCAATTAATGAAGTAAGAGAGGCCATGGTATATCTTGGAACCAGAAATTTTGAGATGAAGCCTGCTAAAATTATTGAAATTAAAGAAGTTGGAGATGGGGAACGAGTATGTGTAGATACAGCATCAATATTACATAAAGGGGAAGGAATGTTAATTGGAAGTAGATCAAATTTCTTGTTTCTTGTTCATAATGAATCAGTTGGATCATCATTTACATCACCGAGACCATTTAGAGTAAATGCAGGGGCGGTTCATTGTTATACATTATCACCTGATGGCACAACAAGCTATCTTTCAGAAGTAGAGACAGGATCCGAAGTATTAATTCTAAATTCTAAAGGAAAAGCAAGAAGAGCAACAGTAGGAAGAGCAAAAATAGAACGAAGACCAATGTTAATGATCAAGGCTTCTGTAGGAAATGAAATAGGAGGAATTATTGCACAAGATGCAGAAACTATTAGATTTATCAAACCAAATGGACAACTAGTCTCAGTGACACATCTAAAAAAAGGAGATATGGTAATGGCACATGCAAAACCTGCAACGGGCAGACATTTTGGAATGGAAGTATCAGATGAATACATATTAGAAAAGTAAAATGAAATACAAAACTTGTGTCTCAATTGCAGAAAATTCTCCAAACAAAATAAAGATTAAATTAAAAGTTGCATTAAAAAAATCAGACTATGTTGAAGTTAGACTAGATTTTTTAAAAATTGAACAAATTCCAAAAGCATTAGAAATAATAAAAAAAGATCTGAACAAAATTGTTTGTACATTAAGACCAAAAATAGAAGGGGGTAAATTTACAGGTAATGAAAAAGAAAGAATATCCATACTAAAATTAATTGCAGAATATAATCCATTTTTACTAGATGTTGAATTTAATACATTAAATAAAAATAAAGAATTATTCAAATATTTAAAATCAACAAAAACTAAATTATTAGTTTCTTGGCATGATTTTAAAAAGACACCAAAATCTTCAGAATTAAAAAATAAAATAAATCAAATGAGTAAATTTTCAACTAATGTAAAAATTGTCAGTACAGCAAAATCAACAGAAGATTCAACTAGAATGTTAGAATTATACAATAACAAAGGAAAAAATAATTTAATTTCATTTGCAATGGGGGATTTTGGTAGAATCTCTAGAATTTTATGCCTATATCTTGGAAGTCCATATACCTATGTATCATTAGGAAAAGCTGTCGCTCCAGGACAATTTAGCGTAGATGAAGTTAAAAAAATAATTAATCTAAAAAAGAAGTAAATAGAAAATTGAGAGTTTAAATCAATCATAGTATTCAAGAAAATAATATGGGGAAAAGTTTTGCAGTAATCGGCGATCCTATTGATCACTCTTTATCTCCAAATATTCACAGTGCAGCATTTAGAGAATTAAATTTAGACGCATCATACATAGGATACAGAATTCCAAAAGGGGAATTGGAAGGAGGAATTGAAGGGCTTAAAAAAATTAAGATAGATGGTTTCAACATTACCATACCACACAAAATTGAAATGATGAAATATTTAGATAGAATAGATGAATCATGCAGTATAATTGGTGCAGTTAATACTGTTGTAAATAATGACGGGGTATTGAAAGGGTACAATACAGATATGGATGGTTTTTTGGAACCTCTTAAAAAAAGAAATACATCAATTCAAAATAGTAAGGTATTACTTATTGGTGCAGGGGGAGCAGCAAGAGCAATTGTTGCAGGAATTACAAAAGAAAAAGCAAAAAGTATAGACATAGCAAACAGAACAATAGAAAATGCAAATAATTTATCTGAATTTGCAAAAAAAATTGGATTACATGCAAATGTAAAAAAAATAGAAGACATAGATACTTCAATAGAAAATTATGACATAATCATTAATGCAACATCTATTGGATTAAAAAATGAGACAAGTCCAATTTCATTTGAAGGGGTAAATGAAAAAACAACTGTTTATGATATTGTATACACACCAATGAATACAGATTTTATTAAAAAAGCAAAAGAAAAAAATGCAGTAATAATTTATGGATATGAAATGCTTCTAGGACAAGCAGTTAGAGCATTTGAAATTTGGCATGAGATGAAAGCACCTTATAATGCAATGAAAAAAGCATTGTTAGGAGGATTTTGATGGCAAAAGTAAAGGCTACTGTCCATGGTGCAGTCTCTTTAGTCAGTGCAATTGCAAATAAAAAAGGTGCAACATTAGGGATTTCATTAAAAGTTGAAGCCATAGTGGAGACATCTGAAGGTAAAGGGGTTACAATTCAATCAGAAAATAAAAGTCTAAGTTCACGTCTAATTAATAAAACAATTGAAAAAATCGTATCAAAAAAAGATTTAGAGAAAAATAAAATAGTAATCACTCTAAATTCAGAAATACCAACGGGTTATGGGTTAAAAAGTTCAAGTGCAATATCATCAGTTATTGCATTAGCATGTGCAAAAATATTCAAACCAAAATTAACAGATAGGCAAATTTTGCTAGCAGGTGTTGATGCATCAATTGAATCCAAAGTAAGCATCACAGGAGCATATGATGATGCATGTTCATGCTACTATGGAGGATTTAATGTAACAGATAATGCAAAAAGAAATAGAATACATTTTCAAAAGATACCATCAAATTTAACTGCAGTTATTTTTATTCCAAAAAATAGAAAACGGGGAAAGATAAAAAATTTAAAAATATTATCACCGATTTTTAATAATGCATGGGAATTAGCAAAAGAAAAAAAGTATTGGGAAGCCATGACGATTAATGGGTTATCAACATCAGTTATTTTAGATTCAGATCCTAAAATTATTGTATCTTTAATTGAGAAAGGGGCACTGGGTGCATCAATTTCTGGAAATGGTCCTTCAATAGCAGCAATTGTAAAAAAAGAAAACATATCAAATATTAAAAAAATATTTGAATTGTTAGAAGGAAACATAATTGTTTCAAAAATTAACAATAAGAAGGCAGAAGTGTATGAACTGTAAAGTAGAAAAATCAAAAATCAAAGGAGAAATTGATTGTCCTTCAAATAAAAGCTATACACATAGAGGGATTTTTCTAGCATCACTTGCAGGAAATGATAGTAAAATAGAAAATATTCTATTGTCAGCAGATACAAAAGCGACAATCGAAGCATGTAAAAAATTTGGAGCAAACATAAAAGTGAATAATTCGTCAATTATTGTAAAAGAATCAATAAAAATAGGCACAAATGTATCGGAAATCAATACCGAGAATTCAGGAACAACTATCAGAATTGCAATAGGAATAGCCAGTTTATTTTCAGAAGAAATTATTCTAACAGGAGATGCAAGTCTACAAAAAAGACCAATGCAGCCATTATTAGATGCACTATCAAGTTTAGGTGCACAGTGTACCTCAATAGATGGAAAACCACCAATCAAAATTAAAGGTCGCATCACAGGAGGGGATGTAACAATTCCAGGAAATTTATCTAGTCAATTTATATCATCATTATTAATTACAGCCCCTTTAACAAAAAATGGAATTAATTTAACCATTGAAGGGGATCTAGTTTCAAAACCTTACTTAGATGCAACAATTGCAACAATGAGGAAATTCGGAGTTTCAGTTCAAACATTAATTCCATATAAGAAATATAACATATCACCACAAATTTATAAAAAAACTACATTTACAGTGCCAATTGATTTTTCAAGTTTAGCATTACTTCTGTCGTTTATAGTTCTTAATGGAGAAGAAGTAATAGTCAAAGGGAATATTGGTAACTTACCACAAGGGGATGAAGCATTCATTGATTTTCTAGAACAGTTAGGAGTGTCAGTCATAATTGAAGAAAATCAAATCAAAATTAAATCACCTGAAAAATTAAAAGGTGGAAAGTTTGATTTAAGAAATTCACCAGATCTTTTACCACCTCTTTCAATTTTATCATTAATGTCATCAGAACCAATTGAAATTGTAAATGTAAAACATGCAAGATTAAAAGAAACAGATAGAATTGCAATTCTTGCAAGAGAGTTATCTAAATTAGGAATTAATGTAGAAGAAAAAGAAGATGGATTAATTTTAGAATCTTCAAAAAATCTTATCGGAGCAAAACTAAATTCAGAAAATGATCATAGATTATTTATGGCATTTTGTATTGCTGGAACATACATTGGAGATTGCATCGTAACAGATTCAGAATCAGTAGAAGTATCATATCCAAATTTCATTCAAGAAATGAATAGGTTAGGTGCAAAAATTCAAGTTTTATAAAATATTACTAAAAAAATCAACTAATAAGATCTAAAGGCGCGACCCCGTATAGAGTGGAAAGCATTCTCCTCACTCTCACCATTTTATGGCGATAACATGTCATTTTTCGCAGAGCCGCGCCAGTTATGTGATAAAAATTACATGTTTTTGCATATATCATGTAAGTTATCATTATATTTAAAAAGATATTATAATTATTTCATAAAAAATAGATTTTATTGGAATTATTAATAAAAAAATTAAAAAGAATAAGAAAAAAATCAATTCAAAAAAGCATTTTTTTAATAAATCATAATGAGGAATTATAAACATCACTTAACATAGATAATATGTTGCCGGGAAGTTCTATTGGCCAACGTCTTGTTTTAACAAGTTTTGGTGAAAGTCATGGAAGATCAATTGGGACAGTATTAGATGGATGTCCTGCAGGATTAGAAATAGATGAAAAAGAAATTCAAGAAATGTTAAATCAAAGAAAACCAGGTCAAAATATAATTTCAACACAAAGAAAAGAGGAAGATGTTGTTGAAATAATTTCAGGTATTTTTAGAGGGTTTACTACAGGTGCACCAATTACTATGTTAATTTGGAATGCTGATCAAAAATCAAAAGATTATGAAGATTTAAGAACAAAATTAAGACCAGGTCATTCAGATTACCCTGCAATGATGAAATATAATCAATATAATGATCATAGAGGGGGCGGAAGATTTTCAGGTAGATTAACTGCAACACACGTAATGGGTGGAGCGATTGCAAGAAAACTACTCAAAGTTACATTAGGAATTAAAACAAATTCATTTACATCTCAGATTGGAAAAATAAAGATGGAAAAAGAATTCAATGAAAAAATGTCAAAATTAATTTATAAAAATGAAGTAAGATGTCCTGAAGAAAAAACAGCAAAAAATATGAGAGAAGCAATATTAGATGCAAAAAAGAAAGGGGATTCTTTAGGAGGAATAATTGAATCAATTACAACAAATGTACCAGTGGGACTTGGAGAACCAATTTTTAGTTCATTAGAATCAGACTTAAGTAAAGCAATTTTTTCAATTCCTTCAGTAAAGGGAATAGAATTTGGTTCAGGGTTTAAAGGGTCAGAGTTATTTGGTTCAGAAAATAATGATTTGTATACCATTAAAAAAGGAAAAATAATTACGAAGACAAATAATTCAGGAGGCATATTAGGAGGAATTTCTAATGGAATGCCAATTACTATGAGAATTGCATTTAAACCTGCATCATCAATTGCTCAAAAACAAAGTACAGTAGATATTAAAAATAAAACAGAAACTATACTTCAAGTAAAAGGAAGACATGATCCATGCGTAGTACCAAGAGCACCACCAGTAGTAGATTCACTAGTAGCCTTAACCATAGCAGATCATGCACTTATGGCAGGCACAATTAAGCCCACTTTATAAAAAATGTCTGACATTAATGATCTCAGAAATAGAATGGAT
>Ga0207991_1002442_pt1 | contig 10337 bp, 10 predicted proteins | sample ETN07SmetaG_FD_185786 | JGI IMG/M metagenome (GOLD analysis project Ga0207991, IMG submission 185786) | Marine microbial and viral communities from oxygen minimum zone, Eastern Pacific Ocean - ETNP2014F14-07SV275 (SPAdes) (version 2) | ecosystem: Environmental > Aquatic > Marine > Oceanic ... | reverse complement strand
TAAAATTTTTAAAAATTTAAAAATAAATTATTTAAAAGGCCAGATAAAATTTCTATTAAGTTTTTCAAAAAATTATAAATATAGTTATAGTAAAAAATTAGTTCATAAGTATAAAAACTTTTTTAATTTTAGAGTCATAGGAATGGGAGGTTCGATTTTAGGAGCAAAAGCAATTTTTCAGTTTTTAAACCACAAAATAAAAAAAAATTTTTTTTTTATAGATAATTTACAAAATAAACTAGATTCCAAAAAAAATAAAAAAAATTTTGTTAATTTGGTTATTTCTAAATCGGGCAATACACTAGAAACTATTTCTAATGCTAATATTTTAATTAAAAAAAATAATAAAAATATTTTTATTATTGAGAATAAAAATAATTATTTAAATAATTTAGCCAATCAGATTAAAGCTGAAATTGTTGAGCACAAAAATTATATTGGCGGGAGATATTCAATTTTATCAGAAGTTGGAATGTTGCCAGCAGAGCTAATGGGGCTAAAAGAAAAAGAATTTAAAAGATTAAATTATTTAATTAGAAACAAATCATTTATAAATCAATTAATTCAGAATGTTGCAAGCACTCTAAGCCTAGTTAATAAAGGCAAATATTTATCAATAATTTTAAATTATGATCATAAATCAGAAAATTTACTCAAGTGGTACCAACAATTGTTAGCTGAAAGCTTGGGAAAAAAATCTAAAGGTATATTACCAATAATTTCAACAATGCCAAAAGACAATCATAGTTTAATGCAGTTTTATTTGGATGGACCAAAAAAAAATTTTTACACGTTTTTTAGTAGTGCAGAAAAAAATTCAAATCAAATTAATAAAAAATTATTATTAAAATCACATTCTTATTTAAGTAATAAAAATATAAAAAAAATCATTTATTCTCAAATGTTAGCGACACAAAACATATTTAAAAGAAAAAAAATTCCCTATAGAAGCTTTGAAATTCTACAAAGAAACGAAAAAACTTTAGGTGAAATTTTTTGCTTTTTTATATTAGAAACTATTCTTCTTGGTAGAGCGCTAAAAGTTAATCCTTTTGATCAACCATCAGTAGAACTAATTAAAAAAGAAACAAAAAAAATATTATTAAGAAATTAGTTTCCAAAGATAATCTTTGAAATTCCATAGGTTTTAATTTTTAATATCTTAAATTTTTCAGGATAAATTTCTTCTTCTTTTTTGTGTCTATGAATAATAATAACTCCATTTTTTTTTAATAATTTTAAAGAAATTATGTCATTCAATAAATTTGTTAATTTTTTTTCTTTATAGGGAGGATCTAAAAAAATAATTTCAAATTTTTTATTTTTAAAATAATTTATATTTTTTATATTAAAAATATCTTCTGTTATAATTTGAGTTTTTTGCTCACAATCTAAATCTATTATATTTTTTTTTAGTACTTTGGTTGCTTCTGGATAATTTTCACAGAATATTATTTTTTGAGCTCCTCTAGAAATACATTCTAAACCAAAAGAACCAACGCCAGAAAATAAATCTAAAATTTTTGATTTTTCTAAATTAATCGTAATTAAATTAGAATGTTTTAATATATTAAATATTGATTCTTTAGTTAAATCTTTTAATGGTCTTGTAAGTTGATTATTTGGCTGACTTATATTTCTTCCTCTTAAGTATCCCGATATAATTCTCATTATTTAATAACTTTAAAACCAATATCTTTTCTATAAAAACCATTGGTCCAATTAAGTTTTTTAATTAATTGAATAGCTTTAATTCTTGATAATTTAAAACTATCTGAAAGAACAACAAAATTAAGAACCCGACCTCCATTAGAATAAATTTTATTTTGACTATTTTTTGTTCCTGCATGATAAATAAATTCTCCATCTTTTAAATTAATTGTTTCAATATTTTTTATAATAATATTATTTGGGTATTTATCTGGATATCCTTTTGAACAAACAACGATGCATAAACTTTTTTCTTCATGCCATTCAATATTAATTGGTGAAAGTTTTTCTTCAACACAAGCTGTAAATATATCAACTAAATCGGTTTTCAACTTTGGTAGAATGGTTTGGCACTCAGGATCACCCATCCTTACATTATATTCTATTAAATAAGGCTCATTTTCAACAATCATCAGACCAGCGTATAGAAAACCTTTAAATTTAGCTCCCAATTCATTAAGACCTTTAATAGTTGGCTTAATAATTTTGTTAATAATTTTTTTATCTAAATCTTTATTTATTAATCTTGAAGGTGAATAGGCACCCATTCCTCCAGTATTTTTTCCTTTATCATTTTCTAACACACGTTTATGATCTTGTGCAGTTTGAAATTTTTTAAATGTTCTCCCATCACTAACAACAAAATAACTCATTTCTTCACCAACAAGAAATTCTTCAATTAAAATATTTTCAGCTTTACCAAATTTACCATTAAATATTTCTTCTATGGCAATTTCTGCAGATTTTATATTTTCGCAAATGTATACACCTTTTCCTGCAGCTAAACCGTCTGCTTTGATTACTAAAGGAAATTTACTAGTTTTTAAAAATAGTTCAGCTTGTTTTGATTTTTCAAAAATACCAAACTTGGCAGTTGGGATTTTGTACTTTTCACAAAGCTTTTTAGTAAATATTTTTGAACCTTCAAGTTGTGAGGCAATTTTTTCTGGTCCAAATATTTTAATATTTTGTGTTTGAAAAAAATCAACAATTCCATCTACCAGTGGTTTTTCAGGTCCTACTACCAGCAAATCAATTTTATTATCTATTACAAAGTCTTTTATTTTTTCAAATTCATCAACTTTAATTTCTACATTTGTCGCTATTAAGTTAGTTCCAGCATTACCTGGAAAACAATATATTTTTTTAACTTTTTTTGATTCTAAAATTTTTGCACAAATAGCGTGTTCTCTTCCACCACTTCCTATAATTCCGATTATCATATATATTTAATATATATCTTAAAAATGAAAAATAAATTAGCCAAATTAGAATATTTACCTAATAACTTTAAAATTTTGGAAGAGGGAGATCACGTAATTTGTGTTGTCTCTGGAAAAAAAATTTACCTTGATCATTTGATATACTGGAATGTTGAATTACAGGAAGCTTATTTTTCTTATAAAGAGGCTTTTTTAAAAAATGAATCAATTTTAAAGAACAAGTAAATTATTTCCATCTATTGTGAGACCATATCCATTGTTTTGGATTTTTAATTATCATTTTTTCTAAAATTTGATTAATTTTAAGGGTAATATTTTTTGTATCTTGGTCTTCATATCCTGTCTTTTTAACTTTATATGGTTCATGAATGGTCATTATAAATTTAATACCTTCTTTTCTTTCTAGTGAAATGGGCACTAATTTTGAGTCATACTTCAAAGCTAACTGAGCGGGGATTGTAGTGGTGTGTGCCGGTTTATTAAAAAAAACCTCTCTTGGACCTTCGCTTACGCGTTGGTCCACCATTAATGCAATACTATACCCATTTTTCATTTTACTAATTATTTCTCTCATGCCTATCCTTCCTTTTGGAATTTGGTTTGGGCATATATATTTCATTCTTAAATATTCCATCACTGGATTTAAAAAAAAATTATTTAATGGCCTATAAATAGCCGCACATTTAATTCCAAATTTATCAAGTTCCATTGCCATCAACTCAAAATTTGCAAAATGGCCAGAATAAAATATTACTGATTGATTATTTTTTTTAATTTCATCAAGATATTTTGTACCGTTAATTTCAACATGGTTAAAATTTATTTTATTAAACTTAAAATCTTTTAAAAAAACATATTCAGCAAACGTTCTTCCAATATTCGACCACATACCATTTATAATTTCTTTTTCATTTTCTTTGCTTATTTCACCTAATCCAATTTTTATATTTTTCTTTGTAATACTTTTTGATCTAAATAATGGACCAAAAACCTTTCCCATCATACCTCCTAGATTGGAAGCATTTTTAAGGCCAATTATTTTAAAAATAAAAAATAACGTAATTACAGTTATAAATTCAAAAAAATATTTAATTGTTTTCATAGTTTTTTATTTAAAAAATTTATTAATTCTTCTTCATTTAAAATTTTTAATTCAATTTTTAAATATTTTATACCTTCAGAATTTAGTTTATTTAATCGATTATAGTCTTTTTCAGTAGTTATAATTTTTGCATCAAGATCTCTTGCAGTTTTTCTAATTTTTATTATGTCTTGATCAGAATAATTATAATGGTCTGGAAAATCTAAAGTTTTTACAATTTTAAATTTATTTTTTTTTAAAGTTTTTATAAAAGAATCTGGATTGCCAATCCCAGAAAATGCTAAGTAATTTTTATTATGTTCTAATTTATCTATATTAGTTGGCATGTATTGCGCTTCAAATATTTTTATATTTGGGCTTGTATGTTTAATAGTATTTTGAATTTTAGAAGATTCTTCCCCATTTCCATTTAAAAAGACAGCATCATATTTTTTTATATTTTCTAAACTTTCTCTCAGTGGTCCCGATGGAAGGCAAAATCCATTACCTATCCAACTTTGAATATTAAAGCAAACGAAAGTAATATCGTAACTTAATCTTTTATCTTGCAAACCATCATCAAAAATAGCGATATCAATGTTTTGATTTATTGCTTGTTTTACAGCATCAATTCTATTTTTTTCACATAATAATTGACCATTAGAAGATAATAATTTTTGTTCATCTATCTGATCGTAATAATTTTTTTTTATAAAAGCAGTTTTATAATTTAAATTATTTAATATTTTATTTATCTTAACTGATATTGGTGTCTTTCCAGTACCGCCAATATAAATATTACCTATACAGATAGTTTTAATTTTTTGAGGTTTTATTTTGTTTTTATTATTTAAAAAATTAATAAAATTTATTAAAAAAGTTATAGGTAATAAAATATAGGAAAGAATATTTGGTTTTTTATAATCCCAAAAACTGGGTTTTTTAAATTTCATTAATTTATAAATAATAGTTAATATCAGCCAAAGTATGATCTAATATATTTGAACCTATTTTTTTTAATTTAATTGCTTTATTAGTATAATTCTGATTTTGTTTAAATGATTGATCTACTAATTTAACTAATTGATTAACGTTGCTAAACTTAGAAGATAAATTATTTTGGTTTAACAATTTATAAATTTCAGTAAAATTTTGAATATATGGACCATGGAGAATTTTACAACCAAATCTTGCAGGTTCCAATGGATTTTGACCACCGTGATTTATAAGTGAGCCTCCTAAAAAAACAGTCTTACAGATTTTAAAAAACGATTTTGTTTCTCCATAAGTATCGACAAGGTAAATTTCTGTGTTTTTATTAATTTTTTTATTTGTACTGTGAGTTTGAACTTTAAGATCTAAATTTTTAATCTCATTAATTATATCATTTGTTCTTTGTATATGTCTTGGGATAATTATAGTTAGCAAATTACTATATTTATTTTTTAATTTTTTATGAGCTAATATACAAATTTTTTCTTCATCATCATGCGTGCTAGCAGCACACCATATTTTTTTAGATTTAAATATTTTTTTTAAATTACTATCAAAATTATTATTTTTTTGAGTTTTGCTTTCAGAGAATTTTAAATTACCTATAAATTTAATTTTTTTTGAACCTAAAGATTTAAGATATTTTGTTGTTTCTTTATTTTGGCTAAAACAAATATCAAAACTTTTAAACAATATATTAGATGTAGAAGGCATCATCTTCCACTTACTGTATGATTTTTTAGTTATTCTTGCATTTAAAAGTATAAGAGGAATAGATTTCTTTTTAATGTTCACTAGCATATTTGGCCAAATTTCCGATTCTACAAAAATTGCAGCAGAAGGATTCCAATAATTAATAAATTTTTTTGTTAAAGAATTTGAATCTATTGGAAAAAATTGATGTATAGTTTTTCTTAATTTAAACTTAGATAAAATCTTTGAAGAACTTAGAGTAGAAGAAGTTACTAATATTTTATTTATTGATTTTTTTTTTTCTAATTTTTCTATTAAGGGAATAATACTTAAAATTTCTCCAACGCTAGAACCATGGAACCATATTAATTTACCATTCCCTCTTTTTTTTGAAAAAAAACAAAATTTTTCTTTAAATCTAATTTTATCTTCTTTATTTTTTATTAATCTTATTAAAATTATTAACGGAGAGATTAATATTATTAAATTAATTATTATTCTATAAACAAAAAACATTAACTTTTTCGAATTTGTTTTTCATAAAAATTTTTATAAACCTCTGAATTTTTTATTAATTCTTCATGTTTTCCTTCGCCAATTACTGATCCATTATCAATTACATAAATTTTATCGGAATTTAATATTGTAGATAATCTATGAGCAATTACCAATGTTGTTCTATCCTTTGTTAATAAATTTATAGCCTTTTGAATTTTACTTTCTGTTTCAGCATCAAGAGATGAAGTGGCCTCATCTAAAAGAATAATTTTACTATCCTTTAACATAGCTCTAGCTATTGATAGTCTTTGTTTTTCTCCACCAGATAATCTTACGCCATTTTCGCCAATAATAGTGTCATATTTATTTGGTAATTTATTTATGAACTCTTCTGAAAAAGATAGTTTAGCAACTTCTACAATATCTTTATCTGTAGCATCTAAGTTTGCATATGCAATATTACTTCTTACTGTATCATCAAACAATGTAGTATCTTGACTCACTAGAGAGATATATTTTCTTAAAGATGAAATTTTTGTTTTATAAATTGATGTTCCGTCAATTAAAATATCACCTGAAATTCGGTCATATAACCTAGGTATTAAATTTAGCATTGTTGATTTTCCAGCTCCACTATGACCTACAAGAGATGTCATTTTTCCACCCTCTATATTTAAATTGATAGAGTTTAAAATTACACCTTCTTTGCTTTCATATTTAAAGCTGATATCTTTAAATTCTACATTGCCTTTTAATAATTCAAGTATTTTATCATCTTTATTTTCAATAATATTTTTTTTGTTATCAATGATTGGTAAAATTCTGTCTGCTGCAGAAATTCCCTGATTAACAGCCAAAGTTAATGTGGCTAGAGACCTCACTGGTTGGTAAGCCAACATCATGGCAGCAAGAAATGAAAAAAAGTTATTAATATTTAATTCGTTGTTTAATATAAGTTTTCCTGAATAAAATATTAGAATTGCAATCATAATACCCGTTAAAGTTTCCATTATCGGAGTAGTTCTTACAAATACTATTGAGATTTTTTTATTTTTTTCTTTAAGTTCATTAACATATTTTTCAGCTCTTAAATTTTCATACTTTTCTCTTTGAAAAATTTTAATTAATTTATGATTTTTAAAAATTTCTATTAAATAGGTTGTTAAGAAGCCAGATTTTTCTTGGGCTTCAGTGGTTACTTTTTTAACTCTTTTTCCTAGAGTTCTTGCTGCTACTGAGGCCAAAGGAATCATTATCATTGCTATCATTGTGAGTTTCCAATTTTGATAAAACATAACACAAAGTAATCCAATTAGAGTTAAGCTATCTTTAAATAAACTTAGCAAAGCATTAGTTAACAAATTGGTAATCATAGTTACGTCATAAGTTAAGTTTGAAACATATTTTCCTGTATGTTTATTTTCAATAAATTGAGTATCTGCCTCAATAAAAGATTTAAGCATATCTGATTGAAGCATCTTTTTAACTTCTTCACCTACACTTATCATTATTGTTTTTGCGAAATATAGCGAGAGTCCTTTAGTAGCAAAAGCAATAATTATTAAGATAGGTATGATAATTATTAGCGTCTGATCTTTTTCAATAAAGATTTTTTCTATAGCAGGGTCCAATAACCAAGCAATTGCCGATGTACCTCCAGCAACGAGAATTGAAAAAAAGCCTGCAAAAAATATTTGTTTTAAAAATTTTTTAGAATAATCACTGTAAAGACGACTTAGTATTTTTTTAGTATTCATAAAACTAAAATAGCTTTCCAACCAATATGTTCATACAGACTATTAGCCCTAAAACATTATTACTTTTAAAAATTTTTAGACAATCTTCAGGTTTGTTAATATTTAAAAAATTAATTTGATAAAAAAATAAATGGCAGAAAGGAATTATTAGAAATAAATAAAATATATTATTAAAGTTCATAAGAACCCCAATTAATATGAGAGAAATTAGTAAAAATGAATAGCACAATGTTAAAAAAGTTTTTGGGTTATTTTTAAATTTAATAGAGGTTGATTTAATTCCTATAATTTCATCATCTTTAATGTCTTGGTATCCATAAATAGTGTCGTATCCAAGTGTCCAAAATATGGCTCCAATATAAAACATTATTGGGGTAAGGCTAATGCTGTTATTTATTGAAATCCATGCCAAAACTAATCCATAATTAAATGTCATTCCCAAAAAAAGTTGTGGCCAATAAGTGAACCTCTTCATTAATGGATAAGAAAAAGCAAATGGCATCGAGGCAAGAGCCAAAACAATTGTAAATAAATTAAAATTTATTAAAATTAAAAAGGCACAAAAACACAAAACTAAAGCGTATAGCAAAGCTAGCTTTATGGATATTTTTTCAGATGCAATTGGTCTATTTTTTGTTCTCTCAACTTTTTGATCAAATTTTTTATCAGTAATATCATTTATAATACATCCTGCGGATCGCATTAGTATTGATCCTAATAGAAAAAAAATTAGATATTTATAGTATGTGTTTATTTCACTATTAAAATCGTAAACCAAAGTTAAACCCCAAACGCATGGCCAAAAAAGCAACATATATCCGATTGGTTTGTTTAATCTTGTTAATTCAATAAATAGATTTAGATGTTTCATTAGAATCTACTTGTAAATAACAAAGGCTAGTTTCATAATCAAACTGATTCGTTATGAATATAGATTATACGATTACAGCTTTAATGTTTCCTGCCATACCGCTTACAATGAGCATTTATAGTAATAGATTTCATACACTTAGTAGTTTGATTAGAAAACTCCACGATGAATTTGTTTTTGAGAAGCACATTCCACCAGAATGGAAAAAGCAATTAATTAACCTTAATGGAAGAATCACTATACTTAAAATCACAATTATGTTCGCGTCCTTTGGATTCTTATTTAATATGTTAACAGTATTTGCTCTTTATTTGGATAGAATTCTTTTGGCAAGAGTGATTTTTGGATCTTGTTGTTTATCAATGATTATTTCGATTATTTTTTTTATAAGAGAAATTCATCTTTCCACGAATGCTTTAAAGCTACATATGTCTGATATGGATATAAAATTGGATTAATTAGGTACAATTATTGCTGGACCGGTAATTTTTCTATTTCCTAAGTCAGTATGCGCCTGAACAACGTCATCTAATTTATATTTTTTAAATATATTTACTTTTACTTTTCCTGATCCAATTTTTTCAAATAACATTTTAGATGCTTCGTCTAATTCATTTTTTGTACCTAAGTATTGTCCCATAGAAGGTCTTACAAAATACAGTCCTTTTGGTTGTAGCATTTTTGGTACATCAATCGGAGACAATGCACCAGAAGCATTACCAAAAGAAACCATCGTTCCTCTTACTTTAAGACATTCAATAGATTTCTCTAAAGTATCTTTGCCGACACCATCATAAACCACTGGTACACCTATACCATTTGTTAATTCCAAAACTTTTTTTGGAAAATTTTCTTTAGAATAATTAATTACATGATCACAACCATTTTTTTTGGCTAATTCAACTTTTTCATCGCTACCGACAGTTCCAATAACTTTAACACTCAAACTTTTAGCCCATTGACAAAATATTTGTCCAACTCCACCCGCGGCCGCATGAAACAATATGGTTTCTCCAGACGAGACAGGATACGTTTTGTGAAGCAAATAAAAAGTTGTTAGACCTTTTGTCATCAAAGTTGCTGCAATATCTAACTCAATACTATCAGGTACTTTTACAAGATTTTTTGTTGGATAAATTCTGTGAGTAGAGTAAGCACCCAAAGGAATACCCGCATAAGATATTCGGTCTCCAACTTTAAAATCTTTTACATTGCTTCCAATTTCTTTAATTATTCCTGATGCTTCAGCACCAATTCCTGACGGTAAGTTTACAGGGTACAATCCTGAGCGGTGATATATGTCTATATAATTTAATCCTATTGCAACATGTTCAATTAACACTTCATCAGGACCCGGTTTACCTAAGCTTATTTCTTTTAATTCTAAAACTTCAGGTTCACCAGTTTTTGAAATTGTAACAGCTTTCATCATGCTACAAATGTACCATTATGATAGTCTTGTACAGCTTTTAATATTTCTTCTTTAGTATTCATAACAAAAGGACCACCTC
>Ga0207991_1002441_pt1 | contig 10338 bp, 8 predicted proteins | sample ETN07SmetaG_FD_185786 | JGI IMG/M metagenome (GOLD analysis project Ga0207991, IMG submission 185786) | Marine microbial and viral communities from oxygen minimum zone, Eastern Pacific Ocean - ETNP2014F14-07SV275 (SPAdes) (version 2) | ecosystem: Environmental > Aquatic > Marine > Oceanic ... | reverse complement strand
AATTTCTAATCTTCATATTAATGATGGCTTCATATTGGTTATCAGTAAATTTAAATATCTTTTTTAATTTTATTTTTGGATTGTCTTCATTTCTTATTATTTTAAGTATTTTATCTAAATTTTTATAAACTAAAATATATGCTTCTAATATATGTATGCGTGATTGTATTTTATTAAGCTCCCATGAAAATTTTTTCTTCAAAGTATCTAGGCGAAAATCAATCCACTCCAACAGGGTATTTTTTAAGTTTTTTACTTTTGGTTTGCCATTTAAACCAATCATATTCATGTTAACTCTATAACTTTTCTCAAGATCAGTCGTGAAAAATAAATGAGACATAATATCTTCGGTTTTATGGGTTCTTCCTTTTATTTTTAATATAACTCGTACTGGGTTATCTTGATCTGATGCATCCAAGATAGAGTCTATAAATATAGATTTTTTTGAATAGATTTGATTTTGAATTTGCTCAATGATTTTAGTTGTTGTGGCTTGATATGGAAGTGAATTTATTATTATTTCTTTTCCAGCATGATTATATGTTGCTCTAAGCTTAATGTTTCCAATTCCATTTTCATAAATATCATCTAAATCTGAATCATTAATAATTAATTCTCCTCCAGTCGGAAAATCTGGTCCTAGAACAACTTTTTTTAGACTTTCTAATGTGCTTTTTGGATTATCTAAAAGTAAAGTTGACGCCTGAATTACTTCTTTTAAGTTATGTGATGGAATGTCAGTTGACATACCAACTGCAATTCCTGAACTTCCATTTATAAGTATATTTGGAACTTTTGATGGTAGTACTTTAGGTTCATCAAGTGTCCCATCAAAGTTTGGTGACCAATTGACGGTTCCCATTTTAATTTCGCTTAATAGTAGATCAGAAAAATTAGTTAATCTTGATTCTGTATATCTCATGGCAGCAAATGATTTTGGGTCATCCTGTGTGCCCCAATTTCCTTGTCCTTCTATGAAAGGGTGGTTATATGAAAATTCTTGAGCAAGCATAACCATAGCTTCATAACATGCTGTATCACCATGTGGATGAAACTTACCCAAGACATCTCCAATAGTCCTAGCTGATTTTTTAAATTTAGAAAGATGACTCAAAGATAATTCATTCATAGCATACAATATTCTTCGTTGGACTGGCTTTAGGCCATCAGAAATATTTGGTAGCGCTCTATCAAGAATCACATACATAGAATAATTTAAATAAGCTTCTTCTGAAAAATCTTTTATAGGCAGTTTTTCAATATTTGGATCAGAGTCTTTTATTATTTTTTCTAAATCAATTGTCATATATCTAATCTACTTGTGCTAGATTTCCTTTTTTTTCTAACCATTTTTTTCTTTCACTTGATTTCTTTTTTGATAAGAGCATATCCATGACAGGCACATCTTTATTATTATCAGACAGCACAAGCTCTATTAGCTTCCTTGTTTTCTTTGATAAAGTTGTTTCTCTTAATTGACTTGGATTCATTTCTCCTAAACCCTTAAACCTTGTAATTGATACAGATGGATGGTTTTCATCAACTTTTAGTTTTTTAAGTACCTTTGATTTCTCTTCATCATTTACAACATAGTAGGTATTTTTTTTAAAATCAATTCTAAATAATGGTGGTTTTGCAACATATATATGTCCAGAATCAACTAATGGTCTAAAATGTTTTAAGAATAAAGCTGTAAGTAATGTTGCTATATGGAGCCCATCAGAATCTGCATCAGCTAAAATACATATTTTACCATATCTTAATTTCTCAATATTATTTGAACCCGGTTCTACACCAATAGCTAAACTTATGTCTTTTACTTCTTTTGATTCCTGTATTTTAATAGAGGATAATTCCCATGTATTCAAAATTTTTCCTCGTAAGGGAAGTATAGCTTGACATGTTCTGTCACGAGCTTGCTTTGCTGATCCACCTGCAGAATCTCCTTCTACCAAGAATAGTTCATTTATTTTTATATCTTTAGAAGTACAATCAGATAGCCTACTTGGAAGTATAGTATTTCTTGAGTTTGTCTTTTTTGAGTCTTGTCCAATAGATAACATTCTAGTTTGTGCGTTCTTTATAGCAATCTCAGCTAGTTTTTCACCAATTTCTGCATGTTTATTCAGCCAAATCTCATATTTATCTTTTAACTGAGAAGTTAGCCCCGTTAAAATATTATTAGATTGAAGTTTGTTCTTTATCTGACCAGAAAACTGAGGGTTATTCATCTTAAAAGATAATACAAAGGAGGTATTTTTCCATATATCTTCAGGAGATAACTTTAGATTTTTTGGCAAAAGATTGTGTCCATCACAAAATTCTCTCATAGCATCAACTATCCCAGATCTAAAGGCGTTGACATGTGTTCCACCATATATTGTGGGTATAAGATTTACGTAACTTTCTTGTAGAGGTTCTGATGATTCACACAGCCAAATTGCAGACCATTCCATGTAATAATCACCAGATTCTATAGAACCAAAATATGATTCACTAGGAAGATATTCTTGTTTGGGCAATATGCTTGAAATCAAATAATCTTTCAAATCTCCTTGATGATAAAATTCTTGCCTTCCTGTTCCATATTTATTATCTACAATAATCATCTTTAAGTTAGGTTGTAATATTGATTTGGCTTTAACTAGATGAATTAATTCTTTTATATTTACGGAGAGACTATCGAAATATTTCTCATTAGCTTTAAACAAAACATATGTGCCATGTTTCTTTTTAGTTTGGTTTTTAGATGTTTTGAGTTTATTTCTTAATTTTCCATTTTCAAAAGCAATAGAATATTCTTTTGCATCATTTTCTCTATGAATTTTTAGCATTAATGATTCAGAAAGAGCATTTACAACTGAAACCCCTACCCCATGCAAACCCCCGGAATATTTATAATTTTTCTCTGAGAATTTTGCTCCAGAATGTAGATTTATCATAATAACTTCCACACCAGAAATTTTATGATCTGGATGGGTATCTACTGGCATACCTCTACCGTTGTCTTCTACAGAGATAGACATATCTTCATTAAGCGTTATTATAATTTCATCACAATAACCAGAGATTGCTTCATCGACACTATTATCAATTAACTCTTGAATTAAATGATTTGGGTTTGCTGTATCAGTATACATCCCTGGGCGTTTCTGTACTGGCTCAATTCCCTTAAGAACCTCGATGTCTGATGATGTATATTTTTTTTTCACTATGATGATGTATAATTAAAATTATATTACTATATCTATTCAGGAATATAAATGAATTATGTGTTTTATGATTTTGAAACCACTGGAATAAATCAGCGTTTCGACCAACCTATTCAGATTTCAGCAATGCTAGTTGATGAAGAGTTCAATATCAAAGAAAAAATCAACGAAAGATGTAAACTTAGAGATGGAGTAATACCACATCCCAAAGCATTGATGGTAACAAGGATTAATCTTGATAAACTTGTTAGTAGCCAATCATTTTATGAAATGATGAAAAAAGTAAGAGATAAATTCAACGAATGGTCACCTGCAACATTTATTGGATATAATAGTATCTTTTTTGATGAAGAAGTTCTCAGAAATAGTTTGTTTCAATCTTTGTACAATCCCTATTTAACTAATACAAACTCAAACACAAGAGCAGATTTATATAAAATAATGATAGCTTTAATGCCGCTTAAAAATGATATTGTAAAAGTTCCTATTAATCCTGAAACCAATAAGCCAATTTATAAACTTGAGGCTTTGGCTAAAGAGAATAATATTGCTCATGAACAAGCACATGACGCAGAAAGTGATGTATATGCAACTATAGGGCTTGCTAAACAGATACAAAATAATTTCCCTAGTTTTTGGGATGCATGCCTGCAATCTAGAGGGCCAAAATTTTTAATGGAATATTTAAAAACAGAAAACTATTTTTTTAATGCTCCTTCATACCCATCATCAAATAAATATAATCCAATAACATTGTTGACTTCTAATCCAAATAACATAAAAGAGCTAGCTTTCTTTGATATGGAATATGATATAGATAAGTATATTGACTTTAGGACATCAAAAATAATATCAACAATATCGGGGAAAGAAAAAATTATAAAAATTCATAAAGCTAATAAATGCCCAATAATTTTAAGTGCCAGTTTTATGAAAACTATTGATAAATATAAAGACCTAGACTTTGAAGAATTGCAAATAAAATCTGAAAAAATAAAATCTTCTGATAATTTTATTGAAAATTTAAAACAAGCATTAGTTGATAGATCAGAAGAATACGAGATTAACCAATTAATTCCAGAACATGTAGAGGAACAGATGTACTTAGGTTTTGCTACTCATGAAGATCAAAATATGATGGATGCCTTTAATAATGGTGCAACAGGTGATGAGAAATATAAAATATCAAGTCAATTTTCTGATACTAGGCTAAAGGAAATTTCTCAGCGAATAATATATTCTGAGTATCCAGATAAATTATCCGATAGTAATAAAAAAGAAAGAAAGAAACTTATTGCTGAAAAAGTTTTTTCCCAAGAAGATAAGGTTTCATGGTGTACCATAGAAAAAGCTAAGGATGAAATTAATTCAATTAAAGGAGATACTAATTATATTAATGATAAAGAATATATATTAGAAATTGAAAATTTTATAAAGTCTGAAGAAATGAAATATAAATCTTATTCTAGTTAGATGATAATCTTTCTAAATAAGCAATGATTGCTCGTGATGGCTGATAACCAGCTATTAACTTCCCATCCCCTGTAAATATCATAGGAGTCCCTGTCACCCCAAGACTCTGAGCGCTTGCATAATTTTTAGAAATTGGGTTTTCGCATGAATTATCATTTTTGATAAAATCACCATCAAAAGCTGCATCTAAATTTTTTAATCTATCACTTGAGCACCAAATTGATACCATTTGCTTAAAGGCATCATCATTATTACCATTTCTAGAAAATAGTACATAACGGACCTCAATATTATTTGTTATGAGATTATCAATCTCATCATGTAATTTTTTACAATATGGGCAAGAAGTATCAGTGAAAACAGTAAGAACATGATTAGTCTTTTTGGGTTTATAGATAATCATTCCATTTGTATCAAGATTATTTATAAGAGAAATTCTTGTATTCTCTTTTCTTTTTTCTGTTAAATTTTCACCAGTTTTTAATTCAAGGATATTCCCAGCAATTAAATTTTTATAATCTTTTGTCATATAAAATATTTCTTTCTGAACAGTTACTTCAAAAAAATTATCATTAAAAACTCTTATATTATCAACAGTAATATCTGGATAAGCATCTTTGATAGCTTTTTTAGCACCGTCTATATCATTATTAGTATTACTATAGGATGCTAAGTATGCTCCCATTGTTATAGCCAGTAAAAAAATAATAAAAATAATAAATCGTTGCATAATACACTATCCCCTTGGGTGAAATTTAGTATGAAATTTTATCAACCTTTCTTTAGCTACATGTGTATAAATTTGCGTTGTAGATAAACTTGAGTGACCTAATAACATTTGAACTGATCTCAAATCAGCTCCATGGTTTATTAGATGTGTTGCAAAAGCATGTCTGAGCGTATGGGGTGAGACTTTTTTCTGAGATAAAACTTTTTTTGCATAAGTAGTAATTAAATGCCAACATGATTTTCTTGAAATCTGTTTCCCCCTATTACTTAAAAATAAGTAAGAATTATCATTTTCAGTAATAAAATTTGACCTACACTCATTTAAAAAAGTATTAATCCACTCTAGCGCTGTTTCTCCTATTGGAATAATTCTCTCTTTTCCGCCTTTACCCATTACTTTAATAACTCCTCTACTTAAATCCATTTCGTTTACCTTTAGTCCAGTCAATTCAGATATTCTTAAACCTGTAGCGTAAAGTAATTCTAATATTGTTTTATCTCTGATTCCATTTTGTGATGAAGTATCAGGAGCATTCAATATTTTAACTACATCACTTTCAGTTAAATTAACAGGTAAAGCTCTTCTAGATTTTGGTGATTCAAGCAATTCAGATGGATTTAATTTTATAAAACTATTTAATGCTAACCAAGAAAAAAAACCTTTCATTGATGATAGGGATCTGTTTATGGAGGAAGGAGAGTCTCCGCGATCAATTTTATCAGCCAAATAAGAATTTAAGTCGGCTTCATCACAATTTAAGAAATCTTTAGTATTTCTAGATAGCCATATAGATAATTGCTTAATATCAGATGCATAAGAGTCTATGGTGTTCTTAGATAGCCCTTTTTCTATCCAAATAGCATCACAATAATTCTCAATAATCGTGTCTATAGGTACATTTTGCATCTCAAATATCTTAATTTTACAGCTTATCCTCAATTGTACTATAATTTAAAAATAATAGTAAATGTATGACCATGAAAAATAAGATTAAAAATAGCTGTATAAATGAATTTGATCCTACTGCACTAAGTATTGAAAATGCTAGAAATCGTATTTTAAAGACAATCAAAAGTAGCACTAAAGTTGAAAAAATTAAATTGAAAAACTCTTTAGGAAGGATTATTTCAAAAGATATCAAATCTAGAATTAATATCCCTTCATTTAAGAATTCAGCTATGGATGGTTATGCATTAAATATTTCTCACTTGTCTGAGAAAACTAATATGTCCTTAAAAGAAGTTGGTATTTCCTATGCTGGAAAACCATATCGCAATAATCTTAAAAAAGGAGAAACAGTTAGGGTAATGACTGGCGCAGTAATCCCAAATAACTCAAATGCTGTTGTTATGAAAGAAATGATAAAAGTTATTGATGAAAATATTAAATTTCCCAAAAATATTAAAAAAAATCAAAATATTAGATTTATTGGTGAGGATGTAAAAAAATCATCAATAATTATTAAAAAAGGCAAAAGAATAAACTATATATATTTAGGTATATTATCATCAGCAGGAATTGAATATGTTGATGTTGTTAAAAAACCTATTATAAGTTTTTTTTCAACTGGAGATGAATTAATTTCTATTAAAAGGAAACTTAAAAAAGGACAAATATATGACAGTAATAGATATTTGCTTTATGGGCTATTATCAGAACTTCCCGTATCTATCAAAGATATGGGGGTTGTTAAGGATAATAAAAATGACATAACTAAAAAATTTATTCAATGCAGTAAAATTTCAGATTTAATTATAACCACTGGAGGAGTATCTGTTGGTGATGCAGATTATATACGAGAAGTTTTAGATAAAATTGGAGAAATTAATTTTTGGAAAATATCTATAAAACCTGGAAGACCTTTAGCATATGGAAAAATTAAAAAAACAAGTTTTTTTGGTTTACCTGGTAATCCAGTATCCACAGTTATAACTTTTCAATTATTTGTTATTCCTGCAATAGAAAAAATGATGTCATCCGAAATCAAAAATAAATTATTTATAAACGCCATAACAAAAACAAGCTTGTCTAAAAAGAAAGGAAGAGTTGAATATAAAAGAGCTCTCTTAACACAAACTAAAAATAAAGTTTTTGTTGAAACTACAGGGCTACAGGGGTCTAATATATTAACATCTTTAGCTAAGGCTAATTGTTATATAAAACTTTCAGCAAATATTAATAAAGTAAAGAAGGGCGATATTGTAAAAGTATTACCTTTTATGAACAATTTATAATCATGAAAAATAAAACATACTATAATGTAGGTCTGTTTAAAAATATCTTGATTTGTCTTTATGATTTAATGCTTCTTTTTTCAGTATTATTTTTTATGTCTATACCTATTCATATTTTCACAAATGGGAATGAAATAATAAATAATCATTTATATCAAATATATTTATTAATAATTATTATTTTATATTATTCATGGTTTTGGATTAAACATAATCAGACGCTTGGGATGAAAAGCTGGAAAACCTTTCTAGTAAATGATAATGGTGATGTCAATATAACTTTTTATCAGTGTATTTTAAGGATTTTATTTGCTTTGTTAGGCGGACACCTATTTCTTCTGTTTAATAAAAGATCATTGCAAGATATTGTATCAAAAACTAAAATCATAAAAAATTAAATTTATCTCAAACCTGCTTCTAATTGATGCATATATAAATAATAACCTATTACTACAAAGAAAATATTGGTTAAAAGTATATTAAAGAAAGAGTATATTCCCAAAACAATCCCTATATTAGGTAATATTGAAGATACAATAAAAAATGAAATACCAATTAGCACACCTATCACGATTCTTTTATTTAAATTATTTTGCCTATACCTTCCAAATATAAAAGGCATGGCTAAAAAAAGCATTATAACGGTAGAAACTGGTTGAAATATTTTTTCCCAAAATATTTTTGTTTGAACAGTAGTATCAAGATTATTACTATCTAAATAATTTATATTTTTATTTACATCATATAATGACAAACTTAATGAATTTTGAGTTTTTATATTTATTAATTGTTGATTTATAAATTCATCTTTAATTTGTACTTTATAATATTTTTTTGATATAGGATTAGTAGAAAAGAATGTTTTGGTGACATTTTTTAATATCCATTTTCCATTTATTAAATCTGCCTTTCTTATATCGCTTATGGATTGAAGTTTATTTTCTTCATTATAATCATATATAATGATTGCCTTTAAATTAGAGTCTGAATAAATTTCCCTAATATTTATAAGCGCATTGCCATCTTTAAACCAAACTCCATTATGTTGAAAAATAATTTTCTTATTGATTGCAAGATTCTTATTTTGCTCAGCTTTAATTGTATATTTAGGAACAATAAAATCAGATATTAAATAGAAAATAATAGATAATACAAATACTTGAGAAAGTATAGTAAGCATAATTTTACTCACAGATATTCCAGCTGCCTGCATAGAAACAAATTCAAGATCAGATGCCATTGCTCCCAATGAAAGCATCGCTCCAATTAAAATTGCATAAGGAAACATAATATTTATGCTTCTTGGTATATTTAATGAAATATATTGAAGTAATTTAAAAAAAGAATAATTTCCAGTATTTAAATGTTTAATTTCAGCAGTGAATGAAAAAAATATTTCTATAGATAAAAGGACTGTTAAACTTATTAAAAAACCATATATAAAACGTTTAAATAAATATAATTGTAATATTTTCATTATTCTCGTGCCGGTATCTTATGAGAATCAACATAGTAAACATAAATCAACATAGCCATGACTAAAATATGTATCCACCAGAGACCAAAAAAACTAGGGATATAAGCAAGTAAATATATTTTTTTTGCAATAGACATAGATATAAAATAAATAAAGTAAATAATCGCGCCTAAAAATATTTTACTATATCGGCCTTTTTTTGGTGAAGAGTAGCTAAGCGGTATAGCAATAAATCCTAATATTAGAGAAGCTATTGGCAGTAATAGACGAGATTGAAGCTCTGCATGATCTGTAGTTTCGTTGCTGAAAAATAAATCAATCGTAGATTTGCCTGCAGGAATGCTATTTATATGAAGCGGAATAGCTTGCCTCAATTGCAGCACATGCTCTTCATATTTTGTTGTTCTAGTTTCTACACCATTAGGAGATATAATTTCATTTATAATTCCTTCTTTTAGCATTATGTATTTTCGATTATCTTTATCAAAATAATATGAAGCTGTTTTTGAGTTTTCAACTGAAATAATATCACTCTTCCCAGAACTAAAGAAAACATTGCTTAGTTCATTATTTACAATATCTTCAACAAAGAATGTTGCTTTCCCGCTTTGAGAGGATATAAATCTACCAGCTGTAATCTCCTCAATTCTTTCTTCATTATTCAGTCTATGTTCCAATTGATAACGATATGCTGTAACTGAAGGTGTAATATACAAAGAAAATAATGCCACTATTAGACTTGCTGGTATAATAATATTTGATAAAATCTTGACTATATCTAATGGAGACTGTCCTGATGATGATATTACTGCCATCTCATTATTATTATAAAATTTCCCCAAAGAAATAATAATACCAAAGAAAAGACTAATTGGAATTATATGTATTGAATACTGGGTTACTTTAATTAATATTGCCGGTACAAGAAGATATGTAGGAAAATTCCCAATTGATGCCTCCTCAATAAGCCGAAGCATTGTATTAGATGATAATATAATCATCAAAACACCAAAAACAGCCATAGAGGAACTAAACACCTCTTTGAGCAAATATTTATTAAGAATTCTCATTATGAATAATATTTTATTTAAATTTTAACAAGTTTTTTAAAAAAATGTTAATCTAGTATATATTCTCATAAAAAAAATAAAAGGTAAAAAAAATATGGATTATATAATTGCTAAATCTGATAAATCTACTGAGAAAGCTGAC
>Ga0207991_1002436_pt1 | contig 10350 bp, 9 predicted proteins | sample ETN07SmetaG_FD_185786 | JGI IMG/M metagenome (GOLD analysis project Ga0207991, IMG submission 185786) | Marine microbial and viral communities from oxygen minimum zone, Eastern Pacific Ocean - ETNP2014F14-07SV275 (SPAdes) (version 2) | ecosystem: Environmental > Aquatic > Marine > Oceanic ... | reverse complement strand
ACAAGGTGCAGAAGGACAACAAGGTGCAGAAGGACAACAAGGTGCAGAAGGACAACAAGGTGCAGAAGGACAAAAAACAGAATCATCTTCAACCGATGAAACAAAGAACAATTAATTTTTCAAACTTAATCATTTATACAGTAAATCGAATAAAGGAATGATTCATGTCTGCAAAACGAGATTACTATGAAGTTTTAGGAATTTCTAAATCATCTTCAATTGATGAATTAAAAAAACAGTATAGAAAATTAGCATTAAAATTTCATCCTGATCGAAATAATTCTTCAGACGCACCAGAACATTTCAAAGAAATTTCTGAAGCATATGCTGTATTATCAGATTCTGAAAAAAGACAACTCTATGATCAACATGGTCATGCTGGTGTTGATGGGCGATATTCTAGTGAAGATATTTTTCAAGGTGCACGTGGAGATTTTAGTGATATATTTGGTCGTGGAGGTGGAGGTTTTGACTCTATTTTTGAATCAATTTTTGGTCGTGGAGGTGGAGGAGGATTCAGTTTTAATCAAGAACGGGGTTCTGATATTCTTTATCAAACCACAGTAACTTTGGAGGATGTTTTACATGGGAAAAAAATGGAAATTGATTTACAAAAACAAATTCAATGTGATGTTTGTCATGGATCATGTTGTAAACCTGGAACTAATAAGAAAACATGTGCTACTTGTAATGGTCAAGGACAAATCCGTCAAACTCGTAACATGGGATTTGCATCATTTGTAACTGCTGCCACATGTCCTGCTTGTAGAGGTCAGGGATCAATAATTGAGACTCCATGTAGTGATTGTAAAGGACAAGGAAAGAAAAAAGGTTCTAAAAAAGTTACATTTGAGATACCACCCGGAGTTGATTCAGGTGATTATACTGTTCCAAATGAAGGAAATGAAGTCTCTTCTGGTACTAATGGTGATTTGATTGTTAGAATACATGTTCAGCCTCATTCTCATTTTAATAGAGATGGAAAAGATATTTTCTATGATCAAGATGTTACTATGATTAATGCTGCATTAGGTTGCGAAATTACTGTTCCAACATTGGAGGGTACAGAAAAAATTAAAGTTGATTCAGGTAGTCAACCAAATACTATAATCAAATTAAAAGGAAAAGGGGTTTCACATATCAATTCTCGAGGCAAGGGGGATCAATATGTTAGAATTGTGGTAAATATTCCAAAAAAACTCAGTAAACATCAAAAAAATCTTCTTGATGAATTCCAAAAAACTCGAGATTAATTTGAAAAAATGAAAATTGCACTAGATGTTGATGGAGTACTTGCAGATGTTATTCAATCGTGGTTGAATTATAGTAATTCAATTAGAGATAAGATATCAAAACATGAAATTACTGATTGGGATTTTTGGAAGAAACATCAAATTAATCGCTATGATTTTTACGCGGAACTAAGTTCATGTTGGAAAAATTGGAAATCTATACCTCCAACTGAAGATAATTTATCATTAGTAACACAAAATCTCTCAGAAATTGGTCAGGTGGATATTGTTACTGCAAGAGAACGTTCAACTGATTCTTTTGTAAAAAATTGGCTTGAATATTATGATGTATCATATGACAACTATGTGTCAGTAATTGATGGACCAATGAAAGCTGATTTAGATTATGATGTATTTATTGACGATTCTCCATTAAATGCATTAAAAATAATTCAACAAAATAAAAAAATGATTCTATACTCTCAACCATGGAATCAACATATTACAGATAAACAAATTTGTAGGGTTTCAAATCTTTCTGAAGCAGTTGATGAAATTAAATAGAATTAATCTTTAACAAATTTTCTTATAACTATGTGATGTCCATTTTTTATGTGTTCTGAATGAGTTGTGTTTAGAACTTCTGCAATTTTGATTTCATCGTAGAACTTAATATTATAGCGTCCAATCACTTTTTTACAATTGGTACAAAAAAGTTCTTTGAATTCCATATTCTCACTTTGGTAAGTTGTAAATTGTAATACAGTATAATAAAGAAACTTATTCTTGATTTTGATTTTTTTAAAATGCGGGAGTCACCCAGCCTGGTCAACGGTGTAAGGTTCAGATCCTTATCTTCTAGGAGTTCGTGGGTTCAAATCCCACTTCCCGCATTAATCAATATTTTCTAACTTCTTTTTGATATTTTTTAAAAGAAGATTGTTTACTAATTCACCTGATGCTTTACCTCTTAATTCTTTCATGGCGATACCCATTAGTGGTCCAACTGCTCGTTCTTTTTGATTTTTAACAATTTCTTGATTATTTTCAACTATTTTTTTAATAATTTCCTCTACCCCTGATTCATTTACAGCCTCAATTGATGCATTTTTCATTGCCTCTTGAGTTGATTGTGATTTTCCAGCCATAATATTTTCAAAAATTATTTCAATTGATTCTTTGGCAATTTTTCCCTCATCTAATAATTGAAATGATTTCTCAATTTCTTCATTTTTTAATAATTTTGAATTTAAACCATTTCTCTCAAAACTTGTAATTGTTGAACATAAAATTGACACAATAAATGTTGGATTGATTTTAACTTTTCCAACTATTTTTTCAAATAATTCAATATAACGTGAATCAAAAATTTGCTCTGATAGTTGAGGATTTAATGTATATTTTTTTTGTAATTCTAAAAGTGATTCATCCCATGATTTTGGAATATTTTTTTTAGCATTTTCTAGTTCTTCATTTGATATGATGATTGGTGGAATATCTGTTTCAGGATACATTCTTGCTGCTCCTGGTCTTGGACGTAGGAATTTTGTTTCTCCATTCATAGTAGCTAATCTTGTATCAATTGGGATTCCATTATTTTTTATGAATTCAATTCTTGAAATTATTTGATCAATGACTATGTGAATTTTTTCTTTTGTTGTAGCTAGTATCAAAAAAGCATCTTTTTCATTAATTTTTAAAAATTCTTTTAGATTTTCAATATCTATTTTCTCTATCCCATAATTTGGAAGTTCATCTGAATGAAATACTCCTCCAATTCCAAAAAATCGAACTAATTCTGCAATTTCTTTTCCTAATCTAATTCCTTCATATGGCGTATATCCAAATATTTCACCCATATTGATAAATGAAATTGCAAAAATTTTCTGCTGTTTTTTAATTGCACTTTGAATTATTTTTGATTTACATTTAGTAAATAATTCTGTAATGTCTTTTCTATCCTTTTCTTTATCATGAATCCAATTTCTTTTTTTTAATTCTTTTGAAATTTCTAATAATCCTTGTTGTCTTTTAGCCTCATATTCTACAACTTTTTCTAATTGATCTAGTTGTTGAACCCCTTTTACCTCAATTACTACTCCTCCCCCATCTTTAATTGAAACATTGACATCTTGTCTAATTGATCCTAAACCTCTCTTCACTTTTTTTGTACTTCGTAAAATTCGTCCTAATGCTAATGCAATTTTTTTAATATGTTGTGGTTTTACTTCAAAAGGTTCTGTAGCAATTTCTACTAAAGGAATTCCTAGACGTTCTAATCCAAATTTTCTAATGGTTCCCTCATCTCCTAAATTCTTTGCAGCATCTTCTTCAAGACAAATGGATTGAATTCCTATTGTTGTACCTTCTACTTCAAAATTGCCTCCTTGTGAAATTAACATTGTACGTTGAAATCCTGTTGTATTGGAACCATCAACTACTGTTTTTCTCATAGGGTATATTTCACTAAAAATATTTGATTTCAATGCAGAAGCAATGATTAAAGAAATTTTTTTAGCATCCTCATCTAATTCATGAGGTGGTTCTTCATCTTGTTCTACTAGACAACTACTATCTGGATTTGCATAATACACTATTGATTTTGATTTTGATTTTTCAAATAATGCTGCTGGATCATATTCACCTAATTCACTTTTTGCTGCACGTAATTTTCTTTGAAATTTTATAGAATATTCTTCAGTATCTGTTGGGATACAATTACAAAATAATTTTTTGTTAGTTGCTAATTGTTGATGAATCTCTAATCCAACTTTAACTCCTACATCATTTATTGAAAATTCTGACATATCACATCTTCCTAATTTGATAATTCTGATGCAATATTTTTAAGCATAATTTTCTTTACTTCTTCAACATTTTGATAGTTTCCTATGGCCCACATTGCTTTAACTAATGCTACTTCTGGAATCATATTTTCTAGAGGAATGATGCCTAAATCAAGTAAATCACGACCACTTTCGTAAACTGTCATGCCTATTCTTCCATCAATACATTGAGATGTCATGCCTAGAAAAATTCCTTTTTCATTTGCTTTTTTAACATTTTCATACATTACTTTTCCGATATGACCTAATCCAGTGCCCTCAAAAATTATTCCTTTATACCCCTTCTCAATTAATTGATTAAGTAAATCTGGATCATATCCTGGATGATATTTAACTAATGCAACTTTTGTATCTAGATTAATTTTAGGTTGAAACTCATTTACTTTGAAAAAATCTTTAGAAATATTTTTTTGAATTTGATTTTCTACAATTAAAAATGCAGGATTGTCTCCAATAGTTTGAAATGCTCCTCTTTTACTTGTATGATTTTTTCGTACTCTAGTTCCAAGATGACATGCAATTGTATCATCATTTTCATCTTGATGCATTACAACATAGATTCCTTTAGTATTACTTTCAATGATGAATTTAGTAGCACCTATCAAGTTTAATGCTGCATCTGATGATGCACGGTCTGATGATCTTTGTGATCCTACTAGTACAATTGGAATTGGAAATCCTGCAAGTGCAAATGAAAGAAAAGATGATGTATAATGCATTGTATCTGTTCCATGTGCAATAATTATTCCAGAATAGTCTGATTTTGAAAACTCTTTAATTTTTTCTGCAATTTTTAACCAATGTTCTGGCATTATATTTTCAGAATACTCTGAAAATAAAACTTCAGCATCAACGTTAGCAATTGTTGCAAGTTCTGGAACTGAAGAATTCAATTCTTCTGCTGTTAGTACTGGAGTTACTGCACCAGTTCTGTAATCAATTTTACTTGCAATTGTTCCACCAGTTGATAATAACAAAATTTTTGGTAAACCTTCAACTTTCTCAATTTTTTCATCTGTTTTTGTAATTTTTATTGTTTCTTGATTTTTCTCAATTTTTTTAATCTTTGCAATTTCTAAACCAACATTGTAACCACTCTTTAATTTCAAAACAATATGTTTATCATCACTGTGTTCATATCTTGGCATAATTATGCCTGAATACGTGATTTCTGCTAAAATATTCACTGAATCTCCTACCGAAATTTGATTTGTTTTTAGAAATTCTAACGAATTTCCTTGATATCCTCTATATTCTGACATTCACGAGATTTAGATTTATTATTTAATTAAAACTACCTGTAATAGGAGGCAACTAGTTTTTCACCTAACTTGAGGTCTTTTTGTTCTCGTACTTTCTTTACAGCTTCTTCAAAGTGTTTCATTTCCACTTTAGCAGTATCAGCATGTTTTTCAACATCTTTGACATCTGGGTTTTCATCTAAGAATTTATGAATAACTATTGAAACTGCAGTATTTGCTATAGCTGCTGTATCTGCACCACTAAGACCATCAGTCATTTCAGATAATCTATCGAAATTAACACTATTAGGATCACTTTCTTCAGTGACTGTAGGTACTTTTTTAGCAGTAAGTTTCAATATACTCTTTCTACTTTCTTTATCTGGAAGTGGAATTTGAATAATTTTATCAAATCTTCCTGGTCTTAATAGTGCTGAATCAATCATATCTGCTCTATTTGTTGCAGCCAACACTACAACACCATGCATGTTTTCCATCCCATCTAATTCTGTTAGTAATTGACTGACAACTCTTTCAGAAACAGCGTTTTCTCCACCTGCTCCACGTATTGGTGCAATTGAATCAATTTCATCAAAGAATATCACACATGGTGAAGAAGTACGTGCTCTTTTGAAAATTTCTCTTATTCCTCTTTCTGATTCACCAACCCATTTTGATAACAGTTCAGGACCTCTTACTGAAATAAAATTTGCTTCACTTTCTGTTGCAACAGCTTTTGCAAGTAGAGTTTTACCTGTACCGCTTGGACCATGAAGTAATATGCCTCTTGGCATAGTATGTCCTAGTTTATCATAAAGACCTGGATATTTCATTGGCCATTCAACAGCTTCTTGCAACTCTTGTTTTACTTCTTTTAGTCCTCCTACATCATCCCAATGTACATCTGGACTCTCTATGAAAACTTCTCTCATTCCTGAAGGAGTTACTTCAATCAATGCTTTAGTAAAATCATCGTTATTTACAACCAATTTATCTAAAGTTTCTGGGGATAGTTTCTCTTCTTCTAAATTCAAAACAGGTAATAATCTCCTCAAACATTTCATTGCAGCTTCTTTACAGAGATATTCTAAATCTGCACCAACATATCCATGACTTACTGATGCTATCTTATCCATATTGACATCATCTGTTAATGGCATGTTTCTACTATGAATCTGAAGAATGTCTTTTCTTCCTTTTTTGTCCGGAACTTTAATCTCAATTTCTCTATCAAATCTTCCTGGTCTTCTTAGTGCGGGATCAATTGCATTTGGTCTATTTGTTGCAGCAATTACAATTACTTTACCTCTTGCTTCTAACCCATCCATTAATGATAACATTTGAGATACAACTCTTCTTTCAACTTCTCCTGTCACCTCTTCTCTTTTTGGTGCAATAGAATCAATTTCATCAATAAAGATTATTGATGGAGATTTTTCTCTTGCTTCTTTGAAAATTTCTCTTAATCTTGCTTCACTTTCTCCATAAAATTTACTCATAATTTCTGGACCTGAAATACTGATAAAATGTGCATTACTTTCATTGGCAACAGCTTTTGCAAGTAGAGTTTTACCTGTACCTGGAGCACCATATAACAAAACACCTTTTGGTGCTTCGATTCCAAGCTTTTCAAAAATTTCTGGATGTCTTAATGGAAGCTCTATCATCTCTCTAACTTTTTTAATTTCATTGTGTATACCACCAATGTCTTCATAGGTGACTTGTGGAACTCCACGCAACGTTTCTCCTTTTTCTGCAATATGAAATACAGTTTTTTGTGTAACTAACACTGCATCAGCTGCAGGTGTAACACCTATTACTTGAAAAGTTAAACGTCCACCAAAATATGGAACCATTACATTATCTCCTTTTATCAAAGGAACACTTTCTAAAGCATCAGCAAGATATCTTTCATCAATTGGAGGAATTGCTTCTAATGGTGCAACTACTATTTTTTCTGCTGCAACTGCTTTTATCTTTCTGACTGAAATTGTATCTCCAATTGCAATTCCTGAATTATTTCTACCTAGTCCATCAATTCTGATAATACCTTTTCCTTCATCAGATGGATATAGTGGAAGACATTTTGCAACTGTTCTTCTTTTACCTTTAATTTCAATAACATCACCTGTTGAGGCATTTAATGTATCCATAGAATCGTAATCAATTCTTGCTACTCCCCTTCCAACATCTCTTGTATATGCTTCAAGAACTTTGAGAGAAAGTGCGTTTTGACTCATACAGAAAAACAATTTTTCTAATTTTTATACCTTTGTGGTAATTATCCTAATCAACAATCACAAGCTTAAAATCCTCTATTCGTAAGAAACGATCAACTTGGGTAAAAGACCATTAGTAAGAAGACGTGGCCGTGGAGGCAATCAATTTAGATCTACATCCACTGGAAAAGTAGGTTCTAAGGCAAATTACCCTAGATTTGCACTATCTGAGCAACATGAAGGCGAAATTATAGATCTTGTTCATGAACGTGGTAGAGAAGCACCATTATCCAAAGTTAGATTTGAGGATGGTTCTGTTTCATTTGTACCAGCAGTTCTAGGAACTATCGTTGGTAAAATTTTACATTTTGGATTAAAATCAAAAATTGAAAAAGGAAATGTCATTAGTGTTCAAAACATTCCTGATGGAACTATTGTTTGTAATATTGAAAAGCATTTTGGAGATGGAGGTGCTATAGTAAAATCAGCTGGTACTGACGCAACCATTTTTTCTCATGGAGATGAAGGTGTTACTGTAAAACTTCCTTCTGGAAAATTTACTGTTTTAAATCCAAAAAATAGAGCAATGATAGGTACTCTTGCAGGTGGAGGAGCTACTGAACGACACTTTATGAGTGCAGGTAACAAATGGAGAAGCTTTAAAGCTAAAGGAAAGAAATACCCAATTGTTAGAGGTGTTGCACAAGCAGCCTATGTTCACCCACACGGTGGTGGCCGTCATCAACACGTTGGACAAAGTTCCACTGTTTCAAGAAATGCACCTCCTGGTGCAAAGGTTGGAAGTATAGCTGCTAGAAAAACTGGTAGAGCAAGAATTAAAGAAAGAAGATAGTTTTTTTCTAGCCTAAAATTGATTAATGACTCTTTGAAATATAATTTTAATGTCAAATCAGCGAATTCGAATTATTGTTACTGGTAAAGTACAAGGTGTATTTTTTCGTCAAACATTAAAAGTAAAAGCAAAGAAAAATGAAATTTTTGGATGGGTAAAAAATCTACAAGATGGACGAGTAGAGGCAATTTTAGAAGGTGATGAAGAAAAAATTAGTAAAATTATTGAATGGGCTCATGGAGGACCTGCAAATGCTAGAGTTGAAGATGTAGAAATACATAATGAGAAATTTAGCGGCGAATTTTCAAAATTTGATGTTTTGTATTAATGAATTTCTTCAAAAGCATTTTTAATTATTTGAGTTAATTCTAAAATTTGTTGGTCTTTTTTAATCTGAATTATTTGAATTGGATCTTTTCGACTTTTCTGAATTTTAACTATAACTCCATCTTTTTCAGGTTCCACATCTGCAAACCATCTAAATGTCATTGATTTACAAAAAACAACTCTATGCATTCTAACATCCTCTATTACTTTATCACCTAAAGTAAAGCAAAATTCTCTAATGGAGTCAAAAAGAGGTAATACCTGAATTGGAATTTGTTTCTTAAAGTCATCATAATTTTTTTTATTTCCAAATGATATGATTCCATCCATGAATTTGCAAATTATTTTTTAATTATAAAGGTAGTAGCTCTGTTGGTTCCAGTCTAGACGAATAGCCCCATTTCAAGGCGTACAAGATCCGCCACGTTGACGAGGAAGCGTGGATGCCCCATCTTAGGATTGTTCCCTCCCGGACCTCACCCATTTCAATGGTTCAGTCTTAGAAGTTATCCCTTCGGATAATTCTAGTCTTGCAACCACCCGCCTCGGCGTGATTTCATTTCCGCACACCAAGCGGGAATTACCCATTTAGAGATTTACCCAACAGTTACTGATCTCTGCATATAGCCGGTTTCAGAATAGGGCACGGCTAGCACCCTGATCTTACCTACTACCATTTTTTCTAAAACAAAGTATGTTATATTTGCATTAGGTCTGATTTTCTTTAAGTTTTAAAACTATACTGCAAACTGAGCACACATTTCCTGTACACTCATTGCCACATTTTTCACAGATTGTTTTTTGTTTGGTATTTGATTTTTTTACAATTTGTGATATTTTTAGAATTGATTGATACAAATTATTTTTAATTCCACTATGTTGAGTTTCTAATGAATTTAGAAATTCACGAATCTCAGTTCTTATCCCTTCATTCATGTGTGGACATGGTTCTGATTGAAAAGGTAAATTATTTGTAAATGCATAAAAAACAATTTCAGATTCATATATCTCACAAAATGGTTTTATTTTTCTTAAAGAATTTTTAGATGTATCAGGATCCATCCAACCAATTTTAGTTGTATCTCCTGAAAGCATGTTTATGACAAATGTTTGTAGTGTATCATCTAAATTATGACCTGTTGCAATTACATTTGCTCCAACATCTTTTGCAGCATAATCAATTGCACGTCTTCTTAGAGTACCACAAATTGAACATGAAGAAGTTTTTTCATTTTCTCTTAATTCTAATGCTTCATCTAGTGTTAATTCAAAGAGATCTTTGTAAGAGTATACCTTGTGTTTTACATTTAATTCACTACAAAATTTTTCAACAATTTCTAATGCCTCATTTCTATATCCCGCAATCCCTTCATCTATAGTAATTACAATAATTTTAAAATGATGAGTTGATGCCATTTCATGAATGATTTTTAGTAATGCTAGTGAGTCTTTTCCTCCAGACACTGCAACTGCAACTAAATCATCATATTTTATCATATTATATTTTGAAATAGTTTTAGCAGTTTTTCTTACTATAGAATTTGAGAAACATTGTGAGCATAATTTTTGCCCTGAATATTTTCTAGTATATGCTGCCTGATTTTCACATCTATCACATTTCATAAGCCTAGT
>Ga0207991_1002433_pt1 | contig 10360 bp, 10 predicted proteins | sample ETN07SmetaG_FD_185786 | JGI IMG/M metagenome (GOLD analysis project Ga0207991, IMG submission 185786) | Marine microbial and viral communities from oxygen minimum zone, Eastern Pacific Ocean - ETNP2014F14-07SV275 (SPAdes) (version 2) | ecosystem: Environmental > Aquatic > Marine > Oceanic ... | reverse complement strand
TCCTATGGGATATGAGCGTTCTCAATTGACTCAGTTGTACAATGATGGTCAGATTGGAATGTACATCAATGGTCCATGGGGCGCAGGTCAACACAATGCCAATATTGCTGAGATTGTTGTGCCTATTCCTGCTGGCCCAAGTGGCGAGAGTGGAACACTGTTGATTACTGACTCAATTGCGGTATTCAAAGGTTCTGCAAATGAAGGTCTTGCAATGGAGTTAGCTGCCGCTCTTTCATCTGGTGAAGCACAGTATGACCTAGATAAGAGTTGGGGTTTAACACCAATTCTGCAATATGAGAAAATGCGTGATGATGTTTACTACAATACTGACTATTGGCAAGTATTTGTAGATTCAATCGGCAGAGGTGGTCCTGAGCCAATGTTTGAAGACTTTAAAGCATTGCAAGCTGGTATTAACGGCGCCATCCAAGGCATGATCTTGGGTGAAGGTTCTGCTGCTGATCTAGTTGCAGAGGCTGCAGAAATTCTAGCAGAGGGTCTTTAAGTCAATTAGTTGACTATTTCAGGGGCAGCTAAATACTGCCCTTGAATTTTTAAAGCTAACTTCAAAAATATGCTCATTTATAAGCATCTTTCTTAAGTTTGCTTTAACCTTTAGCAATCGAAAATTTAAATGCGCACTGATAATGCGCTCTTTTTAAGGAAAAAAGAATGGCAACTGTAAAACTTGAAAATATCTATAAAAGTTTTGGTGAAACAGAGGTTTTATTTGACATTAATCTAGATATTAATGACAAAGAGTTTGTTGTTTTTGTAGGGCCTTCTGGCTGTGGAAAAACGACATTATTGAGGATTATTTCTGGGCTAGAGGAGGTTACCAGCGGTAAGGTAATTATTGATGATCAAGATGTCTCTAATGCACCTCCGGTAGAACGAGGCATTTCCATGGTTTTTCAGTCTTATGCCCTATATCCACATCTATCTGTTTTTGAAAATATTGCCTTTCCATTAAGGGTCGCAAAGGTTAATGAAAAGGAGTTGGAAGAAAGAGTTTTTAAGGCTGCAGATATTTTGCAATTAAATGATCGTTTGGATTTTAAGCCTGGTCAACTTTCTGGTGGACAACGCCAAAGGGTAGCTATTGGCCGATCTATCGTTCGAAATCCTAAAGTATTCTTATTTGATGAACCATTATCGAATTTAGATGCAGCACTTCGAGGTGACATGAGGGTTGAATTAGCAAAGTTACATCAAAATCTACAAACAACAATGATTTATGTTACCCATGACCAGATTGAAGCTATGACTATGGCTGACAAAATTGTTGTTTTACGTGATGGTGTAATTGAGCAAGTCGGATCGCCAATGGAGTTATATCATCATCCTAAAACAAAATTTGTGGCCGGCTTTATTGGTCACCCAAAGATGAATTTCCTAAAAGCAAGCAATATTTTAGTTAAGGGCGCACAATTAACTGCTAATATTACTGATTCAAATAGTGTAAATTTATCAGTTGAAGTTGCTAATACTAAAACAGGCGATAAAATTGAAGTTGGTATCCGACCTGAAGATGTCGAACTCACATCAGACAATAAAGGCTTGCCAATGAATATTGAAGTAGTCGAGCATATCGGCGCAACTGTAATACTTTACGGATCTGTTGAAGGTAATAGTGATTTTTGCGCTGTATTGCCGAGTGATACAAATGTTAATCCGGGGGAGACAGTCCACTTAGCCTTAGATCCATCGAAATGTCATGCTTTTAATATACAAGGTCAGGCGCTTTATCGCCAAGTAGATTAGCTAAGGAGTTTAATTATGAGAACTGCTATTGTTGGTTTAGGTCTGAGAGCTGGAAATGTTCTTAAGATGATTAAGGCAGATATGCCAGAGTTAGAGTTAGTTGGGTATGTTGACCCTGATCCATGTGGATTATCACTTCTTGAGGAAGACTCAATTCATCTAAATCAATATGAAGATCTTCAGACTATGATTGACAAGTGCAATCTTGATTTACTTTGGGTTGCATCTCCTAATCATCTTCATTTAGAACATATAAGAGTAGGTCTAGAAGCTGGTCTAAAGGTTTTTTCAGAGAAGCCAATTGTTACAACAAAAGCGGATAGTTTCAGTCTTGCTAAATTAATTAAAAAATACGGTGAAAACCAATTAATAGTTGGCCTTGTTTTAAGATATTCTGTGCATATGCGAGAATTGCGAAGAATCATAGATGCTGGTACTTTGGGTAACATTACTTCACTTGAGGCCAATGAACATATTGCACCTTATCACGGCTCATTTTTTATGAGAGACTGGCGGCGACTAGAAAAATATTCAGGCGGCTTTATGCTCGAAAAGTGCTGTCACGATATAGATCTCTATAACAGTATTGTTGGTGATAGGCCAACGAGAGTAGTGAGTTTTGGTGGGCGTAATAACTTTATTCCTTCCGAGGCTCCAAATGGGAATGAGCATGATGATGTTTATCAAAAAAAACTATCCTTTTGGGAAAGTGCTGATGATCCTTTTACAAGTGATGCTGATATTATTGATCATCAGAATGCGTTATTAGAATATCCGGGTAATGTAAGTTTTTCATTTCATACAAGCATTAATGTCCCGGATGAGCAGAGGCGCTTTTGTATCATTGGAAGTCGTGGTATGGCTGAGGGAGACTTTGGTCGGGGTGGCCTTAAGATTACAGACGCTCGAACAGGTGAATGTCTAGAGGATCATGACTTTAGCTATCCAAGCACACCTGAATCTGGAAACTACCCTTCACACTATGGTGCGGATAAGCTAATGTGCGATGATATTGCAAGCTTTCTTAGAGGTGATTTAAAATCCTTACCCGTTGGACCAAAGGAGGCTATCACAGCTGGTTTAGTTGCTATGGCAATTGATGAAAGTAGAGTTTTAGGTCAAATAGTAGATATGACTGAAACGTGGAATGAGTTAGATTCATTATATTAAGGAGAAAGATTTTGATTAAAGGCATCAGTTATCTTTCTTTTGAAAATGGTCTAGCAAATACCCAATCTATCGAGTCTGCATTAGCGCAAACAAAAACGTATGGTTTTGATGCACTTGAATTAGCTATTTCCACAGAGGGAGTTTTAAAAACCTCAACTACTAAAGCAGAATGTGAAATCATCCGTCAGAAAATTGACGACTCTGGCATTTTTGTAGACAGTTTGGCTAGTGGAATGAGTTGGGGTATAAGTCCAACAAGTGAAGATGAGGCCACTCGTAACAAGTCAATTAGTCTTCATAAAGATGCACTCCAAGTTGCTAGTAACCTTGGGTGTAAGGCATTATTGTTTGTGCCAGGAGTGGTTAAAAGTCCAATCTCTAGTGAGATAGTTCGTTACGATAAGGCTTTAGATCGAATCAGAGATGCGATCAATCAACTTTTACCAATTGCAGAAGATCTTGATGTTGATTTATGTATGGAGAATGTATGGAATGGGTTTTTCTATTCACCGATTGAACTTAGAGATTTTGTAGACTCTTTTGAATCAAATAAATTAGGTGTTTATTTAGATGTTGGCAACCTGATTGGTTATCAGCAATACCCACCGCACTGGATTGAGTTACTTAATTCTAGAATAAAAAGAGTTCAAATAAAAGATTTTCAAGAAAATTTTGACTGGACTGGTAGCTTTAGTTTTTGTGATATAGGCGCAGGAGATGTTCCCTGGAAAGAGACAATAGAGGCCCTTAAATCGATTAACTATCAAAATACAATAATTGCAGAAATGTTACCTTGGGACGAGACAATTTTGTCTCGTACATCAGCTGCAATGGATCAATTATTTGATTTTAATACTAGTTCTTAAATTTAAAAACTATGACTAAAAAATTAAAAGTCGGAGTAATCGGCCTAGGCAGTATGGGTTCAACTCATTTGGATATTTATTCACAAATAAGTGATGTTGAGGTTATCGCTGTTGCTGATTCAATACAAAGTCGACTTGATGGCTCTAGCAAAGCAGAAGGCAACATTAGTGGTCAGGCTAGAGGGAGTGTCGGTGGTCTAAAAGCTAGGAAATATATCGATGGGATGGAACTAATCAATGACCCAGAAATTGAACTAGTTGATATTTGTGTTGGAACAAATCTGCACTTTGTTTTTGTTGAGGCGGCACTAGCTAAGGGAAAGCATGTGTTGGTAGAGAAACCCTTAGCGCGTACTTATGATGAAGCTAAAAAAATAGTTCAATTGGCAACAAACTCTTCTTCTAATATTATGTCTGCAATGTGTCTTCGATACTGGCCTGCATGGGTTTGGTTAAAGGATGCAGTAGAGAGCGAAGTGTATGGTAAATGCTTATCTTTGAATTGTAGGCGTCAAACTAGCCCACCAGATGGAGCATTTTATTCAAATCATGAAAAGTGTGGCGGTGCGTTATTGGATTTGCATGTACATGATACTGATTTTATTAATTATTGCTTTGGGATGCCTAGGGCAGTTTTTAGTCAGGGCTATAAAGGACCTAGTGGTGGAATTGATCATGTTGTTACTAATTACATTTATAAACAATCTATGGGTGTACCTCTGGTTAGTGCTGAAGGGTCATGGACGATGCAAGATGGATATGGCTTTAACATGTCGTATACTGCAAACTTTGAAAATGGTACCGCTTGCTATTTACTAGATAGCGAGGAAACACTTAAGCTTTTTCGTTCTGGCCATCAATCAGAAGTTATAGAATTAAAGGAAGGAATGGGTTATGAGTTTGAAATACGCTCTTTTGTTGATGAAATTCTAAGCGGTAAAGAAAGTAACCTTGTTTTACTAAATCAGGCCGCTGAATCAATCGCTATTATTGAGGCTGAACAGGTTAGTATTAAGTCTTGCTCAGTTGTTACGGTAAAGGCTTAATTAAAAACCAACTGTTATGTATTGATGATATTATCTAACTAGTAGGAGCCAAGTTTAAAATCATCCCATACTTGTTGAGCAAGAATACCGATGTATGCATCGTTATTTTCTAAAGCTTGTTTGATCCAAAATCTTCCTTCTAAAATATTTTTATCATCACCCTTACCAAGAAGGTACATACGCCCTAGATTGTATTGTGCAGGTGCATCACCTTGCTCAGCAGCTTTAAGAAACCAACTAAAGGCGAGATGATCATTTTTAGTTACACCATTACCTCTAAGGTATAGGTTTGCTAAGTTGTATTGTGCGTGAACGTATCCTTGTTTAGCAGATTTTGTATACCAATTAACGGATTCTTCAAAGTCCTGAGAAGTTCCCTTGCCATTTGCATACATCCAAGCTACATTATATTGTGCTCTAGCATCTCCTTGCTCGGCAATTTTAAGCCATTCTAGATGTGCCTCTTGAAAGTTACCTATTGCGTAAGCATCATCACCATCTCGGTAGTCAGCGGAAGCACTAAAAACTATAGTAATTGATAATAAAAAAGTTAATAGAATTTTTTTATTTGACATTGTTTTCCTTGTTAGTTTTGTGAATCTTATAGCAAGATAATGGTTGTTCGATATATTAACATAGTTGTCTCTATTTTTGCAGCTTTGAAGGGTTCTGATTTTTTTAATTAAAAGTAGTATTCACTATAAAATGGACTTAGTGTTTCCTTTTAAAAATTTAGTGTTTTTTCATTATTTTAATAACGTTCCCGATTAGTCATTTGATAAATATGAATAAAATAAATTTACTCTCTTGTTTTTTTATAATATATGTATTAAGTACCACACAGGTTGCTGCTGATGAACTAAGAGTAGCAGTAGCAAGTAACTTTTATCCAACCATGAAAATAATTGCAAAGCGCTATGAGTTAAAAACAGGTGGCTCTTCAGGTCAACAACACAAAGTGGTACTAATTCCTGGTTCATCAGGCAAACATTTTGCACAAATAATGAATGGCGCTCCTTTTGACGTATTTTTTTCTGCAGATGAGGAGCGACCAAGATTACTAGAAAAAGAAGGAAAAGCTCAGACTGGTACAAGGTACACATATGCTCTAGGAAAGTTAGTACTTTGGAGTTCTATAGATGGATTTATTGACTCAGAAGGTTTGGTGTTGAACCAAAAAGATTTTCGATATTTAGCCATAGCTAATCCTAAAATTTCTCCTTATGGGGCATCTGCCGAAGAAGCTTTAAGGTCGCTTAGGCTTTGGGATAATATGCAAGATAGATTGGTACGCGGGGAAAACATTACACAGACATTTCAATTTGTTAGCAGTAGTAATGCTAAACTCGGTTTTGTTGCTTACTCACAGATTAAGAATCCGAGTTTCTTTTTAAGAGGCTCATTCTGGGAAGTGCCTCAGTCAATTTATAAACCAATTCAGCAGCAGGCAATCCTATTGAAGGAAAGCTCTATTGGGAAAGAATTTTTATCATTTGTTCAAAGTGATGAATCTTTAAGTATTATTTCTAAATCTGGATATGGATTACCATAATGCTAAACGAATTTGATATTTCTGCTCTGATTGTTACTCTTAAACTGGCAAGTGTGAGCACGATAATTCTTTTGTTAATAGGAACTCCAATAGCATGGTGGCTTTCACAAACCCGATTTAAATTTAAAGTAGTATTTGAAGCAATCATTGCGTTACCATTAGTTTTACCTCCAACAGTGCTAGGTTTTTATTTGTTGATAACTCTTGGGCCCAATGGTCCAGTGGGTGGAATGTTGGAGTCGCTCGGAGGAGTATCGATAGCTTTCACCTTTACAGGTCTGGTAGTCGGCTCTGTTATTTATTCGATGCCATTTGTGGTTCAACCACTTCAGAACTCTTTTAGTGGGATTGGTCGCCGCCCAATGGAGGTTGCTGCCACTTTATGTGCTTCACCACTAGATCGGTTTTTTACTGTTGCAGTGCCGTTAGCACGTTCTGGTTTTATAACTGCTGCTGTCTTGGGATTTGCTCATACAGTAGGAGAGTTTGGTGTTGTACTTATGATAGGTGGAAATATACCGGGAGAAACAGGAGTTCTATCTATTGCAATTTATGATCATGTCGAGGCTATGGAGTATGGTCAGGCGCACTGGCTATCCGGAGGTTTGCTTATTCTTTCATTTATAATGCTACTATTTGTTTATCTACTTAATCGCCGTTTTTCAATTATGAGGAGTGGTGACTAGTGATCGACTGTAAGCTAAACATTAGATTAGGGCATTTTATTCTTGATGCTGATTTTAGTATTCCTGATAAAGGCATTACTGTAGTTTTTGGCCCCTCAGGTTCAGGCAAGACAAGCTTATTAAGGGCTATCGCAGGTTTAGAAAGGAGTGACAGCGGGTTTCTCAAAATTGGTAATTCGATCTGGCAAGATGGAGAAAATTTTGTACCACCTCACCAGCGCTCAGTTGGCTATGTTTTTCAAGATGCAAGTCTATTTGATCATCTAAATGTTCAGGGTAATCTCGATTATGGGGTTAAGCGATCATCTAGCACAGAGAAAGATTTTATTGATTCTATAATAAATTTATTAGATATAAAACCTCTGCTCGATAGAACGACAGTTCAACTTTCGGGTGGAGAGAAGCAACGAGTCGCAATTGCTAGAGCGTTGGCAGTTAAACCACATATTCTATTAATGGATGAACCCTTATCTGCGCTTGATTTAAAACGCAAACAAGAAATTTTGCCTTACCTTGATTCTCTTCATGATGAACTAGATATTCCACTCATCTATGTCACACACTCACCCGATGAGGCATCACGATTAGCGGACCATCTAGTTCTACTCGAAGAAGGACGTGTTGTTGGAAGTGGTGCCATTAATAAGATGTTGACTAGGTTTGATCTCCCCATCTCTCATGGTGCTGATGCAACCTCATTGATTGAAGCTAAAGTTGTCGGCCATGATGACCAGTTTAATCTAATGTACCTCAGTTTTTCTGGTGGTCAGTTCACTGTAACGGATAGGGAGTTGCCATTGGAAAGTAAAGTCCGTCTAAGGATTTCAGCACGTGACGTGAGCTTAACACAAGAGCAACAAATTGACACTAGCATTCTAAATATTTTCTCAGCAATAGTTGATGAGATAGTTCCAGAAGGCCGATCACAAGTGATGGTTCGACTAAAAATAAAAGACGTTACTATGTTGTCTTGTATAACACGTAAGTCAGCTGAACTGCTTGAGCTTAATCCTGGAAAAAAGGTATATGCACAAATAAAGAGCGTTGCATTGTTATCATAGGCAACATGACTAAAGTAATTAAGCGTTACGCACTCTTGATAATCGGTATGCTGGCATTATTTGGAGTCAGTGTTCAGTTCATTATTTCTATTAATAGGGCAATCGCTGAAGACAATTCTGTTAGTCAAGTTGTGATTAATATGTTGGGTTATTTCACCATTCTTACCAATACTTTTGCTGCTGCTGTTCTTACTATTTTAGGTTTATTGCCTAATTCTAGAATAGGGAAAGTTTTTGCCACACCCGAGGTTTTTGGTTGTGTTGTATCATCCATGCTTTGGGTTGGTATTGGGTTTCATCTTCTTTTAAGTGATTATTGGTTACCAGATGGTATGGAGGCAGTGTCGAATTATTTGAACCATTATATTGTGCCAAGTGCGTTACTTATAGTCTGGCTAGTATTTCCACCAGAAGCCCAAATTCCTAAACGGACACCGTTACTTTGGGAAGTTTACCCGGTGATTTATGGAGCCTATATCATTATAAGGGGTGAGATAATTGACAAGTATCCTTACCCCTTTTTTGATATCAATGTCATAGGCTACCCTAAGGCACTTTGGAATGGTTTGCTGATATTACTTGTGATTTTGGGTATTGGATATTTTGTTAGGGCAGTAGTCAACCTATCTTCAAGGTTGCAGAGGTAACTTGTCTAGATGACTTTTTCAGCTAACCTTAATCTTTCAATTGGGCGCTCGTCAATAAAGACATGAATAATTGCAGTAATTGCTGCAATTATTGCGGCCCACCACCATACTTGATTGTATGAGCCCGTCGTGTCAAATAGGTATCCTCCAAGCCATACACCTGTAAATGAGCCAATTTGGTGGTTCAGAAAAACAATGCCGTAAAGGGTTCCCATAAATCTTAGTCCAAACATCTGTGCAACTAGACCTGAAGTAGGTGGAACTGTTGCAAGCCATAGTAAACCTGTTGCAAAAGAAAAGGCATAAATTGTAAAAGTCGAGATTGGAATGATAAGAAACAACACAATAACGATTGACCTAGCCCCATAGATATAGGCAAGTATCCATTTTTTTGAATAAAGTCCTGACAGGTGTCCTGATACTAGTGATCCTATGATGTTGCAAAAACCAATTATTGATAAACTTGCAGCAGCAACTGAACTGTCAAAACCTTTATCTGACAAATAAGCAGGCATATGAACAGTAATAAAGGCTAGCTGAAAGCCACAAACAAAAAAACCTGCAATAAGGAGCCAATAATGAATATGACTTGATGCTTCATTAAGAGCCTCCCGAAGATTCTGGGGTGGTTCGTTATCTATGTTTATATTCTTTTTCTCGTCTCCTTTAAAAACAGGAGTGAAAAGAATCATTGAAAGAGCTCCTATCGCCATGATGATGAGCGCTGTTTGCCATCCATAGGTAACGAGAAATTCTCGTGCAACAGGTATGAATATGAATTGTCCTGCAGATCCTGCAGCAGTTCCAACACCTAGCGCAAATGCTCTTTTTTCAGGTCTAACCATTCTAGCCATAGCGGGAAGAATGACCCCCAGTCCTGTACCTGCAATCCCCATTCCAATTAATATTCCAGCACCAATATGAAGACCAAGAAATCCATCTGCAGTAGCAGTAACATAGAGTCCTAGAGAGTAGAGAATTGTTCCAACTATTATGACTCTCGCTGTACCAAACTTGTCAGCAAAAGCTCCAGCTAATGGTTGAGATAAGCCCCAAAATAGATTTTGTAGGGCTAAAGAGAATGCGAAAATTTCACGGCCATAACCGAAGGTTTCAGAAACAGGCTTCAAAAATAGACCTAATGAGGATCTAAAGCCAAAATTAATAGCTAAAAGTACGCAGGCTAACATGATTGCAAAGCTTAATATTTTTTTATGTTGTGTCATATTTTTTAAGTATTAATAATTCGACAGTATAACTATAATTATTTGACGAGCCCATATATTACTATTAATATAAAATCTAGCTATTTATGTTGTAACTTTTTCAGCTTTTAGCTTGTGTAATTTTTATTTAATTGTTATATCTTGATTAGGAGTGAATTGATGCGCGTACTTGTTTTTCAGCATGAGGATTGCGAACATCCTGGCTCACTTAGGCAATTTTTAGCTGAAGATGGAATTGAGTGGGATGCGGTTCGATTAAATCGAGGTGAAACAATTCCTAGTTTTGATAATTATGATGCTCTTTGGGTTATGGGCGGGCCTATGGATGTTTGGGATATT
>Ga0207991_1002431_pt1 | contig 10362 bp, 13 predicted proteins | sample ETN07SmetaG_FD_185786 | JGI IMG/M metagenome (GOLD analysis project Ga0207991, IMG submission 185786) | Marine microbial and viral communities from oxygen minimum zone, Eastern Pacific Ocean - ETNP2014F14-07SV275 (SPAdes) (version 2) | ecosystem: Environmental > Aquatic > Marine > Oceanic ... | reverse complement strand
TTCATATTCTATTGTCTTAGTATTAATGGTCATAAATATCGTTATTTTATATATGACTTATAAAAATATAAGAAAAAAAATAGGGGATAAAGATTAAATAATATGAAAAAAAGGACCCTCAGAATTTACTATATATCTTTTATATTAATTTCATTGTCGATTTTATTTTTCTTCTTCATTCAAACTTTTAATGATAATTTACTATTTTATCGAAGTCCTTCACAAATATCACAAAATGAATTTCCCGAAAATTATATCTTCAGGGTTGGGGGTGTTGTAGTTGATGGAAGTTTAGTTAAAAGCAAAGAATCCACAGATGTAAAATTTGAAGTAACAGACTATAATAAAAATATAGTTATAAAATATAAGGGAATATTACCTGATCTTTTTAGAGAAGGGCAGGGTGTTGTTGTCAGAGGTAAATTAATGAAGAACGGCATTTTTTTTGCAGAAGAAGTACTTGCAAAGCATGATGAAACTTATATGCCTCCAGAGATTTCAGATAGTTTAAAAATAAATGATAAATCTTTACAAAAAACTACTAAATCCATGAATATAAGAAAATAAAATGATTTCATATATTGGTTTTTTCTTAATCTTATTAGCATTACTTAATGCTACTTTATTGGTTTTGTCCAAACCTATATTCTCTAGAATTACTCCTAGTTATCAAAATTTAATATTTTCTACATCTAAAATTCAATTTCCAATAATTTTTTTATCTTTTTTATGTCTTATATTTGCTTTCTTGAGTGATGATTTTTCTATCAGATATATTTCATCAAATTCAAATTCATCACTTCCATATTTCTATAAAATATCTGCAACTTGGGCTGGTCACGAAGGATCACTGCTTTTATGGTGTTTGATTCTTAGCTTCTGGATGTTTTTAGCAAGTATATATAGTAAGTCATTGGATTCTGAGTTTAGAATAAAATTTTTATCAATAATGGGAATCTTAAATATAGGATTTTTAATGTTTCTAATATTCACCTCTAATCCTTTTGAACAGAATATATCTGTGCCAATTGACGGCAAAGACTTAAATCCTTTATTACAAGATTTTGGGCTAATAGTTCATCCGCCTATGTTATATATGGGTTATGTTGGATTGTCTGTAGTCTTTAGTTTTGCAATTACTTGTTGTTTGCAAGGTGACTTTAAACCAGAATGGGCAAAGTGGATAAGACCATGGGCATTAATCTCATGGAGCTTTTTAACCCTTGGAATTGCGCTAGGAAGTTGGTGGGCTTATTATGAACTTGGTTGGGGTGGTTGGTGGTTTTGGGATCCTGTTGAAAATGCTTCTTTTATGCCATGGCTGATAACTACGGCCTTAATCCATTCACTAATAATTTGTGAACAAAAAAGTATTTTTAAAAACTGGACTATACTTTTATCAATTATTGCATTTTCATTAAGCTTACTAGGAACATTCTTAGTTAGATCAGGTATATTAATCTCTGTTCATTCATTTGCAAATGATCCTGCAAGAGGTCTATATATATTACTTTTTCTAACCTTAGTCATTGGTGGTTCATTAATTATTTATATTAAAAATACCCCTAAGATAAAAGATAATAATAATTTTGCATTATTTTCGAAAGAAAGTTTTTTTCTAATTAATAATATCCTTCTAGTTACAGCAGCATTTACAATATTATTAGGCACCATTTATCCTTTGGTGCTTGATTTAATTGGACTTGAAAAAATATCTGTTGGAATACCTTATTATAATATTGTTTTTTTGCCACTCATGATTCCATTAGTATTATTAGCTGGATATATTCCAATTTTATTTTTATCTAATAATCAATCTGCTAGAAATAATATTAAATATTTTTTAGTAAGTTTCATCATCATTCTTCTGCTCACACTATTTAGTTTAATATTTTTAGATTCTTATAACTTAAATGTCATTATAGGGATTTTTATCTTTTTATGGATATCAGTTAATTTACTATACGATTTATTGCAGAAATACATGAAGACAAAAAAAATAAAGGTTTTAATGTCTAATATTGGCATGACTCTTGCCCATATTGGACTTGCAGTTTTTGTCTTAGGAGCTACAGTTGTTGAGAATAATAAAATAGAGAAAGAGCTAGTTATGAATATTGGAGAAAAGGTCCAGGTAAGTGATTACACTTTCTTTTTTTCTAATATGAATGAAGAAATAGGACCTAATTATAAATCCCTAAAAGCTGAATTCAAAATTTATAAAGATGGTGAATTAATCTCAAAACTTTATCCTGAAAAAAGATTATATTTATCAAATAAAATGCCAATGACTGAAGCAGGGATTGAGCCAGGCTTAACGAAAGATCTTTACATTGTCCTTGGAAACCTCATAGATAATGATAAATGGTCAGTAAGAATTTATCATAAACCTCTGATAAGATTAATATGGATTGGAGCTCTTATGATGGTGTTGGGTGGAATTAGTAGCGTAATTTCTAAAAAGAAACAATTACGTAATTCTATAGAATAGGGTTGAGATATGAAACTAAACTTTCCTATAATTTTTTTCCTAATACTTGTAATTACTTTATTTTTTGGATTATTTATTAATACAAAAGTTATACAGTCACCATTAATTGGCAAACATTTACCGAACTTTGCACTTACTAAGCTAAGATCAAGTCAGGTTATGAGTAAAGATGACTTAATTAAAGAACCAATGCTTTTAAATGTTTGGGCAAGTTGGTGTTTAGCTTGTATAAAAGAACACTCTATCCTTAAGAGTATTCAAAGTAATAATCATATTAAAATAATAGGAATAAATTATAAGGATGAAAGAAGTGACGCAATTGGTTGGTTAAATATCTATGGAGATCCATATAAATATAACCTCTATGATATTAATGGTGAATTTTCAATAGATCTTGGCGTGTATGGTGTTCCAGAGACATTTTTAGTCGATCAGAACGGCCTGATAAGAGCAAAACATGTTGGTGAATTAACAGAAGAAATTTATAACAAAAAACTACTTCCGATAATAAAAAAAATAAATGAAAAAAACTAAAGTAATATTTATAGCAATAATTTTATCTTTTAGTAATATAGCAGAAGTTATTTCTAAAGAGAAAAATACAGATGATATTGTATATCAAAAACTTATATCTGAACTTCGCTGCATGGTTTGTCAAAATCAAAATTTAGCAGAATCTGAAGCCCCTTTAGCTATAGATTTAAAAAATAAAGTAATGGAAATGATAAAGGATGGGAAAAGTGAAGAATATATAAAAAATTATTTATCTGAAAGATACAGCAGTTTTATTTTATATAAACCACCCTTTGTCTTTCAAAATAGTATTTTATGGTTAGCGCCATACATTTTTTTAATCATAATTACATATTTATTATTTCGAAGATATTTAAAATAGAATGATTTATTTAATTTGTATTTTGATATTTATTTTTTATTTTTATATTTTATATAAAAATCTAGGTGAAAAATCTACTCTTATTTTTAGCAAAGTTACTACCTCAATAATTATTAGTTTATCCTTTATATTAATTTTATTTATATTTTTATCATTATCAAATATAAATAATATGGCTGAATATGAAAATATTTCAAAAAGAAATAAGGATATAAGAAATAATATTGTAACTATCAAAAAAAATATACCATTTCTAAGAGAAAAACTTTCTTTAAAGCCTGATTATTATGAAGGATGGGTTATTTTGGCAAAATCATATTTAATTATTGATGATATTCCAGCATCTGTGGTTGCATACGAGAATGCCTTGCAAATCAACTCTGCCGATAAAATAATTTTACAAGAATACGTAGCTTCATTAAGAAAGGAAGACGCAAAAGCTAATAAAGTTAAAATTCTCAAAACATATGACAGGTTATTAAAAATAGATAATCTAGATATAAATATTTTAAATGATAAATTGAATTATTCTATTGATATTAATGATTCTAACTTAACAATAAAAACATTAAGAAAAATAATCAATAATCCAAAAATTATAAATAAAACTCAATATAAGGAGTTTTTATCTAAATTGACGAATCATGGTGCCTCATCCTTTGAATTTAATATCATAATTTCAAATAAACTAAGAGAAAAAATATCTAATAATAAATATATTTTTTTTATCATAAAGGATGAAAAAAAATTAAATATTCCATTTGCAGTCAAAAGGATTCAAAAAAATGATATTAATAATAAAATAACTATCAACAATAGTAATATTATGATGGTTTCTAATACTACATCTATGCCTGAAAATATTATATTGAGCATAAAAGTGAGCAACGAAAAAACTATTTCTAAAGATAATTCAAACTCTATGCTTTATGTTTCTAAGCTTATTAATATTAGAAATCTTAGTGATTACACTATAGATGATAAACTTATACTTCCTTAATCGTCACCCTATCATCGAAAACAAAGCATTCGCCCTTCCATTTAGAGTCTTGTTTGATATTGTTTATGTAGTTTAGAATACCCCCTTTTAATTGGAATATATTTTTAAATCCTGCCTGTCTTAGCATTATAGATGCTTTTTCGCATCTAATTCCCCCAGTACAAAATATCGCTATATCCTTTTTTTTGTCAAGAACTATTGATTCCTCTATAGCCAAATTTAAATCACTAAAATTTTTTAGACTCAAACTCTGAGATCCTTCAAAAGAACCTAATGAAAATTCAAATTTATTTCTTATATCGATTATTGCTATATCTTTTTGTAATAAATCATTCCATTCGATAGGATCTACTGAATGATTTTTGGATATCAAATTTTCATTAGTATTAAACCCAACTTTTATAATTTCATTTTTAATTTTAACTTTTAATTTTTTAAAAGAGCTGTATTCCAGATTATTTTCATTAACATGGAAGCCCTTTATGTTAAATAATTTCTTAATATAATTGATAGCATTATTTATTTTTGAGATTTCACCACATATGTTGACATTTATACCCTCAGTTGCTAATAAGACAGTTCCAGTAATTTTATTTTTATACAACCATGAATGAAGCTGAACCCTAGAAACCTCTAGATTAGTTATTTTCTTGAATTGGTAGAAACTTATTATTTTATTCATTTTTTATACATATTGTCATGCCATCATATATTGAAACTAGACAATGTGTAACCCGTTTATCAGATTGAATATGTTGATTTAATTTTCTTATAGATATTGTGCTTTTTGATTGATCAGTCTCATCAAGAACTCTTCCTTTCCAAATTGTATTATCAATAATCATAATTCCTAAGGGTTTAAGCAAAAGCAGTGATTTTTCATAGTATTCAATATAATTATTCTTATCCGCATCAATAAAAATAAAATCAAATGTTCCACTCAAGTTATTAGATATGAAAGTATCTAATGTTTTTAGAGCATCATCTAAGAATAACTTTATCTTTTTATCAACCTCTGCAAGCTTCCAATATTTCTGCGCTATGTCTGTATACATTTTACTATTATCTAGAGCAAAAAGTTTTGCATTATTTGGAATACTATTAGCAATACATATAGAACTATAACCAGTAAAAACTCCAATCTCCATGCAATTCATGAATTTACCCAGGCGACATAAAATACTAATTAAAACACCCTGTACTGCACCAATTTGCATAATTGATATGGGGCCTAACCGACTGGTTTCATTTCTTAATTTTTTAAGAATATCTGATTCGTTATAACCAAATTGATCAATGTAGCCTTTTAATATTTTTTGGCTTAATTCAATTTCTTTAGTTTTCAATTTATTGTTGTCTAGCCTCAAACTCAATTATCAGCTCAATTACATCTCCAACTAAATTCTTTTTAATGGCATACATCATGCCAAAATCTGATCTTTTAAAATTACCTCTTGCAGAGACACCTATTACTACTGGTGGAGAAAAACCAAAAGGATATTTTGCAATCTTATTTATTTTCCCTGTAAGTTTAATATCTTTTGTTATACCTAATAGCGTTAATTTTCCAGAAATTAAAGTTTCATTATCTGTAATCTCGATATTATCAACCGCAAAGGTCATCTTGGGAAATTTTTCTACATTTAGGAAGTCCGGTCCACGTAAATGAGAGTCCCTTTCATCGTGATTTGTATAAACGCTTTCAGTATTTACATTTATTATGACATTTGTGATTTTATTCTTTTCATCGTCATGATTAAAACTACCTTCTATATGCCTAAACATACCTAATGTTTTAGCATATCCGGCATGTTCTACTAAAAAACCTAAGCTAAAATGACTTTGGTCAATAACATATGTATTTTCTTTAGTGAAACCTGTTGATGGTAATATTAGAGTAATTATTAATACTAATAGTTTAATGTTCATTAACTTCTCTTTATTTGTTTCTATATAACCAAATTATATCTTTTGCAAATGAAAATGTAATTAGAAAAATAGAAAAATTAACAAAGTAAGGCAAGGCAGAGCTATATATATTTGGTATATGGCAAAGGATTAGAGTTAAAGTAGTGAGAAAACATAAAAATCTTCTAATATGGCTCTTTGGCAAAGCTTGATTTAACCATTCAATTTTATACTGTGTTAGTAAATATATATATCTGTATAGGGGTATAAGAAAAACAAGAAAACTTTGGCCTAGATTTATATTAATTGATAAAGATAATATTAATAACAATATTGTATCCGTTTCCTGATCGAAAATTTCTCCAAATTTTGAATTTTGCTTAAGATATCTTGCAATAAACCCATCTATTCCATCCAAAAATAATGAAATTAAACATATAATGAAAATTATTCCATTATTGTAAAAAACATTATTTCCAATAGTGGCCATATATATAACAATAGATAAAACAAGAATATTGATTATTAACCGGGCATAAGTTATGTATGAGGCATAACTGAAGCGTTTTTGCTTATGTTTATTATAATAAAAAAAAATAACAGAGGAAAAAAGCAAAAAAATTAATGTGTTTTGTAGTAATATAGTCAGTGTTAATTCTGTTTGAAAGAATACCGCTGATAATAAAATTAAATAAAAATATGCTGGCGATATTATTCTAATTATAAAATAAGACATACAAAATTAACCATTAATAATAAAGATATATAACATGAAAACATTAAATGCAAAATCATTTTGGGTAAAAGGCAAAAATGATAGTTATATTAAAAGCCATAATGTTAGTTTACCAAAAAAAGGCGAGGTACTGATAGAGACAATTTATAGTGGCATTAGCTATGGTACTGAGAAAGTTGTTTATACTGGCAGCGTACCCAAGAGTCAATTAAACCTAATGAGATGTCCACATCAAGAGGGTAATTTTGGGACAGATGTAAAATATGGTTATATGAATATTGGTAAAGTTATTCAGGGAGCACCTAAGTTTAAGGGGAGGTTTGTTTATACTTTATACCCCCATCAAACTTTATATGTACTTAAAGAATCAGACATCACTCTCATCCCCAAGACAATCCCAAACAAAAGATGTCTGCTTACAGCAAATATGGAAACAGCAATAAATGCAATGTGGGATACATTGCCAACATGCGGAGATAATATTTTTATATTAGGAGGAGGCATTGTTGGTTTTCTTATGGCATATGTTCTCAAATCAATTATTGGTATAAATATTACACTTATTGATAAAGATCAATCAAAGGCAAAGTATGCAAAATTATTTAATATAAAATTTACAAATGAGTTGCCAAAAAATGATAAGGCAAATATTATTTATGAGTGTACGGGTAATCCAGAAGTAGTTAATAAATTAAGTAACTTAGTTAAAGAGGAAGCGATTATATGTATTCTAAGTTGGTATGGAGATAAGGTTTCTAACATAAATTTTGGAGAAGATTTTTTATCAAAAAGAATTAAATTTATTTTTTCACAGGTTTCAAAAGTTTCACATAATAGAAGTAAGTATTGGAATAATGTATTGAGAAGAGAATTAGCGATAAAATTATTAAATGATAAAAAATTAGATAAACTTATAGAAAAGAAAGAAATAAAATTTAATGATTTACCAAAATTTTTTGCAAATATCAATAAACATGAAAACTTTTTCTGTAAAGTTATAAATTATAAAGAGAGATAATTATGTTTGAAGTAAAAGTACGAGATAATTTATTTATAGCACACAGCCTAAAAGAAGATTTCTTTGGAGATGCAAAGAATTTGCATGGAGCAACATATGTAATAGATGTCATTATTGCTGGTAATGAGATAAATAAAATGAATGTTGTTATTGATATAGGTCTTGCTTCAAAAATATTAAAAAAATGTATTTCTGTTTATAATTATAAAAATCTTGATGATATAAAAGATCTTAAGGGCCGTATTACTACTACAGAATTTATGGCAAAGCGTTTGACAGATGATTTTATAATTGAGCTTCAAAAGATAAAATTTGACCTATCACCAATATCATTTATTAAAATTATACTAAATGAATCACATATAGCTTCTGCTTCATATAAAAAATTACTTGGATAATGAAAAAGATATTTTTTATTATCCCTTTTTTTAAAAAATCTATTACAGGCGGAACTTCATATGACATTAATCTTGGAAAGTCTTTAAAAGAGGATTTTATATATCAAAAAAATATCTTTGTTGATCCAAATGCTACAAACATTAAGATAGCATTATTATTCAATCAGATACCTAGAGGAACAACTGTATGCATTGATGGATTATTATTAGCTAAAATAAAAAATATAATCTCAATACTGACTCAAAAATTCAAAATAATTATACTTATGCATCATCCATCTTCACTAGAAAACTCATCAACTCCTTTCTCAAATCTATCTAAATATTATAGTGAGAGAATAGTTCTCAATGCAGAATTAATAATTGTCACTGTCAGTCACTATATCAAAAATCAATTATCTAAATTTCTAAATAAGCCAATAAAAATATATGTTGCTGAACCAGGTATTGATGATAGGTTTTTTATCAAAAGAGAAAACTATTCATCATCACATTTGTTAGCTATCGGCAATGTAATTCCAAGAAAAGGTTACCATGTTTTAGTAGATGCTTTACAAAAGATAGATTGCCCATGGACATTAAATATTATCGGCGATTGTAATATGAACCCAAAGTATTTTCATACTCTAAAAGAAAAAATTCTAAAATATCAATTACAAAAAAAAATAAACTTTGTTGGGACACTAGAAAAAGATGACATGATTAAGTACATCAAAAAATCCATGATATTTGTATTGCCCACAAGATATGAAGGTTTTGGAATATCACTTTTAGAAGCTGCAGTATCAGGATTAAGAGTTATTACTACTAATATTCCAGTTTTAAGAGAATCACTAAAAGACCAAAATGTAATATTTTTTGAAATGGATAATGTAAATGATTTATCAGAAAAAATTCAGGCAAGCCTCCAGGAATCAAACTTTATTGATAAGATACAAAGTAAACAATTATATGGGTGGAAGTCAACAAAAACTAAATTTTTAAGAGTTTTAAATGAAACAAAATAAATTTAATTTATCGTGGATTACACAAAGAGAAAATTATGATAATAATTCACGAAGTAGTTTACTTAATAATTTTTTAATTAACTATAAAGATAGAATAAATAATATAATTGATTTAGGTTGTGGCACAGGTTCTTTCTTACGATGGTGTTTTAAAAATAAAATTAATATCAATAAAATTATAATGATTGATCATAATAAAAAACTTCTCAATCAAGCTCCTGTTATCTTTGCAAAATATTTTAGAGAAAAGAATTTTTTATTTAATAAGCTTTCAAGAAGAAAATTTGAAATTGAAAATATACCAAAGACTAAAAATATGGAAATAATTTTAAAAGAAGATGATATATCAAGTGCATTGCAGAAAATAAATCAATATAATTTAATCAGCCTTTCAGCTATAGCAGATTTATTGTCAAAAACATTTATAAGAAAACTTTTAAACAAGGTATCATCAAATAAACTTATTTACTTCTCAATTTGTTTTAATGGAATTATAAAATGGAATCCAACAAATAAGTTTGATAAGTATATAATTAATAACTTTAATAGACATCAAAAACAAGATAAAGGAACAGGTTTAGCTCTTGGTTCTGAATGTGTAAAGTACATTAAATCTTATAGCCAAAAGAAAAAATATAAATGCCTAAAGAAAGATTCATCATGGTTTGTTAAATCAAATAAACAACTAGATAGGCTATTTCAACATCAATATATTAAAATAATTATTAAGGCATTAAAAGAAGATGATATTACTGACAAAAATATTTTAAAAGAGTGGCATGCAGAAAGAACAAAAAAAATAGAATCTAAGAAATCTAACCTTATAGTTAAACATGATGATATTCTTATAATTACATGAAATTAATTGTTAATGTCTTAAAGTATTTGGTATCTATAATATTATTATAT
>Ga0207991_1002420_pt1 | contig 10390 bp, 8 predicted proteins | sample ETN07SmetaG_FD_185786 | JGI IMG/M metagenome (GOLD analysis project Ga0207991, IMG submission 185786) | Marine microbial and viral communities from oxygen minimum zone, Eastern Pacific Ocean - ETNP2014F14-07SV275 (SPAdes) (version 2) | ecosystem: Environmental > Aquatic > Marine > Oceanic ... | reverse complement strand
AGGTCGCCACGCGGCTGGTGCGCGCCGCGACCGACTACGCGCTCGCGGCGGGCGCCACGACCGTCGAAGCCTACCCCGTCGACTCGCCCAAACGGCAGGTCGACGCCTTCGTCTGGACCGGGCTGTTGTCGAACTACCTCTGCAACGGCTTCCGCGAAGTCAAGCGACGCGCCCCGACGCGGCCGATTGTGCGCTTCGAAGCGTAGGATTACTCAGCCGGCGCGATGCTTCCCATCTTCCCCGTCTGGAAGTCTTGCACCGCCTGCGCCAGCTCGTCGCGGCTGTTCATCACGAACGGCCCGTAGCGCGCGACCGGCTCACCCAATGGGGGGCCGGCCAGCAGCAGCGCCTCGAGCGGCTCCGCTGCGTCGGCCGGAACGAAAACGTGCGCCGCCTCGCCGTCGCCGAAAAGCACCAGCTGCCCGTCGCTGGCGGGGGTGCGGCGCGGGCCGAATTCGCCCGCGCCGCCGAAGCAATAGGCCATCGCGACCAGATCCGGCGCCAGCGGCTGTTCCAGAGAGCCACCGGGCGCGATGGTCAGGTGCAGGCAGGTTATCGGGATGACCGTCTCGATGCTGGCACTGGTGCCCATGCACTCGCCGGCGATGACGCGCGCCTGCGCCAGCCCGTCAGCGTTCGTGGCGCGCGGGATGTCAGCGGCGGCGATTTCCTGGTAGCGCGGCGCCATCATCTTGCTAGCGCGCGGCAGGTTGACCCAGAGCTGGAAGCCGTGAATCGTTCCGCCGCGCGCAGTGAAATCGGAGTGCGGCATCTCGGAATGCACCAGCCCCGACCCGGCAGTCATCCACTGCACGTCGCCCGCGCGCAGCTCGCCGGCGTTGCCCCAGGAATCGCGATGGCACATGTGGCCCGCCAGCAGATAGGTCACGGTCTCAAAGCCGCGGTGCGGGTGGTCCGGCGCGCCAATGGCTTCGCCCGGCGCCCACTCGACCGGCCCCATCTCGTCCAGCAGCAGGAACGGGTCAATCCGATTCAACGTCGCGGTCGGGAACGGGCGCCGGACGGGGAAGCCGCCGCCCTCCATCTGGCGCTGCGCGGTGATGACCGAAGCGACGGGGCGGGTCATGCCGAGTCCAGCCGGGAGTGCGCTAATGTAATGCACGCCGACGAAAGCAGGCTACGGTCGCCGAGCCGGACGCGCGGCGCGCTCTCGAGCGTGGCGCGCTCCGCTTCGGTCGGGGCGCGGTCGTCGCCCAGCACGATTGTCAGCGGCGCTGCCGGGAACCCCGTCGCGTCGCCCGCCTCATCGAGCAGCACTGCGGGCGGCAGCCGCGCCAGCAGCTCCGCGAGTCCGATGCGATGCAGCGTCACGCCAGGGCTCGCTTCCACGGAGTCGCGGTTGCGCAGCTTGACGAGGCCGTTGCGCACCAGCGCCGCGGTCGAGCGCTCGTCGGGATTCAGGTAACGCACAGTTTTTCCGGCGAAGTGGACCGCTACCGGCGGGGCCGGCGGGCCGAGCAGCAGCAGCCACGCGTCGGTATCGCGGCGTAGCCCGTGCGAGACCCACAGCGCGGCGGTGACGCAGCGCACCAGCACGTCCAGCCGGCCTCCGCCGCCGCACAGGTCGTCCAGTTTCCAGTCGGGGGCGGTGCGCGCCCGATGTCCAATAATCAGGAAATTGCGGTCAGCCGCCACGCGCCAGCCCCTCTTCGATTGACTGCTGGAACTCGTTCAGCACCGAGTAGTCGTGCGCGTCGGGGTGGTCGCACAGCACCGCCAGCGTGATGTTCGCGAAATGGCGGTAGTCAAAATCCTCGTCGGAGTCGTAGCCGCGCGAATCCATGCGGTAGGGCACCAGCGCCAGCGCCCCGTCCTCGCTGGCGGCGGCGATGAACGCCGGCGGCCCCAGCCGGTGCGCCGCCTTGTCGGCGCGCGAGATGCGGATGTCGTCCGGGTCAAGGTGGGTGTGCAAGTGCGACCAGACCCGCCCCTCGGACGAGTGCTCACGGCAGTAGTGGTGGAGCGGTGACGCGTTCAGTCCGTGCTCGGTGCGCTCCAGCTTGCCGATTTCCGCCTCCAGCTCTTCATGGCTGACCCACTCGTCGTAGACTAGCTCGCCTAGCTCAGGGGTGCGGTATTCCAGTTCGGCCGAGAGCAGTCCCGCCCGCTCGAGTCCCTCCTCACGCGAAACCAGCACTTCGGCGGCAATCTTCTGTAGCAGCGTGTCGGGCACCAGCAAGTGCAGGTACTTGACGAATTCGAGCGGGAATTCGTGCTCGCCCTCGTCAATCAGCCGCTCGTGCTGGCCGAAGTGCCGCTGCACCAGTTGCTGGTGCGAAGGGCGCGTAGAGTTGCGCACCAGCAGGAAGTTGCGCAGCAGCCGCTCCTGTTCCCGGTCCACCCCTCGCCAGCGCAGGGTGAATTAAACCAGTCGGTTCGCACCGCCGGAGTTAAATAACAGACCTGACTGGCGCGGCATGCGGATTTGGACCATGTTTACGTCCCTCCTGCTGCTCACCGGGTGCCTCGGCGCCTGAAGCAACGGGGCAAGTTAGCGACTAACAGCCTGTAACGAGCGCCTGCCGGAAGCCGCTTCGTGCCGCTGGTGCAGCGCCCACAGCTCGGCCAGCTCGCGCACCGCCTCGTGGATAGAAGCACTTGACGCACCCGCACGGCGATTGCGGTGGCCGAAGTGGAACGCCAGCTGCCACTGCCAGCGCAGCGTGCGCCAGCCGTTGCGCAGCCCCAGTCGCGGATCCCAGATATGAGTCATCTCAGCCCCCAGCGCGTTCAGCTCCAGCACCTGTAGCCCCTCACCCTGACGCAGCGCAGCCTCCGACGCGACACGGATATCAAAGCGGCCGAAATGGAAGCCCTCCTGCGCGGCCGCCAGCTCGGCGATAGCACGCTCCAGCGCAGCCGTGCGGCAATCACGCGCGTCGCGGAACAGCGCCCCGCGGCTGTGCGTCCCCAGCTCGCCCACCTGCACGCGTTCGCCGGTGGTGGGGATTTCACGCGCCCGGCGGCCGAGGTTGTGCAGCAGAAGCGGAGCGAAGCAGACCGCCCGCGGATGCGCGAGGACCAGCTGCGCGACCGTGCGGACGCCGTCGCCCACGACGCTGGGAAGCGCTTTGCGAGTAATCGAGACGATGCGTCCGTGCTCCCGGCCTGGAGCGCGGACCCAGAAGACGCCGTATTCCTCGCCGGGGGCGAACGCCTGCAGCAGCACGTCGTAATCGACCAGCGCGACATCCCGCTCCAGCCCCGCCAGCGAGCGGACAATCCAGACCCCCGAGCCGCGGCCGCCGAGGTCGGGCTTCAGCACCAGCGGCAGCCCCTGCGCCGCCGCAAAGGCCCTAGCTTGCGCCAGCCGCGCCGCCAGCCCGGCGGCGGCGCGGAGCAGGACGAAGCGCGGCACCGCGCGCGCCGGCAGCGCCGCCAGTTTCTTCGACTTGCGGTTGACTATGAAGCGTCCGTGGCGGGTGATGCCGGGGTTGACCGCCGTCACCACCAGCGCGCTGCGGTAGCGCACCATGAGCAGGAACAGCGACGGCAGCAGCGGCAGGTAGAAGAGCCACGGTGGCCAGAACTCCCAGTGTCTCCAGCGCTTCAGCCAGCCGATGCAGAGCCGCCACTGCCGCCAGAGCATAGCTTGGCATGATTCCGCACTATTAGCCAATTGGCGCTGCGGGCGCCGGGATTCGAACCCGGGTTAGAGGCTTGGGAAGCCCCGGTGATACCAGGCTACACTACGCCCGCGGCGGCGGCGCGACGCCGGCGGCCGTATTAGCGCTTATCACGCGTCGAAATCGTCGAGCCGCTTCTGGTACATGCGGTCCTTCAGGACGCCAGAGTTCGCTACCCAGCGCTTCATGGGGATGTCCATCGTGAAGCCGACGCGTGCCAGCGCTTCTTCCAGCGTGCCGTAGCGGCGCGGCGGTTCTCGCAGTGCCTGCCGGACGTGCTCGCGCACGTTCCAGACCCCGACCGGCAGGATGTAGCCGGGGTGCGCTTCGCGGAAAATCACGGCGCCCGCCTGCCTCCCAAGTCGGTGCAGATGCTCGTTGACCGCCAGCCGCGCGGCGTAGTAGCAGCCGCCGATTTCGGCGTAGCCCTTGCGGCCGCGGTTGAGTTCGAAGCTGTGGAAAATCGAGATGCCGCTGCGATGCGGGTTCCAGAGCGTATTGGGATACCACGCCTCGATGAGTTCGTAGCACCACTCGGTCGGCAGCAGCAGCACCGACCAGCGGTTGTCGAGCCCGGTAAATTCGTGGAGCCGGTAGTCGCCCAGCAGCGGCAGCTCGCGCGTCCGCTCGAGCAGCTTCAGCCCCAGCGTCGAGTCGACCGCCGTGATTGACCAGCGGGTCGGCACCAGCTTGCGGCGCTTGCCAAGCCCGAACGCGCCGACCGAGAAGGCGCGGCTCATCGCTGACGTGTGGACGCCGCGCGCGTGCAGCTCGGAGAGCGCGTCGCGCGCCAGCAGATCGGTGTCAGAGTGTGCTTTCTCGATGCGCTGGTCAACTTTTACGGTGTCGCGGTCGAACGCCTTGAGCGGCGCGCTGGGGCCCATCGGCTGCGCCGTCGCGCTGTAGCGCATGCGCCCCTGCGGTGGCTTGTGGAGCGTCGCGTCGACGTGCGGCGGCGTGGCCGCCATCGCCAGCTCCTGCGTGCGCAGCACCATGCGGTTGCCCTTCGCTGGGTCAAGCTCGCGCACCGTGAAACGGGTCCGCACCAGCTGCGAGCGAAAATCGACGATGTCGTCGATTTTGCGCCCCACCCAGCGCTCGGGCGTATCGAGCAGCGACGTGTCGCCCCCGAAGGGCGGCAGCATCGGGCCGATGCTGACCTTAGGATAGCCGTAGCGCCCGACGAAGACCGACGGCGGCGACGCGCCCGTCAGCTCGGTGCCGGTCAGCAGTGTGTGGGTGCGCTGCTGCGCGTGCAGCCGCACCAGCAGCGGGCAGCGCTCCTTGCCGCAGAGCAGCTTGGTGGTGCGGCACGGGACGCAGAGCGAGTTGCCTTGCGCATCCCGGGGGAGGTTCTCGATAACTAGCTGCCCGGCGAACGCCACGCGCGGTGAATCGGGCTCACGTTTAACTGTTCTGCTGCGGGAGATAGAGTTGAAGGCAGAGGTGACGGGGAGAGCGGTTATCGCTTGAATCCTGCATGGAGATTATGGTTTTTTGGGGAAAACAACCGTGAAGGTGCTACCCTTGCCCAATGTTGATTCGAGTTTCAGTTCGGCCTTGTGCTTGGTCACTATCTTGTTAACGATATGAAGGCCCAGACCGGTCCCTTTTCCAGCATCTTTGGTAGTAAAGAATGGGTCGAATATCTTCTTCTGGGTTTCCTCATCCATTCCCGTTCCCGTATCAGTCACAGATATGTAACACGTCCCGTTATCCACGCCTGTTGCTAAGGTGATGGTCCCGACCGCTCCCATCGCGTCCACGGCATTATTGATGAAGTTGGTAATTATCTGTGTTAACTCTGATGTACTGCCTATGGTTACCGGCTTGCCATCGTACTGTTTTACTATTTTTACCTTGTTCAGATTCCTGGTATGCCTAGAGAGGTCTAGTGATTTGTCAGTGACTTCGTTGAGGTAAACAGTTGATGTACCAAGGGTGCGTGCGTCACGGGCATGACTTGACAGGTCACTGACTATCTTTGCCATTCTCTTGGATGCGTCAATTATATCCTTTGCGTCACCACGCATGCGTTCCAAGTCATCATCCTCAGCGATGGACTCCGACATGGCCATCACTACCTGGAGGGGATTACGAATTTCGTGGGCAATACCAGATATCACAACGCCGAGACTGGACATCTTCTCAGCCTGTATCAGATCCTGATTGGTCTGTTCCACCTCCTCTTGGGCCTTTATCTTTTCCGTTATGTCCACACCATACACATTTACGTACGAATGCTTCGTGACCGGCACGAAAGAACAGGCATATATTCTCTCATCAATTATGTGGTCCATATCCATGAATTTTCCCGTCTCGAATACGCCTGAAACTACCGCCAATATATCATCCGAAACCCTGTCGCCCACAACCACGCCGAGCCCTAGCAATATCGTCGCCCGAGCAGGCGCATTGGCAAATATCACTGTGCCGTCTTCGGATATTCTGAAGACTGAGTGAGGATTCTCGTCCGGGAACCTAGCCAAGCTTTCAATCTCTTTTTGCCTGTCCGTAACGTCAACGCCATAAATATTGACGTAATCATGCTCGGATACGGGGACGAAGGTACAGGAGTATATCCGCCCGGATATTACATGCTCCTTGACTATGTAATCTTCTTTTTCTACTACCTCCTTGATGTCCGCGCGGAGCCCAGCTGGCGCCTGCTCACCAACCTTGATCTTCAGGGAAGCCAGAATGGTCTCCGTGGCAGACTTGTTTGCGAAGATTATCTTTCCGGTACTCGAGGCTCTGATTACGGAATGGGGGTTCTCTTCAGGAAACCTGGCAATACTTTCCGTTTCTTCATTGGCCTGTTGGATCCGATTCGTCAGACTCTTTGTCCTAGCCTTCACCGTATCCATAAGGTTAGTATTAATCTCGCTAATTTCGGAATCCAGCTTGCGAATTATCTCGTCGGGGGAGAGCTCACTCATCGCTGCGTTCCTGATCCAGCTTAGAGAAGAGCTTGTCCAGTGTTTCCTGAGCGGTGGGCAGTTCATCCATATCGCCACTCCAGGTTTCCAGAGCCTCTGCATTGTAGTGTTCAAAAGCATTCAGGCTATCCGTCACTGTATCCTCTGCCTTCATACTCAACTCTCCAGTGTATATCACTGCCAAATCACAATAGGCACCTGTACAGAAGCGCACGTGAAAATCACCGAACTGGATGTCGTCCAGTGCGTCTGAGGAACTCTCGCTGACAGCATCCTGCATGAACTCCTTCAGTGCATTGAACATACTCCCCATTATGTCTGTGTCCTTGTCGCTTACTGCAGCTTTGGTGGTCACTGTGGCTATCACGATACCTGCCTTTGATAGTAGAAATATATTGTGTATGTTGCCACGTTTTGCGGTATTAATCAGTTTCTCGTTCATTACTTCAATGATTTTCCTGAACTTGGCAGAACTGGCTCCTGCCTTATCGAGTCCCATCTTTTCGGAAGAGATTGTCTTTACCATACTCATCATTTGATCAATATCAATAATCCCCTCCTTCACATCGGTCTGCCTTTCCCTCAACTCCATTGCCCTGTCGATAACTTGTCGCACGTCCGCAGTCTGCATCGGTTTCTGTAGATAATCCATGGCTCCCATCCGGAAAGCCCTGACCGGTGTAGAGATATCATGATTACCTGTCAGCATGACCACGGGCATCTCAGGATATTCATGTCCGACATGTTCAAGCAGTTCCAGACCATCCATGCCAGGCATGTCGACGTCACAAAGCATCATCATGTACTTCTCCCCTCTAAGCATCAGCAGAGCGTCCTCGGCACTTTCAGCGACCTCAAGTTTCAGGTCGCTCCATTTCCGGAACATTACGGAAAGTGAGATTTGGACTGCGTGGTCGTCGTCTACGGCCAGAATGGGAATTGGCATCTGCTTTCACCCAAGCAAGGGGCATGATATAAAAAATATCTTCGAGCGTGATTAAAGCACACTATAGCGCTTTGGGCTGCAGCAGCTCGCCCAGCTCGTCCAACGCCAGGAACTCGCCCAGCCTTTCCCATAGTGGTGACTGCGGGAAATCGGGCTAATCTAGTTCTTGATTTCAAGTATTTTGAACTTGGTATTCCCCATCGAAATTTCTTGCCCTTCCTTGGTACCAAACAGTTCCTTTCCAAGTGGATTTTCGATGGACAGGACACCCCTAGCCATGTCCTGCTCCGAGAGTGCCTTGACCAGTCTGTAGGTATGCTTGGTTTCCTTGATTAGGTTTTTCACGACAAGGCTTGAACCGATTTTCGATGTGGGAATAACTGATTCCAGGGCTTCCTTTGCCGTCTCTGCAGCCTTGGAATCATCTGTCACTGACATTTTTCGAACATCATCCAGTTTTTTCTCCAAATCCTGATTCTCTCGGGTCATTTGTTCCGCGCTGGCCAGTGCACTGGCTCCATCGTCCTTTGCAAGGATTGCTTCAGTCTTTATTCCCTCTATTTTCTCACTCAGCTGGGCCTCGGAGAGATTTTCCTTGAGGCTATCACTCAGAAATTTCAGCTGGCCAACCAGTTCCCTGCGCCTGTCTTTCTCGGATTCGAGCTTGCGCTCAGCCTCGGTCAGCTTTGCGGTTGCCTTGTCCAGTTCTTTCTTATTCCGGGCCAGCTGCGTGTTCAATTTATTTCTCACATCACTGTTCGCCTTGTCAGCTTTCTGGAGGGTTCTGAGTTCCTGCCCCAGTTGCTTCTGGCGTACCCGTTCTTTCTTGGCGTCCTCGGCATGTTGCTTAGCCCGTTCCTTGTAATCTTTTGTGAGGTCACGGACTGAGTCAAGTTGTTCGGCAACTTCCCGTGGGTCCCGCATTTCAAGTCTCAGGGCTTCAGTCTTCGTTTCCAGTTCTTTGCTCTTTTTACTTTCCTTATCAAGTTTTTCAAGTGCGTCTTCCATTTTCTTTTCAGCCGTGTCCGCTAAAGCCTGGAGCGTCCTGACTTTCTTTTTCAATTCCCCGGACTCTTTTCTGTTACTAGTATTAGTGGCCTTCATCTGCTTGATTTCAGTTGAAAGTTCCTTGACCCTTCTGACCATGTCTTTTTTCTCTGCTTTGGCCGTTTCCTCCCTTCCCTGGTCCTGTGCAGTAGAATATTCCAGTTTCTTGATGTCCTGTTCCAGTGAAAATTTTTCTTCCAGTACCTGGTCATACGCTTTCTTTACAACTTCGTACGAATCAAGCACGGAGGTAAGTTCAGGCTTTTTCTCCCTCAGTTCTGCTTCTGCCTTTTCGCCCCTTAGTTCAGCTTGTTCAGCCATTTCACGCAGGCTGCCTATCTCACGCGTCATGCGATCACTCAGATGCATATCCTCCTCATGTTTCTGACGCATCTGCTCAATTTCACTTTCCAGGCGTTCCTTGCTGGAGAGGTCGTTCTCTATTTCCCCTTCCGCAAGTGTTGCTCGCCTCTCCTTCTCGGAAGTTTCCTTGCGGGCAATTACCAGGCTCTCATTGAGTGAATTATTCAGTGCACCTACCGTTTCAGCCATGGAACTGATTCTCTCCAGTTCCCCGTTTAGTGCCTCTATTTCATCATAGTTAATCCGGGATGCAGTGTTACTTACCTCTTCCAGCCGTTGCTCGATAGTTATTACCTCTCTTTCATTATTATCAAGGTTCCTGCGCAATTGCTGAATCCTGTCCAGTTCTCCCTCAACAACGGTTTCCTCCTTCTCAATCATGTCGTGCAATGGTTTGATATGTTCATCCCACTCCTTTTCTATTTCACGGATTATGTAGAACGTGCCGCCGCCAGAGGCCAGGCAGCCTATAGCTATCAGGAAGAGCGCAATCCCAGGTTGCCATTGGATGTTTATCTTGGAGCCTGTCACTGAGGGCAGTTCTCCCTCCGACAAGCCACTTGGGTCCTGATATTCAGTGCAGGTCCCTTCTCCCCAAAATCCAAGGGACATACTGCCTACACAACCGATATAACTTTCATCGCTAGCCAAACTGCTGTCATCATCAAGAATAGCCTGTGGCAATGACTGTGAAACCAAGCCCAGGATTACTATCCCCAGCAGCAGGGATGCGCCCGCACCGAACTGAAGCTGGCGCAGGATTTCTGACAATTTCTGGCGATCTGAAATCCCGGTAATTCCATAAATCATGTAGGCCAAGTATGCAGAAGCGATTGCCAAGGCAAAAGTCGCAAGCCTGATGTTCTGCATAACCCCATTCAGGGCGTAGTTGCTCGCGTCGTCAATTCCAACCTTCTCACTGCTACCCCCGTCATAATACTTGACCTCAGTGGTGTGGTAGTTGTATTCAAAGTTATAGGGTCCCTCTTTTTCTGCACCCGAAACAGGATGATGGATGTATGACCGTCCTTCTATCTCGAACCAAAGGCCAAGGCCATACACATTCATAACGGCCAGGATTGCACAGACTGCAAGCGCAGCAGCGATTTTCTGGATGTTCTCGAGCCGATCAATCATAGTGCAGGCCCTCGTGGACGAAAAAGGATATATAAAGTTATCCAATTTTTGTGACTATCTGGTTGAACAAGTGTTAAATCAGTGTCCTTAGTGCTCGTGTATGGCGGTCTGTCCTGTATGTTCTTTCGAGGATGAGGACGCAAATGCAGTGGTATGTTCCGTATGCGGGTCTGACCTGGATGCAGGAAAACCGCCCGTCGACGATTCCATGGAATCATCTCCCGCAGCGGACCAGACAGAGGAAACAGCCCCTGCCGGGGGCGAATCCGATGAATCTTCTGACGAGCCGGAAGCTCCACCAGTTGACGAAG
>Ga0207991_1002417_pt1 | contig 10399 bp, 10 predicted proteins | sample ETN07SmetaG_FD_185786 | JGI IMG/M metagenome (GOLD analysis project Ga0207991, IMG submission 185786) | Marine microbial and viral communities from oxygen minimum zone, Eastern Pacific Ocean - ETNP2014F14-07SV275 (SPAdes) (version 2) | ecosystem: Environmental > Aquatic > Marine > Oceanic ... | reverse complement strand
GCGCTTTGCTGCCAGACGCTATGACTCGCCCTGTGAAGCCGTCGGCCAAAATGACGGAGGCCCTGGCCCCGATCAGGTCGGCTTTCATCCGTGCGGGGTTGCTCCTCGAAATCAACCGAGAGGAGTCAACATTGGTGAGGTGTAGTGTTGAAGGTGACATCTTCCGTCCGATCAGGGCGTGGGCATTTCTGTGACCGATTCCAACGCAGACGACAGCGCAAGGATCACGCCATCGTCGAATGGAGCGCCCACGAACTGAGCGCCGACGGGTAACCTCTCCGAAGTGAGGCCGGCAGGGACCGAGATCACCGGGAAGCCGATGGATGACCAGGGGATGCAGTTTCGAGACAGGATTATCAGGTACTGGTCGCTTTCCTCGACTTTTGGCGCCGTGACCAGCGCGGTTGGCATCAACAGCGCGTCAAAGTCGTTCAGATGAGCGGCCATCCTCTCCAGGAACTCCGACCTGAACCGCTGGGCGTTCTGGTAGTCCACGGCAGGCACCTTCGACGCCTCGTCCAACTGCTCGAAAACCGGAGTTGTGTACAGCGGTCCAGCGTTCTCAAACGATTGGTGGAACGCCGCTGACGCCACGCGGCCGATGACCAGTACGAGGCTCGTCGCCAGACGAAAGTCCTCGTCGGAAGGGCCATTAGTTTCGACAATCTCGACGCCGAGCTTCTCTTGGGAGAGGATCAAGTCCGAGGCTCCAACCTCTGTGACCGTATTCGATGTCCTGTTTTTGGCAATCGCCAATTCCGTACGTCGCATGAAGCTAATCTAAAGAAGGCTATGCCCTGCGTGTTGCCTACGTGTTTCATCATTGTTACAAAGATGTAACATGTACCGGTAGCATTTTCATTCCTTAGAAAACAGGAGAAATTTCGATCATGACAAATGACGCTCTACGCACGATTTTGCCGATCGCAGGCTGGGCCGAAGACCGCGCCAGCGAGGTTGAAATCACAGGCGATTCCGACCCGATATTGCCGACGCCATTTCTCATCGGCGAAACCAGCGCTGCCGCGTTATCAGCGGTGGGCCTTGCGGTCTCCGATTTGTGGGATTTGCGAACCGGGCGTCGTCAGGAAATAGCAGTCGACACTCGGCAGGCAACAGCGTCGCTACGCAGTGGCCATTACATGCAGATGGACGGAGCGCCTGTTTCGTCTGACCGCAATCCCATGATGGGCGTCTATCCAGCAATGAACGGTCGCTGGAGCTATCTCCATTGCAATTTCCCAAACCATCGCGCCGCCGCCCTGAGTGTGCTTGGCGTGGAGGAAGACCGCGAGGCCATGGCCAGGGCGGTCGCCAAATGGGACGCCCTAGAACTTGAGGAAGCGATAATCGCTGCCAACGGCGCGGGAGGCATGGTCCGGACGATGGACGAGTGGGCACAGCACCCACAGGGCGTAGCAGTCGCATCACTGCCTCTACTGGAGATCGTCAAGATTGGCGATAGCCCTTCTGAAAAGCTGCCTGACGGTGACAGGCCGTTGTCGGGCATCCGCGTCCTAGACCTGACGCGAGTTCTGGCAGGCCCGACCTGCGCTCGCACGCTGGCTGAACACGGCGCCGACGTCTTGAAAGTGACCGGAGCCCACCTGCCGAGTATCGGCCACCAGGAATACGACACCGGCCACGGCAAGCTATCGACTCACCTTGATCTGCGTGAGCCGGATGACCTCGAAATAATGCGCGGTCTGGTTCGAGAGGCCGACGTGTTCTCGCAGGGCTACCGCCCTGGGACTCTCGCCAAGCGGGGACTCTCACCAGAGGCGTTGGCGGAAATCCGGCCTGGGATCGTGTACGTGTCCCTGTCGGCATTCAGCCACGTAGGGCCGTGGGCGTCGCGTCGCGGCTTCGACACGGTAGTGCAGACCGTCAGCGGCATCACCAACCGACAGGGAGAGTTATTCATCGGCGATTCGCCGGGGCCACAATTCTACCCCGTGTCCGCGATCGACTATCTGACCGGCTACCTGATGGCGTTCGGCGCCCTGGTGGCTCTCGCCCGGCGCACAACTGAGGGTGGAAGTTGGCTGGTGCGTGTTTCTCTAGCACAGATCGGACGTTGGCTCGTCGAACGCGGCCAAACGCCGGAAACCAAGCTTCATGACATCCCAGAACAGTTCACGCCAGAAGAGTTGAAGCGCTGGTCGATGACAAGCGACACGCCCATGGGCAAATTGGGCCATCTTGGGCCAGTCGTGCGATTATCCGAGACGCCGCCCCACTGGTCTCGGACCTCGGTGCCTCTGGGCTACAACGAACCGGTATGGCCGGACAGAGCCAAGTAATCATGGCGAGCGCCGAGGATAGCGGCAGCGGCAATGCCCCCGGCGAACATTCCCTGGAGCCCCTCGGAGCGGAAGTCAAGCAGTACCTTGCTGTAGTCACAGGTTACCTGCCAGGCGCTGAAGTGGTTGGTGGACCGAGCCTATCCCCATGCTGAGGTGATTCGCGCTAATAGGGTTAATTTAGCCTTGGCCGTGTCACCAATCGATCAGATGGTTCCGGTAGATACTCAGTCTTCTTTTCGGCATGAATCTGGGCAATCTCGCATTAATGCCTAACGCTGTGTGGAGGACTCGTCGTTGAAGACCGACGTGCCGTCAATCGCCAGGGCGGCACAATCTGCTTCTGAATATCCAAGCAGGTTAACCAGGACATGCTTGCTATCCTGGCCCAATATCGGCCCCGCTTTCCATTCAGACTTATCGAGAATGTTTCCACGTATGGATTGCCCATCGTAACGTTTCAGGCCATTCTCGCCCTCGTCAATGTCCGCGAAGAAGTCGTTGGCTGCCAGATGTGGGTCATTCAGCAACTCCTGGTTGTTGGAAACTCTACCCGCCCGGACTCCGGCCTCTTGCAACTGGGTCATGATACTGACTGTGTCTCGGCTCTTGGCCCAATCAGAGATCACCGCATCGATGTCCTCTTCGAAACGCTTCCTGCCGTCCTGGGTTGAGAATCGGGAGTCGGACAACCTGTCACCGCCGATAACGGAGCATAGAGCCTGCCATTCGTCATTGGTTGTCACTGAAATCGCGACCCAGTTGTCATCGCCATCAGCCCTGTTGACTCCGTGGGGGGCGTGGTCAGGGTGCTCGTTTCCTCGCTCTGTGGGCAGGTGAGATATAGCAGAGTTTGCGACCAGATACTCGCCGATCATGCACACCGGACTGTCTGCCAGCGCCAGGTCTATGTACTGGCCCTTCCCGGTCGCTCGGCTCCTTCGCAGATACGTCATGACGACACCGACCGAGTTCAGTCCCGATACCGGATCAGCGTAGGACATCCCGGTTTGAATCGGCCTGTCCGTTGTGTAACCGAGCATGGACACGACACCTGACGCGGCTTCCGCTGTTGAGCCGAAGGCCGGAAATTCCGCATACGGCCCTTCGGCCCCGTAGCCGGGCATAGCGCACATGACGATGGAGGGGTTCGCTTTCATGATCTCGTCGTAGGTGAGGTTGAGATTGGGCATGACCCTGGGACGGAAATTCTCAATCACAACGTCTGATATGGTCACAAGCTCCAGGAAGATTCGCCGTCCGACCTCCGTATCCAGACGCAGGCCCAGGCTAGACTTGTTGCGGTTCAGTTTCCCGTAAAGACCGCCCATTCTGTCAGCAGGGAGTCGGGGATCGCTGACCTTTATGACTTCGGCCCCGAAATCTCCGAGAATCCTTGTGCCTAGAGGCCCCGCCCAGACCCTGGTAAGATCGATTACTCGAACGCCTTTGAGCGCTCCGCTGGATCGGATGGTTGTGCTCTTTTTTCCGTTCATCGGCCAAGTATTTCTTCGGTGTGTTCTCCTAGCAGGGGCGCTCGTTTGAATTCTTGCAGTGGGTCGGATGTGACGAATGGAAGCGTCGGGTACTTGGCCGTCCCGGCGACGGGATGGTGAATATCCTGAAATAACCCTCTTTGGTTGAATTGTGGATCTGCAAGCACTTCGTGGAGTTCCATAATTGGCGCGACCGGCAGCATCCAGTTTCTAGAAGCGTCCAGAAAAACTTCCTCTCTGGTTCTGCCTTTCATCCACTCCGTCATTATTTCATCCACTTCGCCTCTCAACTCGGCAATTTCATCAAGATTATCTAAATCTAAATTCTCGCTCAAGTCTCGGCGACCCAGCATCAGGCATAGCTGTTCCCAAATTGCGACGCTGCCCCCACCAAAAGTCACATACCCATCATCGGCTGGCAGCGTTGAAACGCCCGGCGGGAATCCTCGCCTTGAAAGCGATGATTGTCTGTGTCCGTTCCGTACCCTGACCGCGCCATCCATCTCCAAGGCGATCTGGTGCAGGTTGGTCAGAGTTTCCAGCATGGTCACTTCAACGAACTGCCCCAGGCCGTCTATGTCTCGTTCAAAGAGGGCCATTTGAACGGCGTTGTGGGCGTTCAAACCAGCCAGATAATCCGGCTGGTGTCCGGGGAGCATAAGAGGCTCTTTCGATGGGTAGCCCATGATGGAGAGATAGCCACCCAGGGCCAGTTGGACGATGGGAGTGGACTTCCACCTCGCATACGGCCCAGACAGTCCAAAGGGGGTAACGCAGATTTCAACAAGTCCAGGGTTCTCGGAATTGAATTTTTCGGTGGATAGTCCGGCGCTCTCGCGGTAGTTCACGTCCCAGTCCTCAATGAGGACATCGGCTTTGGAGACCAGGGAGGTGAGGGTGTCTATTCCGGATTCGGTCTCCCAATCAATCAACACGCTCTTTTTGCCCGTATTGTTGTACAGGTAAAGGGCGCTGGATTCTGGGTGGTTATCGTCAGAAAGGAAGGGGGCGATCTTTCTCGACCAGTCTCCTTTAGGGGGCCGTTCGACCTTGATGACGTTTGCGCCCAGGGCGGCCAGCAACCTCCCGCAAAAGGGGCCGGCGACTCCTTGGGCGACTTCGACTACTTCAAGGCCACTGAGCGGCAGGTCATCTGCCTGCCGCTCGCGATTTTTAGTTGGATTCGGCATTAATAAACGAAACTCTTAAGGGCGCACGACGCGCTTTTCTCTCTGGGCGAGCTTTGCCAGCATCGGTTGGGCAAGTTTTACGAAGGTGCAGGCAAGGCGCCGAGTGTCTCTGGGGTCGATCAGGTCCACGACATCGCCCTTGTGGGCGGCTCTGAACGGAGACCTCATCTTTAGCAATCTGTTCTCAATCATCTCTCTATGGGCGTCCGGGTCTGGCGCGTTTTCGATCTCACGCCTGTAGGCTGCGGCAACACCACCCTCGATGGGGATGCCACCCCACTCTCCGGCGGGCCAGCCAAATCTGAGGTTCAATCCGTTGGGATGCCCCAGGCTATTGGGCGCGTCTGCCGCAACGCCATATGACTTTCGGACGTTGAACTCCACCTTTGGCACCTTCGCCTCTGCGCTGGCAATAAGCGCCCCAACGCCCCGCCTCATTGTGGCCTTGCGTTCTGCGTGGGAGCCAAGCATGAATCCGGGCATGTCCAGGAATATTACCACAGGCAGATTGAAGGCGTCGCAGAGGTCAACAAAATGCTCGTATTTGTCGGCGGCGTCGCCGTCCATGGCGCCGGCCATCTTGGTCGGATCGCTGCCGATAATGCCGACGCTGTAGCCATCGAGACGCGCAAAACCGGTGATTATCGCGCCTGCCCAGTGTCGTCGCATCTCGAAGAAATCGCCATTGTCCACCACCATCTCGATGAGCTTGCGTGAGTCATAGCTGCGCTTTCTGTTGGTAGGGATGATATTCAAAAGCCCCTCGGCCCTGCGGTCAGGCGGGTCTCCGGTCTCCACTCTGGGAGCGACGTCGTTGGTGGTGTTGGGCAGGAATGAGATGAATTTCTTGATCTGATTGAAAGCGTCCTCTTCGTCTTCGGCCTCGTTGTCCACCTGACCGCTCTCGTGAACGTGCATCATGTGCCCGCCCAGTTCCTCTTTGTCAAGTTGCTCGCCAATGGCACGCCGCACCACCGGAGGGCCGGATGGGAAAATTTGCGACTGGCCTTTTACCATCACGGTAAAGTGAGACAGGAGGGCGTGGGCCGCGGGCCATCCGGCAACGGCTCCCATAATCCCGGCCGCGCACGGCACCTGCCGGAGAACCTCGATATTGCGCCACCACATGCCCCCGTTAGGCAAACCCATATGCCCCGACGCCTCATCGGATTTCGAGCTGTGGCCAACGCCTTCGATTAGCTGAACGTAAGGTATGCCGTACTGCACGGCCAGGGGCTGAACGAAGTCCGCCGGCACTTTGTGAACATTGTGAGGGCTGCCGCCTGAGATTGTGAAGTCGTCGCCGCCGATGGCAACGGGCCGACCGTCGATTTCGCCAAGCCCCATCACATAGCCGCCTGGGGAGAATTCGATGAGGTTTCCCTTCTCATCAAACTCAGCCGCCCCGACCATAGGGCCAGACTCTATGAAACTCCCGGCGTCAACCATCTTCTCAATGCGTTCGCGAACTGTGTATCGGCCTCCGAGATGCTGTCTTTCGACCCGCTCCGGGCCTCCCATCTCGCGCCCCAGCCCTCGGATGTATTCGATGTCCTCCACCGCCTTTTCCCAGGACATGCCGGGCTTCCAAGATTCTCTTGTGCGATCAACTGGCATCTATGCCTCCTTGAAATGTATTGACGAGTTAGTCCAGGTCGGATTATACATCTCTAGATTACTGATTCGGTCTGTATGAAATAACAAATCCCCCGATTCAGTGATCTGGGAAATTTTGTTCTACCCTCGTGCCCTTATCAGGCATCATGATAGTTATAGTTATTTCTGTATCTGCGACGAGGGCGCAGGTTGGTCATATACTGACACCAGGGTGTTCAGTCAGCCTCTTAAGGCAGTCGATCCAAAAAATTCTTGGCTCCGGAGGCCAACCACGGGCCCCACGGAATTCCGACTTACCGAGCGCCCTTGCTCTGGTAGTCATCCACCGTCGAATCGTTGACAAGCATACCTGCGACCTTGCCAGCATCGACGATTGTCTTGATGCCCCGATCAACCGCCGCCTTAACGTCGGGGTGGGAGGTCTGGCCTGTCAGGATCATGCTCTGGGCCAGGTCGCCGGGAGCGACGTAGAATACGTCGATGTGGTCAACGGTCACGATCTCCTCCAGGCTGTTTATGGCGACGATATCCTCGAAGAGAACGGTAACCAGCGTTTCGTCGTTGGCCTTGTTAACGTAGTCCTCCACGCCGTAACCTTGACGACTGCCAGCCGCGCCGCGATGCCCGATGGGGCCGTATTGGAGGCGTCCACCACAGCGCGGGCGTCTTCAATGCCACATGCGGCACCATGATGCCCTGCGCTCCCAGATCGAATGTGCGATAGAAGACGCCCGGCAGGTTGAGGTCCACCCTGACCACCGAAGTCAAATCCCACAGTTCGCAGGCCCTGCTCAGGTCTGAGATGTGGCCGAAGTCCACCGGCCCGTGATCGCCCTCTATGAGAATGGAGTCGAACCCGAACTGCCCCAGAAAATCCACCATATCCGGCGTATCGTGCCCGCCCATGAGCATGGTGGCAACCTCGCCCCGCTCCAGTTTTTCTTCGTCTTGTTCTCTCTCAACTCTGCCATGTAATTTGCTTCGAATGGGAATTTCCCAGTAAAGTGCTATGAGGCTAAATGGAGCACTCTGGATGGCAATTGACACCATCAGCGAGTGGCAGTACAGTTTTGCGACCCCAGTATGGTGCGTTTATGAAGGCACTGGAATCCATCTGGGAAATATCGGCCAACAGGAGGATCAATCTTGATATTAATGGCAAGCGTTCAAAATCTGGAGGAAGCACTGGAGGCCCTATACGGCGGCGCGGACATCGTTGACGTCAAGAACCTCCAGGAAGCGTTGGTTGGATCAGCCCATCCAGGAATCGTGAAGCAGGTCCGCGAAGCGATCCCGCTGGATCGACACGCCAGTGTCACCCTCGGCGTCGTGCCCAACCAGGTGGGAACCGTTGCGATGGCCTGTTACACCGCAGGCGTCCTGAATGCGACCTCCGTTAAGGTCGGGTTCATGAAAACCGAGTACGACGCGGCAGTGGAGATCCTCCTGGCGTGCAAGGATGCATTGGATGGCTTCGAGACCAAGCTCATCGGCTCTCTATTCGCCGACAATCCGTTATACGACGGCCTGGACGCCAGCAACATGGTGCCGCTAGCAAAAGACGGCCAATGCGATGGATTCCTCATCGACACCTTGACCAAGGACGGACGCAACCTGTTCGACTTCATGCCCGAACCACAACTTCGCGAGATCGTCGTCGAGGGCAAGAAACTGGCGAAGAGCACCGCTCTCTCCGGTCACCTCCGTCTGGAAGACTTGGACGAACTGGCGCGTATCAACCCTGACATCGTCGGAGTTCGCGGCGCTGTATGTCAGATGGGTGACCGCTCTTCCGGCGTACACAGGGACGCCGTCGCCAACTTCAAACGAGAACTCAATCTGCGCGAGACCGGCCAGATCGAGGTCCGGGAAACAGACACCGCGCTATCCGATGACGGCTGGGTAGTTATAGACGGCACAGGCAAGACCTGCGCTGGCATCCTCGCGGCGCTGACATCCCAAATCGGGCAGGACAGCAAGTCATTCATCGAGGTCATAATTCCCGACGTGCTGAACAGTTACGACGTTGTTCTTTGGGCTGAGGAAGGCGAACACAGCGTCGTCACCCAGCGCAAGGACCAGTCGGGCGCGATGCGGATACTGATACGCCCCTGATTCCAGGCCATCAAGTTTTTTATGGTCTTATACACAAATAGGAACGCCGATTCTCGATTCAAGCGTATCTCGGAAATAGGTGTCTGCTTGTATAGACTCCGTAGCGGCTCAATTCCTCCGCCACACCTTGTGATAGCCAATTCCGCTGAGTATGATGCTCCAAACCCTCACAAAAAGCACCAAGGATGCATTTACCTAATGATGTTGTCATCGTCGCCGTATGGTGTGCCTGAGGGTCGCATGGCTGAGCGGTGACACGTTGCTCTAACTTTAATCAAACCACTTAGAATCCATTGTAAGACATACTCTTCGAGGCAGTCCCACGCATCGTCGTGGTGGTGGCAGGGCGGACTTCGTCCCCAACAATCTTAAACCAGACTCAATCACCGCGGACGTCTACTTACCCTTTCCTGTTTCATTTCGGAATTATCTCCTCAGGATCGCAGTATATGTTCATACCGGTCAAACGGGATTTATGTAGAGTCAGGGCTTGTCCTTCTATGTGCCCAGAAGGAGCCGGTCTTGCCCAGTCGCTGCAACACTTCGTCACGCTGGCTTCTCTGTTTGTTCGCCCATTGGGAGATGAAATCCCCATCGAGCCTGTGCTTGGTCGCCTCGACATTGGCCCAGGTCATCTCATCGTTCAGGGACAAGCTACCATCGGCGGAGTCCGGGTTGAACTGAGCCCAGTTCCGCATGTGCTCTTCCGATCGGAAGAAGTTCATCTGCCCTCAAGTTTCGGTGGGTGACGTCGACCCGGGTGCCAGGTTCCTGTGCCCAACTATCGTGGAAGGATTGGCAGCGAGGACCTGCCCATCACGCATCTGAATGCTGATGCCCTCGTTGCAGTCTAAGCAAGGGGAATCGATACTAATGGTTTTGCCAGGGAACAGCCAGCTGACCGCCAGCGCGACCTGTCCTCAAACACCGAACCATTTCTGCTGACCATCCACGGTGATCCGGCAAGGGGTAGGAATGAGAGAAAACGGAGTAAACGTGGCGATAAAATCGGTTTCGGGATTCAGCCTTATCCCGAAGGGTGCTGCTTCCACGAGATCATGCAGTAACTGGCGTGCTTCCTCCATGGAGCATCCCAGGCCGGTGGCCAGGTCGCTGTAGTGGGCCTGTCCGGTCTCCACCACATGGCTCAAGAGGACATGATAGGCCTTATCAAGGGTCTGAGTATCTGCCATTGCTCACCTCTCACTGATGATTGACGCTGGATATGAGAATCGCTAACAAAGGGCATTGTATACTTCAATCCTGACGAGTCAATACTCAGGGCTCTATCTGGAGACCTAGAATTCAATTCTCGCGCGTTGACGGGCAGCTTTATCTGATTTCTATAACGCGTTGGCAGCTGAAATACAGCGGCGAAATCTTGCCATTTGAGTTGTTTTGTATTCCTAGTATCCAACTGCCGGGAAACTCGATCCCAATTTATAAAGTACCTACAAATGTGTGGGGCCAGATCCGTCATCGGGAAGGGTCACGATCCCAATCGCGGTCTTTTATGATCCGCTCAGCTTCGGTCACGGGCGCATCCTTGTTCTTTTTCGATGCGTGCCCTCTTGGCATGCCGTGGGGTTCCTCAACGGGTACGGGATATACATGCGATGCGGTCACCGAACCGGAAGTCGACGATTCGGTGACGATTGCCGTGCTGATGGTACAGGTC
>Ga0207991_1002414_pt1 | contig 10406 bp, 9 predicted proteins | sample ETN07SmetaG_FD_185786 | JGI IMG/M metagenome (GOLD analysis project Ga0207991, IMG submission 185786) | Marine microbial and viral communities from oxygen minimum zone, Eastern Pacific Ocean - ETNP2014F14-07SV275 (SPAdes) (version 2) | ecosystem: Environmental > Aquatic > Marine > Oceanic ... | reverse complement strand
GACCACGGGATGGAGCAACACGTCGATCCGCGCGAGGGCTTCGTTGACAAACGCCTCTTTCTGGGCCTGCGCAGCCGCCAGCAAAGGGAGGTCGAGGCGCGGTGTGGCGGCGTCGAATGGGATTGGCTGGGTCAATCTCGGCTCCTGTCAAATCGTCGAGTGAAGGTGGGTGAGTAATAGCGGAAGCGAGCGAGCGTAGCTCCCGCTTTGCCGAACCCAGACCGGTTGACCGGGATATGCGGCTGCGACATCGGCAAGACTTGCCGCGGAAAGATCAAAGCGGGGCTGGTCGCTCAACCATATCTGTTCCGGCTTGGCCGGCTCGCCAATGCCGATCTCGTAGATTTCGTCCTGTTCGACCAACGGTTGCTCGACTTCGTTCAGCCAATGCCATCCGCCGCGCGCTCGGCGCGTCCAGGACAGCTCGAGCCCGCCCTCGCGTGGGTATCTTTGCCTAGGGTGTACCGGTGAGAGCGGTCTGCGCGTACTGCCGGATCCCTCAAGCGTGGCATAGACCGGCTCGTCATCCGCGTGGCCGATAGTGGCCACCCGACTGTTGGCATCAAACTCCGCGTCGCCCGGCAGCGCCCAAAGTCGCTCGTCAAGCGCAGTTGCTGGCGTACCTGCCGAATGGCCGACGAGCGCGTGGTGCTCGGTCCCGCCGCGCCCCCTCAACAGTCCGAACAGGCGCCATTCCCCTTCACCGAGCGCCTCGCAGCGCGCGAATTGGATGATTTCTCCGCCGACCAAGAACCGGTTGGCACCCTGTGCCAGAGCGGTTGTGGTCGCCGGTTCGAACGTGGGCGCCTCATGATCGAGCCGCAAATGCAGCCCTGCCGCGAGCTCGAAGCGCAGGCCGCGACTGGGGGCGAGGGGCGCCAGCAATCGTCCGCCGACCGCACGGTCGGGACCGCTCTCACCGAGCGGGATCAGCGCGCCATCGCGAAGATGATATAGTGCTGCGCCCGCCCAGCGGCCATCGGGTGCGCCGACCGCGGCAAAGCGTTGCGGCTGGCCATCCGGGCCGGTGCCGTCCCACGCCGCTCCGCTATCGGCTGCGGCGGCTACCGGAGTGGCGGTCGCATGCCGTTGCAGGTCGAGCTCGATTCCGATCTCGCGCCATTCCCATGCAGTCACCTGCCACAGGCCGGGATGGTCGGGAACGCGGACAATGCTTCCGGGGCTGACTTTCGGATCGAGTGCTGCAGTGCGCAAAGACAGCGTTTCGCTCTGCCGACGCTCACGAAGCCGTGTGCGCGACAGCAATGCGCGGGCATTGGTTGCATTCAGCACCCCGGGCAATTCGAGCACAGCTCCTTCGCCCGCTTCTCCAGGCGCGCGCTGAAGTCCCGGCTGGTAGGAACGCGCAGAGTCGTAATAGCGAAGCGCGCTGATCGGCTCGACAAGGGTTGCTCTCGTGCGCTTGATACCTGCCATCCGACCGAAATCGCCTTCCGGGGCGACGACAGGGTCGGACAGTGTGATCGGGGCTTCGCTTTCAGGGGCGACCGAGGCAAGCCGGGGCCCGTCCGGTGTCCATTGTACCCCTAGTGGCGTTAGCCGCGCTAGATGCGTCAAAATCGCTGCGGCGCTGCCGCCATCGTGGATGTAGCCTTCAAGTTCCGCAACCGGAGCGGTTGCGGCGTCGAACCCGTGTGTCCGCGCGATTTCGCCTGCCACCCCCGTTGCGGATCCGGCAAAAACTTCGAAGCTCAGCGCCGGGACACGATTGCCGAAATCCTCCAGTGCGAGATCCTCGAACACGACATAGGCGCAGCCACGAAAGGCCGGGCAGCGTGCGCCCAGTTCGGCGACCAGCAGCGGATCGGGCGGTTGATCGGCATGGCCACGATGAACGCGCAGCGATCCGCCGGTCTTGAGATCGCCTGCTGCGCCGCGCAGCAAATGTCCATCGGCCCAGATCCTGCCTATGCGTTCGATCGGTCTGCTGGAAAGCGCGACCGCCAGCGAAACCGAATAGCTGTAGCTCGTGGTCTTCGGCCGACCCTTGCCGCCACCCGAAGTCTCGCGCCGCTCGGCAAGGTCGCTCGCCCAAATCACGCTGCCGGGCACGCGGACGCGGCCATACAATCCGGGAATGGGCTGGCCGTAACTGGAGGTGCTCACCGCCAGCTCTGTCAGGCGTGGCCCTTCGCGCCGCCCATTGCCGATAATCTCGCGGTCCAGACCGCGGCCGAGCGTCGCACCGATAGCGCCGCCAAGCGGCCCCCCGACCAGCGTTCCGATCGCTCCGAGTACTAACGTTGCCATAGGTTCTCCGAACGCGCCGCTAGGCGCCAGTGTGCGATCGGGCCAGTTTCCGGGTGGCGGGGTTCGACGACGACGCGGTTGAGGCCGGCATGCGCATGGACGACACGATCCCCGGCGATTGCAACGATCAGATGGTATTGCGCGGGCCCCGGCTGGGTCAGCAAGACGTCTCCGGGCAGCACCGGCCCTTCGACGGGCAGGAGGCCGTTGGCATTTGCGAAGCCCAACCAGCGGTGGGACAAAGGCGCGCGCGACCTGCTGCAGATAGGCCATCGCCCCGGAATGAGCCGGTGACAGCAGAGTCGAAGGCGGAACCCAGCCGGTCAGCGCCGCCGAACCGTCCGGCGCGCGCTGTTTCCAGTCGTTCCAGCAATGCGCATCGAACAATTCGTAGGAAAGCGACCAGATCAGTTCGAAATCGAGTTCGCGTACCCTGTCGGCGTAGGCACGGTGCCATGCCTCGCACGGGCCGTTGAGCACGCCACCAGCAAGGCTGATGTAATGAGCATCGCCCAGCGGCTCGAGCCGGAAGTAATGGCTCATGCCCACATAGTGAACGATGCGGCCGCGATAGCCGAGCCCCTCGATATTGCGCAGCAGCCGCGCGGGGGTTTGGTTGAAGCTGTCGTCATAGGCGGTGGCGATCTGCTCGCCATGCGCCGGTAGCAGGACATCGCCTGTTTCCAGCGAGGCATGGGCGCCGTCGCAGCTTAAGCCGCTCATTTCGGCCCAGCCGTCGACGCGTGCCGGCAATTGCTCGGTGCTGCCCTCGACATAGCCTTGGGGCACCAGGCTGATGAACATGCGATCGATATCGCTCGGGTGCACGGGCTCGCCAGGCAGGCCATATCCCGACTGGAGCGCCGAGAAAGGCAGTTCGATCAGGGCGTCGTTCGGCGTGCCGCTGGCATAATTCCACAGCCGGACATACCAGGCGCGCGCATTGCCTGCGGCGTCGCGGCCCTCGATCGTCAGCGTCGGCCCATGCGGCTGGTCGAGCACGATCACCCCGCCGCTGCGCCAGCGAAACTTGAGGATGCAGTGCGCGTAATCACGCTGCGTCTCATAGGCGAGCAGGGGATGGTCCAGCCGGTCTTCGCTCTCCCAGATCAGTCCCGCGAGTTCGCCCTTGTGATAGAAGCTGCAGTCGACCCGCAGAGCATCCGCCGCGGTGCTCACGACGCTTGCCATCATCGGTCGCGGGAAATTGACCGTCCAGAAGCGCGGATCGAAACGCTGAATGTAGCAGCAATGCTGCCCGCGACGCTCGCGCGCTAGCCAGAATGCCATTCTCAACCCTCCTGTTCAGCGCGAGAGCGCGCGGCGTACCGCGCTGGCGACCTGTCGCGAGGACCGCTGCAGTGCGACCGGTGCGGAGCTACCCTTGGGAGCAGCCAGGTTGATCGAGACTCGTACTTCTCGACCCGCGGTCTGCGCGACGTTGCCGGGATCGACGCGCCCGGCGCTTGTCGGGACGAAGAGTTCGGGCCCGCGCTCTCCAACGAGGTACGGTCGGTCGGGCGCTACCAAGCCCCCGGTCGCGCGCCCGGGCAGGCCGAGCAACGATCCGACCGCGCCGCCCAGTATCGCAGCGAAGCCACCGCTTGCCGCGCCGCCGATCAGTCGGTCGAGGCCGAGCTGCAGGGCGCGTTCGGCGATCTGGTCGAGCGCGGTGCCCGCGATGCGTTTGAGATCCTCGAACCCCAGGCCGCCCTTGCGAACGGCGGCCAGCAGGCTGCGCTCGAGGACTTTCCCCGCCTGGTCGAACCCGTCGACCAGCGTGCGGTCCAAGGTCCCACGCATCTGCTGCATGTCGGCGGCGAAGGCGCGCGTGTCTGCGCGCACCAAAACGATCATCTCGTCGATCTCGTCATCCATCGCGATCCCTTTCGATCAGTGCGGCGATTTCAGCTGGTGTGGGTGGAAGTTGTGTAGGTGCCGGAGGAGCAATGCTCGCGGCCAGTTCGGATGGCGTGGCGTCCCAGAAGACGCGCGGCGTCCAGCCGAGCCGCAGCGCGGCCAGGCCCGCCAATTGCAGCGCCCGGGCTGCGAAGCGCTCGCTCACTTCCGGCCCCGGAGGATTTCGCCCAACAGCGCACGCAGCGGCGCGGCCGAAGCCGCTAAGCCCTGTTCGATGACGGCCGCACCCACCTTTGCGCGTGAGTGTTTACCGGGCTCGTCGAGGCAGTGCCAGAAGAGCGTGGCTAGTTCGCTCAGCCGGAGCTGGCCTTCGCCCACGCGTTCGACCAGCGCTAACAGGGGCCCGAGCTCCTCCTCTGCGCGCACGAGCGCATCGAAACTCGGACGCAGGAGCCGGGTTTGGCCCTCGATTGTCAGCATGGCTTCGCCGCGCATGGTGTTGGCTGATTTCGCGCTGCCGACACCGCTCATGCAGGCACCACCGCGCCCGAACTTTCGCGCTGCAGCGCATAAGTTCGCTCGCCGTTGAAATCACCGGCGTAGTCGAGCCGCTGGACCAGGAAGCGCCCGCGCATCTTCGCGCCGTCCTCGAAACTGAGCTCGTACTCGTCCAGCGTTCCGGCGAGCGCATGTGTGCGGATTGCGCTCTCGGCATCCGAACCAAGAAATATTCCCGAGGCGGAGACTGACACAGAGCGCGTCCCCGCGCCCGAAAGGAGTTCGCGCCAGCCGCCACTGCCCTTGTGCGTCACCACCACCGTATCGCCGTTGACGCTCATCTGGGTGGTGCGCAGCCCCGCGACCGTGTCGTAGGACGCGGGCGATCCCCCATCGCCGATTTTGAGAAGGAAGGCGGCGCCTTTCTGTGCGGTCATGTCGTGAATCCTTTCGATACGCGGGAGGTCAGTCGGCGAGCAGGAGGAAGCGGTATTCGAGCAGCACTGCGCGAACGGTGCTCCGGCGCCGCTCGGCGCGGCTGCGCAGGAACTGCGTCACGACCACGCGGAACCCATCCTGCTGCGGAGCAAGCGTGGCAATGCGTTGTTCGATGCGGTCGGCGATTGCCCGGATGTTGGCCGGATCGTCGCCGCGATCGACGATCTCGAGCGCAATGCGCACTTCGCGCCCCCGGCCGGTCTTGTGCGACCAGTCGGCGCTGGCGCTCGCGGCGATGGCGCAATGCGGCGGGCTTGCTGCGGGTGGAGCCTCTTCCTCGACTGCATTGAGCATGCCCAACAGCATTGGGTCGGCCCGGAGCCAGGCGATCAGCGTGCGGCGTAGCGCGCTTTCCATCAGCGATCCTCCCGGGCAAAGTGCGGCCACAGCAGCGCGGCGCGGTGCCAGCGTTGCATGTCGGCATTGCGGCGGCGTAGGCGCATTTCGGCCGCGGCCTGTGCGCGACGGGCGGCGCGGAGCACGAGTTGGTCCGCCAGACGTGCGAAACTCACAGCCGCAGCTCGCGATAGGGGCGCCACAGCGCCGCCACAGCGCCGCCACCGCTGCGGGCAGATGGTCGCCATCGGGGCGGTCGCGTTCGCGATAGTGATGCGCGGCGAAGCGGATAATGCCGTGGCGTAAGGGTTCGGGCAGCGTCGCCCAGTCGTCGGCATCGATCGCGGTGAAACGCAGGCACATCCGCCACGCGCTCTCGAGCAGGCGGAGCAGCAGCGCGTCTTCGCGCGCGGTGCTTATCGCCAGCCATTGCTTGAGCGCGTCGAGCGGCTGGCCGGATAGGTCTGTCGGCATGGAGATGGGTCCCGATTGGCAGGCAGGGTGCCCGCGCCGGAAAGGGGGGACCGGCGCGGGCAGGCGGAAGCGGCTGTCCGCCTATTCCTCGATCTTGAGCAGCTTGATCGCATTGCCGTCGAGCACCTGCCCGCCGACGCGCTTGGTGGCGTAGAAATGCACGAAGGGCTTGTTGGTGAAGGGGTCACGCAGCACCTGCGTCGCGCTGCGTTCGGCGATCAGATAGCCATGGCGGAAGTTGCCGAAGGCGATCGGGACTGCGCCCGCGGCGATATCGGGCATGTCCTCCGCCTCGACCACCGGATAGCCGAGCAGCCGGTCGGGCTGGCCCTCGACCAGTCCCGGCTGCCACAGGAAGGCCCCGTCCTCGCTGCGCAGCTTGCGCACCTCCGCGAGCGTTGCCGAGTTCATCACGAAGCTCGCGCCCTGCCGGTGACCCGCCTTCAGCGCGTGGACGAGGTCGATCAGCCGGTTCTCGGGCGCATCACCGAGCCCGCTTGCCGCGCCCGTCCCGAGATATTGGAGCGTGCCGAAAGCGCGTAGGTCGTCAGGCGTGGTCGCGGTCGGGGCGGTGAGGAAGCCAGCGGGCTGGTCGTTGCCCGAACCCGCCACGAAAGCGGCTCCCTCGGCGCGCGCGAACTCCATCGCAATCTCGCTCGCGAGCCAGCTCTCGAGGTCGAAGCCAGCATCGTCGAGCATCGCCTGGCTCGCTGCCGGATTGGCGTAGAGCTCGTGGGTCGGAGGCGCGATCTCGGCAAACTCGGGCGTGTCGGTCTCGGGCCGCGCCGCGGTCTCGCTGACCCAGCCGCTGGCGGTGCCGCCGGTGGTAATGAGCTTGCGGTACCCCGCGCTGCCGGTCTGGACGACCTGCGCGATGGCGCGGATCGGGCTGATCGCGGTGAGTTCGCGCGCGATAGCAGCGTCGATTTGCTGCGGCACGACATAACCGCCATCAGCGGGCACGCCGGCGGTGAGCGACTTGACTTCGGTTGTCGCGCCGCGGCGCAGATAGCCGTCGACGAAGCCCTTCACTTCGGGCGCGGGATCCGCAGCGCCCGAAAGCGCAGGGCGGCTCGCGACACGGCCGATCTTCTCGACGCGGGCCTTCACCTCATCGACATCGCCGCGCAGCAGCGCGACATCGGCCGCGAGCGAGTCCTGGCGCGCGACGATATCGAAGCTCGTTTCGGCGGGATCGGTGGGGGTGGTCGTTTCCATAGCAGGGTCCTCTTTCTTCAGGGCACAAAAAAGCCGCCCGAAGGCGGCGAGGGGCATCGTTCGGGGCGGCGGGGCGGGTCAGGCGGTTAAGTGGATCCGTGCCTGCGGCTGCAGCGGTTGGGTGACCACGCTGACCTCGAACAGGTCGATCTCTTCGAGCATGCGGCCTGACGCTGTCCGCTGAAAGCGGCGGGCGCGGTAGCCGAAGCTGAGCCCGCTCACTGCGCGCGTTCGCAGCAGCTTGGCGACGCGGCCCTGTGGCTGGTCGATCTGCGCGACAATCCGGAGCCCGCGCGTGTCTTCGCCTATGCGGTCGACCCAGCCGATGCGCCGGTCGGGGCTGTGCTGCCAATAGAGCGGGATGGGCTCCCGTCGCTCGGCCAGCGTGCGGGCGAAAGCGCCGCGGCGGATCGTGTCGCGCGCGGCGTCGGCGTGATCGAACAGCGCGGCATAACCCGCGATTCGCAGGCTCACGAGAGCATGTCCCCGACGCCGAGCCGCACTGCAATACCCACCAGCAACAGCGCGAGCACGCCGCGCACCAGCCATTCGACCGCCGCCTTCCACGCGCTCGCCTTGGCATCGCGCCAGGCCGAGAGCAGCTCGCGCAATTCGCCCAGATCGTCCTGCGCGCCAGGATCGGCGAGGCCGAGCCGGTCGAGAACGCGGCTCGCGCCCAGCTCGCTCGCTTCCTCGACCACCGCACGCAGGGTAATCAGCTCGCCTCCTTCGGTGCGGGCCTGCGCGATCAGCCGCGCGAGCATGTCTTCTCTGGTCATGGCTTCCCTATCGCTTTGCAATCGGGCAGAAAGCGCCGATGCGGGTCTTCAAATCGGGGTGTCTCTGGATCGTGGGCCTCATGGCCGCAGGGGTGCTCGCCTATGCAGGCTATCTTTATTCGATCGATTCTCTCGCGGCCGATGACTGCCACGATGCGGGCGGGAGTTTCCACCACGATCGGGGCGAGTGCAGCTTCACCGAGAATTACACAGGCGAAGTTCCGCCCCTATGGCCGTTCTAACCCGAGCAGCGCGCGCTTCTCCGCGCTGCTCAGGAAGTCGGCACCGCTGACCTGCGCCCACAACCGCTCGCGGTCCTCGGCGAGCGCGGGGACGCGGTCGAGATCGACGCTGGCGCCCTCGGCGAACCAGTCGCTCAGCCCTGCCTGCAGTCCGCCAAGGATCTTGCCCGCCAGAGGCAGCAGCGTCAGCCGCCACAACGCGCGATTGGCCTCGCGGTAATTGGCATAGGTGTTGTCGCCCGGCAGACCGAGCAGCATCGGCGGCACGCCGAAGGCCAGCGCAATGTCGCGCGCGGCAGCCGCTTTCAGCGTGGCGAAATCCATGTCGGCGGGGCTGAGGCTCATCGCTTTCCAGTCGAGCCCGCCCTCGAGCAGCATCGGCCGCCCGGCATTGGCATGGCCCTGGAAGGCGTTCTGCAATTCGGCCTTCAGCCGCTCGAACTGGTCGGCGCTCAGCGCGCCGCCATCCTCGCCATCATAGACCAGTGCACCGCTCGGCCGTGCGGCATTGGCGAGCAGCGCGCGGTTCCACGCACTCGCGACATTATGGACCGCCACTGCCGGTGCAGCCGCGGCGAGGCAGCCCGCGCCATAGTGATCGTCGGTCGGGTGGAAACCCTTAAGGTGGACGAGGTTGGGCCAGCCGTCCTCGTCTTCCAGCGCGATGTCCAGCGTGCGATCGGCGAGCACATAGCGATAGCGCGCAGGCCAGTCATCCTCGCCCGCGATCACCTGCACGCGCTCGGGCCGCAGCGGGAACAGCTCTACCGGCGTGCCGGTACCGTCTTTCACGATCTGGACGAAGGCATTGCCATGCAGCGCAAGCTGGGCGGCCAGCACTTCGAGCAGCGGCTGCGCCCCGCAGGAACAGGCCAGCAGCTTGGCCAGCGGCTCGTCAGTGCAGGCGAGCGGCGCGCCGCCGACGCCTTCGGCCACGATCCGCACGCTGCGCTGCGCCACCGGGTTGGCGAGATAGGCCTCGGCCACCTCGCGTGCATAGTCGAATGGCGCACGCCCCAGTGGCCCGCCATCGAAGGCAGTCGCCCAGGGGCTGACGAAGCCGCGCGCAACAGGCGCACGCGATCCGCCCCCGCCTTTGAAGGCGGAGACGAGACTGGTGAAGAATGACATGGATTTCTCCGGCTGATGGGTCGCTAATCGGCAGCCGCCCCCATTCGGACCCGGGGCGACAGAAAGTGAACTCGGCTATAAATTCGTCGGCCAGGCCTGACCGGGGGCCCGCTCGATCTGGTCGCTAAACCTGCCGCACACGCGGGTTTGCGGGCTGGCCCAGCATCAGTTCGCTGAGCGCCCACACCAGCGCATCGGCGCGATCGGGCGAGCGGCCGGGACCTTCGTACCCGCCACCCGCCATCAACCCACAGAGTTGGTCCTCCAGTTGCGCGAACAGGCCGGCATGCCGCACCCGCCCCGTTTCGTAGAGCGCGGCCACGGGCTCGGCGCGCGCCGCCTTGCCTCTGGAGGCGTGGACCAGCTTGAGCGGCAGCGCGATGTCGGCGGCGCGCAGCACACTGGCAACCATCTGGCCGCCCTGGTTGGCCTCGACGACCACGCGGTCGGCCTTCCAGCCGCGTGCGGCTTCGGCCACTGCGCGCGCCCAGCGTTCTGGGCTGGCTTTCGCGACCGAGCAATCGGCCAGCACCTGCGCGATGCCGCTTGCGCCCAGCGCGCAGACTACGATGCCGCATTCGTCGCCGCGGTCGCTGGCGGGCGGATCGACCCCGACCACCACACGGCAAAGCGTATCGCTTGGGCCTTCGTGCCGGCAGCATTCGAGCAGCGACCGCGTCCACAGCGCGCCCTCGATCTCCTCGAGCAGCACGCCGTCGAGTTCCTGCCGCCCAAGCGCGGTATGGCCATAGCGCTGGCGGATCGTCGCGACGAAGCGCGGTGGCAGATTGGCGGCGTTCTCGTAGGTCGTCCCGCGGCTGATATGCGCCAGCCCGCGGGTTTCCTCGCCCACCAGCCGCCGGACCAGCGCAGTGGCGCGCGGCGTGGTGGTGGCCACCACCTTTGGGTGCAATCCCAGCCGCAGCCCCATCGCCAGATTGTCCCAGGCCGCCTCGGCCTTGCCCGATACTCCCGGCCATTTGCCGATCTCGTCGCACCAGGCGTGGCTGTGTTGCGGGCCGCGCAGGCTTTCGGGCTCGGCGGCCGAATAGAGAAAGGCCATCGCGCCATTGGGCCAGGTCAGCCGCTTGAGCGACGG
>Ga0207991_1002404_pt1 | contig 10423 bp, 10 predicted proteins | sample ETN07SmetaG_FD_185786 | JGI IMG/M metagenome (GOLD analysis project Ga0207991, IMG submission 185786) | Marine microbial and viral communities from oxygen minimum zone, Eastern Pacific Ocean - ETNP2014F14-07SV275 (SPAdes) (version 2) | ecosystem: Environmental > Aquatic > Marine > Oceanic ... | reverse complement strand
TAGGCCAACGCCTGCTTCTTCAGTCACCGACAAAGCGCCCCATGTGGATGCGTCACCTGAAACTACCCTTACATTAGAGGACTGCTAGGCGTATCTCACGCTCGAAATTTCGTCTGGTGGCGAGCCTCACGAAGCTGCGGTTACGTCGTGCCGTTGCGATCGTGGATATATCGACTCCACGGGGCGGTCGCCCTCCCGAACTCCCTCTCTGTTCGTCAAAAACGATGCTTCGATAAAACTGGACCTGCTCAATGTCGAAACGCCGAAGATCGTGGAGGCGCGGATGTACTCAGGAGCGGGCATCTCAGCGTCGTTCATGCAGTGGCCGGAGCATATGCCGCGCGCCGATCAGGCGATCGCAACATTTCAAGCTGAACCTGCCGCTACATTCCGAATTGCCGTCGAGCTGCCTTCTGGAATTTATTCGCTCGTCGTGTATGCCACATTGGAACAGCCAGTTGGGGTATTCTATGCTCTGAGCTTCACCGTGGAGTGACGAAACTGAGTTTGAAATATCCCGACTGGAGGCCAGCGAATGATATTCGATGGGCATGCGTACACGTTTCCGCCTCTGAACGGCCCTGGCGGGTTCTCGGACCCCGACGCGTTGAGGCGTCATCTGCAACAGGCGATTGCCGTTCATCACCAGCCCGAATTACGAGCTAAAGACCGCGCTCCTGGAGACAATACCGCCCTGATCGATATGGATGACTGGCCTTCGCTAGATTCCTTGAAGCCGTCTGATTTTCGGATCGCCGAGAATGGACGCTTCGAGTGGACGTCCGAAGGTGAAACATACTTCAAACAGTATTTCCCGCCTTCGGTTATCGACATGTCTTACCCCGCGAATCGCCTCGTCGCGGAGATGGACTATGCCGGAGTCGACAAGGCGCTCCTCCATCGCACCCCGTATCTGGGAGTCGGCAACGATTTCATTGCTGATTGCATAGCCCAATACCCGGACCGCCTGACAGGACTCGCTCATGCTCGGGAGTGGATGATTCACGCAGACCCCGATGGCTCTATTGCCACCGTGGAGCGCGCCGTCAATGAACAGGGGTTGTCCGGACTCCATTTTCTGCCGCCTCAACTGGACCTCTACGGTTACGATGGCCCATGGGACGCGCCTGAATTTCTGCCTTTCTGGGACGGCGTTGCGTCGTTGAGGATACCAGTGTTCTTCTCTTTGAAAGAGCGACGGCCTCCGGTCATGGAGAGCTATCTACAAGAGGTCGCAACCCTCGTCAGATGGATGGAACGTTATCCCGACGTCCCTGTCGTCATGACCCACGGCATGGGCTGGCGGATGTTCATCGAGGGAGACGGCCTCAACATAAACGAGGATTTGTGGTCGGCATTCGACAATCCGAACCTCCATCTTCAGTGGCTGTTTCCCATTGGCCTGGGGTCCGTGTGGGACTACCCTATGCCGCAAGTTCGCTCAACGATTGAGGACTGCGTAAACCGCATTGGCGCAGATCGCATCATGTGGGGCACGGATATGCCCATCGTCATGCGCTTTTGGACATATCGCCAGAATCTTGACCACATCCGCGAATACACCGAGTCCCTATCGGATGAACAGCGTGACGCGATTCTGGGTGGAACAGTGGCTCGATTGCTTGGATTGGATAGATAGTCTCGAACATCAGCTAAATTGTTCAGTCTCACACCACTGACACTTTGGAGTTTTGTGTATCTGATTTGAGATCTTCGTGCATCTCGAAGAAAAATGTCGCCAGAGTGGCGGAAGCACCTACTGCACTAGGGCGATTGCCCAGATCGAGATTGTCGAGAACCCGAATAATGGTGACGATGTCGCATACGACCACTTCGTTCTGAGCAACTAAGAGTCAAGCTAGAAGCTAAAGCCCACCCTTGCATGCGCCATACGGTTTCAAGAACTGTCCGGCGTTCTCTGTTGCAAGCGCATTTGATTCGCGCTTGAAGGAGTGATACCGTCCCCACGTCAACGCTCTATTGAAGATCGCTGAATGCGCAAAAATCCACGGAGGTAATATGCAAGTCGAAGCAAACGAAATTAGCATCAGTTGCGTGATTGACGGACGCGACGACGGGCCGTGGGTTACGTTCATCACCGGCATCGCGAATGACACTACGATGTGGGATGGTCAGATTTCGGAGCTTGAAGACGACTTTCATATCCTGCGCGTCAACTCACGTGGTCACGGCGGGACTCAGGCGACCGACGGCGATTACACTTTCGAGATGCTTATCGGCGATGTGCTCGGAGTTTGGGACGCTCTCGGAATCCAAAAGTCTCACTTGGTCGGCCTGGGACTCGGTGGCTCTACCGCGATCGGTTTGGCGATTGACTACTCAGACCGGTTACTGAGCCTCACGCCCACCGCATGCCGAGCCGTAATGGTTCCGCAGCTTGCCGCGATCTGGCCTGGCCTGGTCGAAATGGCGAAGACCGGCGGTATGGAGGCGGTCGCGGAAACCACAGTGCAGAGGTGGTTCACCGACGACTTCAAGACGGCAAATCCCGACGTCTTGGACTCGGTGCGCGCTCAGATTGTTGGCACAGATCCGAATGGTTATTTCGGGTGTGTCGCAGCGTTTATGTCGTTAAATTTTCGAGACCGAATCGGCCACATCAACACCCCGACCTTATTCATCAGCGGGGCGGAAGATCAGCGCGGAGGGCCGCCCGATGTCATGCAAGAATTGGCTGACACGGTGCATGGAGCCCGGCATGTTTCGGTGCCCGACGCCGCGCACATTTGCAACATCCAAAACCCACAATGCTACAACGAAATCATCGGAGAATTTCTGCGAGCTCAGACGACAGGTTAGAGAGATCTGATTCCTTGACGGGCGCCAATCGCTTCAATACCATGCGTCACGACAGGGAGATTCAACTGGAATCTCCTGAATTTACAGCAGGGAGAGCATCCGATGAAGTACGACTATGTCATTGTTGGAGCAGGGTCAGCCGGGGCGATTTTGGCCACCAGATTGTCGGAGGACCCCACCAAGTCTGTCTTGCTTATCGAGGCTGGGCCGGATTACGCGGACATCGACAGCCTGCCTGATGAAGTCAGAAACGGATACGCGACGGGCACCGATGTGATGACCAGCGACCACAACTGGCAATTCTGGGGCACGCCGACGCCCACCGCTGACCCTATGATGGTTCCTCGTGGCAAAGTCACAGGAGGTTCCAGTTCAATTAACGGTCAAGTGTTCCTCCGAGGCATGCCAGAGGACTACGACAGTTGGGCCGAAAAGGGCAATGACGAATGGACCTACGAGAAGGTTCTCCCTTACTTTCGCAAGCTGGAGACTGACACAGATTACAGTGACGACTTCCATGGAACCGAAGGGCCGATAATCGCCCGCCGTTTCAAACAGGAGGACTTTCCTCCGGCGCAGCATGCGTTCTATAACGCGGCCAGGGCCGCAGGCCACCCTGATGGCCCAGACCAGAACAATCCCGATGTGGTAGGGATCGGCCCGACGCCTTTCAACAATCCAGAAGGCATTCGGTGGAGCACCAACATCGGGTACCTCTCCATGTCACGGCATAGGCTGAACCTCACGATTCGCCCCGACTGTTTGACTCACCGGGTGATCTTCGATGGCAACCGCGCGACCGGCGTGGAGGTCGAAAGTGGCGGTGAGAAGTTCGTCGTCGAGGGCGATGAGATCATCCTTAGCGCGGGCGCCATCGCGTCACCGCATATTCTCATGCTGTCGGGCGTCGGGCCTGTCGACAACCTCCGCGAGGTCGGAGTGCCTGTCGTCAAGGACACCCCAGGGGTGGGCCAGGGCCTTCGCGACCATCCGATCCTGTTCATCACATGGAAGACAAAGCCTGAGATCGAACTTGACGGCCTCGCTCCCAGAGGCCACCTCATGCTGAGGTACACGGCCACCGGGTCTGATATTCGCAACGACATGAAGATCACTATGAACAACTTCGCCACGGAACGCATTAACCGCGGCGGCGGCAGGATGGAACCAATCGGAATGCGGATGCTGGTCGTGCTAGACCTCGCCGTAAGCTCAGGCGAGTTGACGCTTGTGTCTCCTGACGTGAACGAACAGCCCAAACTCTTCTACAACTATTTCGATAAGGCTTTCGACCGTCAGCGTTCCAGGGAAGGGGTGCGAAAGGCGATTGAGTTCGGGAATCACGACGATTTCAAGGACATTTTCGAACAGCGCATCGAGCCTTTGGACTCGGACCTGGAATCTGACGACAGCCTGGACGAATGGATGCTCCGAGAGGCCAGCACGGGACAACACATCTCCGCAACATGCAAAATGGGGCCAGCTTCAGACCCGATGGCCGTGGTTGACCAATATGGCAAAGTCCATGGCATGGAAGGACTGAGAGTCGTTGACGCCTCGATCATGGCCGATTGCATCCGCGCCAACACCAACGTGACCACCATGATGATCGGCGAACACGTCTCCGATTTCATCAAACAGGGCAAGTAGGACATGACTCAATTCGGCGAGAATGTCCATCAGGACTCCGTGGTTATCGACGCTCTGAACGTCAGCAATTGGGACAGTCCAGCAGTTTACGAGAGTTTGAAAAGCGGTGGCGTGACTGGCATAAACGCCACAATAGCCATCTGGGAAGGCTTCGCGGAAACGATGGACAACATCGCCGGCTGGATGGCGAGGTTTCGAGAGTACGAAGACTTGATCTCCCAGGCCACGTCCGCGAAGGATATTCTTCAGGCAAAAGAGGAAGGCAAGACGGGCGTGGTGATCGGGTGGCAGAACACTTCGCCCATCGGAAATGACCTCAATCGACTCGAATTGTTTCACGCTCTGGGCGTTCGCGTCGTTCAGATAACCTACAACGAGCGCAATCTGGTGGGCAACGGCTGCTACGAGCGCAACGACAACGGCCTGAGCAATTTCGGACTTGATGCCGTCAAAGAATTGAATCGACTCGGAATCCTCATCGACCTGTCCCACGTCGGAGACCAGACGAGCCTGGAGGCGGCGGAGTTATCAGAAGCGGCTGTGGCATGCACTCACGCCAACGCACGTTCGATGTTCAACCATCCTCGAAACAAGACTGACGAACTTCTTAAACTAGTGACTGAAAGGGGAGGAGTGATCGGAGCCAACGCCTACCCGCCGTTCCTGGCAAACGGGTTCCGATCCACGGTGTCGGATTACGTAGATGTAATCGATGACTTGGTGGAACGAGTCGGAATCGACCATGTCGGCATCGGCACCGATTACTGTCAGGATCAACCTGTGTCGTTCTTCGACTGGATATTCTCCCAGCAAGGAACGAAACCGCCCACGTCTCCTCTGGGTTATCCTGATCCTTTCCACCATCCGATCGGAATGGAAACGCCGGACGGATTCGCTAGCATAACCTTGGAGTTGTCGGCCCGGGGATACGCCGATTCAGACACCTCCAAGATCATCGGTGGTAACTGGATGCGCCTGTTTCGCGAAGTGTGGGGCGACTAGAAACGACATCACGACGATGGCGAACAATGCGCCCAGAACGACGAGCCTCCCAGGTGAAATCGCTGGTAAATTGGCCGCTGTGGGAACTTCGAACGGGTTCACACATGCCTTGGCAGTCAGATACCACGCGGATGCCGAGGCCACTGGTCGGCGCTTGTTGATACCGCAGGTGGCTATAATAGGTAATGACGTTCGGTCCAACATGAGTCCTGACATAGATTCCGACAGCGACCGCACGAATGGAAATGACGCCAACGAAGACGGAGAGGTCAACATCCTCGACGTGATAATCGACCTACAGCTATCTGGAGTCGGGACGCCAAACGAGTTCCAGCGCACCCTGGCCGACCTGAACCGCGACGGCAAGGTCAACGTCCTGGGCGCTGTGATAACCTTCCAGCACATCGTGGGCCTCGCGCCCATAAACGGCTGTGGCGTGACCGACGCTCAGAGCATAGGCACAGTCGTGATTACCAAGTAGCGCCGACCATCAGCCCTCAAGTTGAAAGTTGAAGGTTAAGAATGAAGAAGCAGCCCACCCGTGAGAACGGGTGGGCTGCCTGCGTTATCCTGAATTCATGATACCTAAAGTATCGCCCCGGCTTCCTGCAGCTTGCCGATGTCGTCCCAGTCGTAGCCGAGTTCGTCTATCAGAATTGCCTCGGTGTCCTGGCCCAGTTCCGGCGCGCCCCTGCGGATGCTGGTCGCTGTCTCGCTGAAGGCGACCGGGAAGTTACACACTCTGATGTCTCCGAGGTCTGGATGATCGAAGTGGGTGATGTAGTCGTTGGCGATGACCTGCGGGTCGTCCTTCAACTCCTCGATGGACTGAATCTTGGCGTAGATGAACCCGTAGGTGCGAAAGATAGCGTCCCATTCCTCAAAGGTCTTGGTCGCGAAGGTGTCTTCGATCAGCTTCAAAAGCTCAGGCGAGCCTCCGGCACCGGTGTCTGCGCCCTCGAAGTCTGAGTCCGCGAGAGTTTCCGTGAGGCCCATCGCCTCGACGAATGGCTTCCAGTATCGCTGGGGTTGAGGATTGGATATCCTCAACCAGCTATCGTCCTTGCACAGGTAGATGTTGTACATGAAGTTTCTGACGCTGCCACGATCCAGCGAAGGCATGTGCTGGCCGATCAGCAAGTCCATGCCGACAGCAAGGCCCTGGAGGAACATGGTGCTGCTCATGTGGGAGACTTCGACCTTCTGGCCGACACCCTGACTCTCTCGCGCCCACAGAGCGGACACTATGCCCAGGCAGAGCGTGATTCCGCCAATCTGGTCGGAAGGAGCGCCCCTGATGGAGATGGGATGCTTTGCCCACGGAGGCGTTGCGGACATCATGAGGCCGGCGCGGGCCTGTCCGCAGGCGTCCAGCGACCCCTGCCCTGAATCCGGGCCTTCAGGGCCGAATCCAGATGCCGAAGCGTAGACGATCTTGGGATTTATTTTCTTCAACGTCTCGTAGTCCATCTCAAGCCGTTCGGCCACCCCTTGGCGGAAATTTTGAACCACCACGTCGGCGGTTTCCACAAGCTGGTGGAGGACCTTTCGGCCCTCGGCAGTTTTGAGGTTCACGGCAAGGCCCCGCTTGTTTCTATTGCACGTCTCGAAGTAGGCGTTCCTGCCGCCGGACATGCCCGCCTTTGCCGATTCTAGGCTGGAAACATTGCGCCCGACATCGCCGTCCAGCGCTTCAATCTTGATTACATCGGCTCCCATGTCTCCCAGCATCGACGAGGCCACCGGCCCGAACTGCCACATGGTCCAGTCCAGCACTTTGACTCCCTTAAGCGGGCCTGTGACCGTTCCGTTAGATTCTCCAAACATATGTCTGCTCCTTGAGAGTTTACCGGTATCCCGTCTTCCAAATCTGCATTGCGCTAGTGTAGCGCCCTGATTCGTCGATAACCACAACCTTTGCGATCTGTCCGAAGTTGCGAAGCGGTGGCGTTGCCCTTATGGTATGCACAATTGATATGGGCACGTCGAAATCTTCCGTGGGACAGAACATCAGGACAGGGATATGGCGCTGGACACCACATCAAGCCTGGGCGCATTGACTGGCACTCGGTATATCCAGAGTTTGAGAGACGGCCGAGAGGTTTGGCTGGACGGCGAAAAGATTCAAGATATCACCACGCATCCGGCGTTCACAGGCATGATCCACGAGTTGGCTCGGATTTATGACCTCCAGCACACTGACGAGTACCGAGAGCAGATGACTTACGTCTCTGAGGCCACTGGCAATCGTTGCAGCATCTCTTGGAAACTGCCAGTGTCCGTCGATGATCTCCGAAAGAAGCGGCGTAACAGCGAAATCTGGAACGAGCAGTGCTGGGGACAGTTGGGTCGGGGACCAGACATCCTTGCACCCTATATGACATCCTTGTATGACGCCCGTGACGCTTTGAGTTCAGTCGAAAACCCCAACTGCGATTTCGGCGAGAACATCGTTAACTACTACAATTATTGCGCCGAAAACGACCTGTTCCTAACTCACGCCCTGGGCGACCCGCAGGTCAATCGCAGCGAACAGCCTCAGAACGAACAACGAGAAATCGAAGAAGAGCCGGTTGCGCTTCATGTCGTTGAGGAAACAAAGGAAGGGGTAATCGTCCGAGGCGCCAAGCAGCTAGCGACGGCGGCTCCGATCACGAATGAGACCTATGTGTCGTTGTCGGCGACATTCGTTCGTCGCGCCGACCCGCAGTTCGTATTGGCGTTCTCCATCCCGACCAACTCTCCCGGACTCAAGATGCTGTGTCGAGAGCCTGTGTCTCGGTGGCCCGGAGGTTTCGGCCATCCGCTGGGTTTGCTGTACGACGAGCAGGACAGCATGTTGTTTTTTGACAACGTGTTGGTCCCCTGGTACAGGCTGTTTTCACTCTACGACTCGTCGCCGATACTCCAGAGATATTCCAGCGACGTCAATTTCCTGGGCTGGGCGAACCTGTGCCGAATCCACGAACGGATGAAGCTCATGACGGCTGTGGCTACGATGATCGCCGAGGCCATCGGAGTCATCGAGTACCGCGAAGTGGCCGCGAAACTGGGCGAGATGGTCACATACACCGAGATGTGGAGCCACGCGATGGACGGCCTCGAACACACGGCGCACAAGACCGACGGAGGTCTGATGGCGCTGGGGTCAATGTCGGGAATGAACATCTATTTCTCCCAAACCTCGGCGCGGATGGTGCAACTGCTTCGGGAGGTTTCCGGCTCCGGTATGATTATGCAGCCCAGCGAAAACGACCTCGCAAACCCCGAGCTTCGACCCTTCCTAGACAGGTACATGAGGGGCAAGGACGTTGACGTCGAGTACAAGTCGCGCCTCTATCGTCTGGCCCATGACCTCGCCGTTTCGTCGTTCGGGATGAGGCAAGAAGTCTACGAGTATTGGCACGGCGGAGACCCGAACCGCAATCGAATCAACCTTCTGCGAGGATACGACCAGAGCGACATGATGGACCGAATCAAAGGGCTGGTATCGAAGCCATTGCCCCACGAATAATTCTCGAACTAAAATAACTGGAGGAACCTATGCCCAATTACACCTACGACCATATCCACATCCGAAGCCAAGACCCGATGGCGACGGCCCAGTGGTATGAGAAGATGTTCGGCGCGAAGATAATTGAGTCGACTCAGCCCGATGGATCGCCGAGAGTCGACCTCGATATCAATGGTCTGACCGTGTTCATAATGCGGGTTGCCACTGACGCGCCAGCGCCGGGAGCAGACACCGAGGTCAGTCTTGGTCTCGATCACTTTGGATTGCGGGTGGAGAACATGGACGCCGCGGTCGCCGAGCTGACGGAGAAGGGGGCCGAGTTCACGATGGAACCCCGGAAACTTCGCCCTGGTTTGATAATCACCTACATCGTGGCCCCTGAGAATGTGCGGATCGAGCTATTACAGCGAGACTAACTTTCAATCAAAAAGGCGCTTTCATGCATTTGAAGATGTACGTCACAATTTCCGAAGAGGACAAAATTGCGTTGTTCGATGTGGACCCGGATTCCGGGAGACTCGAATCAACGGGCGTGGCGCCGGTCACGGGACGTCCCGCGCCATTAGCCATAAACCCTGACAGGTCGCGTCTATACGTTGGGCGTCGAGACATCAAAGAAATTTCCACCTTCGAGGTTGACCAGAACTCTGGCGATCTGTCGATGGTGGGAACGGTTCCGTTGGAGTCTGACCCCTGTTACATATCGACCGACAAAACTGGGAAATATCTACTGTCGGCGTACTATTCGGGAGGCAGGGCGGCGGTGCATAGCATCGACGATTCGGGAACCGCGGTCGCTCCGCCGGTCGAATGGCTGGCGACGGGGACGGGCGCTCACTGCATGCAGACCGATCCATCAAACCGATTCGCATTCGTGCCTCACATCGCTGGAGGCAACGGGCCGAATCTTATTTTTCAGTTCCGGTTCGATGAGGCCTCGGGTCACATCACGCCAAATAACCCTCCAACAGTCGCTCAAGAACCCGAGGCCGGGCCGCGTCATTATTGCTTCCATCCGACTAAGGACATTCTTTATTTCTCTAATGAGCAGGCATCAAGCGTTACAGCCTACAACCTTGATTCTGGCAACGGGACGCTCAGCGCTTTCCAGACTCTCTCGACCCTGCCCGATGACTACGAGGGCAGGAACAGCTGCGCCCAGATTCATATGTCATCGACCGGAGACTTCCTGTTCGCTCCCAATAGAGGGCACAACAGCATGGCCTGTTTCGCTGTGGACTCGTTGACAGGCCGACTGGAGAGAACCGCAATCGTCCTCACTGAGGCGGTACCCAGAGCATTCAGTCTCGATCCAAGCGGAACATTCTTGTATGCGGCGGGTCTGGAGTCTGGACGTCTGGCTGCGTATCGAATCAATCGGGCCGAAGGCAACTTGGACCACATCGAGACATATGATGTCGGAGCAGGCCCCATGTG
>Ga0207991_1002401_pt1 | contig 10425 bp, 7 predicted proteins | sample ETN07SmetaG_FD_185786 | JGI IMG/M metagenome (GOLD analysis project Ga0207991, IMG submission 185786) | Marine microbial and viral communities from oxygen minimum zone, Eastern Pacific Ocean - ETNP2014F14-07SV275 (SPAdes) (version 2) | ecosystem: Environmental > Aquatic > Marine > Oceanic ... | reverse complement strand
TTGAAGGACAAGCTGCGCGAGCGGCTGCAGCGCGCCTGAGGATGCTACGCGCAGTCCTAGTTGCCCTGACGATGGTGCTCAGTTCACTGGGCACCGCCGCACTCGCGAGCGGTGAAGAAGTCTTCGCACGCGGCGAGTTCGAGGTCCATGCGGGAACCGTCGCCGACCATGCCGAGGCACGCGAGAAGCTGGGCGAGCAGGGTGATTTCATCGCTATCCAGCTCGGTGCCGACACTTGGTTCGCCGTCGTATATGGCACCGAGGAATACCCTAATTCAATCCACATGCGCTCGTGGCAGCTGCGCTACCTTGGCGGCGCGACCGTCGTTGGTCCCGACGGTGGTGTAATTGCCCCCGAGACGCCGCTACCGGTCGTCCGCGTGAGCGGGCAGGCGCTGCCGCTGCTACTCGAGTTCCACGACAGCGGCTACGAGTCCACCAAGTTCGGGATGGGCAAAAACGTGGGTGGCGGCAATGGACTGTTCGACTTCCAGCCGCGTCCCGGTTTCTATGGCGTCGGCATCCTGGAGCGCAACGGCATGCGCCATCACGAGCCGGCGATGAAGATGGTTGACCTGAACACCGCTTGGACACCGGTTTTCGACCCTGAAAGCGACGTCAGCATCGATACGGAAAACCGCACGGTGGAGGTCAGCTTCGGGCTCACGGCGCGCAACCTGCCTTATATATACGTCGACGAAGAACAGCCCGAAATCCCGGAAGTGCTGGAGGAGGTTACAATTACCTTCCGGCTCACCGTTAGTCTGGTCGAGAAGACGATAGAGGTGCCATGGTATCGAGTCACCGTCTCGCGAGACGGGGTCGAGGCGAGCGAGCGTGATGGCGAACGCACTTTCAGCGGTCGCGCGGTCGAGTCGCACCTGAAGTACGACCACTACCTTGAGGGGTGGGATTACCGCGAGCGGGGCGAGGATAGCAGGCTGATGCTGCTCACCTTCACCTTCTTCGCAACCTTTGTCCCTAACCAGGCCGCGCAGTGGATGAGCCAGCAGTTCATTGATCAGCACCTGTCTGACGGCGCGGGCCGCGCCGAGTTCGAGACTGACTACGAGATTGACCAGCAGACCGGCGAGGAGCGGCATTTCGCGCCCGGGCCGGATGACGAGGATGGCGAGGACGGCCGCCCCGACAAGCACGGCAAGATGAAGTATCGCGCCCGCGAGGCGTTCGAGAACCGGGTCCAGCGGCTGCGCACCAATTCCATTGAGTTCCACGACAACTGGGACCGCGCCGGAAAGCTGACCTGGGTCAGCAACGTCAGCGTTACGGTTGACGGCAACGTGACCGAGGAACCACTTTACCACCAGCTCCACGCCATGGAGGGCGTCCAGTCATTCATGGACCGGGAGAACCCGGACCGGCTGCGGGAGCTCCGCAGTGACGGCCACGTCAGCGGCATAGTGCTGCTGGGCGGCTACGTCTACCCGGCCGGCGACGCGCTGTTGCACGACCCGACCTTTGAGGTCTCGGCGCTGCTGGCCGAAATCGGCACCGGGCTGCAAACGCTGCTCGCCAAGCTCGGCTTGCTGCAGCTGGCCGAGCTGGCCGCTGTAGCCGTTCTGGCGATCGCACTCACCATCCGCGGCCGCCGCCGCGCGGTGCTGCTGAAGTGAACCGGCGCCACATTCCCGGCAGCGAGCGAACTACGCTCTGCGGCCACCCCGTCACTGAGCAGGAATGGCAGTGGATGCAGCGTTTCCGTCGCCGGCAGGTGAACTGCCGCAGCTGCCTGACGCGCGCCTAGCGCCGACGTACTTTCTTCACGCGCCGCACCACTCGCCGGGGCGGTGTATTTGGCATACTCCCGTCATTTTCGCCCCACACGTTATCGGGCGCGCCCGTAGCGCCCGCGTCGTCGCGCGGAGGGAACGCCGGCGGGGCGCGGTAGCGGGCGACCGTGAGGACCACCGCCGGCAGCACCAGCAGCGTGGCAGTGAGTGCGTAGAGAATCATGATCGCAGTGAGCACGCCGAACTGGCTGAAGCTGGTCATCGGCGAAAAGCCCAGGACGCCGAAGCCGGCAGCCGTCGTCAGTGCCGCGCCAGTAATGGGCATCCCAGCCTGCTGCACCGCCGTGACCATCGCCCCTTCGGGCGGCTCGCCGTCGGCGAGCGCCTCGCGGTAGCGGTGGAGCAGGTGCACCGCGAAATCCACCCCGACGCCGATGGTGATGGCGGCGATCGAGACCGTGACCAGGTTGAGGCTCCACCCCAGTGCCCAGATGGTGCCGTAGACCCACGCCGTCACCAGCAGCACCGGAATAATCGCCTCGATACCCTCGACCCAGGAGCGGCGCAACGCTATCAGCAACCCCAGGCAAATGACGATGGAAAGCGCCAGCGACTTCAACATCCCGTCGGTCATGGTGGAGAGCATCTGGTAACGCTCGACTGGCTGGCCGTAAGCCGTGGATTCGAGGCCGAGTGCCTCCAGCGGCGCGTCGTCCTCTTCCAGCTCCCGCAGCAGGTCGCCGCCACCGAGCATCCTGATGTCGGCACTGATGACGCGGATGAGCATCCCGTCGCAGCTGCCGTTGCCGTCCGGCCGTGCGAGTGCCCTGACCTCGGTCGGCGTCATGTCGCCGGCGCCCTCCGCCAGCAGGATTCCCAGCAGCTGCCGCGTCTCCGTCGCGCTGTCGGGCAGCCCGTCGCCGTCGGAGTCGCTCATTCCCAGCTGGGGTGCCATGAGCGGAAACACCTCCCGCATGACGGTCGCGATGGAATAGGCGCGCGGCTGGCCGCCCAGCTGCGCCACCTTCGTATCGTCGGCCATGGCCGCCTGCGTCTCAAGCAGCGCGCGCAATACCTCGGGCCGTGCCAGGTCATCACCCTCGATCAGCAAGCCCGACTCCTCGCCCGACGAACTCGCGAAGTCGCGCTCGTAAATGACCCAGGCACGATACATCTCGGAGCTGGGGTCAATCAGGTCGACCATTTCCAGTTCCTGATCGAGTTGCAGTGCCGCCCAGAGCGAGCCGCTCGCAAGCAGCAGCGCGACCGCAATCACCGGCAGTGGCCGCGCCTGCGAAGCGGCTGCCAGTCGGCCCAGTGCCGGGACCAGCACTCCCCCCTCATCCAGTGGTTTCAGGTCGGGGTCGAGCCAGCGGTCGAGCAGCAGTCGCACCGCCGGCAGGAAGGTAGTCGTCAGGATGAAGGCCGCGCCAATGCCGAGCGCGACATGCACGCCGAAGTCGCGAATCGCCGGCACGGCCGAGACGCGGTTGGCGCCGAAGGCGGCCATGGTCGTCAGCGTCGTCAGCAGCAGCGCCGTCCCGACCAGCCGCACCGAGATCCGCAGCGCCCGCTCCGGCCCCTGGTAGTGGTCTGCGCGATAGCGGTGCAGGATGTGGATGGCGTCGTCGACCCCCAGCGCCAGCACCAGTATCGGGGCGATGAAGGTATATTGCGAGAAGCGCAGGTCGAGCAGCTCGCCCGCCGCGAACATCCAGAGCAGTGCCAGCATCACCGTGCCCAGGCTCAGCACGACGTCGCTGATGCGGCGCAGCGAGACCCACAGCAGCATCGCCATTGCCGCCAGCGTCAGCGGCAGCAGCGTTCCCAGGGTTTTCTGCGACGCTTCCTGCATCGCCTGGTTGGGCGCAGCCATCGAGTTCAGCACTAGCGAATCGCTCTCGAAGCTGTGGAACGCGTCACGCACCGCCAGCTCCGACGCTTCGTCGTTGTAGGCGCCCTGCTTGTCCACTGTCACGGTGACGAAGACCGACCGCGCCTGCCACACCCCGTCCGCCTGCGACGGCGCACCGAACATGCCGCCTGCTTGTGGGTCCTCGATGAGCGCGCCCAGCGTGGCCTGTAGCGCCGGGTCGGGCGCCGTTTCCACAGTCAGGTTCTGTAGCGCCAGTGTGCTGGCGACCGCCGATCCGGGCGACCGCACGACTGCGCTGGTGTTGTAGGCCCATACCTGCACTTCCGGCCGCGCCCGCAAGTGCGCCTCGAGCCGAAGTAATTCCTGCAGCGACTCACGCGCGAGCAGGTTCCCGCCCGGCATTTCGACCACGGCCGAGACGTAGAACGGCAGCGGGAAGTCGCCGTAGGCGACCTGCCCCGCACTGACCTCTTCCGACGGCGGCAGGTAGTCCTCGAGCGACGTCTCGGTATCCATCGCCTGCAACGGCTGTAGCGCCAGCCCGGTTACCAGCAGCGTCAGCAGCACGGTCAGCCACGGGTTGGCCGCGACCAGCCGCGAGAGCTCCTCCATCCGCGGCGACGCGATACTGGCAGCCATCGAGCGCCGACCGACTCCGGTTTAAAAAACCGGATGACCGGCCGAAGAGTCGGTAGCGGTAAATTTAGCCAACACTAAACTTTATATTAGCCAGCCCTAAAACGGACCGTGGCCTCGGTCGCTGTCGAAAATTACTTGAAGTCGATGTGGGAGCTCGGCCCCGCCGACGTCGCGACGCAGGAGCTGGCGCAACACCTCGCTGTCGCGCCGGCATCCGCGACGCGCATGCTCCAGCGCCTTTCGGAGCGTGGGCTAGTCGCGCATACCCCCTACCGCGGCGCGTCGCTGACCGCAGCGGGCGAGCGTAAGGCGCTCTCCGTCGTGCGCAGACACCGGCTGCTCGAGACCTTCCTGGCGCGGACGCTCGACCTGGGGCGCGACCAGCTGCATGACGAAGCGGAGCGGCTCGAGCATGCGCTCTCGCCCGCGCTCGAGCGCGCGATTGATGATTACCTTGGCAACCCACAGCGTGACCCGCACGGCCACCCGATTCCGGGGCCACAGGGCGAGCTGCCGCCCGAAGGCGACAGCCCGCTGGGCGGGTGGCCACTCGACCGCCCCGCGACCGTCAGCCAGGTGCCCGACCGCGACGCCAAGATGCTGGGCTGGCTCGAATCGCAGGGACTGGTTCCCGGCCGCGAGCTGCGGCTGGTCGCGCGCGACCCTTTCGACGGCGGCGTGACCGTCAAGCTCGACGGGCGGCTGCTGCAGGTCGCCGCGTCGGTCGCCGAAGAAGTGCGCGTCAGTGACGGGGGCGCGGCATGATTCAGCTCAAGGCGGCTGGCGCGGCGCTGACCTTCATCGCGTTGCTGGCGTTCCAGGTCGTGACGCCCGCGTATTTCCTGCCGCCCGACGCCGTGATTGAGACCGATTATCGGGGCCATATCAACGAGCACGCCGCGCCCGAGCTGTTCTGCGAGCCGGGCGGTTCGCGCGACTACGCGCTGACGATTTCCGAAGTGCGCTGGGAAGTCGCGCCGGGCCAGTTCTTTACGGCGTGGACGTTTAACGGCGTCATCCCCGGGCCGACGCTCTGCAGTTACGAAGGCGAAGCGCTGCAGGTCGAAATCACGAACCGCCTTGACCGAGCGGTCGAGTTCAGCATCGCGCCCGCCGGCACGACCGACGCGGTCGCGATGGCGACCGTCGCCAGCGGCGAGACGTATGTGCTGGCGCACGAGGCGCTGCCGGTCGGCACGCTGGTCTACAGCGACGCCGCCGGAGGCATTGACCACGGACTTTACGGTGCCATCGTGGTCTACGGCACCGACGAGCCGCAGGTGGACCACGATATCGTTGTCTTCGAGGACGAATTCGCGCCGCCCGTCACCGATGGCAACGACTACTTCGCGGTGCTGAACGGCAAGGCGTATCCGCTCAATCCGCACTACATTTTCGCGCTCGACGAGGAGGTGCGCTTCCGCATGATAAACATCGGCAGTGAGCTCCACACCTTCCACATCCACGGCCACGTTTGGCTCGACGAGGCGGGCAACAACAACGACAACGAGGTGCTGGCGCCGGGTGAGGCGGTCGACGGCCTTGTCCAGATGCGCGAGCCGGGTTCCTGGATGTACCATTGCCACATCTACGACCACATCGCCGGCGGGATGACCTCCATGCTGACGGTGCTGCCGGCCGGTTTCGAGGGCGACCCGGTCGCCTACCTTCGCAACGGGGGCATGCATTGAGCGAGGTGCGTCCCGGCTTCGCCGCTGGCGCAATCGTCGCGCTGCTGGCGTTCATGGTAATCACGCCCGGCTGGTTTCTCCCGCCGGGCGCCACCGCCAGCGGCAGTCTGCTGGTGGGGCACTTGGGCGAGCACGACGCACCCGAGTCGGACTGCGGCCCGGTTTCGGACGACCCCATCAAGCGCGTGACGCTGGTGGCGCAGGCGACCGTCTGGGAAGTCGCCCCTGGCGAGAGCTTCCCCACGTGGAGTTTCAACGGCGTAATTCCCGGGCCGGTCATCTGCTTGCGCGAAGGCGATACGCTAATCTTGACGCTCGAGAACCGGCTTTCGACTATCGCCAGCTTCCACGCGCATGGGCTGGCGCGCGAGCCGTCGAGCGACGGCACCTACCTTACTGCGAGCTACGCGCCGCCGGGCGGCAGCTACACCTACACGCTGCAGGCCGACGCGCGTAGCGTCGGGACCTGGGCCTACCACGACGCGGTCGCGGAGCTCGACGGGGGCCCGTTCATCGACGGGCTTTCGCTGCCCGAGTCAGGTGAGGGCATCGAGCGCGGGATGTTCGGCGCCATCATCGTCTACGGCGAAGGCGAGCTGGACGAGGCTGGCTTGCCCGCTGGCTACGACCACGAGATGGTGCTGGTCGAGGCGGAGTTCGAGTCGGAAGTCACGGCGGGGCCAGTCTACATGACCATCAACGGTAAAATCGCGCCAGTGACGCCGCACTACCAGTTCCAGGCGGGCGAGACGGTGCGCTTCCGCGTTCTCAACGTCGGCCCCAATGCCAACCACAATCTGTGGGTTGAGGGACTCGACTGGCGCCAGACACAGTCTGGCGCTGTTGTCGACAGCGTGCTGTTTGGTGCACTGGAGTTTGGCGACTTCACGCTCGAGGTGGGCGACGAACCGCGCGAGACGCAATACACGTGCTCCATCGACGGGCATGAGGAAGCGGGCATGCACGGACGCTTTTCGATAATAGAGTGATATCATGGACCTGAACCTTTTCGGCATTGCAATCCTGCTCGGTGTCTATGTCGGCGTCGTTCCGGTCTATCTGGGGCTGTTTTCGCTTCCGCTGCTGCAGCGACTCAAGCGCGAATGGCTTGACTTCCTAGTCTGCCTGACGCTCGGCATCATGCTGTTCCTATTCGTCGACGTCGCCGCCGAGGCGCTCGAGGCGGCCGACAAGCTGCCGGCGGCCATCGCGGTGCCGGCCGACGGGCAGGCGTCAGTACCCACGCTCGACAAGCTGCTCTACGACACCTTCGGCGCCGACTCGGGCACCATCCTGGGGCCGCTCTTCATGCTCACCGGCTTCGCGCTGGGAATGCTGGGGCTGGTCGAGTTCGGACGCCGGCTGGACCGGCTCAAGGAAGCCGGCACCGCATGGGGCGGGCTTTTGGGCCCTGCCACGCTTTCACCGCAGATGCAGCTGGCGCTACTCGTCTCGCTCGGTATCGGACTGCACAACCTGGGCGAGGGGCTCGCGGTGGGGGTCGCCTACGGCAGCCAGAGCTTCGCGCTGGCGACCGTGCTCATCTTCGGCTTCGCGGTGCACAACATCTCGGAGGGCATCGCCATCGTCTCACCGATATCGCGGTCGCAGGTGGACCTGCGCACGCTGGCGCTGCTGGGGCTGCTCGCGGGCGGCCCGACGATAATCGGCACGCTGATTGGCATCTACATCTTCTCGAACGCGCTCTCGATAGTATTCTTCGCCATCGCGGCGGGCGCGATACTCTACGTTATCATCGAAATCACCACGTCGCTTGGAGACCGCTTCCGCAACAGCCACCTGAACTATCTCGGTGTGATGGCTGGCTTTACGGTGATGTATCTCACTTCGCTGTTAGTGCTTTTGTAAAACAGGCTGTAGCGAGAGTTAAACCTGCCCGCCCGCTCGCCCGCCATGGCGGGCGAGCTGCTCTGGCTGGACCTTGAGATGACCGGGCTTGACCCGGGCTACCACGATATCGTCGAGATTGCGACCGTCATCACCGATGCGCAGCTCGAAGTGCTGGCGGAGGGGCCGGACCTGGTGGTGCATACCCACGAAGGGCGGCTGGAGCGGATGGGCGACTACGTCCACGACATGCACCACCGTTCGGGGCTGCTCGACGAAATCAGCGCCACGACGCTGACGCTGGCGGAGGCGGAGCAGCAGACGCTCGAGTTCATCGACTCGCACCTGCCGCGGGACTACCGGCCGCCACTCTGCGGCAACTCGATTGGCACCGACCGGCGCTTCATGGAGGCGCAGATGCCGACGCTCGATAACCGCGCCCACTACCGTGTCGTTGACGTATCGAGTCTCAAGGAGCTGGCGTGGCGCTGGTATCCCGAGGCGATGAAGCAGGCGCCAGCGAAGCTCGAGGCGCACCGCGCGCTGGGCGATATTATGGAGTCAATCGCCGAGCTCAAGTTCTACCGCGCGCGGTTCATGCAGCCGCCGGAGAGCGCGTGAAGCGCGTAGTCGTCACTGGCGCCAATGGCCACGTCGGTTATTCGGTCGCGAAGCTGCTGGTCGCGCGCGGCTACGACGTGCGCGCGACGGTGCGCGACGCCAGCGACCCCGCCAAAACGGCGCATCTCGAAGCCTTGGGCGTCGAAATCGCGCAGGCAGACCTGATGCGGCCGGAGACGCTCGCGCCGGTGATGGAGGGGCGCGACGGGCTGTTCCAGGTCGCCGCAGTCTACCGCAGCTGGGCGCGTGACCCGCAGCGCGAAATCATCGAGCCGTCGATAACCGGCGGCATCAACGCGCTGCGCGCTGCGCACACAGCGGGGGTCGGGCGCGTGGTCTTCACGTCGTCGACCGCCGCCGTCGGCCGGGCGGGACCGGATGGCGCGCCGCTTAGCGAAGCGGATTGGAACGACGCGTCTCGCCATCCCTACTCCTACGCGAAAACGGAGGCGGAGCACCGCGCTTGGGCTTTCGCCGAGGAGAGCGGGCTCGACCTGCTGGTCATCAACCCGACGGCAGTCATCGGCCCCGACTTCCACCGTCACACGCCTTCGACCGCGCCGTATCGCATGCTACTGCGCGGCGAGCTGCGTCGCATTCCACCTATCACCTACGGGCTGGTCGACGCGCGCGACGTCGCGCAGGGGCACGTTCTCGCCTACGAAACGCGGCAGGCGCGCGGCCGCCACATTCTCTGCACCGAGTGCCTGCCGGCCGCCGAGCTGGTCGCGTTGGTGCGCGACATCGACCCCACGATTGCAGTACCGACCCGCCAGGCGGCGCTCTGGCAGGTGCGCGCGCTGGCGCGGCTCGAGCAGTTCCGCAGCTGGTTTGGGCGCGAGCCGCGGCTGACGCCGGAAACCGTGCGTGAATACTTGGGCAAGCCGACCAGTTACGATACGAGCAAGGCTCGCCGCGAGCTGGGATGGCGCCCGCGCCCCATCCGGCAGACCGTTCGCGACACGCTGGAATGGGTGCGTGACCACTCCGAACTCCTCTAACGACCGATATTTAAGGCAAGCGCGGCATCAGAACTCGTTTCCAGAACGGCACCTACGCACGTTCACTCGGGCCATCCTTTCAAGGAATATCACCCGCAGGACCATCTGCTTCCAGCAGCGCCGCTGTCCAGCTATTTTGAAAGACGCCTTGCGGATCAAGCGTATTGCAGACGGTGCGAAAAGCATCAAACTTGGGGTAGAGGGAGGTCAGCTCGTTGGCCTCCAGTGGGCAGACTTTTCCCCAGTGTGGACGAGCATGGAACAGTCGTGACATGCTTCGGGCCATGAAACTCGCGAACAGGAAAAAACCAGCACGCCGTGCTGGGCTCGCGTAGCTGATGAAGCTCAGCGCGTACCAGTCCTCCCCCGCGCCGCTGGCCATCGAGATCAGAGTGTCATCAGGAAGCACCCGCCGCACGCAGATGGGAAAGTGGTGGCAGTACTGGTCGTGAAGCCCGGCCAGTGCCTCTTGCATGCCGAGCCCCTCGATTCGCTGCTGGTTGTCTGCGGACAACGTTGATTCCCTCCCGCCAGCGACCTTGATGGCTTCTTGGGCAAACCCGAGCGCGTCCACCAGTTTGTCTCGGCGCACGAACACCTCAATCTCGATGTGGCGGAAGGCATCGTGCCTCATCACCAGCATGGACGAGGAGCGGTCCGTGACCCTCCAGTTGCGAATCAGGAAGGCCGGGATGATGCGACGAAAGGCAAGCCGAATCAAGCGCCGACTTCGCACCACGCGTTCCAGGAAAAGGATTTGCAGAATCAAGCCGTAGTCCATCACCCCCAGCCAGTAGAGCCGGTACAGCCTAGCGAGGCGGGAACGAGGCTGGTCATGCTCACGCCGGTGCTGGATGAAGTAGGACCAGCGCCAGGGGACGAGGTAGAACTGCTGGAGCGGAAATGACGCTTCGGCATCTAGGACGTCCGACAGCCGACGGGACTCGGTGAAGTGCTCCTGCACGTGGTACTGTGCGCGGCAGCGAATCTTCACGGCC
>Ga0207991_1002400_pt1 | contig 10425 bp, 6 predicted proteins | sample ETN07SmetaG_FD_185786 | JGI IMG/M metagenome (GOLD analysis project Ga0207991, IMG submission 185786) | Marine microbial and viral communities from oxygen minimum zone, Eastern Pacific Ocean - ETNP2014F14-07SV275 (SPAdes) (version 2) | ecosystem: Environmental > Aquatic > Marine > Oceanic ... | reverse complement strand
TTTCGGATGTGCCAAACCAAAGATGAGCCGATCCAGGATTGGGTCAAGCTAGCGGTAAATCGGGCTAGAGCCACCGGCTCGCCGGCCATTTTTTGGCTGGATCCGAACCGGGCCCACGACGCTGAGCAAATCAAGAAAGTGGACCAATTTCTGCCCACGCACGACACGGTCGGGTTAGACATTCGCACCATGTCTCCTATCGATGCGATGCGGTTCACGCTGGCCCGTAGCCGAGCTGGCCAGGACACGATTTCCGTGACTGGCAACGTGCTGCGTGATTATTTGACTGATCTCTTTCCCATCCTGGAATTGGGCACCAGCGCCAAGTTGCTTTCTATTGTGCCCCTGCTCGACGGTGGTGGGCTATTTGAGACAGGCGCTGGCGGATCGGCGCCCAGGCATGTGCAACAATTCCTTGAGGAGGGCCATTTGCGATGGGATTCTTTGGGTGAATTCTGTGCTCTCGTCGTTTCCTTCGAGCATTTCGGCGAGACGCATAAAAACGACAAGGCGAAACTCTTGGCGGAAACCCTAGACCAGGCGATAGGGCAGCATTTGGAAGACCGTCGGGGGCCGTCACGTCGGGTGAACGAACTGGACACACGAGGCAGCCATTTCTACCTCGCTCTGCACTGGGCGGAAGCGCTGGCCAAGCAGACCCAAGATACAGAGCTGCAAGCTCACTTTACCGAGGTGGCCCAGCAGTTGTCCGCCAACAAAGACAGGATCGTCCAGGAGTTGATCGATGCTCAGGGACAGCCGGTAGATATCGGCGGTTATTACCATCCCAACGTTGAGATGACCGCCAATGCCATGCGCCCCAGCGCCACTCTGAACGCGATCGTGGACGCTATCTAGGTAGTGTTGGCATTTCATCGTAACGATATGAGAGCGCCCACTAAAGTGGAGGAAACCGAGCTAGGTATCGGCATATTTGTCGAACCTGCTAAACATACTTCGAATGTGCTGTCCCAGTTGTTCAGGATAATCTCGACCTCGGCAATAACCTCATGGAATGCCGTCAATGAGTCGGTCAATTGACGAAACGTTGATCGAAACAAAATAATCAATGAAAAGGCAACACTATGCGAGACTGATTGCCGTTGTGGGAAGCCTGTCTTTAATAGGCATATTATTCATGCAAAAAGCGGATTAGAGCCTCCGAAGGCATCAATCGCTGTGCCAGTCACACTCGAACTATCGTCCGATGCAAGGTAGACCGCCAGTTTCGCGATTTCTTCAGGAGCCATCAAACTCGGATCGTCGATTTTTCCTCGCATACGGAAAGCCTCCCTGTATCCCTCGGTATCGACCCCGCCCGGACAAATACAATTTACGTCGATGCCGTATGGTTTCGTCTCTGCAGCCACGCTTTCGGTCAGGCTGATGAGCGCAGCCTTCGTGGCCCGGTAGGCGCTTCGGCCTTTCGATCCTTTCCTGCCACCGATGCTCGATATGTTTATGACTTTACCGTAGTTTCTCTCCATCATGCTTGGCAAGCAGAGCGCGGTTAGCAACGCAACGGCCTCAAGGTTCACGGCGACGACATTCCTCCAGAGTTCGAAATCAAAATCGACCAGGTTTATGCGAGGATGAATGATGCCCGCGTTGTTCACAAGAATGTCGATCCGACCATAGTTCGCCAGGGTTTCATCTGCGATTCGCTGGAGATCAGAATCTATGCTGAGATCGGCTGTCACGGCCAACGCGCTACCCTCAGATTGAACGATACGGCCAGCAAGATCATCAATCGCATGTTCAGTCCGTGCAGTGACCACTACGTTGGCGCCTTCGCTCGCAAACATGACCGCGATTGCCTTGCCGATTCCCCTGCTCGCGCCTGTGACGATCGCCGTTTGTCCCCTCAGTTTTTCCATTAGTGTGCACGTCCTTTTCGCTATGATACGTCAGGGTAATTTATTCTCTAACGCGCGACAACAGCCAATAAGGTGGTTTGTCGGGAATCTCATGTGGCAATAAATTCACCGGCGGTGGCGCTAGAATCGGCCAAATCGCTTTGGGAGGACGCCCGGTTTCAGAGGAAGGCTGCCACGATGTCACAGGCCATTCGGAAACACAGCGGAGTTGACGCATGACTTGTCGTAAGATAGCCTTAGTCTCCAATACTCAACCAGTACATATTAGCGAGGGCGTAGAAATGTCGACAAAAAAACATCCGGTCAGCGTTCTGTTCACGGACGAAGAGTATGCCAAGTTGGTCCGCAGGGCTGCGGAATTGACTCTTGAGGAAGGCAGGCGTGTCTCGGTGGCCGAACTGGTGCGCCGAGGTTCACTCGCCAATTTCGAGGCCACACAAGAAGCCTCCTCAGCATAACAGCGTGACTTCGTTCATCCGCAATTATTTACATACGAGCCACGGGCAAACTACCCTCGGGTGGAAATCACCCGTATGCAAACTGTCACTCGGAGAGATTCTAGGAGTGCACTGTCATGGTATGGCAAAAAGAGATAGACGAACTGAACAGACGGCTGGAGATGGCAAGCAAAATGGGGGGAGAGGTGGGCGTCTCCCGCCAGCATGAAAATGGGAAACTCACAGTGAGAGAGCGTGTCTATGCCCTGGCGGACCCTGGTTCGTTCAAGGAGTTGTCGGCGTTGGCTGGCAGCGCCACCTACGAAAATAATGAGTTGATCGATTTCCTCCCCTACCCAAGGGTAATCGGCACATCGAAAATCAATGGGCTTCGCGTGCTTCTCGATGGAGGCGACTTCACGGTGCGCGGCGGGGCCGGAGAGCGAGGCCTCGGCAGCAAGCCGAGCGCTCTGAAATACGCCACGCAGTGGAGGCTGCCCCTGGTCAGACTTCTGGACGCCGTCGGAGGCAGCGTCAGGACATTCGAACAGTTGGGCAGGACCTATCTCCCTGACAGCCCTGGTACTTCTCTTGCCGTGGAACTGCTGAATCAAGTGCCGGTGGTGTCCGCCGTCATGGGTTCGGTCGCTGGCCTTCCCGCTATCGAGGCGTGTTTGTGCCACTTCAACGTCATGGTGAAGGACACCAGTCAGGTGTTCGCGGGAGGTCCGCCCGTTGTGAAGGCGGCTCTCGGTTACAACATTACAAAAGAGGAACTTGGCGACCACCGCAGCCAGGTCTTTACAGCCGGCGTCATCGACAATCTGGCTGACTCGGAAGAAGAAGCCTTCGAGATGATTCGGAAGTTTCTGAGCTTCATGCCGTCGAACGTTTGGAAGAAGCCTGAACGGATCGAGACCGACGACGACCCGGAGAGGCGCGACGAAGGGTTGTTGTCTATCATCCCCAGAAACCCGAGGAGAAGCTACGACCCACGCAAGATACTCGAGCATGTCCTAGACAGGGATTCGTTCTTCGAAATAGCTCCTCACCACGGCAGAGCGCGCATCACAGGACTGGCTCGCGCCAATGGGTATCCTATCGGCGTAATGATCAACAACCCCAACCACTTGGGAGGTTCAACCGACGGCGCGGCAGGCGAAAAGGCGATGCGCCTCTGGAGCCTGTGCGATACCTTCCACCTCCCCGTGGTCTCTTTCGTGGACGAGCCTGGGTTCATGGTGGGCATGGACGCGCAGAACGCAGGCATCGTGAGAGCGGGCGCGAGGATGGTCGCAGCGCAGTGCCGGAGTCAGAGTCCCTGGATAAGCTTTTACATGAAGCAAGCTTACGGTGTTGCCGGACAGACGCACCACCGCCCCACAGGCATGTACCATCGCTACGCATGGCCGTCCGGCAAGTGGGGGTCTATGCACATCGAAGGCGGCGTTTCGGCGGCGTATCGAAGAGACATCGCCACTTCGGACGACCCAGAAGCGCGCCGTCAGGAAATTGAAGCGAGGCTGAATGCGATGGCGTCGCCCTTCAGGACGGCGGAGGCCACCGGAGGCGAAGGTTTGCACGGAATCGACATCATCGACCCTCGGAACACCCGGTCGCTGCTCTGCGACTTCGTGGACATGGCGCAGGATATGCTCGACACGCAACTGGGTCCGCCAATATATCCTTACGTGCCCTGAGCGAGATGGTTTCCAATGTCATGCTGAGTGGAGCGAAGCATCTTGTCGGCGCAAGACCACGGTCGAGCGAATGGGCGAGATTCTTCGACACTGATCTCAGAATAATGTTAAATTCTTGAGCAAAACTTAATTACAGAAACGATTCACAGACACGAAAGGCACAGTTACAGATGGGTTTTCAGAGCATTTTGGTAGCGAACCGCGGTGAGATTGCCATTCGCATCATGCGAGCAGCAAACGATCTCGGTATCAACGCTGTAGCCGTGTATTCAAAAGACGACTCTCAGGCACTCCATAGGACCGTTGCCGATCAGGCAGTCGCGTTGAAGGGGCGCGGAGTTCCTGCATACCTCAACATGGACGGAATAATCGAAGCGGCGAAAGAGAGCAACTGTGACGCGATTCATCCCGGATACGGATTTCTTGCTGAGAACGCAGCATTCGCCCGAAAGTGCGCCGAAAATGGGATCGCTTTTATCGGCCCTGATGTAGAACATCTCGAACTCTTTGGCGACAAAGGCCGGGCCAGAGCAGCGGCAGCCAATGTTGATGTTCCCATACTCAAAGGGATCGACAGGTCGGTATCGCTCGAAGAGGCCCAGGAGTTTTATGCCTCGCTTGACGGCAAATCTGGAATGATGATTAAGGCAGTCGCGGGCGGCGGCGGACGCGGCACGAGAGCCGTGACGAACGAAGCTGACATCGAAGATGCCTACAATCGTTGCAGGTCCGAGGCGAATATCGCTTTCGGAAGCGGCGAGTTATACGTCGAGGAATTTCTTGAGCGCGCTCGACATATTGAGGTTCAGATTCTTGGCGACAAGAGCGGCAACATCGTGCATCTCGGCGAGCGGGAATGCAGCATCCAACGCAGATACCAGAAAATCGTGGAGATTGCGCCGGCGCCGAATCTCTCAGAGACTCTTCGAGCAAATATCATCTACGCTGCGCTAAGCCTCGCCAAGAGCGTCAACTACACGAACCTCGGAACCTTCGAGTTTCTCGTCAGCGTTAAGACAGCCTACGAGGGAGACTCCTTTTTCTTCATCGAGACCAACGCCCGGCTTCAAGTCGAGCACACCGTCACAGAAGCCGTGACAGGTGTGGACATCGTGCAGGCGCAAATCCAACTCTCGGAAGGCTCCTCGTTCACAGACATTGGCCTGGATGGCCCGAACATCAGCGCGCCCCGCGGGTTCGCGATTCAGACCCGTATCAATATGGAAACCCTGATGGAAGACGGTACAGTCAAACCGTCAGGAGGAACGCTAAGATCGTACGAAGTTCCGAACGGTCCAGGTGTTCGGACGGACGGATTCGGCTACGCAGGTTACACCACAAGCCCGTCCTATGATTCGTTGCTAGCAAAGGTTATTGTTCACTCACCCAGTCCAAAATTCGAGTCCGCCGTCCGGCGATCTTTGCGAGCGCTTTCCGAGTTTCGTATAGAAGGCATCAGCGCCAATATCCCGTTCCTGACAAATGTCCTCAATCACCCGGACTTCATTAATTGGTCTGTTCATACGCGATGGGTAGATGAGAATGTCGCGACTCTAGCGAAGGTCGACTCTTCTGCTGGCCCCAAACGATGGGTCGAAAGCGCCGAGGCTCTGATCACAAACGGTTCGGCTCAACAGGCAAGCCCCCTGACAGGCACTGCGCCGGTTATGGTGGACACCTCTGATCCGCTGGCGCTTTTTGATTACGACCGTCAGGTCAAAGGCGCCCAGGGATCCGAAGAGGTCGCCGAAAATAACTCTGCGAATTTGATCGGGCCTGACGGATCGGTGGGGGTGGCCGCTCCCATCCAGGGAACCATCATCCAAATCTCGGTCAGCGAAGGCGATGAGATACGTGTCGGGCAGGAAATTCTGATTATGGAAGCCATGAAAATGGAGCATGTAATCAAGGCCGACACTCCAGGGATAATTAAGAAAATCAACGTGGCGCCCGACGACATCATCGTGGAGGGCCATCCCCTGATATTCGTTGAGAAAGCCGACGTGGGTGACGCGATTCTTGAGGCGGAGGACGCAATCGATCTGGATTACATCAGGCCAGACCTTGAAGAGGCCTATGCCCGGCACGCGTACACACTCGATGAAAACCGGCCTGAGGCCGTAGCCAAACGGTACGGCCGCGGATTTAGAATGGCCCGAGAAAACATCGCTCAACTCGTGGATGAAGGAACCTTCAAGGAGTACGGCCCGCTGGTCGTCGCTCGTCAACACCAACGCTTCACCGACGAAGAACTCAGAAAAAACACCCCTGCCGACGGACTCGTTGCAGGCATTGGCTCGGTGAATGGAAAGTATTTCACGCCTGAGCGCGCCCGAGCTATGGTCATCTCCTATGATTACACAGTGCTTGCTGGGACGCAGGGGGGACGGAATCACTACAAACAGGATCGCATGTTTGAACTGGCTGAGCGGTTCAAGATTCCACTGGTCTTCTTCACCGAAGGCGGAGGGGGCCGTCCTGGCGACGATAGAACCGGGCCGGGAGTCGCTTTCGACACACACACATTTACACAATTCTCACAGTTGAGCGGCTGGATTCCATTGGTAGGAGTGACCAACGGTCGTTGCTTTGCGGGAAACACCGCCTTGCTCGCCTGCTGCGACGTCATCATAGCAACCGAGGGGTCGACTATCGCGATGGGCGGGCCGGCAATGGTGGAGAGTGGCGGGCTTGGAGTCTACACCCCTGAAGAGCTCGGTCCCATGTCGTTCCAGGTTCCAAACGGAGTTGTGGATATCCTGGTCAAGGATGAAGAAGAAGCCGTTGAGACGGCGAAAAAATATCTCTCCTACTTTCAGGGGCCAATCGACGAGTGGGAACCAAACGACCAGAGAAAACTCCGTCACATCGTCCCTGAAAACCGCATGCGCCTGTATGACATGCGGGAGGTCATCGAGACGATCGCAGACAAGGATTCGGTGCTCGAAATAAGAAAGGGATTCGGTGTCGGTGTCATCACGGCCTTCATGCGCGTCGAAGGGAAGCCTATGGGAGTGATCGCGAATAATCCGCATCACATCGCAGGCGCCATAGATTCTGATGGAGCCGACAAGGGCGCGCGATTCGTCCAGCTTTGTGACGCCTTCGACATTCCCATCTTCAGCCTCATGGATTGCCCCGGAATGATGGTCGGGCCGGATGTCGAATCCACCGCGCTGGTCAGGCACTGCGTTCGGATGTTCAACGCCGGTGCGAATCTCACGACTCCCATGTTCTTGACGGTGGTCCGAAAAGCATACGGTCTGGGCGTGCAGGCGATGTGCGGCGCAAGCTCATTCATGGGATTCTTCTCTGTGGCATGGCCCACTGCTGAATTTGCAGGCATGGCGATTGAGGGGGCGGTCAAGCTCGGATACAGAAAAGAACTCGAAGCTATCGAAGACCCCGCGGAGAGGCTCGCAGAGTACCAACGGCGCGTCGACACCGCCTATGAAAACGCCAAAGCCGTCAACGCGAGCGCCGGTTACGGCATTGATGACGTGATCGACCCGGCTGACACCCGATCATGGCTTGTCATGGGCCTCAACAGCGTGCCGCCTACGCCGGAGCGAACCACTAAGAAATATCCCTACATCGACCCCTGGTAAGAACTAGCCCAACAGAAGCACATCGCGGCCTTCAATCCCTTTGGTCGGATGTCGGCAATTCGCGGTTAAAGGCGACGGCGCCTTCGGATGCGAGAGAGTGGCATTGCTCGTCTGAGTAACCGAGAATATCCTCAAGGATGTAGCGACTGTCTTGCCCCATCTGGTGCGAAGGTTCCCAGTTGGACTTATCGACATAGTTGCCTGGGATGGACTGCCCTTCGTATTGTTTTAGGCCAAATTCCTGCTCATCTAACCAGACGAAGAAATCCCTGGCGGCTAGATGGGGATCATTAAGAAACTGTCTGCTGTTAGCAACCCTTCCAGCAGGCACGCCGGCGTTTTGAAGAAGGTTCATCAAATCAACTGCTTCGCGATTCGCAACCCATTCAGAGATCACCTGGTCGATAAGCTTTTCGTTTTGTTTTCTCCCTTCAAATTCAAAGAAGCGGGGATCGGATAATCTGTCGTCGTCGGCCACAGAACGGAGTGACATCCATTCCTGATCGTTGGTCACCGAAATGGCGATCCAATTATCGTCGCCCGCAGCTTTGTAGGCACCATGAGGGGACTGATGAGTATGTTTGTTGCCGTATACTTCGCGTTCATAGGAATCGGCAGAGCTGGCGACCAGAAATTCCCCGGTCGTGATTACGGGGCCGGCGGCCAGAGCGACATCTATGAACTGACCGCCTCCTGCGATGTCTCGATTGCGAAGGGACGCGAGTACGGCGCCGATTGCATGGAGTCCCGAAATGGGGTCTCCGTAGGCTATCCCGGTCGGCATCGGCACGGACGGCTCATAGCCGATCAGCGAAGGCACTCCCGCGATGGCCTCGGCGGTTGTACCGTAGGCGGGGTACTCGGAGTACGGGCCTTCCATCCCGAACCCAGGCATGGAACACATCACGATGTCGTGATTTATGGCTTTGAGCTGGTCATACGCAAGACTGAGATTTCGCATAACTCTCGGACGAAAGTTCTCGATCACCACGTCCGAAATCGCTACAAGGTCCCTGAAGATCCCCTTTCCTGAGTCTTTATCCAGTCGCAGGCCCAAGCTGAGCTTGTTTCTATTCAGCTTGTTGTTGACTCCGTTGGTATTCGCAACGGGCGTTCTTGGATCAGAGATTTTGATGATCTGTGCGCCGAAATCTCCAAAGATTCGCGTTGCTAGAGGGCCAGCCCACACCCTGGTGAGGTCCAGCACACGAAGATCGGAGAGGCTGCCGCCTTCGACATATCCAGACTTGTTCACGCCAGCCCTCCCAGAACGTCAGAAGTGTGCTCGCCGAGAAGCGGGGCCCTTGCCACGGTTGGCTTGATTTCGGACATGGCGAACGGGAATGTGGGGTAAAGCGCTTCGCCTGCTTCCGGGTGGCTCAACGGTTGAAACAGGTTACGTTGAACGAACTGAGGGTCCCGCAAAACCTCGTTGAGATTCAGCACAGGGGCCACAGGCAAGAACCACTTTTCGGAACTCTCCAAAAAAACCTCCTGCCTGGTCTTGCCCTTCATCCAGTCGGTAATCAGGCTGTCGAGGGTGTCTGACTTCTGGCTTCTCTTCAACCGAGTGTCGAACTCTGGATCGTCCAGCAAGTCTTCGCGACCCAGCATCGCGCATAGGCGTTCCCACTGGTCCTCAGTGGAAGCTCCGAAAGCGACATACCCATCGTCGCAAGGCAAAGTCGTTATTCCATATGAGGCGAACGGCCCGACCTTGTTCCATTGAAGGCCATTCCTGTTCCTGACAACTCCCGAATATGTCTCCATCTCGAAGGTGAACTGGTGAAGCACTCCGAGATTTTCCATCATGGACATCTCCAGGAACTGCCCCCTGCCGCTCCTGGCCCTTTCCCAAAGCGCAATCTGGACGGCGTTGTGGGCGTTCAGGCCTGTCAAATAATCTGGTTGATGTCCGGGCAGCATCAACGGCTCTTCTGAGGAATTGCCTGTTAGGTAGAGGTACCCGCCCAACGCCAACTGAACGATCGGAGTGGATTTCCAGCGGGAGTACGGCCCCGTTAACCCAAATGGTGTCGCGCAAATCTCGATCAGTTCTGAGTTCAGGGAGGTGAATCTATCAGTTGTCAGGCCAATCTCTTCTCGATATGCCCTGTCCCAATCCTCGATCAAGATGTCGGCACTGGACACCAGAGTTTCGAGCGCAGACATGCCAGATTCAGTCTCCCAGTCGAGCAGGACACTCTCCTTGCCCATATTGTTGTACAGATAAAGGGCGCTGCATTCAGAACGGACATTGCCCGGTAGAAAGGGGCCAATTTTTCTCGACCAATCACCTTCGGGCGGCCGTTCCACTTTGATTACCTTGGCGCCAAGCGCTGCCAAGAATCTTCCGCAGAACGGGCCGGCGACTCCCTGCGCCGCTTCAACGACTTTGATCCCGCGGAGCGGAAGGTTTTCAGCCGTTTGTTCGTTTTGGGAATGGCGATCTTGCATAAATTATCGATTCACTTTTGAAGCGTCGTCGGATATAACCTTTGCGCTATTTTCACGGGTGCGCTAGCCAAGCATCCAAGTCTGATTATTCGGACAACGTAACACCTTTGTTCATGAATTGCTCGTCAAAAATCCTAAAGAAATATTCTTCATTTAGATCACCCGTATTCAAGTCGGTTTGAGTCTAACCCTTTGATAGCCCAAGGATTCGCGACGCGGTCCCACCCATTATCAGGTCCAGATCATCTTGGCTCAGAAAGTCGCAGTATTTTTCGATATGGTCGCGCGATTGACGGTAGGTGCAATGGCGATTCTGAAAGGGCATATCGGTGCCCCAAAGCAGGCG
>Ga0207991_1002397_pt1 | contig 10426 bp, 14 predicted proteins | sample ETN07SmetaG_FD_185786 | JGI IMG/M metagenome (GOLD analysis project Ga0207991, IMG submission 185786) | Marine microbial and viral communities from oxygen minimum zone, Eastern Pacific Ocean - ETNP2014F14-07SV275 (SPAdes) (version 2) | ecosystem: Environmental > Aquatic > Marine > Oceanic ... | reverse complement strand
AGGGTGTCGCACAAGTATGGAATTATGTTAAATCTGTACGTCTGGATAATAAGTTTGGTCAAGGTGTATCAATTCAGACTAAAATTAATAATCTCTTGAAACCTAAAATAAAGGTTACAAAGGAAAAAGGACCAGCAGGTAAAACAATAACAAAGAGAGAACAAATTTTTCCTAAGTTAGATTTTGCTGGTGTAGACTCTCTGAAGAGAGAGATAAATAAACAACTGAGAAGAAACCTCTCTGATGATGTCAGATTTCAATTAGAAGAGTTAAAGACTATTTTAGGTGAGGCTAGAACGACAATTCCCGGACCTTATAGTGCTGCATTAGATGTAGCAGATGCAAATTATTATAAGTATATTGGTATTCCTTTTACTGAGCAAGGTATAAAAGAGATATCGAGTGCTAAATATGCACAACGGATTGCTCCTGTTGTTGTATCCAATGCAGAAGCACTGACAGATTTTTTAAATGTTGTCGGGGGTACTAAAGGATTAGATATTGCTAAGAACGCTTTTTTAGCTGAAGTATGGCAGAAAGCAGTTGTAAATAATGCTTTAGTTCCTAATAGAGTCAAGAAAATAATGAAGGATAAATCAGAAGTTATTGATATGATTCCGGGCTTGAAAGAAGAATTGACGCAATCTATTAAAACTGAAGGTTATTTGTCATCTAGAATAAACAATCTCAATAAAGAGTTTAAAATACAGGAGAAGAAAATAGGAGACCATTTCCTATCCACAAAATATGGAGGAGTAGAAGGATATCAACCATCAAAGATTGTAGATGATATGATAAATAATAGAGAGAGTTTAATTAAAATTACGAATGATATTAATATGTTACCAGTGGAAATTAGAGGTGCTGTACAGAATACCGTGAGAAGACAATTTTTAGATAATATAGGTGCTAGAAAAGATTCTCTAAAATGGCTTATGAATTCTGAAAACACATATACCGTACAAAGGATAATGGGTAAGGGTTATCAGAACGATTTAAGGGCTTTTGCTAGATTGACTGATAAAATAAATAGTGTTGCACCTGAAACAGTTGCTAATATGCCTACAAATCCACTCTATGATGTGGTTCAGCAGAAGACAGGGATAGAACTAACTTCTTTGGTTTCAATTATAAGAAGACCAATTATAAGCCCACCTCAAAAAGCTCTTATTATTGCTTCTAGGATATGGACAGGAGGTAGAGGCACTAAAGCAGATAGACAGATGACTAAAATTTTACTCAGTGATTTAAACGCACTAGACGAGTTCTATAAACTAGAAAAGCTCAGTAAAAAAACCAATATGTCAGATGTTACGTTCGTACAGAAATTTACAGATATACTCGTAGGTAGTGTACCTGCTTACTTCGCTGCTAAAGGTAGTGAGGTTCGTGAGCAAATTCACCACGATTTAGATGAACAGATGGAAGAATACCAAGAAGCGGTTTTTGCATACTAATGGCTAATAAAAAGAAAACTATAATTATGCCTAATAATTGGTCAACTTATGTCGAACAAGTATTAGACTCGTATATAGGAATTGATTTTCCAACACCTGAATCTAGAGAACAACAAAAATGGATGAAGAGTTTAGTTCTAGATAAAATAAAACAGACAGGTATGTTGCGTGGTGTGATAGATTATTCCGATTATGATAGTAGTAACCCAAATCCTGACAAACCAGCAAGGAATAGGTTGGGGATTCCAGTTACTAAACACGGTTTTGATAGTCCTGAGACAGCATATCAAAATACTTTAGGTTATGGTAAGTTTACTGTAAAGCCTACTGGTGGTAGGGTTGTTTGGTCTCCTGAAAGTACGGAGTACAATTTTGATGATTATGGTCACGTTGGAGATGTAGTAAACAAAGGTGGTTTGTTTGGGATTCTTAAAGAAATGATAACAGGCACTCCTACTAAACCTCAACACTATATTCCAGACATAAAAATATCTAGAGAAGAACTGAGTAAAGCCTTCAGTGGTGGTATGTTAGGAGGACAACAAAAGTTCCGTAGAAAGTAAATTAGTGAGCAGTATTCTCAGTAAAAGACATCAGGCAATCATCTATATGTAGATAGCCTACTTCCTTATTAATCCATTTTCTCCCTTTGAACTCCGTGTTCTGAGGGAGTTTTTTTGTGTGCCATTTAAAATCATAGCCTTCCTCCTCCTCCTCCATATTAGCAGGGTCGAAGACATACACAACACTCCCGTGCTTTCTATCAGGCATAGATACTGCATACCAGAACTCTAGGTTATGGTCCTCAGCAAACTTCTTATTCCAATCATACTTCATCTTCTCTATTATAGTATCAGGGTAGTGTGTCTTCCTGCATTTAATCTCTAGCATAATACCGTGCTCTTTATCGAAGGCATCATACCTAGAGAACTTGTCATTCATAAGTTCAAAGTTATACTCTAAACCATTGAGTGCTTTGATGATTTTATCTTCATTCATAGGTAATTCCTTAATTTAGTTAAAATTCGAGCTCCAAATCTTCGATTCTCGAGGACTTCTCGGTGTCACCCATACCTAGGGTAGGGGTAAAATACTCTTATTTTGTAGGTCTTTTATTGCTGACTTGATTGCATCTTCAGCTAGAACTGAGCAGTGAATCTTCACTGGAGGTAGTTCTAACTCCTCTACAATATCAGTATTCTTTATTTTTGATGCTTCTTCTAATGTCTTACCCTTGACCCATTCAGTGAGTAATGATGATGAAGCTATAGCTGAACCACAACCATAGGTTTTAAATCTAGCGTCTTCAATAACACCATCATCATTAACCTTTATTTGTAAACGCATAACATCACCACAGGCAGGTGCTCCCACCATACCAGTACCCACGTTCTCATCACTTGTATCTAGAACACCTACGTTTCGTGGGTTCTCGTAGTGGTCTAGAACTTGTTTACTATATGCCATAATTTACTCCTATATTTGTAGTTGGGAAGTCCCGCCCATCTCTGAACGAGACCCCAAGTGTTTTTGGATGAAGTTTGTTTATTATCCTCCAACCCAACCAAAGAATAAAGCCACTACGACAATCGCAAGGAACACCGTAAGCGACCTATTCTTTAGAACCGTATCAATCATCTCTTTCATTCTGACAACTCCTTGCGGATATCGTCATCCAGCAGACGCCAAATTACAACTGTTGCAATCAGCCCGACAAGCCCAGCAGAACCAAGCTCACCAATTATACTAATGATTGTCCCGATGACATTGCCACCTAGGAATGGTACGCTATGACCGAAGACAATCTGTAGAACGATTGCCAAACTAATCAGTTTAATACCTACGTTTATACTAGCATCTGCGATGCCCATTATTTTACTTAGCATTTTTACTCCTTTTATTGTTAAACGTTTAACATTATGACTATACAAGCCACCCCTTTCTTAGAGCCTCTAGCCACATAACAACGTAGACTAGACAACCCGCAGAAACTATCCCACATATAAAATATATGGTGTACAAAATTCCTTCTAATATTTTCATATTAACCACCCAACACATTCTCTTTTATCTTCCGAGGAACAAATAAGTAGAGATTCATTTGGTTCACATATAGAGTGTACAGGCTGACAACTTCTAGCTTTCATCTTATTCTCAAAAGTATCACACCCTGTTAATAACATAACCAGTAATATACATACTGCAAAGATGAATACATATTGTTTTATAAAGCTCATTCTCTCTCCTCCTCTTCTTCAGTTAAATCTACCATTTCACATACATCCCCAGTACAAGCCATAGTTTTCATACCTCTTGTCGTGTCTGAGAGTTCGTATTCTTTGATTCTATCCCAGTTTACTGCTTTAGGCATATTAGCAAGAGCCTCGAGATAAATCTCTTCCGTACAGTCCTCGTAGGGTGCTTGCTGATAGCTATGGTCTGAGTGTGGTAAGAACGAAACACCACTAACTTTATCAAAATTCTTATACACCCAAGAGCCAACCTCCATCCACTCGTGTTCACAGACAGTGATAGTTATGCTAGGCTTGTGTTCGCAGTAGTATTCCTGATACATAAGCCACAGTTCCAGTTGTTCTATCGCTGTCCTGTCATCTCTAAGAACTGCGTTATCAGGTGCTTTTATAGGAAAGGTGAACACCTCTACACTATCAGGTTTCATAACATCAGGCTCACAGGGTACACCCTCATCCCTCATCAGTTGTGCGATAGGGTCTTTAGTGTCTGCTCTAACCCTACGCAAGTAGTAATCATTGTGTCTAGGATGAATACCTGACGCTGAATCTACCAGTTGACTGACAGTACCACTAGGTTTTATAGCAGTAATAGATGTGGCTTGATTGATTCCTAATAGACCAGCCCATTCCTTGTTAGTTTTTATTGCTTCCTTCTTTAATTTCAAAAGGAAATCAGGAAGGTTTACACCACCGTGCCACTCCGACACCAGCTTCTTAGAACTACCATTCATAAATTCATTATCCATAATACCTGTGAGCGATACACCGAGCAGTGCTTCTTCTTCTGTATTAATAGTCCACTTCTTTCTCAGTCTTCTAATGTTGGTGAGGGATGCTTGGAATGTACCAAGTATACTAGCCAACCTAACCTTACGGAGTATGTCTTTATGTGTATCCTCCGCTCTGATTACAACCTCTGTTAGATTACAGAACTGTCCGTCCCTTAGAATAATTTCTGAGCAGGGGTTACATCCAAACTCGTGTTCAGTATCTCTTCTACCACTCTTAGCTACCTGCTTTATTGCAGATTCTCTATTGAAGATACCACGCTCACCTGATTTAGAATCATATAGTGATAACCATTCCTTCATAAATATACCTATATCAGGTTTCTCTGTATAGCAGATAGAGTTATTACTGAGTGCCATCTCAGGTGTATCTATCCACCACTGTCCAGTCTTAGCATTACGCATACGCTCATCAGTTAGATTAGATAGACTGATAAGTGCTGACCTACGGACACCACCTACCACTACCACCTCTGCAATCTTACACATCAGACGGTGACACTCATAAGAATTTAGTTTACGTCCTGCTGAATTACGAAATATGTTGCAAGAGAAATGAAACAAATCAATCAGTGGCTCAGGACCACTCGCCCTACCACCAAATGTTTTAAGTCTAGAACCTTTAGGTCTGACCTTAGATGTATCCCAATTAGGTATCTCACCATCAAATAAATAACTGATTAGTTTTCTGAATGATGACTGCCAACCTTCCTTGCTATCCTGTACCACAATAGTATCATCAACCTCTACTACCTGCTCAGGAATCTCGGGTAGTTTATTTATGTGTTGTCTCTCGACACTGAACCCTACACCAGTACCGTGCATAAGAATGTACAAGCACTCATCGAATGCCTTCGGGTGGTCTACACTTAAGTAGGCACAATTATATCCTGCAATATTATTATCCTTTAATGACTTACCAGCAGTCATTAAGGCTCTCATACTAGGCATAACTTCTAAGTTAACAACCGCATTTTCCAATACCTTCCTAGTCTTAGGAACTAATTCCTGATTAGTATTTTCTTTCAGGTGTTCCTCCATAAAATCGAAGTAACGAGCGACAGTCTCTTCCCAAGTCTCTCGCCTGTTCTCTTCGGGTAACCACCTAGCATATCTGCTGAGTGCTATAAAATTCTGATAATCATTTGGTAATGTCTTCACTTATATGTCCTCCTTCCTTCTTTTGTTCTTTCTTTTTGTTAGTAATAGTTTTAGTACGCCATAGGTTACTATGCCTCACAGCATACTTTAGTTTGTTTATAATAGGGTGAGGTCTGTTAGTCTTCATCCAGCGGGTCAATTTCAATGTTGACCATCTTCTTACCTTTGTCATCTAAGTAAGTATTATATTTTAATCTACCTTGCCTGTGCATAAGGACAGCATCCGTTATTCCTCTGTCGTAGCACTTAGTTCCGTGCCTCCATAATATCAATGCACCTACTATTAATAAGGATGACATTAATAGTACGAAGTTTTCAACTGACATCATCAACATCTTGAAACTCCTCTATCTTATCAATTAATTTATCCTCAAACTCGTGTAAGATATCTTCCATTGTTATATCTAATATCTCACATAGAGTACAAGGGTCTAAGGCTTCTTGAACTATTCGTTCTTTTACTTCATTTAGGGTCAGAGCCATCCTTACCCTCCTCTTGTTCTATAAGTTTATCCAAGAACCATCTAGCTTTTTTTAAATCACACACACCATCCTTGAACCTCCATCTGCAAATATACTTTGCGATATTGGAGGTTAGGTAATCCATTTTTTGGTCTATGATAAAATCTATAACCTCAATTTTTCCTTGTTTATAATGACTAGGATTTATTTTCTTGTTGCTAGATGTATCTAAAACACCTTTATAGGAAACTTCTAATTTTTCGTCCATTCTTTAAGCTCCTTTATTTGTTTAGTGGAAAATATTTTAATTTCATTCTTTTCACACCATTGGATATAAGTAATTTTATTACCCTTAGCAACTTTGGAATCAGGGCGGGGCATCAAGAAGATTAATTCCTTGCCTTCAAACTTCATCTGTTCAGCAATAGATTTATACTTCTGTCTATCCCCACTCCTAAAGAACCCTTTAACTTCTATGTGATACTTCCCCTTAACAAAATCAGGGGTATAGTTCTTTCGGATAGTATAGGCTATCCTACAGGGTTCATACTTCCATTCCTCACCTAATGCTAAGGAACATTCTTTCTCTAGCTTACTCCGAAATTTTGTTGCCATCTCTATCAATCTCCAGTACAGAAGGAACAAACTTAACTTCCGTCAAGTAGCGTGGTCCATTAGAATAAATAAAAGTTCTAAGTTTATCACCCCAACATTCGTGCTTGTAAGCACAGTAGCTACAGCCGACACCCAATTTCATATTACCTGACTTACCATCAGGGATTGTCTCGTAGCATCTCTTAGGTGGCTCGACTGACTTAACTACTTCCTTTATATTCTTAATTCTTTCAGATATAGAAAAGAAATTAAGTTTAGTCCAGTACCATTGAGACTCATCAGCCATATCATACTTCAGGTAAGTTAAATGTCCATTGGTCTTATCCATAACTAACCAACCGAATTTAGTATCACCCTCAGAATGAGCATAACCTTTGATTTGGTCTACATATCCAAAGGGGTCATCATTTATAAGAGAACCATCTTTGAATTTCTTAAAGCCATAAGGTGATGAAGACTTAACATCAGTTAAGACACCATCAATCTTACAGTCCATAGAACCTTTAATACCATCTACTTCTGCTTTCTTCTGTTCATCAGTAACACTATGTCCTGATAGTTTAGTTAGAGCCAACACCATCTCTTCAATTAGGTGTCCGTAGAGGAACTTGATTCTAGTGTGAGGCATAAGTTCCTCACCTTTATATCCGTTATAAGAATACCACAGTTGTCTATCCTTCTTACCTATGTTAGACATACGAAGTTTACGACTATCAAACTCGTGTTCTGTGATGTTATTACGCATCATCTGTTTGCAATTTTCACCAAAGGTTTCTATTGCTTCTTCGACATCTACACCTTCAGGAATTTCTTTGGTGTCAATCATATGATATATGTCGCTAACTAATGTTTCTGTATTCTTCATTTCTTTTGCTCCTTTGGAATAGTAACATCACTCCAATAATGCTCACCTCTTTCAAAACCTAAATGACTCATAGTATAACTGAGTTTTTCTAGATTCCTTAAATCACTAAGATATAAATCTTGTGTCTCACAAATCATTTGATTTGCACTTCTTAGTTTGTTATAACCATCACAAAGTTCTTGATATTTGTCTTTGCTTATGGTAATAACTACCTGTTCCTTTTTATATTTTACTGTTGTTTCTAGTGTGTTTGTTGCCACGTTTTACCTACCTTATATTCACCGTCCAAAGGACAGTTTAAGTTAAAAGATTTACCTGCTTGAACGATAGACCCTACCGCTAGACCACCGAAGAAATCTGCTTGGTCATCTCTGACCTCACATTGAAATTCATCGTGAACATTCAGTACAAATTTATAATCAATCTTGTACTGCTTTGCATATGTATCTAGTAATACCAACGCTTTCTTCATAATCACAGCACCAGCACTCTGTAATAGAGTGTTTAAAGATGCGTGTTGTGAGCGTATGTGTAGCTTACGTCCATCTAATCCAGTTACCCATCCCTTCTTACTAGATGCAGTAACCTTATCTCGCAGTTTCTTTAGTGCGGGAGTATTATCAAGAAAGTTCTTCTTAAGTATATTCCCACGCCTTACACCACCACCAGCAACCTGACCTAATTTTTGTGAACCCGCCCCGTAGAGGAACGCATAGATAAAAGTCTTGGCTTGGTCTCTAGTTTGTAATCCTGCTGACTTCTGATTAGCAGTATGAATATCACCACTAACTACTTCTTCAGTGTACTTAGGGTCATTCATATAGTGTGCTAACATTCTCAGTTCGAGACCACTAGCATCTATACCTACTAAACTGTAACCTTTAGGTACAATCCACAGGTCTCTACAGTCAGCACCATATCCGCCAGCAAAACCCCAAAGGACTTCACCAGTTTTCTTATCGTGCCTAGTCGCAGGTACTTGGGCACAGTTAGGCTTAGAGTGTGTCATCCTGCCTGTTACTGCACCACAGGAATTAACACTTCCGTGTACCCTGCCTGTCTTATCATCAATAGCCTCTACCCAACTCTTAACCATAGCTATACGCTTAGTTAGTGTCAGGTAATTCACAATCAACTGTGCTTCAGGTATGTTGACAGACTTGAGAACCTTTTCATCAACAATCACATTACCTTTCTCAGTAAACGCTTTAGGTTTCCACCCGAAGTGCTGTAGATACTTAGCAATCTGCTGACGAGAACCGAGATTAAACTCAGGATATTCATAGCATCCCCACTCATATTCCTCATTCCAATCAGCACCTCTATCTAATTGTGCCTGATAGCGTTTAGTCATATGACCATCCTTAGTATGAGTCTTGTCTTCAGGATAATTAAGAGGTATCCATACAGGCAGAGGTTCAAATCTCTTGTGTACCTCATCCTCTATATCTAATACCTTCTCTTTCATCTCAGCGAGTAGTTCATAAGCCCTCCTCTCGTTTAGTAACATACCATTATCGGTCTGCTTCTGAATGATATCAGCAGTCTTGTGTTCTATCTCTGATGACTCTGTATTTTCTTGTTCATCGAGGTGCTTATATAAAGCCTTAGTAACCCTAACATCCTGTTTGCAATACTCTAACATCTCGTGGTTATACTCTTCCCAACCACCTTTATAATCACCCTTGTAATTACCTAGCCTCTCACCCCAAGAGCGAAGGCTATGACCACCCTCTAAACTAGGGTTGTTAAGTCTACTAAGTACGAGAGTGTCCCGAAAATTAAAATCCCAACGAAAGCCACTAAGCCTACGCAAGATAGGAACATCAAAAGAAATAATGTTGTGTCCAATAAGCGTGTCGACATCCTCTGATGCCAACCAGTCTCGAAAATATCCATATGTATTTCCTCCTATAAAATTATAAACAGTAGACTCACCATTATCAAGCATTGCACATATGCAATGTACTCGAGTAGCGTTAAGTCCGTCAGTTTCTATGTCAAAAAAAGCCTTCTGTGTCATCTAGTACCTCCGTCAGTCTACCTGTCTCTGCATCATATTGTAGTTTACAGGCTTTGCCAGTTAATCCTGAGAACCTATTCTTTAGAACCCTAACAGTAGTCTGATTCCTAATAATAGGGTCTTCTGCCTGTTGATTACGTTCTAATCCTAAGACTATATCAGACAGTTGTGCGATAGAGGACGAACCTCTTAACTCTGCTAGGCTTATCTGCCCACCATCTTCGTGAGCCTTGCCTTGAGGTCGTTTTAAGTGAGAGATGAGGAATAATCCTACTCCTGTCTCTTGTACTATCTTCCTCAACTTAGTCATAATAGCATCAATAGTCTTACGTTCATCTAAGATACCATCTTGGTCGCTGACCACAATAGATAGGTGGTCTAACACAATCCACTTACAATCAAAAGATTTAGCATAAGTTCTAATCACATTAAGTAGAGAGTCTTCCGACATACTACCGAAGTGGTCATAGAAATAAACATTCTTATCACCAACTGACTTCTGCCATAGAGACTTCTTATCTTCGAGACTTAACTCTCTCTCATATTGTGGTATATGGATAGGTACGTTAGCCTCAATAGACATCAGACCTTTCACACTACGTTCAATAGATTCTTCTAAGTGAATGATAGCAAGATTATCATTAGTTGTATTTAAGATGTAAGACTCTAATTCTTTAACTAAGCTAGTCTTACCCATACCTGCACCGCTAGTGATAGTTACGAGTTCCTTCTCTCTGAATCCGTAGGTCAATTTGTTTAGACCTGCATACGGGTAATCTATAGTCCGTACATCTTTATCC